>Ga0157369_10006674_pt1 | contig 13332 bp, 11 predicted proteins | sample C25metaG_FD_113461 | JGI IMG/M metagenome (GOLD analysis project Ga0157369, IMG submission 113461) | Corn rhizosphere microbial communities from Kellogg Biological Station, Michigan, USA - C2-5 metaG | ecosystem: Host-associated > Plants > Roots > Rhizosphere > Soil | place: USA: Michigan...
AGCACGCGCGGACGGAACGCGATCTCGTCGAGCGCCATGCGGTTGCGGCGCATGGTGGTCTCGGTCTCGGCGGCGCCGACGATATAATCCCAGGCATTCTGGTTGAGATTGGCCCGCGCCTTGCGGACGAACTCGTGCAGGTTCTGGAAGGGTTCGTTGCTGGAGCCGAGTTCGGCATTGCGCACTGGCCGGATCGCTTCGTTCATCTTGTCTCCCCCGTGATGTCGCTGGGCTATTGTTGTTATTTCGCCTATCGCTTCCCGGGGCTTCACGCCATCCCAAATTTGCATGGCTTCTTCGCGGAGTCCTCTTGGGCCGCCAGACTTCTGCCTTTCCGCCTTGTGCCGCGGCCGATATCGTTCGTCCCAAGCAAGACCAGTGTCCGGGGGAAATGACCAGTGGCCGACTTGAAGCTGTTTTCGCCGTTCTCGATCCGGGATGTGTCCTTGCGCAACCGTATCGTGGTGCCGCCAATGCACCAATATTCGGCCGTGAAGGGCTTTCCGACCGACTGGCACCTGATGAATGCCGGCAAGTTCGCCGCCGGCGGCGCGGGCCTGGTCGTGGTCGAATCGACCAAGGTCGAGCGGCGCGGGTGCGGCACGGTCGGAGATCTCGGTATCTGGGACGATGCGTTCGTCGGGCCGCTGAAGCGGCTGGTCAAATTCATCACCGAGCAGGGCGCGGTGGCCGGCATCCAGCTCGGTCATTCCGGCCGCAAGGCGCGGGCCAACCGTCCCTGGGAAGGCGATGGGCCGCTCAAGCGTACGGCTGAGATCGAGGACTGGGATGCATGGTCACCTGTGGCGCCGAGCGCGATTGCCCATAGCGAGAAGTGGCCCGCGCCGCGGGCACTCGAGCGGCACGAGGTCAAGGATCTGGTCCAGGCCTGGGCCGATGGCGCGCGGCGGGCGCATGAAGCCGGCTTCGCGGTCCTGGAATTGCACGGCGCGCACGGCTATCTCATGCACGAGTTCCTCTCCGAACGCTCCAACCAGCGCACCGATGAATATGGCGGCTCCGAGTCGAATCGGATGCGCTTCATCGTCGAGGTCGCGGAAGCCGTCCGAACCTGTTGGCCGGATCACAAACCATTGTTCGTGCGACTTTCGGTCGAGGACAATGCAGGCTGGGGACCGGAGCAGAGCGCGCGGCTGGCCAGGATTCTCAAAACCAAAGGCGTCGACGTGATCGATTGTTCTTCTGGCGGAATCACCGATCAGGCCCCGATTTTGGGCAAGGAAATCAAATACAGCTACCAGGTGCCGCTGTCGGAATATGTCCGCCGGGAAGCCGATATCATGACCATGGCGGTGGGCCTGATCATCCATGGCGACCAGGCTGAAGAAATTTTAAGGCAAGGTCAGGCGGATTTGATCGCCGTCGGCCGCGAAATCCTCAATAATCCGAACTGGCCGATGGATGCTGCCTTGAAATTGGGCGTCGACGGTCCGTTCCGTCAGGTGCCCCCGCAATTCGGGTGGTGGCTCGGTACCCGGGCCAAGCGGGGTTTTGGAACGAAACCTTCAACCTGGCAGGTCGGACTGGAAATCGGCCTTGAAGAAACCAGAAAGCTATTGTGAGCATCCGATTTCGGCCCTACTTGGGCGAGTGGACCAGCGCGGAAGGCGGCGGACAACAATGCGGAAGAATTTCCTATTTCTCTTGGGTTCGCTGAGCGGTGCGGTCCTGACCCTGATGGTCACCGGGCCCCAGGGCGAAACCCTCATTGCCAGGGCGAAAGCTGCGGCCAGTGCGGCCGACACCTATTCCCAGCTCAATTTGTTCGGCGAGGTGTTTGAGCGCGTCCGCTCCGACTATGTCGAGAAGCCGAACGATACGACGCTGATCGAGGGCGCCATCAACGGCATGGTGACCTCGCTCGATCCGCATTCGCGCTACATGAACGACAAGGCCTGGCGCGAAATGCAGGAGACCACCTCCGGCGAGTTCGGCGGCCTCGGCATCGAAGTCACGATGGAAGACGGCCTCGTCAAGGTTGTGGCTCCTATCGACGATACGCCGGCGGCCAAGGCCGGCATCCTGTCGGGCGATCTGATCAGCCAGATCGACAATGAAAACGTCCAGGGCCTGACCTTGGAGCAGGCCGTCAACAAGATGAAGGGCGCGGTCAACACCCAGACCCACCTGAAGATCCTGCGCAAGGGCAAGGACCAGCCGATCGACGTGACGCTGACGCGCGAGATCATCAAGGTCAAGCCGGTGCGCTATCACACCGACGGCGGCGATATCGGCTATATCCGCATCACCTCGTTCAACGAGCAGACCACCGATGGCCTGCACAAGGCGATATCAGACATCCAGAAGGAGATCCCGCAGGACAAGCTCGTGGGCTACGTCGTCGACCTCCGCAACAATCCCGGCGGATTGCTCGATCAGGCGGTCTCGGTATCGAGCACCTTCCTGGCCCGCGGCGAGGTCGTCTCGACCCGCGGCCGCAATCCCGAGGAGACGCAGCGCTTCTCGGCGCGCGGCGGCGATCTCACCAAGGGCAAGCCGCTCGTGGTCCTGATCAATGGCGGCTCAGCGTCGGCGTCCGAAATCGTCTCGGGTGCCTTGCACGACCACAAGCGCGCGACGCTGATCGGCACGCGCTCGTTCGGCAAGGGCTCGGTGCAGACCATCATTCCGCTCGGCGCGGGCAACGGCGCGCTCGCGCTCACGACGGCGCGCTACTACACGCCGTCGGGCCATTCGATCCAGGCGCTCGGCATCAAGCCTGACATCGAGGTGCTGCAGGATGTGCCGGCCGAGCTGAAGGGCCGTGCCGACATCCAGGGCGAGGCCTCGATGCGCGGGCATCTGTCGGGCGAAGGCGTCGAGCAGACCAAAGGCTCGCAGTCCTACGTGCCGCCGGACGAGAAGGACGACAAGGCGTTGGCTGCTGCCTACAAGTTCCTGCGCGGCGTCACCGTCAATGCCGAGCGGGCCACTCCGCCGGCGCAGAAGTCGGCCGTGCCGAACTAGGATCACGCACATCGCCAAATTGATTGGGGGGCGGCCATTGGGCCGCCCTCAAGCGTTTCAGGGGGGATTTCTTACGCGCTTTTCGGCCGGCGCTTGCGAACGGGGCTCACGGCAAAGGATTCACGGTAGGCGGCGAACAGGGCCTTGATCTGGTCGGCGGGCTTGGCGGCGCTGAAGAGATAGCCCTGCATTTCCGAGCAGCCGAGCGCCCGCAGCATCTGCCGTTGCTGTTCGGTCTCGACGCCTTCGGCGGTCGTCGTCATATGGCGGGCGGCGGCGATGTTCACTACCGCCTGCACGATGCTCGATGATCCGCCGCCGGGCTCGGCGATGTCCTTGACGAAGCTGCGGTCGACCTTGATCTTGTCGAAGGGGAAGCGCTGCAGGTAGCTGAGCGAGGAATAGCCGGTGCCGAAATCGTCCAGCGCGATCCGCACGCCGATGGTGCGAAGCTGGTGCAGGATGGCGAGTGCGGCTTCATCGTCGCGGATCAGCACCGCTTCGGTGATCTCGAGCTCCAGCCGGCCGGCGGCAAGGCCGGAGGCGGCGAGCGCCGACATGATCTTGAGCGCGAGCGTGCCGCTCTTGAACTGGATCGGCGAGACGTTGACCGCAAGGCGGATGTCGTCGGGCCAGGTCGCGGCCTCCATGCAGGCCGTGGTCAGCACATATTCGCCGAGTTCGTTGATCAACCCGGTCTCCTCGGCGATCGGAATGAACTCGGCGGGCGAGACCGCGCCGCGCTCGGGATGACGCCAGCGCACCAGCGCCTCGCAGCCGGTGATGCGGTCGTCCTGCAGGGAAACGCAGGGCTGATAGTAGACCTCCAGCGCGCCGGCACCGATCGCCTGGCGCAAATCGACCTCGAGATGGCGGCGCGCGCGCAGCTGCGCATCCATTTCGGGGGCGAAGAAGCGGTAGGTCCGCCGTCCGGCGGACTTGGCCGCGTACATCGCAAGGTCGGCGTTCTTGAGAATCTGGTCGAGCTCGCTGCCATGCTCGGGCGCGAGCGCAATGCCGATGCTGGCGTCGGCGGCGAGTTGATGACCGGCGCATTCGAACGGGGTGCGGATCGCCTCGAAGGCGCGGGCCACGAGGTCGGTAACGTCGGCGGCGGTCGCAATACCGGTCTGGACGATGGCAAACTCATCGCCGCCCAGTCGGGCCACGAAGCCGGAGGAACCGACGCATCGGTTCAGGTTGGCGGCGACGGTCTTGAGCAACTCGTCGCCAATGAGATGGCCGAGCGAGTCGTTGACGCTCTTGAACTCGTCGATGTCGATGTAATAGACCGCGAGCTGCTCGCCTTGGGGGATCTCGGCCAGCTGCGCTTTCAGCCGTTCGTGGAACAGGGCGCGGTTCGGCAGATCGGTCAGTGCGTCGAAATGGGCGAGGTGGGTGATCCGCTGTTCGGTGCGCCGCCGCTCGGTGACGTCTTCGTGGGTGGCGACCCAGCCGCCATCCGCCAGCGGCTCGTTCACGATCTGCACCGCGCGGCCGTCCGGAGTCTCGATGACGACGGCTTTCTCCTTGCCGATGTCGCGCAGCGTCGCCTGGATATATTCGTTCGCATCGCCTTCGAACGAGCCGGTCTCCTTGCGATGCATGATGATCTCGTGGAGCGTCGCGCCTGGCTTGATCACCTGCGGCGACAGGCCGTACATCTCGATATAGCGATAGTTGCAGACCACGAGGCGCTGCGACGAATCGAACAGCAGCAAGCCCTGGGTCATGTTGTTGATGGCCTTGTCGAGGCGCAGCTTTTCCAGCGTCAATTGCTGTTGCGACTCCTCATGGTCGCGTGACAGTCGGCGCACGACGATAAAGAGCAGGACCGCGATCAGCAGCACCGACACGGCGCCAACGCCGATCAGGAACCGCATTTGCTCCTGCCAGTCGGTGAGCGCCGCAGCCGCGGTCGTGGTTGCAATGATCACGATCGGAAAGTTCGACAGCGCGCGCGACGATACCAGGCGATATTCGCCGTCGATCGGGCTGGTCAGCCGCGTGGTATATTCATTGAGCTCGAAGAGTTTCCGCTGATTGTCGGGACCGTTCCTGAAATTACCTCCGATCATGCTGCGGGCCTGGGGATAGCGGGCGAGCAAGACGCCCTCTCGAAGGTGCATCGAAATCGATGCGCCGGGTGCCAGCGCTACAGATGCGAAGAAGCGCTCGAAATGCGCTGGAGTCAGCGCGCGCGTCACGACACCGAGGAATTCGCCATTGGGGCCGGTGACCTTGCACGCCACCACCGTCGCCCAGCCTTTCCGGAAGCGGCCCTGCACCAGCTCGATCCTGAAGCGCTCGAAGGGCGAGCCCGACTTGAAGGCCTTGAAGAACTTGCGATCGGAGACGTTGACGTTGGGAACGGGCCAGTGCTGCGACGAGTTGATGAGCTGGCCGTCCGCGTCGAACACGTTGACGCCGGCGACATCGGTATAGGCGCGAAGCCTCATCGCCAGCACGTCGTGCCATTCCTGGCTCGACATTTTTGCCCGGAACGTCTCAGGCGAGGCGATCCCGGAACTTTCGATCTGCGCCACCAGCTCGCGCTGGACCGCCATGAAGTCCTCGAGCTGCTGGTCGAAATGACGGGCCATCAGCAGCACCGTGTTTTCGAGCTGCCGCTCGGCACTTTCCAGCGCGCGTTCGCGGAAATTGCCGGCCATGATGGTCGTGCCGACGGTGATCGCGACAATCAGGAGCAGGCCGCCGACGATGAGCCAACGGATCGGGCCACCGCGAGCGGAGGCCTTCAAACCGACCGGGGCGCTGACATGTTTCGTCATGTGTTCTTGATCGCTGCCGAGGCTCATTGATCCGGTGCGCCGTCACGCACCGGTGGCGTATTGCTACGACGGCGAAATGGAATTGACGTTAGGAATCTGGGTTAACGGACGGTTACCGCGCGTGCCGGTGAGGCTGCGACAGCTTGCTTCAGTGGCATTGTTTTGCCGGGGAACTGCAGCGCGGGCGGTCCGCCTCGATCAGCACCTCGCTGTGCCAACTTAAGCCGAGCGGTAGTGGCCGGACTTGCCGCCGAGCTTCTCGACGAGATGAATGTCTTCGATGCGGACGCCGCGCTCGACCGCCTTGATCATGTCGTAGATGGTGAGGCAGGCGACGGATACTGCCGTCAGCGCCTCCATCTCGACGCCGGTTGGGCCGGTCACTTTTACGCTGGCCCGAGCGATGCAGCCGGGAAGCTTTGGATCCGGCTCGATGTCGACGGTCACCTTCGAGAGGGCTAGCGGATGACATAGCGGGATCAGCTCATGCGTCCGCTTGGCTGCCATGATGCCGGCGATGCGCGCGGTGCCGAGCACGTCGCCCTTCTTGGCGTTGCCGGACAGGATCAGCTTGAGCGTCTCCTTGCTCATCACGACCCGGCCTTCGGCGACCGCGACGCGTTCGGTCGCCGGCTTTTCCGAGACGTCGACCATGCGGGCTTCGCCGCTCGCATCGATATGGGTCAGGGCAGGGCGATGCTTGGCAGGTTTCTGGGCAGGTTTGCGCGCCATCAGCGCGTGCCCGTCGCGCCAACGGACCTGGAATGCGGCTCGGACCGCGCGAGCAGCGCGCGCGTTGCGGCGGCGACGTCCGCCTGCCGCATCAGGCTCTCGCCGACGAGGAAGGTCGACATGCCGGCGCGCTCTAGCCTTGCGAGATCGGCGGGCGCGAAGATGCCGCTCTCGCCGACCATCAGGCGGTCTTTCGGGATCACCGGCGCCAGCGCCTCGCTGGTCGCGAGCGTCGTCTCGAAAGTGCGAAGATTGCGGTTGTTGACGCCGATCATCGGCGAGCGAAGTTTCAGCGCGCGATCGAGCTCAGCGCGGTCATGGATTTCGACCAGCACGTCCATGCCGTAGGCAAGGCTTGCGTCCTCGATGTCCTTTGCCGCGGCATCATCGAGCGCCGCCATGATGATCAGGATGCAATCGGCGCCGTGGGCGCGCGCTTCCGCAATCTGGTAGGTGTCGAACATGAAATCCTTGCGCAGCACCGGCAGATTGGTTGCCGCCCGCGCCGCCACCATGAAATCGAGATGGCCCTGGAAGGAGGGGGCGTCCGTCAGCACGGAAAGACAGGCCGCGCCGCCGGCCTCATAGGCCTCGGCGAGCACCGGCGGGTCGAAGTCCGGACGAATGAGCCCCTTGGAAGGAGACGCCTTCTTCACCTCCGCGATCAGTGCATAGTCGCCCTTGGCGTGCTTGGCCCTGAGCGCGCGAACAAAGCCGCGCGGCGCGGAGGCGGCGTTCGCCCGTGCCTCGACTTCCGAGAGCGGATGCGCGCGCTTGGCGGCAGCAATCTCTTCGCGCTTATAGGCCTCGATCCGGGTCAGGATATCCGACATGGCGTGCCCTAGCTGTTGGATACCGTGATGAGCTGCTTCAGCTTGGCCGCTGCCGCGCCGCTGTCCAGCGATTTCGTGCCGAGCGCAACGCCGTCCTTCAGCGTCTTGGCTTTGCCCGCGACAACGAGGGCCGCCGCCGCATTGAGAAGCGCAACATCGCGATAGGCGCTCGGCTTGCCGTCGAGCACGCTTTGCAGCGCGACCGCATTGACATTGGCATCGCCGCCCTTGAGACCCTCGCCGCCGGCACGGGCAAGGCCGGCTTCCTCCGGCGTCACCTCGAAGCTGCGGATATTGCCGTTTTCGAGCGCCGCGACAAACGTCGGGCCGGTGAGGGTGATCTCATCGAGTCCGTCGGAGCCATGCACGACCCAGACCGACTCCGCGCCGAGGTTCTTCAGCACCTGTGCGAGCGGCTGCACCCACTGCCGCGAGAACACGCCGACCATCTGGCGCTTGACGCCGGCCGGATTGGACAGCGGGCCGAGCAGATTGAAGATCGTCCGCGTCGCGAGCTCCGTGCGGGTCGGGCCGACGTTCTTCATCGCCGGATGATGCGACGGCGCGAACATGAAGCCGATCCCGGCCTGCTTGACGCAGCGGCCGACCTGCTCGGGCTTGAGATCGATCTTGACCCCGAGCGAGGCCAGCACGTCGGCTGCCCCGGAGCGCGACGACAGCGCGCGGTTGCCATGCTTGGCGACCGGCACGCCGGTGCCCGCAACGATGAAGGACGCGCAGGTCGAGACGTTGACCGAGCCCGAGCCGTCGCCACCGGTGCCGACGATGTCGACGGCATCGGCAGGCGCGATCACCCGCAGCATTTTGGCGCGCATCGCCGACACGGCGCCGGTGATCTCCTCGACGGTTTCACCGCGGACGCGGAGCGCCATCAACAACCCGCCCATTTGCGAGGGCGTGGCTTCGCCTGACATCAGGCTGTCAAAGGCGGCCGCCGACTCCTCGCGGGTCAGCGTGGCGCCGGTTGCGACTTTTCCGATAATCGATTTGAGGTCGTCCATCGCGTGCTTCCGGGATCACTCACTGCTGGCGCCGGTCACTTGCGCGAAGGCGGCTTCGTTGATGGTGGTGCCGATTTCCTTTTCGAGCTTGGCCACATAGAGCGCAACCTGCTCGTCGCCGAGGCCATGCACCAATTGGTCCTTCAGCTTCTTCATGTCGTCGGAATTGAAATCGACCTTGGGGTCCGTGACGTCGGTGACGCGGAAGACCAGCCATTCGGTGCCGCCGGCGCCCGGCGTCTGACCGGCGCCGTCCTTGGCGGTGCGGAAGGCGGCCGCGATCAGCCCCGACGGCACGCCGGGCGGCGTGTCCTGCCGTTTGAAGCCGGTGGCCTTTTCGATCTTCAAGCCGATACTCGTCGCTTCCTCGTCGAGCTTGCCGCCTTGCTCGAGCTTCTTCACCATGTCGGTCGCCTTGGTCCGCAGACGTTTGGCGATCTCATCGTCCTTCCACCGCGCCTCGACCTGGTCCTTGACCTCATCGAGCGTACGGTCGCGCGCCGGGGTAATGCCGAGCACATCGTACCAGACATAGCCGCCCTTGTAGGAAATCGGATCGTTGTCGACCCCGACATCGCTGTTGAAGGCCTGCGAGACCACGTCGAGGCCAGGAGGAATGTTCGCGGCGGGCTGGCCGGACGGGGTCTTGCCGGAATGATCGACTGCGTCGATGGTGACCGAGGCAAGCCCGAGCTTCTTGGCCGCCTCGAGTACGCTGGCGCCGCCGCCGCGCTCATCTTCCATCTTGTCGCGGAGCGAAGAGACCTGGTCGCGGGCACGGGAGGTGGCAATTTCCTTCTTTATCTCAGGCGCGACACTGGCATAGTCCGGCTCGATCGCGGGCTGGATCACGCCGACCTTGACCAGTGCGATGCCGAATTTGCCCTGCACTGGCTGGCTGACTTCGCCTGAGGGCAGCGAGAAGGCGGCATCCGCAATCGCGGGATCAAGGATGCCGGATTTGGCGACGAGGCCGAGATCGACGTCGGCCGGGCTGAGCTTGCGCTCCTTGGCGATGTCGTCGAACGAAGTTCCGGACGCGATGCGGTCGCGCGCGGCCTTCGCGTCCTCGAGGTTCGGAAACACGATCTGCGAGACTTCACGCTTTTCCGGCGTGCTGAGACGCTCCTTGCGCTGTTCGAACAGCTTTTTGGCGTCTTCGTCGGACACGTCGGTCCATTTGCCGATTTCTTCCGGCGTGATCGCGACGAACGCAATCTTGCGGTATTCGGGAGCGCGGAACGCGGCCTTGTGCTCGTCGAAGTAGCTCTTCAGCACTTCAGGCGAGGGCGGATCGATGGTGCCGGCCTGGGCCGCGCCCAGCCTGACATAGTCGATCGAGCGCTGCTCGTTCTGGAAACGGCTCAGCGCCTCCATCAGCACGTTGGAGGGTGACAGGCCCGCGGTGATCGTGCCGGCCAACTGGCGCCGCAGCGAGACCCGCTTCTGATCGGCGAGATAGCGCTGCTCGCTATAGCCGAAATTGCGGATGATGGCCTGGAAGCGCTGCGGATCGAACGCGCCGTTCATGCCCTTGAAGTTCGGGTCGGACATGATGATGCGCAGCGTCTCGGCATCGGACTGGTTCAGTCCGAGCTCGCGGGCCTTTTCGTCCAGCGCGGCTTCGGCCAGCGTCTGTTGCAGCACCTGGCGGTCGAAACCGAACGCGCGCGCCTGCTCCTGCGTCAGCGGACGGCCGAACTGCCGGCCAATCTGCTGCAATCGATCGGTGTAGATCTGGCGGAAATCATTGGTCGAAATCTCGGTGCTGCCGACCTTCGCGAGCGTCGACTGGCCAAATCCCCTGAAGATGTCGGCGATGCCCCAGATGCCAAAGCTGACGATGAGGGCGCCCATTGCAACCGTCATAATCGTCTTGCCGAGCCAGTTTGATGAGGCTTTGCGTATTCCTCGAAGCATTGAGTCCAACTTGTCTTTAGGAGGGCGGGGCGGGCCTTATAGCGTGGTTCGCGAGAGGCCGTCACCCAGTTGATAACGCATCATAAAGTGGCAGTCGCCCCCTCGCAACCTTAAGCCTCCGTAATGGGCGTTGGGACCGAATGCCGCGTGAATGGGTTAACAGGGCCGGCGCACTGGAACTGCCCGCTCAGCTCTGCTAGCGCTGCGCATTCAAATCGCTTGGGAATTTTGTCATGACCGATGCCATCCGTCCGCTCATCGCCGGCAACTGGAAAATGAACGGCCTTGCGGCCTCCATGGGTGAATTTGAGGCGATGTTGGCTGGAGCGGCCGGTGTCACCGCCAAGGCCGACCTCCTGGTCTGCCCGCCTGCGACGCTGGTTTCGGCCTTCGCCGCGAAGGCCAAGGGCGCCAAGGCGTTTTCGGTCGGAGCGCAGGATTGCCATCCCAAGGTCTTCGGCGCCCATACCGGCGACATTTCCGCGGAAATGTTGGCCGATGCCGGGGCGACCGCCATCATTGTCGGCCATTCCGAGCGCCGGGCCGATCATGGCGAGAGCGATGCTCTGGTTCGTCAGAAGGCCGAGGCGGTTTGGCGCGCCGGGCTGACGGCCATCGTCTGCATTGGCGAGACCCGCGAGCAGCGCGACGGCGGCAAGACCCTCGATGTCTGCGGCGGGCAGCTTGAGGGCTCGCTGCCGGACGGATCGACTGCCACAAATCTCGTGGTGGCCTATGAACCGGTGTGGGCGATCGGCACCGGGCTCACCCCGACGCCGAAGGATGTCGAGCAAGTACATAAGTTCATTCGGGATTCGCTCGCCAGCCGCTTCAAGGCCGAGGGAAGCAGGATGCGCATTCTCTATGGCGGGTCGGTCAAGCCTTCGAATGCGGCGGAGCTGATGGCGGTCGCCAATGTCAACGGCGCGCTGGTGGGCGGCGCCAGCCTGAAGGCTTCTGATTTCCTGGCGATCGCGGCGGGGTGTTAGGCCGCGATTTTCTTCCAATAGATCATCGTGCCGGTAAGGCCGCCATGCGGCCTCAGGGCGTAATCCGGAATAATTCCGGTCAAACAAAAACCGAGCCCCTCGTAAAGCCCGGATGCGCCCTCGTCGACGGCCGTATCCAGCACGAGCAGCGTTCGGTCGCGTTCAAGCGCCATCTTTTCAGCGGCACGCATCAGCGCGCTCGCAATGCCACGACGACGATGGCTGAGCTTCGTCATCAGCTTCGCGATTTCCGCCCGATGCGGCTGGTTCGGCGGGAGATTGAGCAGCAGTGTGACAGTTGCAACCAGATGATCGTCATCGAATGCACCGAGCACGATACGCTCGCCGCGCGCTGCGGCGGCAAGCGAGTCTCGCCAGAACGCGTCGGCGACCTCAAGCGGCAGCGGATGCATGAAGCTCACCGAGCCGCCGCTTGCGACCGTTTCAACCAATAGTTCGCTGAGGGCGTTGCGAACGTGCGGCAGGTCGGTGAGTGGAGCGATGGCAAGGCGCGACATGTCTCAACTCCGCGCCAGCGCCACGACATAGACGCAGGCCGCATTGGTCTCGTTGGCAAACGTCGTGTTCGCAGGCGAGCCGAAGCCAAGACAATCACCCGCGGCGAGTTCGTGCCGCTCGCCGCCCTCGGTGATGACAAGGTTTCCAGTCTGCACCCAGACGAGCTGACGGATGTGGGCATAGGAGGACGCCGGCAGCGTCACCTTCTGCCGCGCTGGCAATTCCACCCGCACGAGCTCGACGGGATGATCGGGGCGGCTGAACACCTGCTTGCGGACATAGCCGGTTTCGGGATCGCGCCATACCGGCTGCTCGTCGGCGCGGGAGAGCCGGCTGCCCTGGCTTTCGGCACGCAGCATTAATCCTGCAAGCGTCAGGTCAAAGGCACTGGCGAGCCGCACCAGTACCACCGCGGTCGGGCTGACCTCGGCGCGCTCGATCTTGCTGATGGTGGCCTTGGAGACGCCGGAGCGCTCGGCCAGCTCAGCCAGGGACCAGCCGCGACTGTCGCGCTCGAGCCTGATGCGCTGGGCCAGGCGGTGTCCGATATCGTTGACCATAGTGTCCATTTGTCAATTATAATAGAAAAATAGAGAACCCTGCAAGACGACGGAATGACTGACCCAAAACAACTTGCGTGCGGAGCAGACGCTCCTATGTCGGGGGTGACAACGCTGGGTGCGATCGTGTAACACCGCGCGACTTCATGAAAACCCTGCAAGTCCACGAGCCGGATGCCGGCCACGCCCGGCTTGTGACGGAAGGTAGCAATGCAGACTGTCGTTATCGTCATTCATCTCATGATCGTCGTCGTCCTGATCGGCGCGGTGCTGCTGCAGAAGTCCGAAGGCGGTGGCCTCGGCATGGGTGGGGGCGCCGGCTTCATGTCGAGTCGCGGCACGGCCAATCTGTTGACGCGGACGACGGCCATTTTGGCGGTCGGCTTCTTTGCGACCAGCCTCTTGTTATCCTGGCTCGCGGGCTACAATCGGGCGCCGACCTCGATCATCGGCAACCAGCCGCCGGCGCAGTCGCAGCCGGCCGCAGGCGGGACGCCGGTCGCACCGCCGACCAGCGGCGGCGTTCTCGATACGCTGAAGAAGGCGGATGAGCAGCAGAAGCAGGCGCCGGCCGAGCCGCAGGCGCCACGTTCGCAATAAAGCAGACGGGCCATGCAGGAACGCGGCTAGCTTCCCGCATCAGGAATCCCCATCAAGCGCCTGATAGCGCTTTAATTTCTCTGCTACCCACAGCCACGCAAAAACTTTGCCGTGGTATTCGAATCGTTTTTGCGAATCGGCGGTCTGGCCTTAAAGGTAAAGTCCCATGGCGCGGTACATCTTCATCACCGGCGGCGTGGTTTCCTCGCTCGGAAAGGGTTTGGCATCGGCGGCTTTGGGCGCGCTGCTGCAAGCCCGTGGCTACAAGGTCCGGCTTCGCAAGCTCGACCCCTATCTCAATCTCGATCCGGGCACGATGTCGCCGTATCAGCACGGCGAAGTCTTCGTGACGGATGACGGTGCCGAAACCGATCTCG
>Ga0157369_10006675_pt1 | contig 13331 bp, 12 predicted proteins | sample C25metaG_FD_113461 | JGI IMG/M metagenome (GOLD analysis project Ga0157369, IMG submission 113461) | Corn rhizosphere microbial communities from Kellogg Biological Station, Michigan, USA - C2-5 metaG | ecosystem: Host-associated > Plants > Roots > Rhizosphere > Soil | place: USA: Michigan...
ACCCGATGCGCAAGATGCCGCTGTCCTACCTCGACCAGGTGGTCGCCCGGGGCGTGAACGGCATGCGGGTCGACGTGGACGGCGACCGGTACGACCTCCAGATCCGGAGCTTCCCGCAGGCCCGCAACGGCGTACCGAACCCGGACTACGACGGCGGCAAGGGATACAAGCCCATCGGCGCGACCAGCACCCGCCAGGTGGAAGAGGGCGAGCGCTGCCAGGGCAACAACAACTGCGTGCCCATCTGCCCGGTCCAGGCCAAGTACCACGCGGGCAAGACGCTGGCCAAGGCGCTGCGCACCGGCAAGGTCGACATCGTGACCCAGGCCGTCGCGTCCCGGGTGCACGTCGACAAGGAGACCGGCCGGGTCAGCGGCATCGAGTACAAGCGGTACCAGGACCCGTCCTCGCCCGAGCACACCACGCACACCGTGCACGGGCGCGTCTACGTGCTCGCCGCCAACGCGATCGAGAACGCCCGGCTCATGCTCGCCTCGGGCCTGCCGAGCACCAGCGACCTGGTCGGCCGCAACCTGATGGACCACGCCTACCTGCTGCGGTGGGCGCTGCTGCCCGAGATAGCCGGAACGTTCCGGGGCACCAACTGCACCGGCGGGATCACCGAGCTGCGCGGCGGGCGGTTCCGCGAGCGGCAGGCCGGCTTCGCCGTCGACATCCACAACGACGGGTGGGGCTGGGCGACCGGGTCACCGTACTCGGACCTGCTGGCCATCGTGGACGGCCAGCACAAGCACGGCCGGGACCTGCGCGCCGCGCTGGTCAGCCAGCTTTCCCGGCAGCTGCTGCTGGCCTTCATGATCGAGGTGGCGGCCGAGCCGGGCAACCGGGTCACCGTCGACCGCCGCTACCGGGACCCGCTCGGCAACCTGAAGCCGGTCATCTCCTTCCGCGTCCCGGAGTACTCGCTGGCGGGCGCCTCCTTCGGGTTCGACCTGGCGGGCGAGATCTTCACCCGGCTGGGCGCCGAGGACCACACCACCTATGACTCGCGCGACTACAGCTACGTCGAGTACGCGGGCCGGGGCTACTCCATCCGGGGCGGCAACCACCTGGCCGGGACGCACGTCATGGGCACCAGCAAGCACGACTCGGTCACCGACCCCGCGCAGCGGTCCTGGGACCACGAGAACCTCTTCCTGGTCGGCGGCGGCAGCATGCCCACGATCGGGACGTCGAACATCACGCTGACCCTGGCCGCGCTGGCCTACCGCAGCGCGTCCTTCATCGACACCCAGCTGCGCACCGCGAAGGCACCCTCGGTCATCTCAGCCCGCTGACGGCGACCACCCGGCACCCAAGATTGGCGAAACCATGACGCTGCCCAGCACGCGGGACATCGCGCCCGGCGACATCACCACCATCGAGGAGCTGAACGACTACCTGTACCGGGGGATGCAACTCGAGCACGCCACGATCCCCGTCTACCTGACCGCGCTGTACTCGCTGCACCCGGAGACGAATGCCGACGCCTGGCACATCCTGCGCGTCATCGCCATTGAGGAGATGCTGCACCTCACGCTGGCGGCCAACGTCATGAACGCCGTCGGCGGCCAGCCCGACCTCACCAAGAAGGGGTTCGTGCCCACCTACCCGGCCCGGCTCCCGGACGGGGAGACCGACTTCCTGGTGCCGTTGCAGCCCTTCTCCGAGGATGCCGTCAACACCTTCCTGCAGATCGAGCGGCCCCGCAAGGCGCCCGAGCCGAGCAAGCGCATCGTCGCGCGCAGCCGCGCCCACGATCCTGAAGTCCTCCAGGCCGACAGGCACCTGGATCACCGGCCGGTCATCGGCCCGCTGCTCACCGTCCCCGGCCGGCCTGAGGAGCAGTTCTACAGCATCGGCGAGTTCTACGAGGAGATCATCCACGGCGTCAACTACCTGGAGCAGGAGTACCGCAAGCAGGGCAAGACGCTGTTCACCGGCGATCCCTCGCGTCAGGTCACGCCCGAGTACTACTACTCCGGCGGCGGCGAGATCGTCGCGGTGACCGACCTGGAGTCCTGCGTGAAGGCGCTGCAGCTCATCGCCGAGCAGGGCGAGGGCCTCGGCGGCGGGATCTACGACGGCGAGGGCGAGCTCGCCCACTACTACCGGTTCCAGCAGCTGAAGATCGGGCGGTTCTACCTGCCCCCGGACGAGCCGGACCGGCCCACCGGCCCGCCGGCGACGATCGACTGGTCGGCCGCCTACCCGGTGAAGAAGAACCCCCGTATCGCCGACTACCCGCCGGGATCGGAGCTGCGCGCGGCGGCCGAGGAGTTCAACAAGGAGTACGCCGCGTTCCTCGGCATGCTCACCCGGGCCTACACCGGCCAGCCCCAGCTGCTGCTGGAGGCCGTGTGGCAGATGTTCCACGTGCGCGACGGCATCGTCCGGCTGGTGCGCAACCCGTTTCCCGGCCGCGACGGGGTCAACGCCGGCCCGACCTTCGAGGTGGACGGGGCGACGTCGTGAGCGGCTACGCGGACCTGCTGGAACGGTTCGTCGCCTTCTCCGCCGAGGCGACCGCGTTCAGCGCGGTCGACTTGTGGGGCACCGGCCAGGCGGCCGACTACCTCGCGACGGTCCACGAGGAGGCCGGGGACCAGATCCTGCGCGACCTCCTGGAGGCCGCCCGCCCCGGTCCGGCCGGCGACGAGGTCTTCACCGACGAGAGGCTCGGGCCCGTGGCCAGGAACATCATCAAGCTCTGGTACTCGGGGGTGTGGTACGAGCTGCCGCCGCAGTGGGCGGCCCGCTTCGGCGCCCCCGTCAAGGCCGTGCCCGCCCAGCGCCGGCCCGGCCAGCAAGGGGTGGCCCAGCACTCGCTGTCCGAAAGCAAGGGGCCGCTGGAGCAGCAGGGGCGGCAGCGGACGCCCGCGCGGTGCGCCTCCTACGTGGTGTCCGCCGCGGCCTACACCGAGGGGCTGCTGTGGCGCGCGATCGGCGCCCACCCGTCGGGCGCCAAGGCACCCGGCTACGGATCCTGGGCGGTACCGCCCGAAATCGACGGCTATGCAGGCGACCACGGCAAGAAGAGAGGCCCGCGATGAGCGACGTACTGAAGAACCTCGGCCCGGACCGGGTGCGGCTCGGCGTGACGCCGACGCTGTGGTGGAACGACGACTTCCCCTCGATCGACATCGGCATCCCGTTCGGGCAGTGCGTCAGCGAGATGGCGCTGGCCGGGTTCACCGGGACCAGCATCGGCCACAAGTACCCGACCGACCCCGCCGAGCTGCGCCGCGCCCTTGACCTGCGCGGCCTGCAGGTCTCCGAGCCGTGGGTGAGCACCTACTTCACCATCGCGGACATGGACCAGCAGACGGTCGTCAACTTCGAGGACCGGCTGGCCTTCATGAAGGCGATGGGCGGGACCGACATCGTGGTCGCCGAGTTCGGCCGGTCCTCGCACGTGCTGCCGATCGCCTTGTTCGCCAACCGCCCCGTCTTCGACGACCGCGACTGGGACCTGCTCGCCGCGGGCCTGAACCGGCTCGGCGACATCGCGGCCGGCAGCGGGATCCGGCTGTGCTACCACCACCACATGGGCACCGGCGTGATGACCAGGGCCGACATCGACCGGCTGATGGCGGCCACCAACCCCGACACCGTCCACCTGCTGCTGGACACCGGGCACCTGGCCTGCGCCGGGGACGACCCGCTGGCCGCCGCCAAGGCCTACGCCCGCCGCATCAAGCACGTCCACCTCAAGGACTTCCGCCCGGACGTGCTGAGCCAGGTCCGCGAAGAGGGCCTGTCGTTCCAGCAGGGGATTGAGGCCGGGATCTTCACGGTGCCCGGGGACGGCGCGATCGACTTCGCGCCCATCCTGGAGGCGCTGGCCAGCGCGGATTACGAGGGATGGCTGGTCGTCGAGGCCGAGCAGGACCCGGCCAAGGCGAACCCGCTGGAGTACGCGATCATGGCCCGCTCGTACCTGCGCAAGATCCTGGGGTGGTGAGGCGGTGAGCACCGATGCGCTGAACGGCGCCGAGCGGGACGTCTACCTCAGCTTCTTCATGTTCACCACGAACCTGCGCCCCGGCGACGACGAGTACGCCAAGGTCATCATCGGGCACATCAAGAAGCTGCGGGAGCTGGGGTACGCCGGCTTCGACATGCCGATCTTCCCCAACGACACCCGTGATCACCAGGCCGAGGTCGACAGCTACGCGCGGCTGAAGCAGGCCCTGGACCGGGCCGGGCTGCAGGACGTCGGCTTCACCACCAACGTGGCCGCCACCCGGACCTTCGACCCCAGCTCGGTCTACGGTGACCAGCGCCAGGTGGCCCTGGCGTACCTGAAGTCGCGGGTCGACATCACCGCGATCCTCGGCGGGACGATCATGGCCGGCCCGATCGTCTTCCCCTACAACGTGTACCCGGTCACCGACTTCGGCGAGCCGATCTGGAGCGACGCCCTGCACGCGTGGACCCGGCCCCGGTACCTGGACGCCCAGCCCATCGTGGACGAGGTCGGCCAGTACGCGGCCGGCCACGGCGTCAAGCTGGCGATCGAGCCGGTTGACCACTGGGAGCAGGCCGCCCCGAACATGGTCGGCGAGGTGCTGCGCTTCCTGGACGGCGTCCCGAGCCGCCAGGTCGGCGTCTGCGTGGACAGCGCGCACGTCGTGCTGGGCAGCAGCGGCCCCGACGAGTTCCGCCGGGACGTGCTGGAGGCCTCCCGGGCCGGCCGCCTCAACTACGCGCAGGTCTCCGCGCCCGACCGCGGTGCCGTGCACGACAGCTGGATCCCGTGGCGGGAGTTCCTGGGCGCCATCGTGCCCGGCTACGACGGGCCGCTGCTGATCGAGGTCTTCAACGCCATCCCGGCCTTCCTCAGCTCGCTGCGCCTGACCCGCCGGAAGTTCTGGATCCCCGGCGAGGACGAGCCCGTCCCGGGCGTCCCCGACGCCTACGAGGCGGCCGCCGCGTCCATTGACGCGCTCCGCGGCGAGCTGGGCAAACTCTGAGAGGGGAATCTTCCGATGACTGACAGCCAGGCCGCCACCACCCCCGGCATCCCGATGCCGTCCAAGCCCATCGACCCGCCGGCCGTAGGCGGGATCGCCGGCTTCCGGGCGGTGCCGTCGCAGCACGCGACGGCCGTGAACCTCGGGCCGCTGCGGAACCTGCCGGGCTTCTGGGAGGGCACGGGGTTCAACATGATCGCCCGCCCGGACTTCTCCGGCGACAGCCCGAACGGGTTCTTCCTGGAGCTGAACATGCTCAGGGAGTCCATCGAGTTCACCACCATCGGCTCCCCGGTGTTCAACCGGGGCAGCGCCCAAGACGACGTGTCGATTTACGGCGTGACCTACCTGCACCGGGTCACCGACGCCGGCAACGGCGAGGCGCTGCACATCGAGCCCGGGGTGTGGCTGACGATCCCGCCGACCACCGACCCGCCCGCCGGGCCGACCATCGCCCGGCTGGCGACCATCCCGCACGGCAACGCCGTGTGCACGGTGGGCTTCACGCAGGAGGTCGACTCCGACCAGCTGCCGACGATCCCGCCGGCCAACACGATCCCGTTCCCGGTCGGGTCTCAGCCCCCGCCGCCGGGGACGCGCAACCCCTACCCGGAGTACGACCTGAGCGCGCCGAGCCGCTTCCGTACCCCGTCGCTGCCTCCCGAGGTCACCCAGGCGGTGGTCGATGACCCCAACGCCATGCTGCGCGACGCCCTCCAGGGCCACGTGCTGCCGCACATCACCCGGCTGATCACCACGGCCGACCAGGCCCAGATCGGCAACATCCCGTTCATCGCGCGCAACGCGGACACGATCAGCCTGGAGTCGGTGTTCGCCATCGAGACGGTGGAAGGCCCCGAGGGCATGGAGTACCAGCAGCTGCAGTACTCCCAGACCGCGCTGCTCAACTTCCGCGGCCTGAGCTTCCCGCACGTCACCGTGGGGACGCTGATCAAGGCGTTCTGAGGGGGTGACGTTCGCGCTGGCGGGCCGCGGCGACCGGCGCCTAGCGGCTGCCCCACACCTCCTCGGCGGTTTCCACGACGAGGCGCAGCTTGGCGATCTGCTGGTCGCGGGTCAGCGAGTTGCCGTCGAGGGTGGATGAGAAGCCGCACTGGGGGGACAGGCACAGCTGGTCGAGGTCGGTGTACTTGCTGGCTTCCTCGATCCGGCGCTTGATGTCGTCCTTCGCCTCCAGCTCCCCCCGCTTGCTGGTCACCAGGCCGAGGACGACGTGCTTGCCCTTCGGCAAGAAGCGCAGCGGCTCAAAGCCGCCCGAGCGCTCGTCGTCGTACTCCATGAAGTAGCCGTCGACGTTCAGCTCGTTGAACAGCGCGTCGGCCACGAAGTCGTAGCCGCCCTGCGCGACCCACGAGGAGCGGAAGTTGCCCCGGCACATGTGCGTCGTCACCGTCATCCCGGCCGGCTTGTCGCGCAGGGCCCGGTTGATGGACTTGATGTAGGTCTCATGCTGGTGGTCGGCGTCCTCGCCGCGGCGGCTGATCTCCGCGCGCTGGGACGGGTCATTGAGGTAGGCGAGGCTGGTGTCGTCGAGCTGGAGGTAGGTGCAGCCGAGGCCGGCCAGCCGCTGGACCTCATCGGCGTAGGCGGCGCCGAGGTCGTCCCAGAACTCCTCCAGGTCCGGGTACACGGCGTCGTCGATCGCGGCGGGCCCGCCCCGGTAGTGCACCAGGCTGGGCGCCGGGATCGTCAGCTTCGGCGTGCCGGTGGTCACGTTGTCGCGGACGAACTCGAACGCCGGCCCGAAGATCGTGTGGTCCATCCCGAGCTTGCCGGTGACCCGGATGGCCGAGGGGGTGAACTCGATGTCGCCGCCCGCGTTGTGGAACACGCTCTTCATGCTCTGATCGGCCTTCGACACCCCGGCGATCTCGTAGATGAAGTCCATGTGCCACGAGGCCCGGCGGAACTCACCGTCGGTCACCGAGCGCAGCCCGAGGTCCGCTTGCATCCGGATGGCCTCGCGGATGGCGTCGTCCTCGATGGCCCGCAGCTCGCCGGGCGAGATCGCGCCGCGCGCGGCCGCCTCCCGCGCCTGCAGCAAGGCGCGGGGACGAAGCAGGCTGCCGACATGGTCGGCGCGGAAGGGAGGGGCGGCGCGCTCGGTCATGCGGTCACCCGCTCGCCGATCGCGTTGGCGTCCAGCGAGGTCCACGGGCTCGGGTCGAACCAGGCCGGCCAGCCCGCCTCGTTGGTCACCCGCGCGGCCGCCAGGTTCGCGCGCAGCGCGGCCAGGTCGCGGTCTACCTCGTAGACGGCCAGGTGAGTGGCGACCGTGGGGGTGGTGGGATCGATCACCTCCGGCTCGAGCCGGAACCGCCAGTTCGCCACGAACCCGGGCACCTGCGTGTTCTCGTCGGCGTGCTCGCGGTACCAGATGACGAACTCGCCGTTGTCGAGGCCCTCGGGCGGCGCGCTGAACACCATGTACAGGTGGTCGGCCAGCCGGACCTCGGCCGGGTTGCCGTGCGAGTGGCAGTTGAAGGACGCGAAGGTGATGTCGGGGAACCACGCCGGCAGCTTCATCCGGCCGGAGGCTACCTCCTTGTCCAGCTCCTTCATGACGTCCCTGGGGTTGCCCGCCAGCTCGTAGGCCGACAGGTAGCGGTGGGCCGACGGCGTCCACTCGCCCTTGACCGTCTGCAGCCGGTAACGGCGCGCGGACACGAAGCCCGGCACGACGAGGATCTCGCTGAGGTGAAAGTCGTACCAGGAGTTGTACTGTTCGTCGGAAATCGCCTCCGGGGGCTTGCTGAACACGAGGTGCAGGTTCTCCGACATCGGCGTCCTCCCGTGTGATCGCGGCCTAGCAGGCTAGATCGTATATCGTTCGCCAGGTGCTGGCTAGTGGCCGGACCATGCCCCAGGCCAAGCCCGTGGCACAGTCCCCGGCCCCCCGGTGCGGCCGCTGGGCATATACCATTTGCGTCCCGGGTGGGTCATGATCAGCCTGTGGCCCCGCCTGAGGGGGATCATTCACCGACTGCAGACACGGAGGACCGATGGCCGACGACGAGCTGTACGAGAAGGGGATCGCGATCCGCGAGGAGATGCTCGGCCCCGAGCACGGGCGGGCCAAGGTGGAGAGCCAGGGCGATTTCACCAGGGAGTTCGAGGAGCTGGTGACCCGGTACTGCTTCGGCTCGGTCTGGGGCCGCGAGCAGCTCCCGCGCGGTACCCGCAGCATGCTCACCATCGCCATGCTGGTCGCGCTCGGGCGCGCCCAGGAGATCCGCTGGCACGTGAAGGGCGCGATCAACAACGGGGTCTCCAAGGAGGAGATCCGCGAGGTCTTGATGCAGGCGGCCGTCTACTGCGGGATCCCGGCGGCGGTCGACGGCTTCCGCAACGCCTCCGCCGTGCTGGCCGAGATGGGGCTGGAATGAGCGCGCCCGGGCCGGCCGGCGGCCCGGTCGGGTTCGTCGGCGTCGGCAACATGGGCAAGCTGATGGCCGCCAACCTCGCCGCAGCGGGCTTCGCGCTGGTGATCAGGGACGCCGACCCCGGTGCGCAGGCCCGGTTCGTCGCCGCGCACGGCGGGACGCCCGCCGCCGCGCCGGAGGCCTTCGCCGGCGTTGAGGTCGTGGTGACCATGCTGCCCGACGGCGCTGCCGTGCGCGAGGCGATCCTGGGCTGGGAAGGCGGGATCGCCGCCGCGCTCAAGCCGGGCGCGGTGGTGCTCGACATGAGCTCCGCCGACCCGGTGGGGACCCAGGCGCTGGGCGCCGACCTCGCGCCGGCCGGCATCCGGGTGGTCGACGCGCCGGTTTCTGGCGGGATCGTCCGCGCCGAGTCCGGCACGCTGTCGCTCATGGTGGGCGGGGACGACGAGGACGCGTTCGCGCAGGTCGCTCCGCTGCTCGCGGCGATGGGCGAGCGGATCTTCCGGACCGGGCCGCTGGGATCGGGGCACGCGATGAAGGCGCTGAACAACTTCCTCGGCGCCTCGGCGTATACGACCGCGGCGGAGGCGCTCGCCATCGGCACCCGGTTCGGCCTTGACCCGGCGGTGATGCTGGACGTCATCAACACCTCGACCGGCCGCAGCTTCAACACCGAGGTCGTGCTGAAGCAGGAGGTGATCACCGGCCGGTACGCCACCGGATTCGCGCTCGGGCTGCTGGCCAAGGACGTGGGCATCGCGGCCAGCCTGGCCGAGTCGGTGGGCGTGGACGCTCCGGCCTGCGAGCTCGTCCGCAGCCGGTGGGCGCAGGCGCTGGACGGGCTCGGCTTCGCCGCCGACCACTCCGCGGCGCACCGGCAATGGTGGCCGATCGACCTGACGGCCGCCAGTGCCGGGGATGCCGCCAGGGACACTGCCGAGGGTGAGGCGCCCGGGTGACCAGCGCCTGAGCCGACCGCCCCTGGGCCGCCGGGTGCGAAAACAGGCGGCCCAGGGTCTGGCTGGCCACTTCATATATGATTATGATCGAGCTGACCACCGGATGTGAAAGCAGGGACAGGAGTCAGCGATGCTCTCGTTCGCCCAGGCCACCGGCGCCTTGGACAAGCTCATTGACCGCGATCAGGACTTCCGGCTGCTGGGCTCGGGTTACGGGTTCACCGAGGGGCCCGCCTGGCACGCGTCGGGCAATTACCTGGTCTTCAGCGACATCCCCGGCGACAAGCGCTGGCGGTGGAGCGAGGCCCGCGGCATGGAGCTGATCGGGTGGCCCACCTACAAGGGCAACGGCATGGCCTACGAGCCCGATGGCAGCCTGCTGGTGTGCGAGCAGGTGACCAGCTCCCTGCTCAGGATCCGGCCGGACGGGTGGCGGCAGGTCGTGGCCTGCCACTACCAGGGCAAGTACCTCAACAGTCCGAATGACGTCGTGGTGCGGTCGGACGGCAGCGTCTACTTCACCGACCCCAACTACGGCCGGTGGCCGGTGGCGGTGGGCGTCGCCCGCGAGTGCGAGCTGGACTTCCAGGGCGTGTTCCGGGTGCCGCCGGGCGGCGGCGACTGCGAGCTCGTGGTCGCCGAGCAGGAGTTCCAGCAGCCGAACGGCCTGGCCTTCTCGCCCGACGAGGCCATCTTGTACGTCAACGACCGGCAGGACGTCAAGGCGTACGACGTCGCCGCGGACGGGTCGCTGTCCAACGTGCGGGTCGTGCACGACCAGATGGGCAGCAGCGGGACCCCCGGCAACGGCAACCCGGACGGCATGGAGGTCGATGAGCTCGGCAACATCTGGTGCACCGCCCGCGGCGGCATCTGGGTGCTCGCCCCCTCCGGTGACCTGCTCGGGATCATCGAGACGCCGGAAGTCTCCGGCAGCCTCGCCTGGGGTGGCGATGACCTGCGCTCGCTGTTCGTGTGCACCTCGACCACCATGCACGTGATCCGGACCAAGGTCGGCCCGGCGCCGATCCCGTCCTGCTGAGCGGGCCGGCCATGGCAAGCGCGGGCAAGGCACCCGCTGCGGACGGCTTCGCGCGGCGGTTGCGCGCGCTCGAGGACGCCGAGCAGATCCGGCAGCTCAACCTGGCCTATCGCCGTCACCTCGACGCCCGCGACCTCGACGCCTACGGCGCCTTGTTCGCCGCCGACGGCGAGTGGCTCGGCGGCACCGGCCACGGCAAGGGCCCGGCCGGCATCACCGCGATGCTGACGGAGCGGCTGGCGGGCAACCCCGGCCCCCCCGGCCCCACGTCGTGGCACATGGTGGCCGAATCCGACATCACCGTGGACGGCGACCGGGCCACCGGCACGATCAGCTGGGCGCTGATCCAGCGCGGCGAGGGCGACGCGCCGGTGATGCGGCTGCTCGGCCACTACGACGACGAGTACGTGCGGGAGAACGGCCGCTGGCGATACCAGCGGCGGGTCGCGCACACCGACCTCCCTTACCGCCCCCTTGAGCTGCCCGCGGACTGGCCGCCGCCCGGGGCCGCCGGGCCGGCCGGGCCCGGCGACGGCTCCCCCGGCCCGGAGGCCGGCATCGCCGCGCGGCTGCGGCGGCTGGAGGACGCCGAGCAGATCCGCCGGCTCACCCAGCGGTACCGCCGCCACCTCGACGCGCTGGACCTCGTCGCCTACGGGCACCTGTTCGCGGCCGACGGCGAGTGGCTCGGCGGCACCGGCTACGGCCAGTCCCCGGCCGGCATCACCGCGATGCTGGCCGAGCGGCTGCCCGCCCGCGGCCCGGGCGGCCCGTCGGCCTGGCACCTGGTGACCGAGCCGGAGGTCGAGCTGGACGGCGACCGGGCGGCCGGCCTGGCCACCTGGAGCTGGGTCGGACGCGGCGACGGCGTGGCGCCGGCACTCCGCCTGCTCGGCCACTACCAGGACAGCTACGTGCGCGAGGATGGCCAGTGGCGATTCCAGCGGCGGATCGCGCACACCGATATCCCGCACCGCCCGCTCACCATGCCCGCCCAGTGGGCGACCGCCGCGGCGCGGTCCGTCCCCGGCGCCGAGGCGCCCGCGGCCGACCTTGAGGCGCGGCTGCGGCGGCTGGAGGACCTGGCGCGGATCCGGCAGCTGTTCGTCGACTACAAGATGGTCCTCGACAAGCAGGACTTCGCCGCCTACGCCGCGCTGTTCGCCGCCGACGGGGAGTTCATCGCGGGGTCGCAGGCGGCGAAGGGGCGCGCGGCCATCCAGGCGCTCGTCGAGGGGATGCCCGGCAGCCTGCTGGGATCCGGGCCCGGCGAGGACTTCCACGTCGTCCTCAACCCGCTGATCGACCTGGACCCGGCCGACCCCGACCGGGCCCGCGCCGACGTGACGTGGCTGTACGTGGTCAAGGGCGATGACGGCGGCCCGGCCCTGGCCAAGCTCGGGCACTACGAGGACGAGCTGGTCCGCGAGGATGGCCAGTGGCGGTTCGCCCGCCGCGCGGCGCCCACCGACATCGGGTGACCTGATCGCGGAGTGCGCCAGCGTGACCGTGGGGCACGGGTCCTTCCTCTAGGACGGCTGCCGGCCCGTGGCCTTGGTGAAGTTCGGATCGGCTGAGTCGTCGTCAGGGTTGCGGCCGGCGATGATGGCCTCGGCCCGCGCCCGGATCGCGGAGGCGCCCTGCTCGGGGTGGGTGAGGATCCAGAAGCGGCGCTCGCCCACCCCGGCGAACATGATGTCGGCGGCCTGGTCCGGCTGCATGACCTCATCGAGCGGCGGGTACTCGCGCGCCGCCAGCGGGGCCGCCGGGCCCAGGCGCGCCGGCCGGTGCCGGCCCGAGTTGAGGATGTCGGTGGCGACCGCGGCCGGGCACAGCACCGAGATCCCGACCGATGAGCCCGCCCCCTCCAGCTCCCGGTAGAGGGTCTCCGACAGCGCGGTCACCGCGTGCTTGGCGGCGACGTAGCTGGTGGCGTTGCGCACCGTGACCAGCCCGTCGATCGATGAGGTGTTGACGACGTGCCCGCTGTCTCGCTCCAGCATCCCCGGCAGGAAGGCCTGCAGGCAGTGCACGACGCCCCACAAGTTGACGCCGAGGACGAATTCCCAGTCGGCGGCCGGCATCTCGGTGAACGGCGCCGACAGGTAGACCCCGGCGTTGTTGACCAGCAGCCAGGTGTCGCCCGCCTCCCGCGCCACCCGCCGCGCCAGGTCCGTCACCGAGTCGCGGTCGCTGACGTCGGCGACCATGGCGCGGGCGTCGGCCCCGCCGGCCCGCAGCGACCGCGCCGCCTCCTGTAGCCGTGGCGCGTCGATGTCGGCCAGCACGACCGTCATGCCCTCGGCCGCCGCCCGCGCCGCGACCGCGTAGCCGATGCCGCTGGCGGCCCCGGTGACCACCGCCACCTTGCCCTGGTATCCAGGCATGCCCGTCCCTTCCTGACTGCCCCAGGCGGCCGCACGCCCCGGGACGGCTCCCGGGGCGTGCGGTTCGTCCCTTTGCCTGGTTAGCCGGCTAGCTCGCGGTGGCCGGGCCGGTGACGTTGAAGTAGCTGTCCAGGCAGGTGTCGCCGCACCACGCCGTCTCCGGGCCGCCAACCTCTTCCGTCGAGCTGAGCGGCAGGCCCGGCTTGGCGAACGTCGCCAGGTTGTCGTTGGTGATGGGCGTGATGGGCATCTCCAGCACGTTGGCCTTCGGGCCCTTGTTGTCCAGCACCCGCAGCGTCACGTTGAAGTACGTGTAGGCGCCCTGGAAGCCGTTGATGCAGCCGGCCACGGTCTTGTACGTGTCCTTGTGGGCCAGCCACCAGGACAGGTCGCCGCCGCCGCACTGGCCGCCGGAGATCACCGGGACCTTCACGCCGTTGGCCTCGAAGGCCTGCACGACCCCGGCCATCATGCCGCCGTCCTGGAGGACGCCGGCCAGCGGCTGCGGGTGCGAGGCGATGTACTGGGAGACGACGGTCTTGGCCGTGCCCTCGTCCCAGTTG
>Ga0157369_10006676_pt1 | contig 13329 bp, 12 predicted proteins | sample C25metaG_FD_113461 | JGI IMG/M metagenome (GOLD analysis project Ga0157369, IMG submission 113461) | Corn rhizosphere microbial communities from Kellogg Biological Station, Michigan, USA - C2-5 metaG | ecosystem: Host-associated > Plants > Roots > Rhizosphere > Soil | place: USA: Michigan...
AGACGCCCGGCGGCGGTGACGTGCTGTCGCTGTTCCCGTCGTGCACGACTGATAGCGCCGGCAACGTCTACGTCACCTGGATCGACCAGACGAACTCCGGCGTCTACTACGCGTTCTCGACCGACCAGGGCAAGCACTGGTCGAAGGCAGTGCGCGTGTCGCACGGCGACGCGAAGACGAACGAGTTCGACTGGGCGGTCGCCGGTGCGTCCGGTCGCGTGGCGATCGCGTGGTACGGCACGGCCAAGACGGCGAAGGGCGGCTCCGACTCGATGCCGAGCGCGCTCGCCGACCAGGGCGCGGCCAGCGCGTACCCGTGGTACGGCTACGCCGCGCTCGTGACGGGCGCGGCGTCGAAGAATCCGCGCGTCGCGCAAGCGCGGTTCACGGAGAAGCCGATGCACTACGGCAACATCTGCAACTCCGGCCTCGGCTGCAGCACGAACCCGACGGCCGACCGTCAGATGGCCGACTTCTTCGGGTTCTCGACGACGAAGAGCGGCGCGCTGCGGATCGTCTACAACGACACGACCAACGACTTCGACGGCGCTGGCCTCTACGCGACGCGGCAGGTCCGTGGCTCGACGATCACCGGCAGCAACGCGTCGGACAAGGCGGCGACCGGCCCATCGGTCACCGACGCGGCCGGCGACGCGCAGTTCCCGCACTACTCGACGGCGGGCGTCGGCCCCAACCTGCCGCAGCTCGACCTGCGCGGGCTGAAGGTCTCGCAGCACGGCTCGACGCTGCAGTTCGACTTGACCGTCGCGAACCTGAAGAAGCGGCTGCCGCCGCCGGGCAAGACGAGCGCGCTCTGGCTCGTCCGCTTCGAGGCGCTCGGGCCGCTGACGAACGAGAAGCAGGACATCTTCCACGTCTACTACGCGTACATGGAGAAGGCCGCGGGCATCGTGCCGCAGTACAAGGCCGGCATCGCGGCCTGCCAGACGACGACGCCGACGAACTGCAAGATCCTCCAGTACCGCGGCGACAAGGCGGCAGACGGCTCGATCAACGGCAACACGATCACGATCGACGTCGGCGTCAACGGCGGCTTCGGCGTGCCGATCGCCGGCAAGAAGCTGTACAGCGTCACCGCGTTCACGTTCGGCCGCAACAACAGCGTCGACGATCTCTACGCCGACGTCGACGCGACCGAGCCGATCGACTTCACGCTCAAGTAGAGCGCGGATGCGACACTGGCGGCGTGACCGACGCCGCCCCCGCGCCGCTCTCGGGCCGGACCGCCTGGGCACGCAACCTCGAGACGCCGCTCCGTCAGTTCCTGCGCACGCAGACCGGCAGTGCCGCGGTGCTGCTCGCTGCAACCGTGGCCGCACTGATCTGGGCGAACGTCGATGCGCACTCCTACGCAACCGTGTGGGGCGCGAAGCTCGAGCTGCGGCTTGGATCGATGGTGCTCGTCCAGGACGTGCGGGGCTGGGTGAACGCCGGGCTGATGACGTTCTTCTTCTTCGTGGTCGGGCTCGAGGCGCGCCGCGAGTTCGACATGGGGGAGCTGCGCGAGCGTTCGCGCCTTGCGCTGCCGCTGGCCGCCGGGATCGCCGGGATGGTCGTGCCGGTCGCGATCTACCTCGCGTTCAACGCCGGCCACGCGTCGCGGCACGGTTGGGGCGTCGCGATGTCGACGGACACCGCGTTCGCGCTCGGCATGCTTGCGCTCGTCGGCCGGCGCTTCCCGGGCCGGCTGCGCGCGTTCATGGTGACGTTCTCCGTCGTCGACGACTTGATCGCGCTGCTCGTCATCGCGTTCGTCTACAGCGCGCACGTGGCCGGTCGGCCGATCGCGATCGCCGCGGTGCTCTTCGTCGTCGTGCTCGGCGTGCGCGCGGCCGGCGTGCGTCGCGGCGCGTTCTACCTGGCCGCCGGCGCGGCGATCTGGGTGGCGCTCTTCGAGTCGGGCGTCGACCCGATCGTCGTCGGGCTCGCGTTCGGGCTGCTCACCTCCGCGTATCCGGCGGCGCGCACCGACCTCGAGGCGGCGTCGCGGCTCTTCCGCAGCTTCCGCGAGCAGCCGACCGCGCAGCTCGCGCGCGAGGCGCGGGTCGGGCTCGCGAGCGCGATCGCGCCGAACTTCCGCCTGCAGCAGCTGTTCAACCCGTGGACGAGCTACGTCGTCGTCCCGCTGTTCGCGCTCGCGAACACCGGCATCCACATCAGCGGCAGCTTCCTCTCGCACGCGTACACGACGCCGGTGACGCTCGGCATCCTCGTCGGCTACCTCGCCGGCAAGCCGATTGGCGTTGTCTTCGGTGCGATGCTCGTGACCAAGCTGTCGCGCGGCCGGCTGCGCCCGCCGGTCGGCTGGGCGGCGGTCGCCGGTGGCGGCGCAATCGCCGGCATCGGCTTCACCGTGTCGATCCTCATCGCGACGCTCGCGTTCAGCGGAGCGACGCTCGAAGAGGCGAAGCTCGGCGTGCTCAGCTCGGCGCTCTGCGCGTCGCTGCTCACGTGGCTCGTGTTCCGCGCGACGGATCTGCTGCCGCGCGGGACGCGACTGCGCGCGCTGCTCGGCGAGGCGGAGCAGATCATCGATCTCGCTGCGCCCGTCGACCCTGAGCGCGACCACATCCGCGGGCCCGAGGATGCGAAGGTGACGCTCGTCGAGTACGGCGACTTCGAGTGCCCGTATTGCGGACGCGCGGAGGCGGTGATCCGCGAGCTGCTCGCGGAGGACGGCGACGTGCGGTACGTGTGGCGCCACCTGCCGCTGAACGACGTGCATCCGAGCGCGCAGCTGGCGTCGGAGGCGGCGGAGGCGGCGGCGCACCAGGGGAAGTTCTGGGAGATGCACGACGCGCTGCTCGAGCAGGATGATCTGCGGCCCGGGCCGCTGGTGCAGACAGCGCGGCGGCTCGGTCTCGACACTGAGCAGTTCATGTACGAGCTGCGCGAGCACGCCGGCGCCGCGCAGATCGCGGCCGACGTCGACTCAGCCGACCTGAGCGGCGTGTCCGGCACGCCGACGTTCTTCGTCAACGGCAAGCGCCACTACGGCGCGTACGACATCGACGCGCTCAAGCTCGCCGTGCGCGGCGCCCGCGCACGGGCCGCGATCAGCGGCGCTTGAAGAGCTTCGCCAGGTTGAGGTCGTAACCCCAGCCGAACGACTTCGGCGTGAACAGCCGCGTGTCGTCGGGGTTCCACCAGCGGCTCTTGACGCGCGCGACCGTCGGGCGCCGCCAGTCGTACGGCACGCCGAGGAATTTGCCGGTCTTGCTCATACGTTCACCATAGCGTTGTGCTGAGTCGCAGCCACGTTCTCTTCGCGGCGATGTGCCTGATCTGGGGCATCCCGTATCTGCTGATCCGCGTCGCCGTGCGCGACCTGGATCCGTCGGTGCTCGTGCTCGGGCGCACGGCGATCGGCGCGCTGCTGCTCGTGCCGCTCGCGGCTGCGCGCGGCGAGATCCGGCCGGTGCTCGCGCGGTGGAAGCCGCTGCTCGTGTTCGCGGCGCTCGAGATCGCGATCCCGTGGGTGCTGCTCTCGAGCGCCGAGCGCCGGCTGTCGAGCTCCTTCACCGGGCTGATGATCGCCGCCGTGCCGCTCGTCGGCGCCGTTGTGACGCGCGAGCGCCTCGGCCGGTGGAGCGTCGGCGGTCTCGCGCTCGGGATCGTCGGCGTGGCGGCGCTGCTCGGGCTCGACGTGAGCAACCTCTCGACGGTCGGAATCGTCGAGATCGCGGGTGTCGTCGTCGGCTATGCGGTGGGCCCGATCGTGCTCGCCCGTTACCTGCGCGGGCTGCCCGCGCTCGGCGTCATCGCGACCTCGCTCGCCGTGACCGCAGTCGCGTACGTCCCGATCGCGGCGTTCGCGCTGCCGTCGTCGATGCCCTCGGCGAAGGTCGTCGCGTCGGTCGTCGCGCTCGCGGTGATCTGCACCGCACTCGCGTTCGTCGTCTTCTTTGCGCTGATCGAAGAGGTCGGCCCCGTGCGCGCGACCGTCATCACGTACGTCAACCCGGCGGTCGCCGCTGCGCTCGGCGTGTCGATACTCGGCGAGCGCTTCACCGCCGGCATGGGCGTCGGCTTCGTGCTGATCCTCGTCGGGTCGGTGCTCGCGGCGCGCCGGCCTAGACCAGCTCCGCTGCCGTTCGCAGCGACGGCTGCGCCCCGAGCCTAGACGCGGCGAGCGCGCCCGCCTTGCACGCGCGCGCCAGCGCGTCTTCGCGCGGGCGTTCTTCGAGCAGCGACACGACGAGGCACGCGGCGAACGCATCGCCGGCGGCGGTGCCGTCGACCGCGTCGATGGTCGGAGGCGTTGCGCGCGCGATCTCGACGCCGTCCTCGAACAGCGCCGCGCCCTCGGCGCCGTACGTCACCGCGACGAGCCGTCCACGCGAGTTCATCTCGTGCTCGAGCCGGTTCACGATCAGCAGGTCCGGCTCGACGTCGATCGCGCGCGCGGGCGCGGCGTTCAGCGCGAAGAAGTCGGCGTTGCGCGCCGCGGCGAGCACGACGTCGTCGGGTACTTCGAGCTGGCAGAGCACGGCGCCTTCGGGACTCGTCGGCGTCACTTCCGCATTCGCGCCGGGTACGACGACGATCTGGTTCTCGCCGGCTGCGTCGACGACGATCAGCGCGATGCCGGTGGCCGCGCGCCGCTCGAGCTGCAGTTCGACCCCGGCCTCGCGCAGACCGGTGAGCGCTTCGTCGGCGAGCCCGTCGTCGCCGACCGCACCGATCATCGTCACGCGCGCGCCGAGCCGTGCCGCGGCAACCGCCTGGTTCGCGCCCTTGCCGCCGGGGAAGCGGTCGAACTCCGTTGCGGTCAGCGTCTCGCCTGCGCGCGGCAGCGTTCGAACGCGCGCGACGAGGTCGAGGTTGATCGAGCCGACGACGGTGAGGTCGACGCTCACGGCAGGTCGATCAGCTTCGGCTTGATCGCGCCGCGCGTGATCGTGAGCTCGAGCATCGTCCGGGTCGGCGCCTTGCGCTTGTCGGTCGGGCTGCCCGGGTTGAGGATCCAGACGTCGCCCTCGCGCGCGACCTCGGGCACGTGCGTGTGGCCGTAGACGATCGCGTCGCAGCCGGGGAAGCGCGCGATCAGCCGCGCCGCGCGTCCGGCGAGCGGTCCGGGGATGTGCACCATCCCGATCCGCGCGCCGCCTGCTTCGATCACCTGCTCCTTCGGCAGCGAGTCGCGCAACTCGGCGCTGTCCATGTTCCCGTAGACGGCGTGCAGCGGCCCGAGCTCGCCGAGCGTCTCGAGGACCGCCGCTTCGGTGACGTCGCCCCCGTGCAGGATCAAGTCGGCGACGGCGAGGCGCTCGAGGCATTCCGGCGAAAGCGCGCGGTTGCCGCGCGGCAGGTGCGTGTCGGAGATCACCGCGACGCGCATCGTCACGGCGCAGGATCGATCCGATACACCGGACCGAGCAGCGAGCAGGCGTAGACGCGGCCGAGGCCGTCGCGGCCGAACGAGGTCAGCTGGTCGACGTGCAGCCCGGTGGGCGCGAACGTCATCTGCGTCGAGCTGCGCGCGCCGACGAGAATGTCGCCGCCGCACAGGTCGCCGGTCAGGAACCGGTCGTCGAGGCTTGGAATGCGCGAATCGTGCATGTAGACGCCGCCCTCCGTCGCGCAGGTCGCGTCGCCGTGCGCGAACTCCGCGATCGGGGCGACGGGGTGGTCACACGTCGCCGTCGCGTCGAACGCGAGCGTCCCCTCGAGGCACGGGAAGCCGAAGTTCTGCCCGCTCGTGCCGCTCGGGATGAGGTCGAGCTCCTCCATCTTCCCTTCACCGACGTCGCCGATCAGCATGTCGCCGCTCGCCGGGTCGATGTCGTACCGCCACGGGTTGCGGAAGCCGTACGCCCAGATCTCGGGCCGCGCGCCGGGCGTGCTCGCGAACGGATTGCCCGGCGGGATCGTGTACGGCTTGCCGTTCGACGGGTGCGGGTCGATGCGCAGGATCTTGCCGAGCACGCTGTCGAGCTTCTGCGAGTAGTAGCCCGGCGGTACGTTCACGCCGCTGTCGCCGTCGCCGACCGAGATATAGAGGTCGCCGTCGCGCCCGAACTCGAGCATGCCGCCGTTGTGGTTCTCCCAGGGCTTGACGATCTCCATCATGACGCGGCCCGAGTTCGGATCGACCGGTCGCTGGCCGACGTCGGTGTACTCGACGATCGCGAGGTCGCCGTCGCCCTTGCGCTGGTTGTAGTCCACGTAGAAGTGGCCGGTCGTCGCGTAGTCGGGCGCGAACGCGAGGCCGAGCAGGCCCGGTTCGCTCACCTCTTTCACGCGGTCGCTGATGTCGAGTAGCGCATTGGGCTGCAGCACGCCGTCGACGAGCTGGTGGATGACGCCGCCCTGGCTGACGACGTACGTGTCGTGCGTATCGCGGGGCGGCGACGTGACGAGCACCGGCCGCTCGAAGCTGCCGATCTGCGTGAGCTTCAGCGCCGCCTGCTGCTGGGTGGTGGTCGTTGTCGCCGCGGTCGTCGTTGCGGGCGCGGCCGGCGCGCCGATCACGAGCACGCCTTTCATTCCGAGCGCGGCATGGCCCGGGATCGTGCAGACGTAGCTCTGCCGCGATGCGCGCTTGAAGAGCACCGTCATCGTCTGGCGCTGGCCCGGCTGCAGGACGCGCGAACGATGGCCGGCGATCTGGAAGTCGTGCGCGGTCGCGCCGCGGTTCACAAGCTGGAAACGCACGGTGCCGACGGGCACCTTCGCGCGCGACAGGACGAAGCGGTAGTCGCGCAGCGACACGTCCACGACCACCGCATGCGTGCGCGGCGTAGCCGCGAACGCGATGCCGGCAGCAAAGAGAGCGCAAGCCGCCGCCGCGCTCAAGATCGACCGCACGTTCCGCACGCGCGAGAACTCTACGGATGGCTGCGGCAGGCAGCGCGGAGTCGGCTGATCTCCGAGCGGTGACCTTGGATTGCTTCCGACGCGTCGAGCAGTTGCACGACCTGCGGCGAACAGCCTTGCGTCTTCGCAAGCGCGTACGCGAGGTTGTAGTCGTTGTACGCCTCTTCGAGCGTGCCGGCGCCCTTCAGCTGCTGCGCCGCCTGCTGCAACAGCGGCACTGCGCCGGCGTAGTCGCCCGCTTGCAGCTTCGCGTAGCCCTGCTGCGCGAGCGACCCGCCGCTCGGCGCCGCCGGAGCGCTCGACGCTGCAGTTGTCGGCGGCGACTGTGCGGTGACGGTCTCGCGCACCGTCGTTCCCTGCCGCGTCACGGTGACGCGTGCCGTCGGATGATTCCCGCCGTGGCCGCGCGTCGCGGCGTAGATGCCTGCCGCGATCCCCGCCGCCAGCAACAGCACGACGATGAGTGGAAGCACGACCGGCCGCCGCCGCGTATGGAGGACAGAATGTGCAGGCCGTGTTGCGCCTGCGGCGTCGTCGAACGCGTGGCGCAGCTCGGCGACGAACTCGCCGCAACTCGCGAATCGGTTCGCGGGGTTCTTGGCGAGCGCGCGCTCGAACACGGCGTCGACGTGCGGCGGCAACGCGCGTGCGCGCTGCGACGCTGAGGGGATCTGCGCGTTCACGTGCGCCGCCGCCTCGGCGGTCTGATTCGCGCTCTCGTACGGGCGCGACCCGGTGAGCAGCTCGAACGCGACGACCGCGAGGCCGTAACGGTCGCTCGCCGGCGTCGACTCCCAGCCTTGAGCCTGCTCGGGCGAGAGGTAGCCCGCGGTGCCGATGACCGTGCCGGTCTGGGTGAGCGAGTCGAGCCCCGCCGCGGTCGCGACGCCGAAGTCGGCGACGTGCACACGGTCCTGCGTGTCGAGCAGCAGGTTGCCGGGCTTCACGTCGCGGTGCACGACGCCTTGCTCGTGCGCGTGGTCGAGGGCGCGCCCCGCTTGCTCGAGCCACGGCAATACCCGTTGCGGCGGCTGCGGCCCCTCGCGCACCACGTCCTGCAGCGACCCACCGTCGAGGTACTCCATGACGATGAACGGCCGGTCGTTCCACTCGCCGACGTCGAAGATCGTCACCGAGCCCGCCTCGCCGGACACGCGCGTGGCGGCGAGCGCCTCGCGCGTGAAGCGCTTGCGCACGGTGTCGTCCGCCGCGATGCGGCCGTCGAGAACCTTGACCGCGACGGGGCGGCCGAGCCTCGTGTCGGTCGCGCAATAGACCTCGCCCATGCCGCCGCGGGCGACAAGCTTGGGGTCGCGGTAGCGCGCCGGCAGGATGCCGGACTCCACGGCCATCGCTCGCGTCTACCCGGCTCCCGCGCTTGTTGCACATTCGGCACAGAGTTGGCACAGACACGTGCGATTTCCGCTGCTTCCCTTACCGCATGGCCTTCTCACCCGTCCGTGCCGCGGAGCTCGCCGAGCGGCTGGAGATCCCATTCGACGGGATCTGCCTTGCGTGCCTCAGCTTCGTCTCGTCGGCCATCCACACCGGCGACGAGCGAGACGTGCGCACGTGGGTGCGGCGCATGACGCCCGACCTTTGGCACGACGGGCTCGATGAGGTCGCGCTCCGCTACGTCAGCGCGGCGGCGATCGACGACGCGGAGGCAGCCGAGGCGCTGGCCGACCTGGAGCGCGACGGGCCGCGCTCCGCGATGGCGCGCGCAATCGTGCTCGACCTCGGCCGCCGGCTGGCCGCCGAAGAGGACTCCCGCCGCATGGTGTGGGAGGAGGTGATGCGAAACGGCGACGGCTTCGGAACGACTTCGAAAAACTGAGCAGGCGGCGCGAGGGCCGACTCACGCCGCCCGGTTGCGGACTAGAAGGCGACGATCGTGAACGCCTCGTCCTCGACCTGACCCGGGACGCCGACCGTGACGTGGAACGCCCCGTTCGACAGCCGCTGCACGGACGCACTTGCCGCATCCGTTCCTTGCGCGCTTACGACCGCGGACGATGCCGCGTTGTTCGGGAACCGGACCTCGTACACGCCGGTGTCGAGCCGCCGTGCCTGGACGGCACCGCGCGCGCAGTTGAACGCCCGTCCGAAGTAGCTGGCCGTGGACGTGAACTGGTCCGGGATGTTCGCCACGCCCTTGCCGGTCTGCCCGGTGACCTCGGCGATGCCGCGAACCGCCCCTGTCGCGCATCGCGCCTGCGGCGCAGCTTTCGTTGTCAGTGCGAATGCAGAGCCGCCGAGCGCAAAGAACAGCGCGAGCAGCGAGATGACCAGCGCAGGGCTGATCTTGACCTTCGACATCTGTGACCTCCCGACGAATGACGTACTGGGTGTCATGCGTGTTGCCCGGGAGGGCAATCGCCTAACCCTGCGCGGGATCGTGGCGCCGACCGTTGAACATCGGCCTCCGGGGTTCGACGGATCAGCCTCTGTTCCGGGGAATAGAGCGGGAGCGACGGGACTCGAACCCGCGACCTCCGGCGTGACAGGCCGGCGTTCTAACCAGCTGAACTACGCCCCCGGTTAGGCCGCGCAGTGTAGCGGGGGTGCGCCGACCCCCTCGGTAGCGTGACGCCATGACGCGCGTCGACTGGATCGCGCTGGCGATCGCCGCGCTCGGCGCGCTTTCGGGGCTCCGGCGCGGCCTGATCGCGACCGCGCTCTCCCTTGCCGGCCTGGCCGCGGGCGCGGTGCTCGGCGCGCGCCTCGCGCCGCACTTCCTGCACGGCGGCTCGCAGTCGCCCTACACATCGCTCGCCGCGCTCGTCGGCGCGGTCGTCGGTGCAACCGTCCTGCAGGCCGCCGCCGGAATCGCCGGCTCGTTCGCGCGCGGTGGTCTCCATCTCATCCCGCCGCTGCGCATGCTCGACACCGCGGGCGGCGCCGTGCTCGGCGCCGCGATGGGGCTCGCGCTCGCGTGGGTCGCCGGCGCGATGCTCCTGCAGCTCCCGGGGCAGACGAGCCTGCGCCGCGACATCCAGCGCTCCGTCGTGCTCAAGCGGTTGAACCAGATCGCGCCGCCGAGCACCGTGCTGCGCGCGCTGCATCGCGTCGACCCGTTCCAGTCGATCGCCGGACCGCCGCCGCCCTCGACGCCGCCCGACCACCGTGCCCTGTCGAGCGCGACCGTCCGCCGCGCGCGCAAGAGCGTCGTCCGCATCCTCGCGAACGCGTGCGGGCTCGCCGTCGAAGGCTCGGGCTGGGTCGCGCGCCCGCATGTCGTCGTCACCGCCGCGCACGTCATCGCGGGCGCGACCGGCATCCGCGTCAACGGCCACGGGGCGCAGGCACTCGTCGTCGACCGCCGCAACGACGTCGCTGTGCTCAGCGTCCCCGACCTGCCCGCGCCGGCGCTCGCAATCGCGCAGCCCGTCGACGGCAACTCGGTCGCGATCCTCGGCTACCCCGAGGACGGCCCGTTCGACGCGCGCGCCGGGCGCATCGGCGTGACGAGCGACGTGCTCGTCGACGGGACGCTGCGCCAGATCACCGCGCTCAGCGGCCTCGTGCGGCACGGCAACTCCGGCGGCCCCGCCGTCGACGCCAACGGCCGCGTCGAGTCGACGATCTTCGCCGCGCGCGTCGGCACACGCGCCGGCTACGGCATCCCGGACGGCCCAGTGCTGGTCGACCTCGGCAAGGCACACAAGCCTGTCTCGACGGGCTCCTGCTAGATCGAAGCGAGCAGGTCGAGCACGCCGAGCGGCCGGCGGAACGGCGCGACGACGTACACACCCGCCGCCAGTGACCGCGCGCCGGCGATCAGCTCGCGCGCCAGCTCCATGCCGACATCGCCCGCTGACGCGCCCGCGTCGCGGTAGCGCGCCTGCACGTGGTCGGGCACGACGATGCCCGGGGTCTCGTTGTGCACGCGCACCGCGAGCTCGAGCGAACGGATCGGCCACACACCGATGAGCAGCGGAATCGGCGAACCGCCGATGCGCTCGAGGAACGACTCGAGGTACGACAGGTCGAACAGCACCTGCGTCATCGCGTACTGCGCGCCCGCGTCGATCTTGCGGCGGAAGCGGTCGGCCTCCAGCTCGAGGTCGTCGGCGGTCGGGTTGACGGCGACGCCGCAGTAGTACGAGGTCGGCGCGTCGATCGCGCGGCCGTGGAAGTCGACGCCGTCGTTCAGGCGCGTCATCAGCTCGACGAGCCCGATCGCGTCGACGTCGTACACCGCGCCCGTGCCCGGGTAATCGCCGGCCTCGGGCGGGTCGCCGGTGACGGCGAGCACGTTGCGGATCCCCTCGGCGTGCGCGCCGAGCAGCAGCGACTCGAGCCCCGCGATCGTCGAGTCGCGCGGCGTCAAGTGCGGCACGACCTCGACGCCGGTCTCGCGCTGGATCGCGCTCGACGCGAGCAGGCCGCTCATGCGCGCGCGGGCGCGCGGGTTGTCGTTCACGTCGACGACATGCGCGAGGCCCGACTCGCCGATCTGCCGCGCGATGTCCACCATCCCCGCCGCGCTGCCGCCGAGTGGCGGGTCGAGCTGCACCGACACGACGAACTCGCCGGCGGCAAGCATGCGCGCAAGCGTCGTCGGCTCTTCGGCGGACGCGCTGGCAGCGATCGTCTCCTCGCGCTGGCTGCGCGGCCGGACCGCGCGCGCCGAACGGTTCTCGTCGATCGCCGCGCGGATCGCGCCGATCTGCGCCGGCGTCGTCCCGCAACAGCCGCCGATCACCTTCGCCCCGAGTGCGCGCGCGCGCGCCGCGAACTCCGCGAAGTACTCCGGCGTCGCGTGCGGAAATGCGAGCCGTGACCCCGCCATCGTCGCGAGGCCTACGTTCGGCAGCGCGGCGAGCGACGCGCCGTCGCTCGCCATCTCCTCGAGCGCGGCGAGCGCCGCCGCGGGACCGCGTCCGTGGTTCGCGCCGAAGGCCGCGACGTCGAGCTCGCGCAGCCGCTCCGCCGCAGCGCGCGCCGTCACGCCCGCCATCGTCACGGCGTCCGCGTCGAAGCTCATCAGCGCGACGATCGGCAGGCTCGACACCGAGCGCACCGCCTCGATCGCCACCTCGAGCTCGAGTAGGTCGTAGAACGTCTCGAGCATGAAGAGATCGGCGCCGCGGCCCTCGAGGATGCGCGCCTGGTCGGCGAACGCCTCGCCGTCGTGCTCACCGACCGGGCCGATCGAGCCGCCGATGAACACGTCGCGGCCCGTCACCTCGCGCGCTTCGCGCGCCAGCTTCACGCCGGCCGAGTTGATCCGCTCCACCTCGTCCTCGAGGTAGTGCTGGGCGAGCTTGCGGCGGTTCGCGCCGAACGTGTTCGTCTCGATCAGCTCGGCGCCCGCGTTGATGAACGAGACGTGGGCGGCGATCACGGCGTCGGGCGCGCGAAGGTTCGCCTCCTCGGGCGTGCGCAGCCCGGCGACCGCGGACGACAGGACCACGCCCATGCCGCCGTCCGCCACGACCGGCGGCCCCTCGCGCAAACGGCTCAGAAAGGCGCTCACGAAGCCATCGTAGAGGGGCTAAAGGTCTGCGGCCGTGTTGCCGATAGGGAGCGAAGGCTTCCCTCGGGACTGACGGCAATCATCCTGCGGCGGAGCGACGGACGGCCGGCCACCAACAGCCGGCCGTTCCCGTTTCTACGATCGGAAGACGACGCGGCCGACGTACGTGACGAAGCCGCGCACGCCTGTCGCCGTGAGCGAGAGGCCGCCCGCGCGCTTCGCGTGCCACGTGAGCTCGGTGCCGCGCACCGCGGGCACGACCCGAACGCCGCCGACTGCAAGCGCAACGGCCGTCGGTGCGAACTGCAGATGAATGCGCAGCGTCGCGCCCCGACGAACGGGGATGACGTGACGCGCGCGTGCGATCGGCGCGCTGCAATGCGCGGCCCAGCACCACGACGAGATCGTCAGCGGGACGTGCGCGGACCCGTTGTCGGCGTACGCGGCGGGCGGGCGAACCAGCGCGAGGACGACGACGGCGAGCGTTAGCACAAGAACACCGTAAATGGTGCGGCGGCTACGTAGAAATTTCGCTTGCGACTTGTGACCGTTGCTGTAATCTCCGGCGCACGTTGAGGGTGAGCCGGGGGGCGTCCGGCTCGCGCGTTTGGTTGTTCAGTCCCGTCAAACCGCGTGTAGCCGGAGGTCATGCTCAGGTGCTCACTGTCGACATTGCTCTCCCCGAAGTCGAAGAGCTGCAGAAGCTCGTCGAGTCGGGCAAGGAGAAAGGCTTCCTCACCTACGACGAGATCGTCAAAGGGCTGGAGGAGGTCGAGCTCACCAAAGAGCAGGTCGAAGACTTCACGACGTACCTGATCGACCACGGCGTCGAGCTGGTCGAGGGCGAGGAGCACAAGCGGCTCCCGCACGAGCAGCCGCTCGTCGAAGAGGACAAGGCGCCGGCGCCGAAGCTGGATCTCTCCGTCGAGCCGTCGCTCGACTCGCTGCGCCTCTACCTGCGCGAGATCGGCAAGGTGCCGCTGCTCACCGCCGACCAGGAGGTCTAT
>Ga0157369_10006678_pt1 | contig 13327 bp, 17 predicted proteins | sample C25metaG_FD_113461 | JGI IMG/M metagenome (GOLD analysis project Ga0157369, IMG submission 113461) | Corn rhizosphere microbial communities from Kellogg Biological Station, Michigan, USA - C2-5 metaG | ecosystem: Host-associated > Plants > Roots > Rhizosphere > Soil | place: USA: Michigan...
GAGCGTGAGGAATTCGCGCAGGGCGTAGAACGAGACGGCGTAGAACAGCAAGATCACCGCGCCGGTGCCGAGCCAGAAGGCGATGCCGATGACCACCACCATCACCCACCAGGCGTTGATGCGGGCGTTGAGGTTGTCGATCACCGCGTTGGGCGTACCACGGGTGCGCAGTTTGAGGATCAGGCCGATCAGCGAGGCCAGTACCAGAATCGCGCCGATACCGCCGCACAACATCAGGGTTTGGCTATCCATGTCAGACGTGCTCCGGAGCAAGGGCGAGCAGAGCATCGCGGGTACGGGCCAGGAAGGCGGCTTTGTCTTCGCCGTCTTCCAATTGCAGCGGGGCGCCGAAGCTGGTGGTGCACAACAAAGGCAGCGGCAGCACGCGGCCCTTGGGCATGACGCGGTTGAGGTTAGCGATCCACACGGGGATCAACTCGGCCTGTGGGTAACTTTTCGCCAGGTGATAAAGGCCGCTTTTGAACGGCAGCAGGCCGTCTTCGAGGTTGCGCGTGCCTTCCGGGAAGATGATCAGCGAGTCGCCGCCTTCCAGGGCGTCGAGCATCGGCTGTAGAGGGTTATCCACAGGGTCCTTGCGTTCGCGGTCGATCAACACGCCGTTGAACACCCGGTTGATGATGTAGCGGCGCAGGGCGCTTTTGTTCCAGTAATCACTGCCGGCCACCGGGCGCGTGAATTTGCGCAGGTTTTGCGGCAATGACGCCCAGAGCAACACAAAGTCGCCGTGGCTGCTGTGGTTGGCGAAGTAGATGCGTTGCACCGGCACCGGCGCGCACCCAAGCCACAGGCTGCGGGCGCCGGTGACGGTGCGGGCCATGGAGGTAATCAGCGTGGCGACCACGGGTTCGAACATGGGGATTCCTTATCCGGCGAAAGGCAGCCAAGGGCTGGCGAGGATCACGCCCAGGGTCAGCAGCGCTTGCGCGCCGAGCAGCCAGGCTTGTTTGCGCAACAGTTTGAGCGCGCCGCGACGGCGTTCAGCCCAGGGCCGGCCAATGCGCTTGGTCGATTGCAGGCCGAGCGTCACCAGGGCCTGGTCGAGGTCCGGCGTGCGCTTGATATCGCGAGCCAGCAGGGCGAACAGGTCGGCGTCGAACGCCACGCGCAGCGCCCAGTACTTTTGCAGCAGCCCGAGGATAATCATCCACAGGCTGAGCAGCAGGCAGATGATCGAAATACTCGCCATCAACAACTGCGCCATGCCGAACAGCACACCGGCCAGGGTCAGGCCTGTGGATAACTGATCCAGCGAACGGCCACGACGCAGCAGGCTGGCGACCACCTGCAGTTCCATATCAGCGGGCATGGGGCAAACCCTCCAACGCTTCTCGATGTGCGGGGCGCAGGACCACATCGGTCCGTGCTGTAAGAATGATAGACAGCGCTTGCTCTACCGTCGCAGCGCGCCGGGTGTGCAGCAACCAGGCGGCGACGGCGGTAGCGCTGCGCGAGTAGCCGAGGGCGCAGCACACCAGCACGGGGCCGCTGGCGCGCAGACGCTCGATGGCTTGGGCGGCTTGCAGGCATTCGGCAGGCGTGGGCGCGATCAGGTCCAGTACCGGGATGGATTGATAGGCCCGCCCCTGTGGATTAATCGGTAATTCGGCACACAGATCGACGATGGCCTTGAAGGGCACTTGCTCGCTTGTGGCAGGAATACGCCCCAGCCAGATGTTATCCACAATCAGGTCGGGCTGTGGATGCTTGCGTGTCCACAGGCGCGAGTTGATCCAGGCGGCGGCCAGATAGGGTGCATATAGCCAGCGTGCGGCGGGCGTCTGTTGGCCGTCAGTGCGTTTCTGGAAGCCCGAAGCCCCCAGCACCAAGTAATTGGCCTTGATCAAGGCGAGGGAAACTGCCGGCCACAGTAGCCACAGCCACCAACCGCCCAGTACAAACGCTGGAATCGCCAACAGTACCGCGCCAAGCCCATAGTGCACGCCCAACCGCCAGCGCTTGGGATCTCGCGTCAGCCGTGCACTCCACAACGGGCTCGGATGTTCCACCGGCCACAGCCACACACAAATCCACCCGGCGAGGGCGCCTGTGGGTAAGTCGATAAAGTGGTGTTGATAAGTGGTCAGCACCGAAATGCCGATCAACGCGAACCAGCCATGCACCAGCCAACGCCATACGCCTTGGGTGTGGCGCTGGTACATGACCCATAGGATCACCAGCAGTGCGATGTGCAGCGAGGGCGCTTGGTTGAACGGTTTGTCGAACCCGGCCAACACCGCAAACAGCCAGCCGAACACACCATCCAGTTCCGGCCGTTCGAAGGTAAAGCGCAACGGCCAAAGCAGGAAGCAGCTCACGGCAATCACCTGGGCACTCAGCAAGCGCAGTGCATGTTGCTTCAACTCATGCCGGGTGTTGGGCAACAACAACGAAAAACCATAAAGCAGGTCGATGGACCAGTAAGGCACGATCGTCCATGCCCAGAACGGCATATGGGTTTCCCAGCCGAACACCAGCGTGCCGACGTCGCTGCGCTGGCTGGTGACCCAGGTGGCAAAGCCGTAGGTGCTGAAGAACAGCGGCGCCAACAGCAGCAGCCACAGCACCGCGGGTTTCAATAAACCGGGTTCGCGCATGTTCAGATCTTCTGTGCCAGGGACACGGTGAAAATGCCCCACTCATCCACACGCTGGGTGATTTTGCGGAAACCGGCCGCCTCCACCAGTTGATCCATTTCCGCCTGGCTGCGCCGGCGCATCACCCAGGCCTGGCCCTGGCGGTGGCTGGTCAGGGCTCGGGCGATCAATTCCAACTGCGGGTGCCACGGTTGGCCGGTGTAGACCAGGTAACCGCCGGGCTCCACCGCTTCGGCCAGCCCGGCCAGCGAACCGCCGACCATGCCGTTATCGGCAAACAATTCATACAGCCCGGACACCACCGCCAGGGTCGGCTTGGGGTCGAGTGCCGCCAGGTCCAGGCGATCAAACGCATCACCTTTGACGAACTGCGCGATATCCCCCAAACCCTTCTCGCGAATCAACGCGCCACCGTCGCGCACGTTGATGTCGCTGTAGTCGCGCAGCAGGATCGATTCCGGCAGCGGCGACACGCCCTGCAAGGCTTCCAGGATGTAGCGACCGTGGCCGGCGGCGATATCCACGATGCGCACTTCACGATCTTCACCGCGCAACTTGGCCATGGCCAGGCGCAGCAGTTCCTCCACATTCAGCTTGCGCTGGCGAATACCACGCTAGCCGATGGAGTTGAGGTAATTGGTGTCGATCATCCGCCCCAGCCCGCCTTTGCCGGTAGGCGTGTTGCGGTATACGTAGTCCAGGGTGCTGCCGGAGTCGAAACCGGTATCGAAGCCCAGTTTCACCCCGTCCGACAGGTTCTTGCCCAGGCCCATGCTGGCGCGGGTCATGCGCCAGTACAGGTCGCGCAGGGAGTTGCGCGGCAGCGGTGCGGCCAGGGCTTCGGATTCGGCGCAGGTGGCGCCGAGTTTGTCGGCGTCCAGCAGCGAAGCGCGATCCAGCGGGTGTTCGAAGTTCTGCAGGATGAAGCGCCGGGCGCTGCTCACAGCGGTGGCGCGATCACGTTCGCCGAGGGTGTCGTGGAAGAAACCGGGGAGAATGTGCAGCTCTTTTTTCAGGCTGCCCAGGCGGTCGAAGAACTGTTGCTGGGGCTTGCGGTGCACCACAAAGTCAGAGCCGGAGACCAGCAACTGGGTCGGCACCTGGATCGCCTGGGCATCGGCTACGACCCGGTCGGCGGCTTCGTACAGGCCCAGCAGCACATTGACCGAAATGGCCTTGGTGATCAGTGGGTCGCTGTCGTAGGACGCCACGCGTTCCGGGTCATGGCTGAGGAACCTGGCCTTCACGTAGCTGTTGACGAAAAAGTTGCCGCGAAACTTGCGCATCAACGCCAGGCCCGGCCGGGCGAAGGGCACGTAGAGCTTGACCTTGAACGCCGGGGAGGCAAGCACCAGCGCGCGGATTTTCGGTGCGTAATCATGCACCCAAGTCGCGGCAATCACCGCGCCGACGCTTTGCGCGACGACGGCAAAATTTTCTTCCTCGATGGCGTAAGTGGCGCCGATGTGGTCGCAGAAGGTCTGCACATCACGGGCGCTGGTGGCGAAGCTGGGGCTGTCGCCGCGCTCGCCGGGGGATTGGCCGTGGCCGCGGGCGTCCCAGGCGAAGAAGTCGAATTGCGGCAGGTTCAGCTCATCCACCAGGTGGGCGATACGCCCGGAATGCTCGTGGCCGCGATGGAACAGCACGATGGCCTGGCGCTGACCGGTGGTTTCCGTGGCCGGCCAGTGCCGATAAAAAAGCTCGACGCCATCATGGGTACTGAAGGTGTGCTCTTGCTGTTCGCGCATCGCAAAAATCCTTATGCAATCGGTGAGGTTTCTTGTTGTTCTTTAAGGCCCTGGCGTACCCGGTTGACCAGGGTGTAGGCGAGCAGGGCGGCCACCAGCCACATCACCGCGTCGACCCAGCCGACGCCCAGCCAGCCCAGCGCCACGCCGGTGGCCAGTACGCCGAGCACAAAGGCACGATCACTCTTGCCCATCGGCCCGTCATAGCGGCGCGAAGCACCGACCATCGGACCGAGCACACCGGCGTACTCGCTGAACACCGCCAGCAGCGCCACCAGCAGCACCGGCACCAGGCTCACACCTGGGATCAGCGCGAATGGCAGGATCAGCGCGCTGTCGGCGATTACATCGCACAGCTCATTCAGGTAGGCGCCCAGGCGCGATTGCTGGCCGAATTCCCGGGCGAGCATGCCGTCGATGGCGTTGAGCGCCATGCGCAGGATCATCCACAGCGGGATCAGCGCGAACAGCCACAGGTGGGTGGCGAAGCTGGCGATCAGCAGGCCGACCAGCAGCGAAATCACGCCGGCCAAAACGGTGATCTGATTGGCGGTGGTGCCGTTGTCGTAGAGGCGCTGCACCAGTGGACGCAGCAGGTTTTGAAAACGCGGCTTGAGCTGATAGATCGAAATCATGGGGGGTGACGCTTCCTTGTCCGTGAGCCCGCGAAAAACTGTTCTGGAGTGTGACGATAATTCGTTGCCGGCACTAGTGATGGCTCGCGTTTATGGGGGGTTAATCACGATCTTGACGGTGCGGTAGATCAAATGTGGGAGGGGGCTTGCCCCCGATGGCGGTGGGCCAGTTGATACCGGTGTTGGATGACACACCGCTGTCGGGGACAAGCCCCCTCCCACACGGGAACGGTGTACCGCTTAAAGCAATGTTTTTCGAACAAAAATTTCACGCTCCGTGTTATATCGTAACGAATTATGTACACGTGAGCGTTGAGTGGATGCAAGTGGATCTGAAGCTGACGGCGCTTCGGTGGAAGGCCTTCCGCGTTTTCAACAAGGGTCGTTTCATGCCCGTCGATTGCGCCAGGCTGGTATCAGCCTGACGGTGCTGGCCGTTGCCGGTTGGGTGCTGGCGCTGTTTGTCGCGCTGTTTGCGCCGCTGTCGATCTGGCCGGTGGTGTTGATCAACTGTGCGTCGGCGTTGCTGCTGCTGGTGGCCGGATTGCAATCGGCGTGGTGGGTGGCGGACTGGCGCGCCCAGGCGATGGAGCAACCCGCGGCTGAAGTGCCGCTTGAAGACCCCGGCCGCTATGCACGGCTGATGCAGCGTTTTGGCACGCAGAGCGGCACACCCGTGTTGTGGCTTGGCGGCTGGGCGTTGCTGGCGTTGATCAGCATTGTCGAGTTCTGGAACCTGGGGTTGCCCGCTGCACCGGTCGGCCAGTCGGCCAGCATCGGCGCCGCGCTGGCGTTGGCCCTGGCGTTTGGCTTGCTGGTGTTCGAACGTCGCCTGGCCCAGGAAACCGTCGCGCAATGGCCGGAAGCCGGGCAGCTCGCGCAGTTGAGTCGGGTGGCGATTGTGTGCCTGGTAGTCAGCGCGATTTGCCTGCTGTTCGCTGGTGCCGAGTCCATCTGGCCATTGCGCCTGGCGGTGTTGATCGGCCTGCTGCCGGCACTGGTCTCGCTGGAGTTTGTACTGAGGGCCGTGTTGTCGCTGTTCAGCCCACGCCAGCCCCGCCTTGAGCCCCGCCTGATGGCGCACAGTTTCATCGCCGGGCTGCTGCGCTGGCCGCCTCAACCCTTGCTCGCCTTGTAGCACGAATTGCACAACCGCTTCGGCATCGACCTGCGCCAGATCTGGGCGTTCACCTACATGCGCCGGGCGTTCCTGCCGGTGCTGCTGGTGGTGCTGGCAGTAGGTTGGGCACTGACCGGCGTGCATGAAGTGCCGCTGCAAGGCCGTGGGATTTATGCACGCTTCGGTAAACCCATCCAGGTATTCGGCCCCGGTTTGCATGCCGGCCTGCCCTGGCCGTTGGGCCGCGTGATCAGCGTCGAAAACGGCGTGGTGCACGAGCTGGCCACCAGTGTCAGCGACGCCGCCGCGCCGGAGTTGACGCCGCCGAAGGCCCGGCGCCGCTGATCGCCAACCGCTTGTGGGACGCCAGCCATGTGAACGACAAGTCCCAGGTGATCGCCAGCAGCAGCGGCGACAAGCAGGGCTTCCAGATCGTCAACATGGACGTGCGTTTCGTCTACCGCATCGGCCTCAGCGACCAGGCCGCGCTCGCCGCCACCTATAACAGCGCCAATGTGCCGACCCTGATCCGCAGCACCGCCAGCCGCATCCTCGTACATGACTTCGCATCGCGCACTCTCGACGAATTGCTCGGCGAGCAACGTACAAGTCTCGCTGACGAAATCGGCCGTGCCGCGCAGGCCGACCTGCAAAAGCTCGACAGTGGCGTGGAAATCCTCGCCACGGTGGTCGAGGCGATCCACCCGCCGGCCGGTGCCGCCAACGCCTACCACGGCGTGCAAGCCGCGCAGATCGGCGCCCAGGCGCTGATCTCCCGCGAGCGCGGCGCGGCCAGCGAGCAAACCAACCAGGCCTTGTTGCAAGCCAGCACCGCCCGCGACCAGGCCACGGCCAGCGCCCGCGAAGTGAACGCTGGCGCCCAGGCGGCCGACCTGCGTTTTGCCGCTGAACAAAAGGCCTATGCCACCGCCGGGCAGGCGTTCGTGCTGGAACAGTGCCTCGGCCTACTCAGCCAGGGCCTGGCCCACGCCAAGCTGCTTATCCTGGATCACCGCCTGGGCGCCGATGGCGCGCCGACGATCGATCTGCGTTCTTTTACCTTGCCGGCCGATCCTTCGCTGCCGCGTAAAGCCGTTCAATAAGGAGTCGGTCCGTTGAGCGCTCATTCCCACGATCACGGTCATCATCATGGCCATCACCACCATCATCATCACGGTGACGAGCACGCTGCCGGCCCATTCCCCTGGCGGCGCATGGCCTGGGCGGCGTTGCTGGTGCTGTTTGCAGTTGCAGCCGCCAGCCTGGTGCAGGTGCGGTCCGGCGAGGCCACGGTGATTACCCGGTTCGGCAACCCGGCGCGGGTGCTGCTGGAGCCCGGCCTGGGCTGGCGTTGGCCGGCTCCGTTCGAAGCGGCGATCCCGGTGGATTTGCGCCTGCGCACCACCTCCAGCGGTCTGCAGGATGTGGGCACCCGCGATGGCCTGCGCATCATCGTGCAGGCCTACGTGGCGTGGCAGGTACAGGGCGATGCGGACAATGTGCAGCGCTTCATGCGTGCGGTGCAGAACCAGCCTGATGAAGCGGCGCGGCAGATCCGCACCTTCGTCGGCTCGGCGCTGGAAACCACGGCGGCCAGCTTCGACCTGTCGAGCCTGATCAACACCGACGCCAGCCAGGTGCGCATCGCTGATTTCGAAGCACAACTGCGCCAGCAGATTGATCAACAACTGCTCAATACTTACGGGGTGCGTGTGGTACAGGTCGGTATCGAACGGCTGACGCTGCCGTCGGTCACCCTGACGGCCACCGTCGACCGCATGCGTGCCGAGCGTGAAACCATCGCCACCGAACGCACCGCCGTGGGCAAGCGCGAGGCGGCGCAGATCCGCTCTGCCGCCGAGCGTGATGCGCGCATCATGCAGGCCGATGCCACGGTGAAAGCCGCCGATATCGAAGCGCAATCCCGGGTCGAAGCCGCGCAGATCTACGGCCGTGCCTACGCCGGCAATCCACAGCTGTATAACCTGCTGCGCTCGCTGGATACCCTGGGCACCGTGGTCACGCCGGGCACCAAGATCATCCTGCGCACCGACGCTGCGCCGTTCCGTGCCTTGGTAGACGGGCCGAAGGACATCCAGCCATGACCGAGCGTGAGAGCCCGGACAGCCCATGGATCCAGGCCGGGCGCCTGACGTTCCTGGCGCTGTACGCAGTGACGGTGCTGGCGGCACTGGCCTGGGCGTTTTCCAATGTGCGCCAGATCGACCCGCAGAACCGCGCCGTGGTGCTGCACTTCGGCGCCCTCGATCGCATCCAGAATGCCGGGCTGTTGCTGGCGTGGCCGCAGCCGTTCGAGCCGGTGGTGCTGTTGCCGGCGGCTGACCGGGTGATCGAGCGTCGGGTGGAGAACCTGTTGCGCTCCGATGCGGCGACCCAGGCCGACCGCGTAGCCAGTTTCGCCACGCCGCTGAGTGACGCACTGGCCGGCTCCGGGTACCTGCTGACCGGCGATGCCGGCGTGGTGCAACTGGATGTGCGGGTGTTCTACAAAGTCACCGAGCCTTACGCCTTTGTGTTGCAGGGTGAGCATGTGCTGCCGGCCCTGGATCGACTGGTGACCCGCAGCGCCGTGGCCCTGGCCGCCGCACGTGACCTGGACACGATCCTGGTGGCTCGCCCCGAACTGATCGGCACCGACAACGGCGCCGCCGAACGTCGCGAACGGCTGCGCGGCGACCTGGTGCAAGGCATCAACAAGCGCCTCGTGGAGCTAGCGTCCACAGGCTTGGGGTTGGGCATCGAAGTGACTCGCGTCGACGTGCAGTCGAGCCTGCCGGACCCGGCGGTGAATGCCTTCAATGCGGTACTCACCGCCAGCCAGCAGGCCGACAAGGCGGTGGCCAATGCGCGCACCGACGCCGAGAAACTCACCCAGACCGCGACCCAGCAGGCCGACCGCCTGGTGCAAGTCGCCCATGCCCAGGCCAGTGAACGCCTGGCCAATGCCCAGGGGCAAACCGCCACCGTCGCCAGCCTGGCCCAGGTGAAAGACCCGGGCTTGCTGCTGCGCCTGTACCGCGAGCGCCTGCCGAAGATTCTCGGCCAGGCTGGTTCCGTGACCACGGTCGATCCGAAAGACGACGCCCGCTTGATCATCCAGGGAGCCGAACAATGAGCGCACCCATGCTGACCTCTGCAGAACAGCGCAGCGCTGCCCGGCAATTGACCCTGGCCATGTTTGCCCTGGGGTTGCTGGTGCTGGGCCTGGTGTGGCGCTGGCTGGCGCCGGACCAGAGCGGTGTGAGCCAGTTGCTGCTGGGTGTCGCATCGCTGTTGGTGGCAGTGCCGGTGATGCGTTCGGCGTGGTACAGCCTGCGATTCCCCAGCCTGCATGGCATCACCGACCAACTGATCGCCCTGGCCATGCTCGGCGCCTGGGCCACGGGTGACCTGCTGACCGCCGCGTTGCTGCCGATCATCATGATTTTTGGTCATGTGCTGGAAGAGCGCAGCGTGATCGGCTCCCAGGAGGCGATCCATGCCCTGGGCAAGCTGACCCGCAGCCATGCGCGTTTGGTGCAGGCCGATGGCAGCATCCGGGAAGTAGACAATGGCACGCTGAATACCGGTGACATCGTCGAGGTGCGTGCTGGCGACCGAGTGCCGGCGGATGGCGTGGTGCTGTCAGGCCAGGCGAGCCTGGACACGGCGCCGATTACCGGTGAGGCGGTGCCGTTGGAAGCCAGCGTGGGTGTGCAGGTGTTTGGCGGGGCGATCAACCTCGATGGGTTGCTGCGCCTGCAGGTGACCCGCACCGGTAACGAGTCCACCTTGGGCAAAGTCATCGCACTGATGCAGAACGCCGAGCGTTCCAAGCCGCCGATCACGCGGTTGCTGGAGCGGTACGCCGGCAGCTATATGGTGTTGGTGCTGCTGCTGGCGGCGGTGACCTGGTTTGTGACCAATGATGCCCAGGCGATGCTTGCCGTGCTGGTGGCGGCGTGTCCGTGTGCGTTGGTGCTGTCGGCGCCGGCCACGGCGATTGCCGGGATCGCCGTTGCGGCACGGCATGGGATTCTGATTCGCAGCTCGGCGTTCCTCGAAGAACTGGCGGACCTGACCTCCCTGGTGGTCGACAAGACCGGCACCCTGACCTATGGCACTCTGCGTCTGCACGCCATCGACACCACGGCGCCGGACCGGCAGGTGTTGTTGAACCTGGCGGCGAGCCTGGGTTCGGCCAGCAGCCACCCGGTCAGCCGGGCGTTGGCGGGGTTGGCGACGCAGGAACAGATGCTGGCGTTGACGGACATCCGCGAACGCCAGGGCCTCGGCGTGGTGGCGCAGACCGATCAGGGCGAAGCGGCTCTGGGCCGCCCGGAATTGTTCGAGCAGTTGGGCATCGCGACCACGCCGGTGCCGAACCACGATGGGCCCATCGCCGGGCTGGCGTTGGACGGTCAGTTTCTGGCCTGGCTGTTGCTGGCCGATAGCGTCAAGCCGGAGGCCCGCCAGGCCCTGCAAGAGCTGCGCGACCTTGGCCTCGGTCGTCAACTGTTGCTCACCGGCGACCGCCAGAGCGTCGCCGACAGCCTCGCGCTGGATGTGGGCATCAGTGACGTCGAAGCCCAGGCCCTGCCGGAAGACAAGCTCAACCGCGTGCTGGGTGAAATCGGCAGCGGTTTCCGGCCGATGGTAGTGGGGGATGGCATCAATGATTCGCTGGCGCTCAAGGCCGGTGTGGTCGGCGTGGCCATGGGCGCGGGCGGGGCGGATATCGCCCTGGCATCGGCGGATGTGGTGTTGATCGGCAGCGACCTGCGGCGCCTGGGGACGTGCGTGCGCTTGAGCCGCCAGTGCCGGCAGACGTTGCAGGTCAACGTGATTATCGGTCTGGGCTGGACCTTGGCGATCGTTATATTCGCCGCGTTTGGCTGGTTGGGCGCTGCCGGGGCGATGATTGCTGCGGTGTTGCATAACCTCAGCACCTTGCTGGTCCTGGGTAATGCCGGGCGCTTGCTGCGCTTCCAGGAGCCCCTTTTGAAGCTTGAAGAATAATTTCAGAAATTTTTGCGCACCCCTGTAACGCGGATGAGGGACCTCACTCTAGTGGTGTGTCGAGACTGAACAATCCGTTCAGCCCGACACCCCTACTGATCGTTGAGGAATACAAAAAATGAACATCAAAAATGCCGTTTCCGGTGCTGCCCTGGCTATCGCTGCCGCCACCATGTTCGCCGGTGTCGCTACCCAGGCACAGGCCGCCGACGCTACTGTTCATTGCTACGGCGTCACGTCCTGCAAAGGCATGAACGATTGCAAGACCGCTGAAAACGCCTGTAAAGGCCAGGCTGTCTGCAAAGGTCACGGTTTCAAGGCCATGACCAAGGCCGCCTGCGACGCTGCCGGCGGTAAGGTCGGCGAGTAATCGCAAGCCGAGTGCAACCGCAGCGAGCCTTCAAGCCGCTGCGGACACTTTTCCAGGAGTCCGCAATGGCCATGTCTATTCCCTTCCTGGGTTACGGCCTGGGTTTACGCAACGAATACTACGAACAGATCCTTGAACAATCGCCGGCTGTGGATTGGTTCGAAGTGATCTCCGAGAATTACCTGGTCCAGGGCGGTAAAGCCTTGTACTACCTGGACGCGATAGCCGAGCGTTATCCGCTGGTGATGCATGGGGTGTCCCTGTCCATCGGTGGGCCCCATGCCCTCGACACCGACTATCTTAAGCAGATCAGACAGCTCGCCGAGCGTATCCAGCCGGCGTGGGTGTCCGATCATCTGTGCTGGAGCCGCGGCAGCGCCCACCAGTTGCACGACCTGCTGCCGTTGCCTTACACCGAAGAAAGCCTCTACCACGTGGCCGCCCGCGTGCGCCAAGTGCAGGACGTGTTGGAGCGCCCGCTGGTGCTGGAAAACGTCTCCAGTTACGTGCGTTCCAAGGCCGATGAGTTCACCGAGTGGGAATTCCTCAACGCCCTGGCCCACCTGTCGGGGTGCCAGTTGTTGCTGGACGTCAACAATGTGTACGTCAGCTCGCGCAATCATGGCTTCGATGCCTGGACGTTTATCCGCAACCTGCCGCCGCAGAGCATCCGCCAGCTGCACCTGGCCGGGCACATGGACTACGGCGACTACGTGGTCGATACCCATGACCATCCGGTGTGTGACCCGGTGTGGGACCTCTATCAACAGACGCTGGAGCACCTGGGGCCGGTGTCGACCCTACTGGAGCGGGCCGACCATTTCCCACCCTTCGAAGAGTTGCTTACCGAGCTCAGCAAGGCCCGTGAACTGGGCGCCATGGCGTTGGCCAGGAGATCGTTATGCGCCTGACCGATTGGCAGTTGGCCTTCGAACAGCACCTGTTATCCGAAACACCTGTAGCCAACAGTGGCTTCGCTGCGACCCTGCTGGGCGGGCCGACGCTGGATGTGGACACGGGCCTGGCGATTTATCACAACGCCTATATCTCGGTTGCAGGACGTCTTGCGGCATGACTTCAGCGCCATTCTCTATTGGCTGGGGGATGACGAGTTTGCCTCGCTGACCGAAGCCTATGTGCGCCGCTACCCCTCGGCCCATTACAGCCTGCGCTGGCTGGGCGAGCGTTTCCCGACGTTTATCCTTGAGCATCTGGTAGCGGAGCAAGGTGTGCCGCTGGCGGAGCTGGCGCGGTTGGAGTGGGCGTTTACCCTGGCATTCGATGCGCCGCAGGGCGAACCGCTGACCCTTCACGACATGGCAAGCCTGGCGCCTGAAGACTGGCCGGGCCTGCAGGTGACGCTGGCGCCCTCCGTGCAACAGGTCTTCTGCCGCTTCAATACCGTGGCGATCTGGCGAGCCAGCAAGGATGAGTCAGACTTCCCCCATAGCCAGGCCCTGGATCCGGTGCAGATCTGTCTGGTATGGCGGCACCAGAATGTGTGCCACTACCGCAGCCTGGAACCTGCAGAAATCTGCGCCCTGGCAGGCATGGTGACCTCCGGCTGGCGTTTTTCAGAACTGTGCGCGGAACTGGCAGTCACTTATGCAGAGGGTGCTCCACTGCAAGCCGTGACGTGGCTGAAACAGTGGGTCCAGGATGGTTTGCTCGAGCGCCGAGCCCCATAGAGGACCGCTATCAAATCGATAGCCTCCTACTTTGTCTTCGGATGGTCTACCCTCACAGCAGACGTCTGAAACAAGGGGGGACTACTCATGCTCGCGCAACTTCCACCGGCCTTACAGAATCTTCAGCTA
>Ga0157369_10006680_pt1 | contig 13325 bp, 16 predicted proteins | sample C25metaG_FD_113461 | JGI IMG/M metagenome (GOLD analysis project Ga0157369, IMG submission 113461) | Corn rhizosphere microbial communities from Kellogg Biological Station, Michigan, USA - C2-5 metaG | ecosystem: Host-associated > Plants > Roots > Rhizosphere > Soil | place: USA: Michigan...
AGGCATGATGCGACGAATGCTGGTTCAAAACGAGACCCGTCACAGCGTTTTGGCGGAATTGGCAGATGTCGCTGACACAAGCGCAAAAAGACGGAAGGGATTGCTGGGCCGCGACAGTCTGCCGACTGGGCATGGGCTGTGGATTGTTCCTTGTGAGTCAGTGCATACATACGGCATGCGGTTCCCAATCGACGTTCTGTATCTCGATCGGAAGAAAAGGGTTCGCAAACTTCGCAGGGCAATGCTGCCGTGGCGTTTGTCCTTATGCCTATCTGCACATTCGGTTCTTGAGCTTCCCGCCGGGACAATTGAGCAAACAAAGACACAACCGGGAGATCAGCTGGTTTTGTTCGATGTGATTACTAGCGGCGATTAGCCGAAAAGGATTGGCAAATTCTGCTGTTTCAAAACGCTGTTCGAGGACGCGGCACTTCTCGAGAGAAAGGGAAAACACAACCTCAACGGCCTGTCACGCCGGGCTGGTGTGTATGTGACCCAATTTACGTCAGATCTTTTTTGGCGCGTTAGGTAGATTTGCAGTTTTTGCCTTGCGTCTAGCAGCGAAGGCTAAGCAGCGCAAAGCAACCTTGGACGCAAGTTGGATTACTAATAGGGCAAAGACTGGAAAGAGCACGGCGAACCAGAATATTCGGTGCTCCTCTTCGGCGGAATCGAATTCCCACCAGTTGAGCGTGATTCCCAGCAGCAGCAGCCACACGGATAATGGCAGAAGCCACCATCGTGTAACCATGGCGCGATTATAGAGCCACATCCCGCTGCTTTCTATACCCCTCGCAGGGGTAGATGTCACGGTACCCTTTGGGGGCCAACAGGGCCTTTTGCCGTGAAAGCTTTCGGCTCTTCGACCCACCTAATCAGGTAAGAGCGCAAAATGGCCGGGCCTGATTTTTGGATTGATTCGGTACTGTCGGTGATCATTCACGAAGCTGCACACGTGGCGATCGCGTGGATGCATGGAGTAAAAATAAAGCGACTCGGAGTCTCCTGGCGTGGTCCGTTCATCGTGCGCGAGCAAGGGGAGCCGACAGCAGACGCAAGAATTGCCATTGCCGGTCCTCTGGCGAATTTACTTCTAGGTTTGGCATGCTGGCACCTGGCGCCACTCTTTGCGCAAGTAAACCTGATTCTCGGAGGTTACAATTTGCTGCCGTTTATTCCGCGGAATGATGGACGGCACGCTTGGGACGCAGTACGCCGCATGCGAAACGCTCCGGCAGGCCTGTGACCTCGGGAAAAGTCTGATCCCGGTGCGGGCTGGACGAGTCGTTCGGCACATACTCGAAACGAACTGCCCCGCGGGGCTAGGCACCTTGCCGGATCGGCCACCCCTCAGTTCAGTGGACGATTTCGTCACCAATGAGTTGCGCAGGAACCCAGCAGCGTTCGCCGATGTGAGTTCCAGATTCGATGCGGACGCGAGAGATGCGATCTCCCCGCGAAAGAACATGCAACTGGACTCCTTCGGCCAATGAGAAGGCTTTACCTCGCGCGACAAGATCGGTCAATGTCGTCGAATCGCTCACGGAATAGGCGGCGAGCACGGTGCCTGCATCCTCGAGCGAAGTCACGCAAAGGCTGGGCGCTAGTGTGAACGCCACTGAGGGTTTTTGGGCGGTGAACCCGCCAGTGATAACCCCGGAAAGAGCGAATACTTCGAAAAGAATCAAGGAAGCGTTTACTCGCCGCGAGAGCTGCTTGGTTTTGGGTTGGCGGACGGTGTCGGATGCAAGTAGCGCGCCGCAGTATCGGCAACGCGAGACCTCTGGAAGGTCCATGGGACCGCCGCAATATGGACAGACCGGATTCATGAGTACCCGGGAGTTCAGGTGCACATTGTGGTCCGTTTAAGCCGATCGAGAACTCAAAGACTTAGGAAGGTAAGTGGAATACCACCGTGTACTGGCGTGGACGATCCACCACACGTGTAAACGGGGTAATACGCGGCTAAACGGCGAGGCGGCCTGGACAAGAGATTGCCGTCAGTCAGGCCATGGCCCAAGAGGTACCGGTACTGAGGGTCTAAAAATTGGAACTACTCGGTACTCGTTTGCCATTTGAAAGCATTGCATCGTTGAATCTGCCTTGCTACTCTCGATCGATCCAACAAAATGAATCGTGCAGCTGCCACACCGGAGCAGCTTTGCGAAATCACGCAAAGCCTTGATCGTTTGGACTTAGAGTGCCAGTCCATTCGTAATCTGACTGCGACCGTGTACGGCTGTGAAGACGAAAGATCCAGTCGTGCGGAAGAATTATGTAACCAGCTTCAGCGCCTACGCTGGGCGTTGGAACGTGGAGGGAGACTCGCGCGGCTTGAAGAGTGGCGAGGTGTGATTGCCCGCGGAAGCCGATAAACACCAAGGGCCGGGCACAGTGCGGGCATTTCACGACCTTGACGGTGTGTCAATAATCGCGGGATTTCTTTGCTTATTTGATGATAAGGGTCGCGATGTGGCAGCGCCCGAAGAATTTCACTACCCCGTTCCAGGCGTCGCTGAACTGGCCCAGAATTCAGCCGCGAACATTTCGAATACGCGATTCGTCAATGCCGAGACGCTATTTCACAAGCCGTAGCCGAAGACAATTCGCGGTAGCAGCAGATTGCGCGAGTCCGCATTCTCAGGCACGTGGACCGTCAGCCTTCGCGTGCCGTGCGTTGGATTGAGCAGGAGTCCGATCTGATGGCCCTCGCTCTCCGTAACCTTATTGAACTCCATTTTTGGGCGACCTACGTCTCAGACACAAATGACAATGCGAGGGAATTTTTGAAGGAGGCCAATACAGACAGCAATCTACGATCGCCTGCTCAAAGCGTTTCCCGGGTATCTGACGACTATTCTCTTCCTTCAGCAGCAAAGCGGATCAGTCGCACACACGAATTTGCGACGAAGAGTTACTTTGGAAAGTCTGTTCAAAATTTATCCATCCGAGCTCATTGGTTCTAGAAATTCCCGACCAGACTATTCTCAATGAGGAATATCGAAAGTTATTTACCAGAGTACTGGCTGCCAAAGATACGCAACAACCAGCTTCGTGACCACAGAACCGATTCATAGAATCGAAGGCTGGGTTGGTCAGTGCTAGTCGTATGGGAGTGCCGCCTTTCGGGGAAGCCCGCCTACGGGGAGATCCAGCGCACCGCAGGTCGCCTCCGTGCAAAGGCGACTCCTGTCGTCCAAAATGTCGCCTCGCCGAAATGAAACTTGGCTTCCCAGAATCTGTGCTACTCCTGAATTTTCATCCGTTCCAGCATCACAACGCTGGCACGAACCGAACGGCGTTCTAGTCGGGACTGTGATCGGCATTTCGACCTTGATGGTGTCAGCGCAAGGTGCTAAAGCGGAGGGACTATGTTATGAATGAGGCAGCATTTTCCGTTTAGTTCCTTAGCAGCGAGGCATTTGCTCAGGGTCCAGGCAAATCGTTCCGTAGTTCGTATGGAACGGATGTAACTACCCGATAGTTCCTACGCCGATCGGCTTAGATGATTCCCGGAGTCATACTCCACGATCGTTTTCTCTTTCGACTTGCAGATCAAAATGCCGATGGAGGGATTTGAGCCCTCGATGGCGGGCTGTCTCATCAAGGACAGCGAGATAGAATTGCATCTTACCGACGTGCTCGGGCTGAAACTCGCCGACCTTTAGATCTACGGCCACGAGCGAACGAAGCCGGCGGTGGAACAGGAGCAGATCAATGAAGTATTCCTTGTCGCTGACCACCTCCAGACGATACTGGCTGCCAACAAAAGAAAACATGCCGCCCATTTCCAATAGAAAGGGTTCGACCTTCGCGAGGATCACCTGCTCCAGTTGCCGCTCGCTGTGTTCATCAGCGAGTTCCAAAATCGAATGTGTACTGACCTTTGACCGCCCGTTTCGCCTGGTTGCCGAATCTGCTCGGGCGACGGTGTATCGAAATTGGTTTGATTGATTAGCGTCTTTTCGTATGGTCGGTTCTCAAGCTGGTGGATCAGCACATTCTTGGTCCAGCTAATTTCTCGCGCCAATGGTGCGCGTTTTTCGTCGCTGGAGTATGTTTCGTAAAACTGCTTGATTCTCTAAAGGTCAGCAGCGGAGAAGCCACTGATGCCAGGGAACCCTCCTGAAATCGTTTGCGAGATTCTCAACAACGGACCGTCCCCACGTCTCGCCTTCTGACGATCCGAGATCATTCGGCCGATGTCCCAATACAGTTTCAATAAATCCAAATTCACGGCGCAATGCCGCGTATTTAGCCGAACGAATCCTGTCCTTGATCTCGCCGAGAAAGCGCCCTGTATGATTCTGGCACTGGACTACTTTCCGTCTTCACTAAAGGCATGATAGAGCGTCATCTGTTCATTGCCGATATCGTTGGAATTGCGAATAGCCGCGCCCATACTTGAAGAGAGGTTTTGGATGTTGTTTAAGTTCTTCTTCTCGACCTAGCAGATTGTCGCCTTTAGACCGCCGTGCCCAAGCGTCGTCGCAAGCGCGGGTTACGCAGCCCTAAACGTAAGCACCGGACCATACGCCGCCCGCGTCTACAGGCCGAGCGTACAAGGCGCCACACTTACGGTCAACCTTTTACGTATGTGCGTATCTCTTCGCGCCCAAACTCTCTCGGGTTGCCACGATTTTCGCGGGCACCGAACCAAGCGCCAGCTGTGACTTCTCGACTTCAATAGCCAGCGCCTCGGTCACCGTTATTTCTATGGTCTCGCCCGGCTTGAGAGTGTCGAGATTCTTGGCTTTCTTGCTGATCTTCATTTTCTTTTCCTCGCCATCCGCGTCCTGAATGGTTAGGTGATGCTTCTCAGGGTCAACGGCCACGACTTTTGCGGTCATGTTTGTCGTTTCCACCATGACCCCACCGGGCTTGGCGCCCTTCGGCGCAATACCGACCAGTCCAGCATTCTCGGCGCCCACGGGATCCTTAGACTCCCCGACCGCGATCAGCATTTCTTCCGCATACGCCAGCTTCAACTTGTCGCCCACCTTGATCTGGTCATGTCGCGGTGAATTCGTTAGCATGGCCTCACATATCTACTCGGTGACCCCAGAACGCCGAATGAAATTTCGCGTTCCGGCACATCGTCGAAAACCAAACCGAAAAGCATTTCGTTCATTGGTGATGTAAGTGAACGATCTGCGCGTTGGCAGAGCGATTGCATTCCGAAGGGAGCCTCCTCAAAAGAGGCGACCTTATTCCGCCGACAGGAGACGTCATGCACGATCTGGATCGCACGCAACTGGAAGCTCCCGACACTGGAGAGTTCGAAGATAGTGAATTCGAGCTCGATTCGGAGTTTGAAGCATCCGCAGGCTTCAACGGGGAAGGAGTCCTCTCAGAAATCGATGAGATGGAACTAGCCGGCGAATTTCTGGAGATCCAGGATGAGGCGGAGATCGACCAATTCATCGGAAGTCTCTTCAAGAAGATTGGCAGCGCCGCTCGGCGGCTGGCCGCCTCGCCCTTGGGCAAGCAGATCGGGGGCATTCTGAAAGGTGCGGCGAAGAAGCTGCTTCCCATTGCAGGAGGAGCTCTGGGGGGATTCGTTGGCGGCCCGGCTGGAGCGGCATTAGGTAGTAAGCTCGCGTCCGGCGCTTCGCGAGCGATGGGTCTCGAGGTGGAAGGTCTTAGCAGCGAAGACCAGGAATTCGAGGTGGCCCGACAGTTCGTCCGATTCGCGACCGCCGCGGTACAAAACGCAGCCGCCGCGTCACCGAACCAGCCGCCGGCGGAAGCAGCGCGGGGAGCAGCCGCCAAAGCCGCCCGCCAGCATGCGCCGGGCCTTCTCCGCCCCGATGCCCGCGGCCTCGGCGGAGGTCGCCGCACCGGACGCTGGATCCGCCGCGGCAATCGCATTGTTCTGCTCGGGGTCTAGACATGGCGCAGTCGAACAGCGCCCGTTGGCTAATTGAGCAGGAGTGTCGAGCTCTGCTCACACGCCTGGATCGGCTCGATTACTTCGCTGTCATAGAGCCAATGGTCGCTGCCGCCGCTCCCGCACAGGATGCGCGCGTATATATGGAGCACTTCTTGTTTGCGGCCCGAAAACATATGCACAAGATAGTCGCAAACTACATAAAGTCCCTGCGAGCATCCAGCGGCCGGGCAAACACCGACACCAGCGAATTGCAGAACCGCTTTGCCTACGTGCGTCTGAGATTCAATGCTCTCCTGTCGGACTTCGATACCTTTGCCGACGTGATGACACAGCGGAGCGAAAATCCGTTCGGAGTTTGGCTGGCCGGACTGGACGTGGCAGCGGCATGGGCTCTCCAACTGCCTGGAAGCAACATCGCGTTGCCGCCGGTTGTGTGCTATCTCGATCGCGGGCATGGAGCCGCCATCCGGCGCGCACGCACTCGCTTGTCGACGGGAGGGGAGAATCCCGTCGCAATCATTCGAGTACCGCGGGAACGGATGGTGGGCAGTGGCATCGCAGCCTCGTTGTTTCATGAAGTGGGTCATCAGGCGGCAGCGTTGCTGAACCTTCTTCCCTCTCTCCGGGCGGTTCTTAGAGCCAAACAACTTTTAGCGGGCGCCGACAAACTTGCCTGGGTGTTGTGGGAACGCTGGATCTCTGAGATCACGGCGGACTTCTGGGCCATCACGCATCTCGGGATAGGTGCGAGCCTGGGCGTTTTTGGAGTTCTCAGCCTGCCGCGTGCCTTCATCTTTCGCACCGATCTGCGCGATCCCCATCCTTTCCCATGGATCCGCTCGGTTCTTAGTTGCGCACTAGGTAAAGCGCTCTTCGTACATTCTCAGTGGCAGCGTCTCGAATCCGTGTGGCGCTCGCTCTATCCGACCGAGGGGCTTGATCAGGAACGCCTGAAACTCGTGCAGTTGTTGGAATCCACCATGCCCGAGTTGGTGCGCTTATTGGTCAATCATCGAATACCCGCACTCGGCGGACGGACACTTCCGGAAATCCTGAACCATAAGGACCGCACACCCGAAAAACTGCGACTGCTCTTTCACCGCTGGCGAACCATTCCGGGTGCGATTTTGCAAGCTCCGCCCCCCTTGGCACTGGCGGTCTTGGGGCAAGCAAAAGCCGACTTCTTACTGAGTCCCGAAGGCGAATCGCGCGCCGTGCTTTCGCTCCTCAGAGCGTGGGCTCTGCAGAGGTCCCTAAGCCTTACTGGCTTGAGTCGTGCGAAATGCAGTTGCCGCGCACGCTGCCGAAGGCCGAATCCATCTTTGTTGTCCAAATAAGGAGAATTTTTATGCCCGAAAATCCAGCCGTGAAAAAGTCATCAAAGGAAACACTCGTCGAGCCCAGGCGCGTCGAAGCTGTTGTCGGCACGAATGGGAACGATGGTCCGGCCCTTCGTGTCGCCTTAGAGCGGCCACAGAGGCAGCGGCCCGGCGATGTCAATCCTCTCTGGCCCACCATTCGCCAACGAACGACTGCGATTGCTTTTGAGCAGTATCGCGATTTTATCGATCGTGTGTTCGGGTGTCGCCCGGATTCGGTTATCTCTGATGCACAGGACGATCCATGCCAAAAAGACGCGGCCCGGCACGAGCGGCAGCTGAGAGAAAGACAGGGGCGCCTGCGTGAACATCTGACCGGAGTGGGCGCCTACCAACTGCTGAAGACTGCAACCGAAGTGTTCCTGTTACTCGAGTGTGGCGTGTCCTCCGCGCCTCGGAGATAGATACGGCTGCCGAAGAGCGTCGGACCGGAACACCCATGACCGCCGCCGAGTTGATCGACAAGCTTGGACAATTTTTGGGCAATGGCGAAAGCCGTCTTCCCTATCTCCGCCATATCGTCGAGACCGCCCTAAGCGATTCGCAGAGTATAAACGGTCCGCTTTGTGAGGGTGTGCTGGAGAGCCGTGTCATCGCCTGCTCCGCGCCCTGCCTGTTGGAACTTATCTGGTCGTACTGGCTTGAGGAGGGGCTGCAGGTCCAGACCATAAACGCCCTGAGTCTCAGGTTCCAGAACAAGCGGGCGGGCGGCCCAATGGAACCCCTGGCAAATCTCGGGCTGGACCCGCTCAGACCCTTAAGTCATCTGCTCTGGGGCTACATTCAGGATGAATTCAATCGTTTAACAGTGCCGCGCCGGGCCTACGAATACAGCCATCACTACGGCTTGACACTTTACGGCAAAGCAGTGTCTCCTCTAAGAGCTGCCGACAACCGATCGAAATTCATCGAGGCCTTCCACAATCTGCTTTATCGCTGTTGGATCTTCTTCAAAGAAGATGACGACACGACCATCCTTGCCGACGGCTTCGCATTGCTGCAGGCGTTGAAAGAAGTTCATCTGCTGCTCGCCGAAGGTGCGGATAATCAGTTCGGCGATCTGCCGTGGACCGATCGCGTCGACAAGCTTATTCAGCAGTGGATTCTTGCGCGTCCGGAGATACGGGAGTTCTTGCAGAGTCGCATCATGGTGCCATACACCGAAAAGTGGATGGGCCAAGTGGACGCAATGAAGCGTCTCCAGGGCTGGACCGACGTTCCTGTCACTCACTTCCGAGACTTGGCTGCGTATGGCGAACAGATTGTTCTCTCAATCCGGTATCACCTCTGGATTGCGGAGAACGATCCATCCCAAGCCATAAACTGGGCGCGCTATTGGAGGCCCGAGATTCAGGCATACATCCATGCGTACCGCGCTGTCACTGGGGCCGACCTGACGATAGAGCCGGTAGACACTACGTCGCCCTCCGTTCATCTGCGCGATCGGTCTGCAATGCAAGCGAAGCGAGCGTAAGCATGAGCCGTGCCCGATTTCACGTCTGCTCTTTATCTGGGGCTCGCTCACGAACACGCGTCACTGCGTCCGTGGCAGCAGTTTACTGCCGGCAAGCCCGCGGTGCTCTATGCAATGCCAGGGGCGCGCTCGGTGGCCGCCGACCTGGCATCTCTCACCGGTTGCGAGGCGGCAACGCTCGCCCCATCCACGCTTCATCTGTTTACAGATCTTTTCCTGATCTGGTCTCATCGCTCTACCGCAGTCTATGCCGACGGAGCGTTATATCGAACCGGAATGTTGGGCTTGGAAAGGGCAGCGGCACTCGGCTTTCCAGTGTGCCGGTTCCGGCACCACGATCCGCAGTTGCTGCGACGCGCACTGCGAACGGAAGCGAGCCGCACTCCCGCGATCGTCACCGACGGCTATTGCCCCTGTTGCGGCGAGTTGGCGCCCGTCCCGGCGTATTTAGACTGCCTCGGCAACCGAAAGGGGTGGGTCGTGATCGATGATACCCAGGCGCTTGGAGTGTTGGGTCGCTGCCCCTCACCGCGCGTCCCGCTTGGCATGAGCGGGGGAGGAATTTTGCGGTGGTTCGGCATTCGTGATCCACGAGTGATCTTGATCTCGTCGCTCGCCAAGGCGTTTGGCGTGCCGATCGCATTTCTGGCAGGTGCGCGAACACTGGTCGAACGTTTTGAGGATGTATCGGAAACGCGTGTTCATTCGAGCCCGATTTCGGCTCCTGTTCTGCATGCGGCCGAGGAAGCCATCTCATTCAACGAAAACGCGGGGGATCGTGCGCGCGGCACGCTGATGCAGTTAATTCTCCGGTTACGGCGCAGGCTCGTGAATTCACCGTTTCATCCGGGCGGCGGCATTTTCCCGGTGCAATCGCTTAGCGGAACATGCGGGCTGCCGGCGGAAGAAATTCATAAACGCCTCACTGCCGCCGAAATCCAAACCGTGCTGCAGCGACACCGGATTTCCGGCGATCCGCAGGTCGCGATTCTGCTGACGGCACGTCACACATCGCGGGATATCGACAAACTCGCCAACGCGCTGCTGGCGATGGTTGATGCGACACCGGTCATGAACTGCCATGTTTGATTCCGTCTTCACTTTCGAATCCGAACCCTTCGAATTGGCCGTCAGCTCGCCAGAGGCCGAACTCCAAAGACGTTCGGCAAGACGACCGCCGCCGATGCCCCGCTCTAGCAGGCCGAGGCCACGCCCCGGACGCCGGCCCCTTCGGCGTGTTGTGGTGCCGCTCATCGTTCAAATCGCAGAGTCCCGGTGCCCGACGGCGGCCGTGCTCGAAGGGTACGCGCCCGGAAGCGCCGCACTCGAACCACACCACGAAGACATGCTGAAGCGGGTCGTCGATTTTCTCCAGCGGCCAGGCGCATCGGTAGGAAGTCTCCAAGTGATTGTCTGGTCGAATTCGGCTGAGCCGGATAGTAGTTCTCGCGGAATTGCCGGACAACGCCTCGAGACTGCAACTGCACGCCTGCAAGAGCTGCTGAAGGCCGTCAATCGTTCTGTTTCGGTTCGCGGATCAACCCACAACACTCGAGGTCCGGAGCGTGTAGAGATCCGCCTGTGTATGTAGCGAATCAAATCAAGCAAGGAGATTTTTATGATTCACAATCTGGAATACGAACTGGAGGGCGGTTTTGGGGAAGAGTTCGAGTCCGATTCCGGCGGGTTGGAATCCGGATGGGCAGAGTTCGAAATCGATTCCGAGACGCCGGCTGGACGAGTGTACAATCCGCCGGTAGTCGGCGACCGCAGCGGCTTTCGTGAACTCGAAGTAGATCTCGAGGAAGAGATCTTCCCACCCGACGACCGCTTGGTGGTGACGGACACCACCAAGGTACCTCACAGATTTATCTGCCATGTGCTTGTCGGCCTGAAGGCCGCCGATGGCACAATTGCGACCGGAAAAGGTTCCGGGACTCTGATCGGCAACAGTCATGTTTTGACAACGGCCCACAACCTGAAGCAGCGAGTCTTCAATCCGTCTTGGCCCAAGCCAAAGGTCTTCACTGCACAAAAAATTACCGTCATACCCGGCAGGAACACCTCCTTCAGCAACCGGCTCAAATGGACGCCATTCGGGTCACACGTTGCCAAGTCCTTTGCGATGCCGGCAAAGTGGGAGAAACCGCCCGGCAAACCGCCCTTTCCAGCTACCGACCCGGCATTCGATGACCAATCCGATTTCGCTCTGATCACTCTCAAGACGGAGATCGGCAAGAAGACATTCTCTTCTCTAGGCGGAAAGCCGCTGGGCTACTGGGGCAGCATACAAAACGGCGGGGGGACGCTCCTCGAGTCTGTTGATCCGGAGAGCATCCGAGACAAGACAGTCAACCTCTGTGGCTACCCTGCTGACAAGTGCGGCGCGGATCCATATGTATGGCCGCCTCCGAATCCCACAAAGCCCGGCTGTCCCGATCCCAAACACGCTGGCACGCAGTTCGGCGCGAGCGGCAAAGTTATCGATCCGATGCCGGCCGGCGAACCGAATCTGATTTACCACCAGGTTGATGGCAGGTGGGGTCAAAGCGGCTGTCCTATCTGGAGAGCGGATGGACTTCACCGTTATCTTGTCGCCGTGTACACCGCCGAGGACCCCAGCGTTCGAAATCTTGGAATGCGGATCAGCGCGGATGTCCTGAACAGTTTGAAGGGATGGGGCTGGCGTACTTCTTAGCAGCAAGCTGAGCGGACGTCCGGGCAGCTAAACGAACACAAAAGGGAGGCTCTTATGATTAATGACTTGGAGTACCAATCGTTTGAACAAGAAAGCGACTTCGGCGAATTTGAGGTGGATTCCGGTGAGTTCGAGTCCGATTTCGGTGAGTTCGAGACCGACACCGAATTCGACAGCGAACTGCCTCCGGGAGCGAAAGTGGGCTTCAATGTGCCGAAAATTGGAGATCGCAGTGGTTTCCAGGACCTCGAAGTTGATCCGGAAGAAGAAGTCTTTCTCCCGGATACCCGCGTACCAGTTACGGACACCACCAAGATCCCGTACCGGTTCATCTGTCATCTGCTGATCGGGATGAAGGCGTCCGACGGCACTGTGGCGACTGGTAGGGGAAGCGGAACGCTGATAAGCAACACGCATGTGCTCACAGTCGCGCACAATCTAAGAATTCCATTGAACGGAAAAACGTTCACGGCGCAACGCATCACCGTGACACCGGGAAGAAATACTTCGTTCAGCAATCGCCTTAAATGGACACCGCTTGGAGTCTCCAAGGCGAAGTCTTGGGCGTGCCATTCCAAATGGGAAAAGTCCTTCGATTTCCAATACGATTTTGGTCTGATAACCCTGAAGGAAGAAATCGGCAAGAAGAACGTTGATAAAAAACCCCTCGGTTTCTGGGGCAACGTTCAGAGCGGCGGCGGAACTCTGCTCGAGTCCTTCGATCCGGCCAGTATCAAAGACAAGATCGTAAACGTGGGCGGATATCCCGGTGACAAGTGTGGTGCGGACCTTGACAGTGGATCATGCCCCGATGCGAAGCGCGTGGGGACACAGTTCGTCGCCTACGACAAAGTAATCGATCCTGCGCCGGCAGCCGAGCCTCGCTTGTTGTATCATCGCGCCGACCTGCGACACGGTCAAAGCGGCAGCCCGATTTGGCGGTGGGATAAGATTCATCGCTATCTTGTCGGGATTCAGTCCACTGAAACAACAGCGGCGGATGGGACCCCTCTGCGCAACTCCGGCGTGCGAATTACCAGCGATGTGCTGGCGCAATTGAAGGCCTGGGGATGGCGTGTCTGACTGTATCATCGATTGTCACTGTCATGCCGGTTTGGGCGACGGGCTGACGGGTCCCTGGGATACCTCGGCCCGGCTTCCGGGATACCTGCGGCGTGCCCGTGCAGCCGGCATTACAAAGACCGTCTTGTTCTCCGTCTTCCATTCAGACTACGAAACGGCAAACGCAAAGGTGGCGGAAATTGTCGAGGCGGACCGGGAACGGTTCCTGGGTTTCGTATTCGTTCACGGCCAGCAAGATCGCCATAGAATGCTGCGCATGGTTGGTCGCTTCATCGAGCGGCATAACTTCCGTGGAATCAAGGTTCACCGTTATGATGCGAGGATTTCCCGTGAAGTATGCGAGGCGGCGCGCCTATTCCGCGTGCCAGTGCTCTACGACGTGATGGGAGAAGTAGAGAATGTCCGTCTGCTCGCACAGGAGTACCCGGGTGTCGATTTCATCATTCCCCATTTGGGAAGCTTTGGCGACGAGTGGCGCGCTCAAATTGCATTCATCGATATTCTCGCTCGCTATCCCAACGTCTACACCGATACCTCGGGAATCCGCCGCTTCGATCTCTTGGTTCGGGCACTGAGAACGGCGGGACCTCAAAAGATTCTTTTCGGATCGGATGGCCCCTGGCTGCATCCGGGCCTTGAGTTAGCCAAGATCCGCGCATTGCAGTTAACTGCCGGCGCCGAAGCTCAAGTCGTCCGTGGAAATCTGCTGCGTCTACTCGCGAAGCGCCGCCCGATCCGTACCGTATGGAAGAGCCAGCTTCAGCAGCCGGACATAGTTCCCTTGAAAGATCCTTGGAA
>Ga0157369_10006681_pt1 | contig 13325 bp, 11 predicted proteins | sample C25metaG_FD_113461 | JGI IMG/M metagenome (GOLD analysis project Ga0157369, IMG submission 113461) | Corn rhizosphere microbial communities from Kellogg Biological Station, Michigan, USA - C2-5 metaG | ecosystem: Host-associated > Plants > Roots > Rhizosphere > Soil | place: USA: Michigan...
ACCACGATCACCGAGTTGCCGAGGTCGCGCAGGCTCTTCAGCGTCTCGATCAGCTGCTCGTTGTCGCGCTGGTGCAGCCCGATCGAGGGCTCGTCGAGCACGTACATGACGCCGGTGAGGCCCGAGCCGATCTGGCTCGCGAGGCGGATGCGCTGCGCCTCGCCGCCCGAAAGCGTGTCGGCGGAACGCGTGAGCGAGAGGTAACCGAGGCCCACGTTGTTGAGGAAGCGCACGCGGTTGGCGATCTCGTGCACGATCTTGTCGGCGACCATCTTCTTCGCGCCCGGCAGCTCCAGCTTCTCGAAGAAGGGCTGCGAGAGCTTGAGCGGCATCGACGAGAGCTCGTGCAGCGTGCGATCGGCCACCTTCACGTGGCGCGCCTCGCGCCTGAGCCGCGTGCCGTCGCATTCGGGGCACGCACGCTGGTTCAGGTACTTGGCGAGCTCTTCCTTCACCGTCGCCGAATCGGTCTCGCGGTAGCGCCGCTCGAGGTTGGGCAGGATGCCCTCGAAGGGATGCTCCTTCACGGCGCTGCGCCCCTTCTCGCCGGGGTACCTGAACGGGATCTTCTCCGCGCCCGACCCGTTGAGCACGATGTCCTGCGCTTTCGCGGGCAGCGCCTCGAAGGGCACCTCGACGTCGAAGCCGAAATGCGCCGCGAGCGACTGCAGCATCGTGAAGTAGAACTGGTTGCGCCGGTCCCAGCCGCGGATCGCGCCGCCCGCGAGCGAGAGGTGCGGGAAGGCCACCACGCGCTTGGGGTCGAAGAACGTGATCTCGCCCAGGCCGTCGCAGCGCGGGCAGGCGCCCATCGGGTTGTTGAACGAGAAGAGGCGCGGCTCGAGCTCGGGAATCGAATAGCTGCAGATGGGGCAGGCGAACTTGGACGAGAAGAGATGCTCGCGCCCCGTGGAGCCCGCCTGGTCGGAGGACCCCATCTCGACCGCGATGGCGCGGCCGTCGGCATGGCGCAGCGCCGTCTCGAACGACTCCGCCAGGCGCTGGGACTGGGATCCCGGCCCCGTCCCGGACCGTTCGACCTTCAAACGGTCGATCACGATCTCGATGGTGTGCTTCTTGTTGCCGTCGATCTTCGGCAGCCGGTCGATCTCGTGCACCTCGCCGTCGATCCTCAGGCGCACGAAGCCCTGGGCGCGCAGCTCGTCGATCATCTCCGCCTGCTCGCCGCGGCGCCCCACGACGAGGGGCGCCAGGATCATCACGCGGCGCCCTTCCTCGAGGGACATCACGTGGTCGACCATCTGTGCCACGCTCTGCGCCTCGAGCTTCACGTGGTGCTCCGGGCAGTAGGGATCGCCCGCGCGCGCGAAGAGCAGCCGCAGGTAGTCGTGGATCTCGGTGACGGTGCCCACGGTCGAGCGCGGGTTGTGCGAGGTCGCCTTCTGCTCGATCGCGATCGCGGGCGAGAGCCCCTCGATCAGGTCGACGTCCGGCTTCTCCATCAGCTCGAGGAACTGGCGCGCGTACGCCGAGAGCGACTCGACGTAGCGGCGCTGCCCTTCGGCGTAGAGCGTGTCGAACGCGAGCGACGACTTGCCCGAGCCGGAGAGTCCCGTGATCACGACGAGGCGGTCGCGCGGAATGTCCAGCTGGACATTCTTGAGGTTGTGCGTGCGCGCGCCTCTGATGCGAATCGATTCCATGGGGCGACCTGCTAATATACAGGACGCTCCTTTCCGCGCTCCACTCCGTCATTTGGGTGCAATTCCACGCCGCCCATGAGCGGCCCCGGCGCCCCGCGCACCGAGTTGCGCCCCGGGAGGATCGCCGCCGCGGCCTTCGTCCTGATCCTGCTCGCGGCCACCGCCGCGCTCTTCGCCTTCGACTGGCACCGCGGCCTCGCCGGGCTCGGCGACGACAGCGTGAGCTACCTGCTGCAGGCGCGCCTCTATGACGGGAGCGCCACGCCCGCGATGCGGGCATGGGCCGGCACCGCGACCCATTTCCCGCCGCTCTTTCCGCTCGTCCTGGCGCTCCTCGGCGCGAGCCACGACCTGCTGCGCGCGCATCTCGTCGTCGCGGCGACGGCGGCCGCGGCCCTCGTCGCGATCTTCGCGTTCGCGGCGCGCACGACGCTCGATCGCCGCACCGCGGGCGCGCTCGTGGCCGCATTCCTGCTCACGCCGTCGGCGTGGATCTCCACGCTCGGCATCCTGAGCGACCCGCAGTACCTGCTCCTCTCGTTCGTGGCGCTCGCGATGGCCGCGCGGCCCGGGCGCGATCGCTCGCTCGCGCGCACGCTCACCTTCGGAGCGGTCCTCGCGGCGGCCGCGCTCACGCGCTCCGCGGCGGCCGCGCTCGTCGCGGCATACGCGTTGCACGTGGCGATTCGCGTCGCACGGCGCGAGACTCCTGCACGCACCGCGTGGCTGCCGCTCGCGATGGTGGCGGCGGCGGTCGTGGCATGGACCGCGCTGCGCGTGCCGCTCGTGGGCGAGAACTACGGCCTCGTGCTGCGCAACGTCCGCGCGTGGATCGCACGCGATCCCGCGGGATTCGTCGAGGCGATCGCGCGCCAGCTCGCCGGCGGGTGGATCGCGAGCTTCACGGCCGACCCCGCCGTCGCGCCGCCGGTGCGCGCGTTCTATCTCGCGCTCGGCGCCGTGTCCGCCGTGGGAGCGGTGCGCGCGGCGGCGCGCAACCGTCTCGACGGATGGTACGTGCTCGCGTATCTCGCGATGCTCGCGCTGTGGCTCTTCCCGCAGGAGATCATGCGCAGGCTGCTGTATCCGGTGGTGCCGCTCGCGCTCCTGCACGCGGGCGAGGCTCTCTTCGCGGCCGGCCGGCGCGCGCTCGCCCCTCCCCGGGCCTGGATGGCCGTGGGGCTTCCCGGCGTGCTCGCGCTGCTGCTCACCGCACCGGCGCTCGTCACGACCGCGCAGCGCGCTACCGACCGCACGCCGCCGCTGGCCGGGTCGACGCTGGACCTCGCGGGCATGCCGCCGTACTACACGTCGATCGCATACACGTATGCGCGCATCGACGCGGGGCGCCACCTCGCGGTGCTGGCGGGGCTCGAACGCATCGGCGAGCGCACGCCCCCGGGCGCGCGGATCCTCTGGGTCCGCCCCGATTACGTGGCGCTGCTCGCGAATCGCGCGTCGGTGCCGTGGCTCTATCGCGACGGGTGGGAAGGGACGCTGCGCCGCATGCACGCGGAGGGCGTGACGCACGTCGTGGTCTCCGCGGTGACGAAGGGCGACCTCGAGGGCGAGGGTGCGACGCGGGAGTTCGTGACCGCCGAGGCGCTCGCGCCCTTCACGCGCGCGGTGATCTTCGTGGTGGACAATCCGGTGCGGCCCGGCGAGGAATTCCGCCTCGTCGAGATCGACCGTGCGGCGCTCGCCGCGCACCTCGAGAAAGAGCGCCGCTAGGGGCCGCGCGGGCACGGGCGGCGGGGGCGATCTGCTAATATGGCGAGGCCTCCTTTCCCCTGCTCCACGTCCCCATTCCGGTGAATTCCCCGGCCCGCATGAGCTCCCGGGAGCTGCAAGCGAGCCTGTCGCTTGCCGCCATCTTCGGGCTGCGCCTGTTCGGCATGTTCATCATCCTGCCGGTCTTCTCGCTGTGGGCGCAGGGCCGCCCGGGCTGGGACCTGCAGAAGGTGGGCATCGCCCTCGGCGCGTACGGCCTGACCCAGGCGATCCTGCAGATCCCGCTCGGCACGCTCTCCGACCGCCACGGCCGCAAGCCCATCATGTACCTGGGCCTCGCGTGCTTCGCCGCGGGCAGCTTCATCTGCGCCTCCTCGGCCTCGCCCCTCATCGTGATCCTCGGGCGCATCATCCAGGGCGGCGGCGCCATCTCGTCCGTGGCCATCGCGGCGGCCGCGGACCTCACGAGCGAGGCGAACCGCACCAAGGCCATGGCGATCATCGGCTCGACCATCGGCGCGGTCTTCGCGGTCTCGTTCGTCGCGGCGCCGTTCCTCACGGCGCTCATCGGGGTGCCCGGCATCTTCGCGCTCACGGGCGTCTTCGCCATCGCGGCGATGGGTGTCGTGCGCTGGCTCGTCCCCCAGCCCGAGCAGCAGCTCGCGGTCGATCGCACCGCCGGCATGGCGCGCGTGCTGCTCGACCCGGAGCTCCTGCGGTTGAACGTCGGCATCTTCTCGCTGCACGCGGTGCTGATGGGCACCTTCGTCGTGGTGCCGCTGGCGCTGCGCCAGGCGGGCGTCGAGGCGGCCCACCAGTGGATCGTCTACCTGGGCGCGCTCGTGGCGGGCGTCCTGCTCATGCTGCCCGGCGTGGTGGGCCGGACGGCGACTCACGAGAGGACGGTCTTCCTCGTGGCCATCGCGACGGTGGGGGTGTCCCTCGCCGTGCTCGCGGCCGGCATCGGCCACCTGGCCGGCATCGTTGCCGGGCTCGTCATCTTCTTCGCGGGATTCAACGTTCTGGAAGCGAAACTCCCCGCGCTGGTTTCGAAGGCGGCGCCGCGCGAGGCACGCGGCACGGCGACCGGCCTCTATTCGAGCGTGCAATTCCTCGGTACCTTCGTGGGCGGGGCCGCCGGCGGCACGCTCGCGCAGCACCTGGGGGCCATGGCGGTGCTGCTCACCGGCCTGGCGGCCATGGCGGTGTGGTTCGCCGTGGCGCTCGGCATGGGCCGGTACGCCGCGGCGGCCGCACGGCGTTAGTCATTCCACGCATTCACGAAAGGACGAAACATGGCATCGGTCAACAAGGTCATCCTGGTCGGCAACCTGGGACGCGATCCGGAAACGCGCTACATGCCCGACGGCGGGGCCATCACCAACGTGTCGATCGCGACCACCGAGGTGTGGAAGGACAAGAACGGCGACAAGCAGGAGAAGACCGAGTGGCACCGCGTGGCTTTCTTCGGCAAGCTGGCCGAGATCGCGGGCGAGTACCTCAAGAAGGGCTCGCAGGTCTACGTCGAGGGCCGGCTGCAGACGCGCAAGTGGCAGGACAAGGACGGCGCCGACAAGTACACCACGGAGATCGTGGCCGACCGCATGCAGATGCTGGGCTCGCGCCAGGGCGGCGGCAGCCGCGACATGGGGGACGCCGAGGGCGCCAGCGCGCCGCGTTCCCAGGGTGCGGCGGCCAAGCCCACCGCCAAGAGCGGCGGCAAGTTCGACGACCTCGAGGACGACATCCCGTTCTGACCCTCACCCGAGCCCTCTCCCAGGGGAGAGGGGCCGATCGTTGGACGCGTTTTCGCGAGTGCTGATATCGATATGAAGCGCATCGTTCTCTTCCTGGTCACCAACATCGCCGTGATGTTGGTCATGTCGGTCACGTTGTCGATCCTCGGCGTCAACCGCTGGCTCGCCTACAACGGGTTGAACCTCGGTCAGCTCCTCGTGTTCTCGCTGGTGGTCGGCTTCACCGGCGCCATCGTCTCGCTGCTCCTGTCGAAGACGATCGCGAAATTCTCTACCGGCATGCGGATGATCGACGCCCCGCAGACGGCGGACGAGCAATGGCTGGTTGGTACCGTGCGCCGCATCGCGGAGAAGGCGGGCGTCGGCATGCCCGAGGTCGGGATCTACGAGGGCGCGCCGAATGCGTTCGCGACCGGCGCCTTCCGCGACTCGGCCCTGGTCGCCGTCTCGACGGGACTGCTCGAGTCGATGACGCGCGACGAGGTCGAGGCGGTGCTGGGCCACGAGCTCGGCCACGTCGCCAACGGCGACATGGTCACGCTCACGCTGATCCAGGGCGTGGTCAACACGTTCGTGGTCTTCCTCTCGCGCATTGTGGGCTACTTCGTCGACAAGCAGGTGTTCCGCACGGAGCGCGGCGTAGGCCCCGGTTACTACATCACCGTCATGGTGTGCCAGATCGTGTTCGGCATCCTCGCCTCGATCGTCGTCGCCTGGTTCTCGCGCCAGCGCGAGTTCCGCGCGGACGCCGCGAGCGCGGGGCTGCTCGGCAGCCCCCGGCCCATGATCGCCGCGCTGCGCCGCCTGGGCGGGCTCGAGGCGGGGCAGCTTCCGCAATCGATGCAGGCCTTCGGCATCGCCGAGGGCGGCAACCGCTTCATGGCGCTCTTCGCGAGCCACCCGCCCATCGAGGAGCGCATCGCCGCCCTCGAGCAGCGGCGCGCCGCCTAGGCATTGACCGCGCCGCAATCGGCCACGGGGCGCGTGGCCGAGGACGTGGCCGCGGCGGAGCGCGAGCCCGCGGGCGGTGCACCGGCGCGCGCGCCGATCCCGCTGCGGCTCATCATCGTCGCGACCGTGCTCACGCACGCGGCCTTCAATGGCAGCCGCCTCGCGATGTCGCTCGACGCGCTCCACCACGGCGCCTCGCCGCTCGCGGTCGGCGCCATCATGTCGATGCTCGCGGCGCTTCCCATGCTGCTCGCGGTGTCGGCCGGCCGCATGGTGGACCGCATCGGCGTGCGCCGGCCGATGCTCTGCGGCATCGCGGGGCTCGCGATCTCGGTGTCGCTGCCCGCGATCTTCCCGGCGCTCGCCACGCTTTACGTCGCCGCCGCGGGCGCGGGGTCGTCGTTCATGCTGTTCCACATCGGCGTGCAGCACGCGATCGGCGACGGCAGCGACGCGACGACGCGCAAGGCCAACTTCGGCTGGCTGGCGCTCGGCTTCTCCATCTCGAACTTCCTCGGCCCCACCATCGCCGGCGTGGTGATCGACTGGGCGGGCCACCGCGCCGCCTTCGCGGTCGCGACCGCCTTCGCGCTCTCGAGCCTCACGCTCGTGTCGATCCGGCGCGGCGCGCTCTCGCACCACGTCGACGCGCGCGCGGCACCTGCGGACCACCGCGCGCTCGACCTGTTGCGCAACGGCGGGCTGCGTCGCGTCTTCATCGTGACGGGCATCCTCGCGAGCGCGTGGGATGTGTTCGTGTTCGTGGTGCCCATCTACGGCAACGGCATCGGGCTCAGCGCTTCCGGGATCGGCATGATCCTGGGGGCCTTCGCGCTCGCCACGTTCGTCGTGCGCGCGGCGCTGCCGTGGCTCTCGCGCCACCTGCGCGACTGGTCGATCATCACGATGACCATGTGCGTGGCGACGCTCGCCTACGTGAGCTTCCCGCTGTTCCATGCGCTGCCGCTCCTCGCCGCGATCGCCTTCATCCTGGGGCTGGGGCTGGGCGCCACGCAGCCCTCCACCATGTCGCTCATCTACGCGACGGCGCCGGCGGGGCGGGCTGCCGAGGCGACGGGCCTGCGCAGCGTGGTGCTCAACGCGAGCAGCACGGTCCTGCCGCTCGCCTTCGGCGGGGTGGCTTCGATCGGCATGCTGCCGGTCTTCTGGTCCATGGCCGCGGCGGTCGCCTGCGGCGGCTGGTTTGCCGACCGGCAGCGCCGCGCGCAGGGCTGAAGGCGCCCTCCCCTCTGCTAAAATCACGTTTTTCCAAGGATTTCGAAAGAGACCCATGCCGATCTACGAATATCGGTGCACGGCGTGCGGCCACCAGCAGGAGTTCCTGCAGAAGGTTTCGGACGCGCCCCTCACCAAGTGCACCGAGTGCGGGAAGGAGACGTTCTCCAAGCTGCTGAGCGCGGCAGGCTTCCAGCTCAAGGGCAGCGGCTGGTATGCCACCGACTTCAAGAACAAGGGCGGCTCGACCGCCAAGAGCTCCGAGTCGAAGGGCGAGGCCAAGGGCGACGCCAAGGGCGGCTCCTCCGAGGGCGGCGGCGATGGCGGCAAGCAGGCGGCTCCGCCCGGCTGCGGCGCCAACTGCGGCTGCCACTGAAGGAGCGTCGATTGCGGCGCTATCTCGTCGCCGGGCTTCTCGTCTGGATTCCGCTCGGCATCACGCTGTGGGTGCTGAAGCTGATCGTCGACGTGATGGACCAGTCGCTGCTGCTGCTGCCGCGGGCGTGGCAGACGGAGGCGCTCTTCGGCCGCCACATCCCGGGCCTGGGCATCTTCCTCACGCTCGCCATCGTGCTGGTGACGGGCATGCTCGCGGCGAACTTCTTCGGCCGCAAGATCCTGCTCCTCGGGCATGGCATCCTGGTTCGCGTGCCGGTGGTGCGCTCGATCTACACCGGTGTCAAGCAGATCAGCGACACGCTCTTCTCGCCGGAGGGGAAGGCCTTCCGGCGCGCGGTGCTCGTGCGCTACCCGCATAACCAGGCGTGGACCGTGGCGCTCGTGACCGGCACGCCGGAGCACGAGGTGGCGGATGTCCTCGGCCGCGAGCAGATCTCGGTCTTCGTGCCCACGACGCCGAACATCACCGCGGGCTTCTTCCTCATCGTCCCCCGCGCGGACACCGTCCCCCTCGAGATGAGCGTCGACGAGGCGCTCAAGTACATCATCTCGATGGGCGTGGCGGAGCCCGCCCACGCGCTCAGCCGGCCCGAGAGATACCTCTCCGGGACCGACCCCAATCCGCGGCCGTCGTCGACAAGGTAGACGACGGCTCACGAGACACACCGAAATCCCTGTCGTCACCGTGACGACGGGCCCCGACTTGAACCTCCAATGGGCCCCCGGGCCATCGCCGCGTTGCGGCGCCCGGGGCGACACGATCCATGCGCACCGACTACTGCGGCAACATCGACACCCGATTCCTCGGGAAGAGCGTCACTCTTTTTGGCTGGGCCCATCGGCGGCGGGACCACGGCGGCGTGATCTTCATCGACCTGCGCGATCGCGAGGGCCTGGTGCAGGTGGTGTGCGACCCGGACCGCGCCGAGACCTTCGCCACCGCGGACCGCGTGCGCAACGAGTTCGTGTTGAGGGTGCAGGGCGTGGTTCGCCCGCGCCCCGAAGGCACCGTGAACGCCTCGCTCAGGAGCGGCGCGATCGAGGTGCTCGCCCACGAGCTCGAGATCCTCAACCCGTCGGTGACTCCGCCGTTCATGATGGACGAGGAGAACCTGAACGAGGAGGTGCGGCTCAAGTACCGTTACCTCGACCTGCGCCGCGAGCCGATGCAGAAGGCGCTGCGCACGCGCCACGCCGCCGCGCGCGCGGTGCGCGAGTATCTGGACGACAACGGCTTCGTCGACGTCGAGACGCCGGTGCTCTACAAGTCGACGCCCGAGGGCGCGCGCGAGTTCCTCGTGCCCTCGCGCCTGCACGACGGCCAGTTCTATGCCCTGCCGCAATCGCCCCAGCTCTTCAAGCAGCTGCTCATGGTCGCGGGCTTCGACCGCTACTACCAGATCGTGAAGTGCTTCCGCGACGAGGACCTGAGGGCCGACCGCCAGCCCGAGTTCACGCAGATCGACATCGAGACCTCCTTCCTCACGGAGCGCGAGATCCAGGACCTCATGGAAGGCCTCGTGCGCCACGTGTTCCAGCGCGTGATCGGCGTGGACCTGCCTCCGTTCCCGCGCCTCACCTATGCCGAGGCCACCTCGCGCTACGGCAGCGACAAGCCCGACCTGCGCGTGAAGCTCGAGTTGACCGAGCTCACCGACGTCGTGCGCGATGCCGGCTTCAAGGTGTTCAAGTCGGCCGCCGCGCTCAAGGACGGACGCGTGGCGGCGCTGCGCGTGCCGGGCGGCAACGAGAAGTTCACGCGCAAGGAATTGGACGACCTCGCGCCCTTCGTCGCGATCTACGGCGCCAAGGGCCTCGCCTACATCCGCGTGAACGATCCCGCGAAGCCCACCGAGGAGGGCCTGCAGTCGCCGATCGTGAAGTTCCTCTCGCCGGAAATCCTCGGCTCGATCCTCGAGCGCACGGGAGCCCGGGCGGGCGACCTGCTCTTCTTCGGCGCCGACCGCCGCAAGATCGTGAACGACGCGCTGGGCGCGCTGCGCCAGAAGGTGGGCCACGAGAAGGGCTATGCCGAGCCGGGATGGAAGCCGGTGTGGATCGTCGACTTCCCCGCGTACGAATACGACGAGGACAACGGGCGCTGGGCCGCGGCGCATCATCCCTTCACCGCTCCGAAGCACGAGCACGTCGAGCTCATGCAGAGCGACCCCGGGCGGGTGCTCGCACAGGCGTACGACATCGCCATGAACGGCTGGGAGCTCGGCGGCGGCAGCGTGCGCATCCATCGCGCCGAGGTGCAGGCGAAGCAGTTCGCGGTGCTCGGCATCGGGCCCGAGGAGCAGCGCGCGAAGTTCGGCTTCCTCCTCGACGCGCTGCAGTACGGGGCGCCTCCCCATGGCGGCATCGCGTTCGGCCTCGACCGCATGGTGGCGATGATGTCGGGCAACCCGTACATCCGCGACGTGATCGCTTTCCCGAAGACGCAGAAGGGGCAGGACCTCATGGTCGAGGCGCCGACATCCGTCACCGAGAAGCAGCTGCGCGAGCTCCACCTGCGCCTGCGCAACCAGCCGAAGAGCCCGGAGTAGATTCGATGGCGATCGCACTCATCGCGCACGGCGGCGCCGGCGCCTGGCGCCCCGGGACGGAAGACGACGCGCTCGCCGGCATGAAGGCCGCGGTGGATGCCGGTCGCGAAGTGCTGGCAAAGGGCGGCTCCGCGGTCGATGCGGTGTGCGCGACCGTGGTCCTGCTCGAGGACAATCCGATCTTCAACGCGGGCACGGGCGGCGTCCTCAACTTCGACGGCGAGGTCGAGCTCGACGCATGCCTCATGGAGAGCGCCGATGCGCGCGTGGGGGCCGTGGCGGCGTTGAAGCGCGTGAAGAACCCGATCCTCGTCGCGCGCAAGGTGATGGAGGAAACCGACCACGTGATGCTCGCGGGCGAAGGAGCGCTGCGCTTCGCGCGCGTGATGGGCTTTGCCGACCACGACAACGTGACCGAGGCGCGCCGTGCCGACTGGGCCTCGAAGAAGAAGGACATCGTGGCCGGGATGGGGCAACCGGGGCCGCGCAACATGCGCATGCGCCAGTTCATCAAGCATCATCCCGAGTACGCGGGCGGCACCGTGGGCGCCGCCGCGGTCGATCGCAAGGGCGTGCTCGCGGCCGCGACGTCGACCGGCGGCGTCACCATGAAGCTCGTGGGACGCGTGGGAGACTCTCCGATCCCCGGTGCGGGGAACTACGCGTCGCGCCACGTCGCCGCCTCGGCGACGGGCACGGGTGAATTCGTGATCCGCACCCTCGCCACGCGCACCATCTCGGAGCGCGTCGAGCAGGGCGCCTCGCTCGGCGACGCCATGGCTGGCGTGCTGGAGGCCATGAGGCGCGATTTCGATGCGGACATCGGGATCATCGGGGTCGATCGCCTCGGACAACCCGTGGCGCAGCACCTCACGCCCGCGATGCCGCACGCGTTCTTCACCGGCGAGGGCGAGGTCGTCGCGCGCATGCGCGCGAAGTGAAGCCGTTCAAGATCCCCGTGTCCACGCTCGTGGTGATCCACACGAGCGACCTGCGGGTCCTGCTGCTGGAGCGCGCCGACCGGCCCGGGTTCTGGCAGTCCGTCACCGGAAGCCAGGACCCGGGCGAGACCCTCGCCCGGACCGCGGCGCGGGAGGTGATGGAGGAGACCGGCATCGACGCGGCGCACTTCCGCCTCACGGATTGGAACCTCCGCAACGTCTACGAAATCTATCCGGTGTGGCGCCACCGGTACGAGCCGGGGGTCACGCATAATACCGAGCATGTCTTCGGCCTCGAGCTGCCCGCGCCGGTGGAAGTGAAGCTTTCCCCCCGCGAGCATCTCGCCGCCGCGTGGCTTCCGTGGAGGGAGGCGGCCGGGCGCGTGTTCTCGTGGAGCAACCGCAAGGCGATCCTCATGCTGCCCGAACGGGCTGGAGCGTCATGAACGACCCCCGGTGCCTCAACGTCGTCACGTACAACATCCACAAGGGGATGTCGCAATTCAATCGCCGGCTCGTGGTGCACGAGATCCGCGAGGGGCTGCGCCAGCTCGGCGCCGACGTGGCGCTGCTGCAGGAGGTGCAGGGCAAGCACGACCGCCAGGCGCTGCGCCACGAGGGCTGGCCCGAGGTCGGCCAGCACGAGTTCTTCGCGCACGAAGGCTCGCACTCGGTCTACGGCATGAACGCGGTCTACCAGCACGGCCATCACGGCAACGCCGTCGTGAGCCGCCACCGCATCGCGTCGTGGGACAACATCGACGTCTCGCACCATCCCCTCGAGAGCCGGGGCCTGCTGCATTGCGAGATCGATGTTCCGGGCTGGAAGCATCCGCTGCACTGCATCAACGTGCACCTCGGCCTCTGGGCGCGCAGCCGGCGCCTGCAGCTCGAGTGGCTGGTCGATCGCATCAACGCGGCCGTTCCCTCGACCTGCCCGATCATCGTGGCGGGCGACTTCAACGACTGGCAGAAGCGGGCGAGCGACTACCTCATGGACCAGCTCGGGCTCTTCGAAGTGTTCGAGAAGACGGAAGGGCGATTGGCGCGAACGTATCCGGCCAAGCTGCCGATCTTCACGCTCGACCGCATCTACGTCCGCGGCTTGAACGTCGACGGCGTGCAGCGCCAGGTGGGCGCGCCGTGGTCGCGCTTGTCGGACCACGTCGCCATCGCGGCAAAACTCCGGCCTTAGTCCCCGGTTTCTACGGCCGCCCGCGGTTCGCGGAGGCACCCCGAATCAAGGTCCCCACTCCTTCGCTCGTCAGCACTTCGAGCAGCAGCGCGTGCGACACGCGCCCGTCGATGATGTGCGCGCTCTTGACGCCGTTGCGCACCGCGTCCAGCGCGCACTCCACTTTCGGCAGCATCCCGCCCGAGATCGTGCCGTCGTCGATCATCTCGTTCACCTTCTGCGCGTTCAGGCCCGTGACGACCTTGCCTTCCTTGTCGAGCACGCCCGTCGTGTTGGTGAGGAGGATCAGCTTCTCGGCCTGCAGCGTGATCGCGAGCTTGCCCGCGGCGATGTCGGCATTGATGTTGTAGGCGACGCCGTGCTCGTCGGAGCCGATGGGGGCGATCACGGGGATGAAGTCCTTCGTGTCGAGCAGCTGGATGATCTCCGGGTCGATCCGCACGACCTCGCCCACCAGGCCCACGTCGATCTTCTTCTTCTTGTCGTCCTTGCTCGGCAGCTTGAGCTTCCTCGCGTGGATGAAGTGGCCGTCCTTGCCCGTGAGGCCCACGGCCTTGCCGCCCGACTTGTTGATGAGCGTCACGATGTCCTGGTTGATGAGGCCGCCCAGGACCATCTCCACCACGTCGAGCGTCTCCTCGTCGGTCACCCGCATGCCCTGGATGAACTCGCTCTGCTTGCCGAGCTTCTGCAGCAGCGCCCCGATCTGGGGCCCGGCACCGTGCACGACGACCGGGTTCATGCCGATCAGCTTCAGCAGCACCACGTCCTCGGCGAAGTCCTCCTGCAGCGCCACGTCGGTCATCGCATTCCCGCCGTACTTGATGACGATCGTGCGGTCGTAGAACTGGCGGATGTAGGGCAGGGCCTCGACGAGGACCTCGGCCTTCTGGGCCGACGAA
>Ga0157369_10006688_pt1 | contig 13314 bp, 10 predicted proteins | sample C25metaG_FD_113461 | JGI IMG/M metagenome (GOLD analysis project Ga0157369, IMG submission 113461) | Corn rhizosphere microbial communities from Kellogg Biological Station, Michigan, USA - C2-5 metaG | ecosystem: Host-associated > Plants > Roots > Rhizosphere > Soil | place: USA: Michigan...
CCTGGGCAAGCCCTCGGTTCAGAACCTGTTTGCCATGCGCTTCGGCAATGCGCTGTTCGAGCCCATCTGGCGCCGCGAGCACATTGCCAACATCCAGATCACCATCGCCGAGGACCTGGGCGTCGAAAAGCGCGGCGCCTTCTACGACCAGACCGGCGCGCTGCGCGACATGGTGCAGAACCATGCGCTGCAGCTGCTGTGCGCCATCGGCATGGAGCCGCCGATCAACTCGCACGCCGACGCCATCCGCGACGAAAAGCTCAAGGTGCTGCGCGCGCTCAAGCCCTGGACGCCCGAGAGCCTGAGCCTGCATGCGGTGCGCGGCCAGTACACGGCCGGCACGGCCTACGGCGAGCGGGTGCAGGGCTACCGCGACGAGCCGGGCGTGAACCCCGACAGCCGCACCGAGACCTTCGTGGCGCTGCGCACCGAAATCGCCAACTGGCGCTGGGCCGGCGTGCCGTTCTATATCCGCACCGGCAAGCGGCTGGCCTCGCGCGACGCGCGCATCGAGGTCAATTTCAGGCCCACGCCGCACGCCATCTATCGCGCGCCGGCCGGCAACGTGAACAAGTTCGTCATCAACCTGCAGCCCAAGGACGGGCTGGAGCTGCACATGCTCGCGCAGGCCCAGGACAACCGCCAGCGCAGCAACGGCAACCAGAGCTCGGCCAACCAGCTGGCGCCGGTGCAGCTGGACCTGGACTTCGACAAGCGCTTCGGCGCCGAACGCGTGGGCGCCTACGAGCGCCTGCTGCTGGACGTGATCGACGGCCGGCTCAACCTGTTCGTGCGCAGCGACGAGCAGGAAGAAGCCTGGCGCTGGGTCGAGCCGCTGATCGACAGCTGGGAATCGGACGGCGGCCCGCGCCCCTATGCGGCCGGCACCTGGGGCCCGAGCGCGTCGAGCGCGATGATCGCGCGCGACGGCTTCTCCTGGGGCGAGGAGCAGTAAGGCCCCCTCGGGCCCGGGCCGCGCTCAGCCGAACTGCAGGCAACGCATGCTGAGCGTGCCCGACTGGAACCCCTCGTAGACCGTCTTCGCGCGCTCGCCGCTGCCGGCCGCGCCAAGGGCGTAGAGAAACGGGTAGTAGTGGTCGGGCGTGGCCACCGCGGTCGACGCGCCTTCGAGCTTGGCGTAATCGACCAGCGCGCGGTCGTCGCGGCCGGCCAGCGCGGACTTCACCGCATCGTCGAAAGACTGCGCCCACGGGCGGCTGGCGCTCGGGCCGTCCGGCGTTCCGCGGTCGGTGGCGCGCAGGTTGTGCACCACGTTGCCGCTGCCCATCACCAGCACGCCCTTGTCGCGCAAGGCCGCCAGATCCCGCCCCACCGCATAGTGGAAGGCCGCCGGCTTGTCGTAGTCGATGCTGAGCTGGAACACGGGCACGTCGGCCTTCGGGTACAGGTGCTTCAGCACCGTCCAGGTGCCGTGGTCCAGGCCCCACTGGTCGGTGCCGATCACCGGCGCCTGTTTCACCGCGCCGACGGTTTCCCGCGCGAGCGCCGGGTGGCCGGGCGCGGGGTATTCGACGTCGAACAGCGCCTGCGGGAAGCCGCCGAAGTCGTGGATGGTCTTCGGCCGCTCCTGCATGCCGACGCCCGTGGCGCCCCGGCTCAGCCAGTGCGCCGACACGCTGAGGATGGCCGACGGCCGCGGCAGCTCCCGCCCCCACGCCGACAGGCGCCGCGTGAAGGCGTTGTCGGTGATGGCGTTCATGGGCGAGCCGTGCCCGATGAAGACGACCGGCATGCGCCGCGTGGCCGCGCCGGCGGCCTGCACGCTGCAGGCCAGGGAAGCCAGCACGGCGGTTGCGCCAAGGGCGGTGCCCATGAGGAAGCCGCGGCGGCCCAGTTCGGAGCTTGCAAGAGTGGTCGTGATCGGCATGGCGGCACTCTGCAACAGTTTTCTGCGCAAGGCGGTGCCTTTGCGCACACTTTTTCGAAGATGGGCGGCCGCCGCGCTAGATGCGCCCCTCTTCGACCGCGTGGCAAGCCACCTGCACGCCCTTGATGCCCAGCAGCTTCGGCCGCTCCGCCGAACAGCGCGCATTGGCATGCGGGCAGCGCGGATGGAAGGCGCAGCCCGTGGGCGGGTTCAGCGGATTCGGCACCTCGCCCTGCACCGGTGTGCGGGAGCGGCCGGTGTGCTTCATCTGCGGAATGGCGTCCAGCAGCATGCGCGTGTACGGATGCTGTGGCGCCGCAAACAGCTTCTGCTTGTCGGCCACCTCGACCAGCCGGCCCAGGTACATCACGCCGACCTGGTCGGCCACGTGGCGCACCACCGCGAGGTTGTGCGAAATGAAGAGATAGGTCAGGCCCTGCTCGCGCTGCAGGTCCTTCATGATGTTGAGCACCTGCGCCTGCACGCTCACGTCCAGCGCCGAGGTGGGCTCGTCGCACACCAGGAACTCGGGCTGCGTGGCGAGCGCGCGGGCAATGGAAATGCGCTGGCGCTGGCCGCCCGAGAACTGGTGCGGGTACTTGCTCATGTCCAGCGGCGACAGGCCGACCGACTTCAGCAGTTCGCCCACGCGCTCCCGCAGCGCGGCCTTGTCGCTGATGATGCCGTGCTCGCGCAGCGGCTCGCCGATGATGTCCTCCACGATCCAGCGCGGGTTCAGGCTCGCGTAGGGGTCCTGGAAGATCATCTGGATGCGGCGGCGCAGCTTGCGGCCTTCGGGGGTCTTGAACGCGGCGTGCGCGTCCTGCCCGTCGAACTGCAGGCCGCCGCGCGTGGGCGCATACAGGCCCACCAGCAGGCGCGCCACCGTGCTCTTGCCGCAGCCCGACTCGCCCACCAGCGCCAGCGTCTTGCCGCGTTCTATGGAGAAGCTCACGCCGTCCACCGCATGCAGCAGCACGCGCGGCTTGCGTTCGAGCACGCGGTTGAGCCAGGGCGGCGAAACGTCGAAGGTGCGGGCCAGGTCGTGGGCCACCACCAGCGGTTCGCCTGCCGCGGCGGGGGCGGTTGCGTTGCCGCGGGGTTCGGTCACTGCTGCGCTCATCGCGTCACCTCGCTCAGGGGTTCTGCCGCTTCGGGCGTGGCGCGTTCGCCGGCCGCCAGGGCGTCGTGGTGCCGCGCGGCCAGTTCCGCCTGGCCGGTGTGCGGGTCGGTGGCGTCGTGCAGCCAGCAGGCGGCGCGGGTGGCGCCGGCGTGCATGAGTTCCGGCCGTTCGGTCAGGCAGCGGGCAAAGGTGCGCGGGCAGCGCGGGTTGTAGGCGCAGCCCGTCGGAATGGCATTGAGCCGCGGCATGGCGCCGTCGATCTGGTTGAGCCGCTCGCGGTCGCTCGCCATGTCGGGAATCGACGCCATCAGGCCCGACGTGTAGGGATGCGCGGGCTGGTGGATCACCTCGTGCACCGGGCCGATTTCGGCGATGCGCCCGGCATACATCACGGCCACGCGGTCACAGGTCTCGGCGATCACGCCCATGTCGTGCGTAATCAGCATCACCGCCGCGCCGCGCTCCTTGCAGATGCGCTTGAGCAGCTGAATGATCTGCGCCTGGATCGACACGTCCAGCGCGGTGGTCGGCTCGTCGGCCACGATGAGCTTGGGCTCGGCCGCCAGCGCCAGCGCGATCACCACGCGTTGCCGCATGCCGCCGGAAAACTGGTGCGGGAAGTGGTCGATGCGCTGCTCGGCGGCGGGAATGCCGGTGTCCTGCAGCAGGCCGATGGCACGCTTGCGGGCCTCGGCGTCGGTCACCGGCAGGTGCGCCCGGATGGTCTCGACCAGCTGCCGGCCCACGGTGTAGAGCGGGTTCAGCGAAGTCAGCGGGTCCTGGAAGATCGCGCCGATCTTGCGCCCGCGAATGGGCCGCATCGCATCGAAGCCGAGGTTGTCGATGCGCTGGCCATCGAGGCGGATTTCACCGCCCGCCACGCGGCCCGGCGCTTCGAGCAGGCCGATGATGGCCGCGCCCGTGAGCGACTTGCCGGCGCCCGACTCGCCCACCACGCCGAGGATTTCCCCGGGCGCGATGTCGAAGGAAATCCGGTCGAGCGCGCGCAGCGTGCCTCGGCGGTGCGGAAACTCGACGACGAGGTCTTTGACCTGGAGCAGCGTCATGGTGGCGTTCTCCTTCTTGTCTTCAGCGCAGGCGCGGGTTGAGCGCGTCGCGCAGCCAGTCGCCGAGCAGGTTCACGCTGAGCGCGATGAGCACCAGCATCAGGCCCGGAAACACCGTGATCCACCATTCGCCCGAGAACAGGTACTGGTTGCCGATGCTGATGAGCGTGCCCAGCGACGGCGAGGTGGGCGGCACGCCCACACCCAGGAAAGACAGCGTGGCCTCGGTGATGATGGCCGTGGCCACCTGGATCGTGGCCAGCACCATCACCGGCCCCATCACGTTGGGCAGCACGTGGCGCAGCATGATGCGCAGCGGCGCCACGCCGGTGACGCGCGCGGCCTGCACGTATTCCTTGTTGCGCTCCACCAGCGTGGAGCCGCGCACCGTGCGCGCGTACTGCACCCAGCCGGTCAGCGAGATGGAAATGATCAGCACGCCGAAGGCCAGCGACTCCTGCGCGTTGGGAAAGAGCGCGCGGCCGACACCGGCAATGAGCAGTGCCACCAGGATGGGCGGAAACGACAGCATCACGTCGCACACGCGCATGAGGAAGGAATCGAGCCAGCCGCCGAAGAATCCGGCAACCAGGCCCAGCACCACGCCCACCACGACCGACAGCACCACCGACACGAGGCCGACGATCAGCGAGATGCGCGCGCCATAGATGACGGCCGAGAGAATGTCGCGCCCCTGGTCGTCGGTGCCCAGCAGGTACTTGGACGAGCCTTCGGCGCTCCAGGCGGGCGGCAGCCGCGCGTCGCCGAGTTCGAGGGCGGCCAGGTCGAAGGGGTTGTGCGGCGACACCCAGCCGGCGAACACCGCGCAGACCACGCAGACCAGCGCGATGAGCGCGGCGGCAATGGCCACCGGCGATGTGCGAAAGCTGTAGCCGACATCGCTGTCGAGCCAACGGGCAAATGTTTTTTTCATCGTGAAGCAAATCCGCGTAAGGCCGCCGCCGGGCCGCCCCAGGGCGGCCGTGCCACCCCCTTTTGGGGGGTGGCGAATCACATGCAGCGCAGCGGAGTCAAAAGCCTGAGGGCAGGCATCCTTACGGCTTGATGCTCATCCACTTGAAGTACATGAAGTTGTCGGCCAGCTGCACCAGCTCGACCTTCTTGCTCACGCCCCAGGCCAGCGACTGCTGATGCAGCGGCAGGTGGCCCACGTCGTCGGCGTGCATCTTGAAGGCTTCCTTGATCAGCTCGTTGCGCTTGGCCTTGTCGGTCTCCGACTGGATCTGCTTGGTCAGCTCGTCCAGCTTGGGATTGCAGTAGGCGCCCAGGTTGAACTGCCCGGTGCCCTTGTCGTCGGGGCAGGAGGTGAGCGAGCTCAGCGCGTTGTGCGCGTCGTAGGTGGTCGGGGTCCAGCCCAGCATGTAGAAGCTGGTGTCGCGGCGCAGCACCTTGGGGAAGTAGGTGCCCTTGGTCTCGGCCACCAGGTTGATCTTGACGCCGATCTTCGCGAGGCTGGACGCCACGCTCTGGCAGATCTGGCCGTCGTTCACGTAGCGGTCGTTCGGGCAGTTCAGCGACACCTCGAAGCCGTTGGGGTAGCCGGCTTCGGTCAGCAGCTTCTTGGCGGCTTCGACGTCATAGGGCAGGCGCTTGTCCTGCTCGGCGGTCCAGCCGTTGATGCCGGGGCCGACCAGCAAGGCGGTGGGGCGCGAGGCGCCGCGCATCACGGTGCGCTGGATGCCGGCGATATCGATGGCCTGGTAGAAGGCCTGGCGGACGCGCTTGTCCTTGAACGGGTTCTTGCCCTTGATGTTCGAGTACTGCAGTTCGTCGCGCTTCTGGTCCATGCCCAGGAAGATGGTGCGCAGCTCGGGGCCGGTGATGACGCGGGCGTTGGGCGCCGCGTTGATGCGCGCGATGTCCTGCACCGGCACGGGTTCCATCACGTCGACTTCGCCGGAGACCAGCGCGGCCACGCGGGTGGCGGGGCTGGCGATGGGCGTGAAGATGATCTCCTGCGCGTTGCCGTCGATCTTGCCCCAGTAGGTGCCGTTGCGCGTGAACACGGTGCGCACGTTGGGCTGGCGCTCGCGCACGCGGAACGGGCCGGTGCCGTTGGCCTTGAACGAGGCGGTGTTCTCGATGCCCTTGCGGCGGTCGACCGGCTTGGTGGCCTGGTTTTCCTCGCACCACTTCTTGCTCATGATCATCGTCAGCGAGATCACGTCGGGCAGGATGGGGAACGGGCCGTTGGTCTCGATCTCGACCGCGAGGTCGCCGACCTTGCGCACGGCCTTGATGTCGCTCAGCGTGGCGCGCATGTCGGAGCCGTCGCCCTGGGCGCGCGCGAAGCTGAACACCACGTCGTCGGCGGTGAAAGGCGTGCCGTCATGGAACACCACGCCCTTGCGCAGTTCGAAGCGCCAGACGTTCGGCGAGGTCTGCTTCCAGCTGGTGGCCAGCAGCGGTGCGAGGCTCAGGTCCTTGTTGCGGCCCACGAGGGTTTCATACACGTTGGCGGTGACGCTCAGCTGCAGCGATTCGTTGAGCGAGTGCGGGTCCAGCGATAGCGCGTCCCCCTGGTTCGCGATGCGGATGGTCTGCGCGCCGGCGACCATGCTGACGGCGCTCAGGGCGCACAAAACGGCGGCCGCGGCCACATTCTTCTTGAAACTCATGGGAACACTCCTCGGGTTGGAATCAAACAAATCACGGCGCCGCGGTAGCGGCGGCTTTCCCTGGCTGCGCGCCGCGGGTGGCGGCAAGCGGCATGCCCTGCTCGATCAGGCCCGCGTGCAACGCGGCGCCCAGCGGCAGGATCTCGTCATTGAAGTCATAGCGGCTGTTGTGCAGGAAGGCGCCGTCGCGCACGTCCTGGCCGATGCGCAGATAGGCGCCCGCCTTCTTCTGCAGCATGAAGGAGAAGTCTTCGGCGCCCATGCTGGGCTCCATGCTGCGGTCGACGTTCTTCGCGCCGACCAGCGACTCGGCCACGTCGGCCGCGAACATGGCCTCGGGCGCGGTGTTGATGGTGGCGGGGTAGATGCGCTCGTACTTGATGGTGGCGGTGGCGCCGAAGCCCGAGGCGATGGCCGCGCACAGCTCGTTCAGCCGCTGCTCGACCTGCGCCTGCACCCGCGCGCTGAAGGTGCGCACCGTGCCCACCAGCGTGGCCTCGCCGGGCACCACGCTCATCGCGCCGAGGTCGCCGGCCTGCATCGCGCAGATGCTGATGACGGCGGCATCGATCGGGCGCACGTTGCGCGAGACGATGGTCTGGGCCGCGGTGATGATGTGCGCCGCGACCACGACCGGGTCGACGGTCAGGTAGGCATGCGCACCATGGCCGCCCTTGCCCTTGATGTTGATCGTGATGCGGTCGGCCGCGGCCATCATCGCGCCGCGGTTGATGCCGACGGTGCCGGCCGGCATGGCGGGCCAGTTGTGCATCGCGTAGACGGCGTTCACGGGGAAGCGGTCGAACAGGCCGTCCTCGATCATCACGCGCGCGCCGGCGAAACCCTCTTCGCCGGGCTGGAAGATCAGCACGGCGGTGCCGTCGAAGTCGCGCGTCTCGGCCAGGTAGCGCGCGGCGCCGACCAGCATGGCGGTGTGGCCGTCGTGGCCGCAGCCGTGCATCAGGCCGTCGCTGGCGGAGCGCCAGCCGAAATCGTTGTCCTCGCGCATGGGCAGTGCGTCCATGTCGGCGCGCAGGCCGATCATCCGGCCGCTGGCCGTCGAGCGCCCGCGGATGACGCCGACCACGCCGGTCTTGCCGATGCCCTCGTGGATCTCGTCCACGCCGCAGGCACGCAGGGCCTCGCGCACGCGCCCGGAGGTGTAGACCTCTTCGAAGCCGAGTTCGGGGTGGGCGTGCAGGTCGCGGCGAAAGGCCGTGATCTCGGGGTAGAAGCTGGCGATGTGCGCGAATGCGCGGCCGGATGCCTTCAGGCGCGGAGCTTCTGCTGTCGCTGCGGTCATGTCAGTGCCCTCCCGCCTTGCCGACGCGCAGCCGCGGATCGACCACGAAGTACAGCAGGTCGACCACGAGGTTGATCACCACGAAGATCAAGGCAATCAGGCACAGGTAGGCGGCCATCACCGGAATGTCGGCGAAGGTCACGGCCTGGATGAACAGCAGGCCCATGCCGGGCCACTGGAACACCGACTCCGTGATGATCGCAAAGGCGATGAGGCCGCCGAGCTGCAGGCCGGTGATGGTCATCACGGGCACCAGCGTGTTCTTGAGCGCATGGCCGAAATGGATCGCGCGGTTCGACAGGCCGCGGGCGCGCGCGAACTTGATGTAGTCGGTGCGCAGCACTTCGAGCATCTCGGCGCGCACCAATCGCATGATGAGCGTGAGCTGGAAGATCGCCAGCGTCACCGCCGGCAGCACGATGTGCTGCCAGCCGTCGACGCTGAAGAGACCGCTGCTCCACCAGCCGAACTTGACGGTCTCGCCGCGCCCGAAGCTCGGGAACCAGCCCAGCGTCACGGCAAAGACGAGGATCAGCAGGATGCCAATCAGGAATGTGGGCAGCGACACGCCGAGCAGCGACACCGTCATGAAGAACTGGCTCAGGAAGGTGCCCCGGCGCAGTGCGGTGTAGACACCCATCGGAATGCCGATGAACAGCGCCAGCACGGCAGCCACGAGCGCCAGTTCGAGCGTGGCCGGGAAGCGCTCGCCGATCAGGCGCGACACCTTCGCGCCCTGGCGCAGGCTCAGCCCGAACTCGCCTTGGGCGGCATTGACCAGGAAGTGCCAGAACTGCACGAAGAAGGGCTGGTCGAGCCCCAATGCGGCGCGCAATTCACGGATCTGGTCGGGTTTCGCGTCCTGCCCCAGGAGGAACACGACGGGATCACCGACATATTGGAACAAGAGGAAGGCGATGAACGCGACCGCGACCATCACGATCACGGCCTGGATCAGGCGGCGCAGTACGAAGGCAATCATTCAGTAAACAAAGTGAACTGGCATGCTAGCAGTGCAAGGTGCGTGCCCGCACGGTGGTTCCCCGAGGGTGCGGTCCGTGATTTCCCCAAGGGCAGCATGAAAACCGCAGACGAAAAAAAGCCACTCGACTTTCGCCGAGTGGCTTTTGGCTTTTTCATTCGAAGCTGGCTTGCGCCAGCGTCAAATTAGAAAGCGTGACGGATACCGAAGTCGTAGCCGGTCGAGGTCTTCGGGGTGAAGGTGCCAGCTGCGTTTTGGTAGAAGCCAGGGCCGCCAACCGTCAGGCCAGCGCCGTTCTTGTTGCTGATGCGAGCAACCGTAGCGTACAGAGCCGTGCGCTTCGACAGGTTGTGCACGTAGCCCAGAGCCAGCTTGTTAGCCTTCGGGTCGGCGTTGTTGTTCAGCACGAACGGGTTGTAAGGCTGGTTCGTGTCGTACTTGACTGCCGAGTACGAAGCGCGGATCAGGCCGGCACCGACGGGAACCGTCACGCCGATCAGGTAGCCCTTCAGGTCGATGTCGTTGCGGCCGCCCAGGAAAGGCGTCACTTCGTAGTCGATCTTGTTCTTGGCTTGCGACACTTCACCGAACAGCTTCACGGGACCGAAGTCATACGAAGCGCCCAGGTTCAGGGTGTTGACCTTGGTGGTCGTGCCAGCGTAGTAGTTGTCGCCAACAGTGCTCGAACCGTAGGCCAGAGCCACGTCCAGAGGACCGTTCGCGTAGCCGAAACGGCCACCGACGTAACGACCTTGACGAGCGGCGTTAGCCGTCGTGGGCGTGTAGATGCCGTTGTCGTACTTGGTCTTCTCGCTCATGCCGTACATCACTTGGCCATAGAAGCCGCCGAGGTTCGGGGGCAGGAAGTAGCCAATGGTGTTGCTTGCGCGAACGTAGTTGCTGGTACCGACGTTGGTGAACGCGCCGGTCGAAGCTGCGGGGGTACCGAAGCCGCCGAACGAGGTGTTAGCCGTCGAGATCAGGTTGGTGCCAACGCCGTTGGTGCCGAACGGATCGAACACGGTGTCGTTCCAGAACGTCGGGGTGTAGTCACGACCCAGGCGGATTTCACCGAAACCACCCGACAGGCTCACGGTAGAGCGACGTGCGAACGTAGCGATACCTTGTTGGCCGTCGTCGTTGGAGATCGGGGCTTCGAGCCAGAAGCTGGCTGCCAGGCCACCACCGAGGTCTTCCGTACCACGGAAGCCCAGACGGCTGGAGTTGTAGCCCGAGTTAGCCAGTTGACGGCTGCTGGTCTTGACCGAACCTTGGTTCAGATAGACGGGAATGCCGAAAGCATTGGGGAACACGGTCGGGTTCAGGTCACGTGCCGTGCTCGAATAGCCGCTGATCGACGCGTCGACCACACCGAACAGAGTGACGGACGACTGAGCCGAGGCAACACCGGCGACAGCCAGGGCAGCCAGAGCAACTAGAGATTTTTTCATTGCAAGTTTCTCCAAGGTTAAACATAGGGCTCCGGTGCGAAGGGCTCACCGTGACTGGCACATTTGTGCTCCCACCGGACCCCGGGCCAACCTCCTTTTGGGAAGTTGATGCTATTGCACCAGAGCCGCTGCGGCAGGGCAAAACAAATCTCCCGAAATGTTGGCTGGTCTGCGCGTTTCGTTGCAGTCCTGCAACAAAGGTCTTAGGGCAGCTTCGCTCCACTATATGAAATGCAATGCCCGTTCGATCCGGGGTTTCCCGTGTGCGGTCAAATAGGGGCATGACTGCTTTGTTTGATCCCGTCCTGACCGCGGCGGACGCGGCATTGCGCACCCTGTTTGCCCGTCCCCACGCAACCCGGGCCCTGCCTGCGCCTTCCCAGGCACCGGGCGAAATGAGCGAGGCGGAGCGCCGCGAAGCCGGCGCGTTGATGCGCGTGAACCATGTCGGTGAAGTCTGCGCGCAGGCGCTTTACACGGCCCAGGCCGTCGTGGCACGTGATCCCGCCCTGCGCGCGCATTTCATCGAGGCCGCGCACGAGGAAACGGATCACCTGGCCTGGACACGCCAGCGCCTCGATGATCTGGGGGCGAGGCCGTCCCTCCTGAATCCGATCTGGTATGCCGGGGCATTCGGCCTCGGCCTCGTTGCGGGGCGTCTTGGAGACCCATTGAGCCTGGGCTTCGTCGCGGAGACGGAGCGCCAGGTGGAGGCCCACCTGGACAGCCATCTGGACCGGCTTCCGCCCTCGGACAGCGCCTCAAGGGCCGTGGTCGAGCAGATGAAGGTTGACGAAGCACGCCACGCCGCGCAAGCCGTCGATGCAGGCGCCGCGGAGCTGCCCGCCCCGGCCAAGGCGTTGATGCGCATGGCTTCCCGCGTGATGACCACGCTGGCGCACCGCATCTGAGGGCGGCCGCCAGCTTCAGGTCTCGATCAGGTCGAAGCTGGTCGTGATTTCAGCGGTCTTCGCCAGCATGATGCTGGCCGAGCAGTAGGTTTCGTGGCTCAGCGCAATCGCACGCTCCACAGCGGCGGCCGGAATGCCCTTGCCGGCCACGGTGAAGTGCATGTGGATCTTGGTGAAGACCTTGGGGTCCTTTTCAGCGCGCTCGCTGGTGAGCTTGACACTGCATCGCTCCACCTGGTGACGCCCGCGCTTGAGGATCAGCACGACGTCATAGGCCGTGCAGCCGCCCGTGCCGGCCAACACGGTTTCCATCGGCCTGGCGGCCAGGTTCTGGCCGCCGTTCTCGGGTTTTGCAGCGTCAGGGGCGCCATCCATCATCAGGACGTGGCCGCTGCCCGTCTCGGCCACGAAGCCCATCGCCGACCTGGTGCCCGAGTCGCCGGTCCAACTTACTGTGCATTCCATGAAATATTGGGTTTCCAGTGAGGGATGTCGGGCAAAAATGCACGCCGACACCCGTTTGTGTGTGGGAAAAGCATCACTCGCTTGTTGCATCGCAACAAACAGCCGATATACTTTATTTCATTGCGCAAACGTATGCGCCCCAGTTGTCTCCTCCACCCTTCCAATTGGTGGATTTAGCCCCGAGCTGCAAAGCTCGGGGCTTTTTTCTTTCCGCGTCACCCTTGCGCGCCCTGCGGCCACTCTAGTTTTCGCGCCGAAAGGGCAGTTGCTCTGGCTGCCCTGGCTGTCGCCGGTGTTGCCTCTGCCCAGTCGTCCGTCACTCTGTTCGGTGTGGTCGACGCATCGATCAGCAGTTATTCGAGCACCTCGCGTGACCTGAAGCCCACCGTCCTGAACAACAACTTCGGCGCTGCCACCTACACGAACCGGGGCAGCGTCAAGGTCAGCCGTACGGCCCTGGCCAACTCTGGCTACAACACCAGCCGCCTGGGCTTCCGTGGCACGGAAGACCTCGGTGGCGGCCTGGCAGCCAGCTTCTGGCTCGAAGCCCCCGTCTCCAACGACGACGGCGCCACTGGCGTTTCGACCTTCTCGCGTCGCTCTACCGTGAGCCTGTCGGGCGGTTTCGGTGAAATCCGCCTGGGTCGTGACTACACCCCGACCTTCTGGAACGACACCGTGTTCGACCCGTTCGGCACCAACGGCGTGGGCTCCAACCTGATCAACACGGCCAGCGGCTACAACTTGAGCACGGGCGGCGCCAAGGACACCGGCGGCTTCGGCGGCAACCAGAACTACTCTCGCGCCAGCAACTCGATCGGCTACTTCCTGCCGCCGAACCTTGGTGGCTTCTATGGTCAAGTGATGTACGCGTTCCACGAGAACGACAAGTACAGCAGCGGCCGATTCACCCCGGAAGACAGCGCCACCTCGAAGAGCCGCGCAGGCCGTTACATCGGCGGTCGCATCGGCTATGCCAACGGCCCCCTGGACGTGGCAATGGCCTATGGCAACAGCACGGTCGGCGATCAGTTCTACGCCGGCACCACCGACTCGGTGAAGACCTTCAACCTGGGCGCCTCGTACGACTTCGGCCCCGCGAAGCTGTTCGGCGAGCTGTCGCGCCTCAAGAACTCGCGCGACTACGAAATCAGGCCGATCACCGGTGCGCGTTCCGACGTCGATCTGACCGGTTACCTGATCGGTGTGACCGTCCCGGTGGGCGCTGGCCTGATCCGCGCGTCGTACTCGGCAGTCAAGTACGACTTCAACCAGCCGTACAACCCGTTCGTGCTGAACAACGCCGACCCGAAGGCCAACAAGCTGGCTCTGGGCTACGTGCACAACCTGTCGAAGCGCACCGCTCTCTACGCAACGATCGCTCGCGTCAGCAACAAGAACGGTGCCGCCCTGACCGTTGGCGGCCCTGGCTTCTACAAGGTTACGGATCGCGTGTTCACGCCGAAGACCTCGACGGGCTACGAC
>Ga0157369_10006689_pt1 | contig 13313 bp, 9 predicted proteins | sample C25metaG_FD_113461 | JGI IMG/M metagenome (GOLD analysis project Ga0157369, IMG submission 113461) | Corn rhizosphere microbial communities from Kellogg Biological Station, Michigan, USA - C2-5 metaG | ecosystem: Host-associated > Plants > Roots > Rhizosphere > Soil | place: USA: Michigan...
AGCAAAACAGCGAGAACAAATGCCAGCAGTATCCAGGCGACGGACTGGAAATCCTGCGTCTCACGATCACGCAGGGATCGAATGCTGAGGCGCATTTCGTTTTTTGCCTCGGCGGGAAGCCAACTGAGGTCTGCCTGGAACAGCGGCTGCATCTGCGCATATGCCTGCGCAATGCTGACTCCCGGTCTAAGTCGGGCGAAAGCTCGCATCGGATTGCCGGACCCGCCATTCGTTGTCTGCTGAATTGCAGGGTCCAGCGCCATGGGCAAGACGACATCCGCAGATTCCAGCGTTGGAAATTGAAAACTGGCCGGCAAAACACCTATGACGCGGACCTGGGTGCCATCTATGTTGAGGTTGCGATTGAGAATGTGGGGGTCGCGGGCGTAATGCGATTTCCAAAGCGCGTACGAGATGATCGCCACGCGCGGACCGTTGGGACGATCTTCCTCGGGCAGAAAGTTTCGCCCAAGCACGGGGGAAATTCCGAACAGCGGAAGGAAGCCTGCCTGAAATGAAATGCAGTTGAGTTGTGCCGGATTGTTCTCTACGAGGTCGCAGGGATGCGGCATGGTGCCTTGCGATGCAAAAGCCTCGAACGGTTTCTGATTGTCCTTCCACTCCAGATAGGAGCGTCCCATCAGAAACTCCTGGTGTTCGAGGGAGTGCACCATGCCCAGCGAGACAATGCGGTCGGAATCGTGGTAAGGCAGCGGGCGGAACAGAACACGATCGACCAAACTGAAGACAGCGGTGGTCGCGCCGATCGCGAGCGCCAGGGTTGCAACCACACTGATGCTGAACGGAGGATTGCGTCGGAATGCACGCAGCGCGTAGCGAGTGTCCTGCAGCACGGTGCCGATCCACCAGCCCGGTGGGATCAAGAATTTTGCGGTCATGAGGACGCCTCTGCCTGCTGCTGGTAATTCATGCGTCGAACCTGGAATAGAATGACCGTTCGTTAGCGTGGTAAAAGTTCGAATTGCTCGATCGCGAGCTTTGGAGCTACCTGGGAGTGTTCTTCATCCGGGATCAGTTCCACTGTGATGTCGTCGAATTTGCGTATTGAGGGATGATCGGGAATCACGAAGCGAATCGTTTTGAAAGATGGAACAAAGCTGGGATGACCGGGGTCGTTTCCACTCACCGGCTGTGGTCCAAGTGACAGCCCTGGCTTGCTCGGCGAAGTTGAATCGGAGAGGAGGACAAGCATCGTGATGTTCCTGGGCTCTGCGTCACGATCATCGATCTCAACCTGAATCTCACGACATCGAGAAAGCTTGATTGCGGAACCGAGACTTTGATGTGCCTCGACGGTGAGTGGGATGAAGTTTTCAGCCTTCACAGCGAGCTTTAGCGGGGAGCCATGAGCTTTGTGTGCATTGCGCCCGGGCTTCTTTTCCGGCGGCTGGAAATACCAATAGACTCCGTTGAAGCGGATAACGAGCGGTTTGGACGATGCAGAGAGGAGGGAGGATTTCGGAGTGACCGGTGGGATGATCTGCTTCTTCTTTGGCACTGGGAAAAGGATGATGCTTTCGAAGCCACCTGTTCCGGCGCCGGGTTTTGAGGTCCTCGGATTTTCGGCTACGTTGTCGTTCTCAGAATTTTCAGCGGCGAGTGCCGCTGCGAGCGCCTCGGCATGATTACGATAGCCGACACCCTCGAGCAGCGCCCACATGGTTACGAGCACGGCCGGAAGTGCAGCACGCACTAGCCGAAGGACTGCCCTTTCGGACTCGTGCTCCGCTTCAAGGCGATCACTGCGAACGTGTGTATTCTTCCACGCAAAGAGGAAGGAAATGAATCCGAGCAACGCTGTCGCAACAAAAATCGAATGCTCGATGAGCGCGTATGCTCCTGCGAAAAGGCCTAGTGCAACCACATATCCGAAGCGCTCCAGGGGAGGACGGTAAAGGGATTCGGCGAAAAGCTCGAAGTGCTCCGGTCGATTGAGGGGCGAAGATTGAGGAGGGGTTAAGGTCGAGAATGTGGCCCTCCTAAGGCCGGTGCCAAGCAGAAATGCTCCAATCATCGCGATTGGCGCCGTTGCGCGAGAGACCTGGTCGTAAAAGATCACCATTGCAGGTATCCAAATCCAAGCTGAAGCGCATACCAGCGAGAAGATGGGGAGCGGAACTGGGGGATGGGATTTGAACGGGCTTGACGGGCTGTTCCAGTAGAGCCACGTGGCTGCAAAACCTGCCAGGACGCCTAGGGTTACGTAAATAGAGGCTCGGACGAACAGAGCTGTGATGGTCGGTGCGTGCACGTCTGGAAGTCGGCAAAAAAGGAATCCGGCGATTAGCGCATTAAGTAGCCCGGCGGCCACCATCAGGCTGAATCCGCGCCAGAGCGTGAACGGGTCGCGATCCTGATTGAACATGAGTCCAGAAACTTCGGAATCCATAGGGAGCGCTCGCAATTGTCGCCGGCACAAAGAGCGGACCGTCGTACCCTATGTAGCATTCGATAATCACACTGTCAAGTAAAGATCGGAAAGAATCAGAAGTAGACGCGCGACCTCATGTCTTTTTGGCCTGAGAGTTTGCCGGAAAAATTCGGCGCACCCGCATTTTGCGGCAAATCGCCTGGCCTCGTCCGCGCATTCTCTGTAACTTTTCTCGCGCAGGTCCACTCCATCTCTGCACAAGGGTCCTCGGCATTAGGTGCGTTCGTTTATTCCCGTCAACGTGAATGCGATCGAACGAGCATTGCCCAGGACCGATTTCCCCTGATTGGAGCAACGGAACTATGAAGAGCTTCAAGCTCGCACTCGTCGTGTGTCTATTGGCTGCCGGTGTGTTCCCCGCGACGCAAATCGCAAATGCAGAAGAGGGCAGAGGTGCAGTGTTCGTGATGACGAACGCTGCCAATGGCAACCACATTGAATCCTATCTGCGCAACGAGGACGGCTCACTGCAGTGGGTTGCCAGCGTTGCCACCGGCGGAAACGGAAGTGGCGGCACCATTGATCCGCTGCATTCGCAGGGCTCTCTCCGCCTCAGCCCCGACCACCGTCTTCTGTTTGCGGTGAACGCAGCCAGCGGAACGGTATCCTCCTTCCGTGTCGACGGAACCCAGCTTGCTCTCGCGGATACGGTCAACAGCGGCGGCGCGTTTCCTTCCGCGCTTGCGCAGACCGGCAATTTCATTTATGTCCTCAACTCTGGAGGGAATGGCAACATCACAGGATTCCGGGTTAGCCCCAATGGCCACCTTCAAGCAATCCCACACTCCACGCGTAACCTTAGTGGACCCTCAACTTCTCCGACCTCGCTCGATTTCAGCCCGAATGGCCAGTTTCTTGCGGTGGTGGAGAGTTCCACAAACAACGTTGATCTTTTCCGAGTCTTCCCGAACGGAACGCTCTCGGATCTGGTTGCCAACTCAACGCCCGGTGCATCACCATTCGCAGCGCTCTTTGCTCCCAACGGCGCCTTGATCGTTGCCGGAACAGCCAACACCATCTCCTCGTTCCGTGTTAATTGGAATCAAACCATGGAGGCGATCACGCAGTCTCTGCCCACCGATGGTAAAGCGACCTGCTGGAGCGTCATCACTCCGAACGGCCGCATCATTTACGCGGTGAATGCAGGCACCTCGAACATCGCGGGATACACGATCTCACGCACGGGAGAGCTTACGCCGATTGGCGCCACCATTGTCGGATCGAATCCGGATGGCAGCACCAATCTCGATACAGGGATCAGCGAAGACGGCAAATACGTTTACACGCTCAATGCGGGTACTGGCTCGGTTGGAATCTTTTCGGTCCAGGGCGACGGTACCCTCCTGAACATCGGGCAGGTAACCGGGCTGGCGCCTTCGGCCGGTCTTAACGGTCTCGCTGCGTTCTAGCGAACTTCCCAGGCGGGGCGCTCACGTCTGTTCGTGAAGCGCCCCACCGCCTCTTTCGATTGCGGTCAAGGCGTCCGGCCGTCATGCTCATCCCATACAATGAAAGCTGGGAGCAGGAACGATGGCACATACGGTTTTTTGTGTTCGCTATAAGAAGGAGATGGAGGGCCTCGATGAGCCACCCTTCGACTCGGAATTCGGCCAGAAGATCTATAAGAATGTTTCAAAAGCCGCATGGGGTGAGTGGGTCGACCACCAGAAAATGCTGCTGAATGAGTACCGGCTTCAGCCCTGGACTCCCCAGGCTCAGCAATTTCTGGTGGAGCAGATGGAGCAGTTCTTCTTTGGCGAAGGGTCGGCGCTGCCGCAGGAATACGTTCCGCCTTCCAAGTAGAAATCTCTCACACTCTTTCAAATCAGAAGGCGTTGCCCGGCCGAACAGCGCGTGGGGCGCAGTGCTTGCGAATGGCCCGGCAAGTGTCACGCCTGCCGGGCCGGAAATCAATGTGATGGCTAATAAGTGATGGGGAAGCCGCCGTTCGAGCTTATGCCGCTTACACTGATGGACAATAAATATTGCCCATGCGGCAAATCGGCAGGGAGGGTCATTTCCGTGCTCACCTTCTCGTGGCCGGTCGCCACCCCGGTCGTGCTCCAGTTGAAGGTGCGGGCATAGTAGACGGTCCCGTTGCTGCTTGTGAGCCGGGCAATGGGATAGTTGGTGCTGTTCTGATTTTCATCGCCGTAGCTGGTGCCTTCAGAGATGCCGTTGAATCCAGTGCCGGTCACAAGAAACGAACCATCAGCGTTTCGGGTCACCGTTTGGATGACAGGTTTATTCTTCCCCTCCAATTGCCGACCTGCGGGCTTGAAAGTATAGAGTTGCGAACTGAATGACGACAGGAGTACCGACCCATCCGGAAGGTCGAGCATGTCCATTACGTAGGCAACTGTGGGCAGGGATGATCCTCCGCCAGGGGCATCAATTGCCTTGAAACTGTTGCGGCGGTAATCGTAGACGAAGAAGTAGGTCGGGTCGCAATAGCCACACAAATAGGGGTCTTCAGCGATGAGAATATTGCCGTTGGCCATCATCGCGGCAGGTGCGTCATTAGCTCCTATTGGGACCCCTGCCTCGTTAGGAAGTGAAGGTCCCTCGACCCAGGTGCCCGGATCGGTGTTGCCGCTGGGCGTGTAGATCAACGTCTGATTATTACCGCCGATATAAAAGACTTTCCCGTTAGGCAACAAGAAACCACCACCCAATTCGCCGTTCGGATTAAACAGGTTTAATGGCGGGTTGCTGTCTGCGATCCAAGTATTTTGGGCGGGGATGTAACGCTCTGACGTGGTGGAGTAGAGGTCGAGCGCAAGGATGCTGTTATCGGGCAGCTTGACCCAGGTGCTTTCATCCTGATCCCCGAGAGAGCACGAGGTCGGTTTCCAGGTGTTTGCAGCAACGTTATAGATTAGAGAAGGACCTTCGTAAATGCCGGCGAGATAGTCGATGCAGTCGGTGCCTCCTACCGAGTAGACCAATACATTGCCATCGGGAAGAACCTTGCTCTGTCCGTCTGAGAAACTGACGTCAGAGTACACCGTTGCTGCGTTTGATAGCTCTGTCCAGCTATTCGCGACCGGATCATACATCTCTGCAGAACCCGACGGTGCGTTGCCGTACTCACCACCGGAGACGTAAATCTTTCCGCTCGGAAGCATATCGGATTGGAAGTACAGGCGCGAATAGTTCATCGATGCCAGTTGGCTCCATGTACCGTTCACATAGCTGCCCGTGCTATCGGGCGTCAATCGGTACCAGGTGTTGTCAAAGTATCCGTTGGCCGCCACCGTGCCGTCAGAGAGCAGCATCATTACGCCAAGATTCTCGGGCGCTGGGTTGACCAGAGGCGTCCACGTTCCTGCCTCGGTTGTTTGCGAAATCAAGAGTTGGGCGAACATCAGAACCGGCAATAAGAACAAATTCCTCAGAGTTGACATAGGTTTCCTCCGGAATGAGAAGCGATCGAAAGGAGGAGATAATCCTGCCTTTCTAAGTTCTCAAACCTGTGCGCTGGGCCTTTGCGGCCATTTGTCGTTGTCTTCGAGCGCCAGCTAGCTTTTTGGCGGTGTAGTGAGCGTGTGGATCGGGTAGATGGAACTGTTAAGTCTGAGACAGTTGCTTGCGGCTGTCGGGGACGAACTTGCTAGCGGAGAACTCCGACTTGTCGTGCGGAGCGGAGAGGTCAAGAACATATCCAAGGCAGAAAGAATTGTCAACAGTCAGATCGAAACTGCATTGCTGCTACTTGAGATTGACTGAGGCAATGTTCAACTCCTCGCTGCCTCTGGGTGCATGCTTTCCAGGTCCGATGAATGTACCGTTCAGATACAGCACTCCGCATCATGCAAACGGATGATTGAATACTGGAAATCGCAGAGTTTCGATTCCGCCTCGAACCAAAGAGCTCTCTTGCGTTCAGGAGGCTGTTGCAGCAGTACGGTTGCCACGGGAAGACTGCTGAATTTGGCATGTTCCGTTACAGGCCGTTTTGCTTAAACTGTGACCATGCCTCTGGCAGACAAGATGGAGCGGCGTGCGGTGGAGGCGCTCGTTGGCCGGCGTGCGGAACTCCAGCGCCTCGAGGATTTCGCTGCGGCAGATGAGCCGCTGGTGATGCACATTCAGGGGATCCCAGGCATAGGAAAAACTCACCTGCTGAATGCGCTGGCGGCCGATATCGGGGCAAAGGGCGTTTCTCTTGTGCGGATAGACGCCCGCTGGTGCGAGCCTTCTCCGGCGGCCTTGTGTCGAGCGATCTCGAGGGAGATCGGTGTTCCGGAGTCAGAAGACTCTGCGATCGTGGCGGGCGGTCTGTCGAATGGGAACAAACGAACTCTGCTGGTGATCGACAGCTATGAATCTTTCCGTCTGCTTGACTCCTGGCTGAGGCAGAATTTTCTGCCCACGCTCGGGGACGGGGTGCGCACGATTCTGTCCGGTCGCGAGGCGCCACGGGCGGCGTGGCGCATTGCTCCTGCGTGGAGAGGACTTTTTGATTCGATGGTCCTGGAGACATTCTCTCCGGAAGTAGCTCTGGAGTATCTGACCGCGAAGGGTGTGCCGGAGGTGAGCGCTCGGGAGTTGAATCGGATTGCGCGCGGGCATCCGTTAGCACTTTCCCTGGGATTGGCACTCTACTCTGCTGGCGGAAAGGTGCGCGGGAGCGCGGGTACTCGTCAAGAGGTGCTGGAGCATATGGCAGCGCTCTTTCTGGAGGATGCCGATTCAGAAACCATAAAGCTCGTTCAGGCTGCCAGCCTGGTCCGGACCGCCACCGCGCCGCTGCTGGCGGCCATGCTGCCGGATATCCCTGCCGATGGCGCACTGGATCGGCTGCGTGCGCTTCCTTTTGTCAGCGCAGGTCCGCACGGGCTGCTGGTGCATGATGCCGTTCGGGGGCCAGTGACGGCGGCTTTCAAGTCGCGTGATCCGGCGCGATACCAGGCGTACCGGCGCGCAGCTTCGCAGGTGGTGCGTGATCAATACAGGCAAGCACCGCGATCAGACCACTGGCGTTGTACGGCGGATGTGCTCTACCTGCTTGAAAACCAGAATCTGCGCGAGGGCTTTTTTCCTACGACGCAGAGCGCGGTCTCTGTTGAACCAGCGCGCGCTGAGGACTGGAGTGCAATTTCAGCAGTTCTTCGCAAGTACGATGGAGCGCAGTCGCGTCAAGCGCTGGAGCAATGGTGGCGCTCCCATCCGGACTCGTTTTTCGTTGTGCGGGACGAACAGGGCGGAGTGCAAGGTTTTTACCTGGCGATTGTCGCGTCGAAGGTTCACACTGATGTGCTTGCGAGAGATCCGCTTGCGGCAAGCTGGGCCAGGGACCTGCCGCGTTCAGAAGACAGGGCCGCCACTCTCTGGGTTCGGCGTACGCTGGATCGGGACACGGGAGAAGCGCCGTCGTCTGGCCAGGCGGCGTGCTGGCTCGACATCAAGCGAACCTATCTGGAACTGCGTCCGAGACTACGCTGGATCTATACCTGCTACTGTGATGCGGAGTTATATCGCCGCCCATTTGAGGAACTGGGATTGCGGCTGGCGGACGAAGGACGTTCGACCCTCGACGGAATTTTGCATCACACATTTCGTCTCGACATGGGAGTGGATTCGGTAGATGGCTGGCTTGGCAATTTGCTGGCACAGGAAACCGGCATCGGGCTAGATGAACCAGCGCGTGAATTGAGCTTGCTGGATGAGCAAGCGCGTGAGTTATTGGTGAACGGAAGTCGAATCGGTCTAACCCCGCTTGAGTTCGGAGTCTTCGCGTATCTGGTCGCCAGGCCCAATAAGGCCGTAGCTCGCTACGAACTCGTGGAGGCGGTCTGGGGATATGGAAAGGAAGCATCGACCAGCAATGTAGTTGAGACGGTGGTGCGCTCCGTGCGACAGAAGTTGGGAGTGCACCGGAGCGTGCTGGAGACGGTGCGGGGAGTTGGCTATCGATATAGGCCCAGCGGCCGGTAGCCCGTAGCTACTACTAGCTACGAGCCACAGGCTACTGGCTTTCCCTGGTTCAGGCGCGGGCCTCGAGGATCAGGTTGAAGGGAGTTTCCATTGCCACCCTCGCGGTTTGAAAGCCTGCGTCCTTGAGGATCGCAAGCAATCGAGCAGCCCCGGCCTGCGCTCCCAGTGAATAGCGTCCGCCCTGCGACAGCGCATTCTGGGTACATAATGCAGCGGAAGCCGAGTAGTACATCCTCGCTACGGGGCCGACATTTTCGTGGGACCGGTCCCTCGCGAACGGTTCGACGAGCATCATTGCTGCGCCGCGAGCCATTGCTTGCCGGGAAGCCGAGACAGCTTCAAGCGGATCACCCATGTCGTGGAGCGAATCCATGAAGCAGACCAAGTCGAATTTTTCTTTACTGCTCGCAAGCACCCGCGGCGTTGCTACCTCAAAGCGAATACGATCGGACACTCCGGCCTGCTTCGCTCGCTCCCGCGCCACTGCAATTGAAGATTCGTGATAGTCGAGTCCCACGAATGTTGACTTGGGAAATGCCTGGGCCATGAGGATGGCCGAGGCACCGTGCCCGCAGCCAACGTCGGCCACGTGGCCGCCGTTCATTAGCCGCTCCTGTATGCCGCTGAGAGACGGAATCCAGGTTTGAGTCAGGTGTGCGCGGTATCCGTTGCGAAAGAAAGCTTCTGTTCCGGTGAACAGCCGACAATCGTGCTCGTGCCAGCCCATTCCTTTACCAGAGCGGAAAGCAGCAAGGATCTTGTCTTCGCCGTGCCACAACGAAGCGGCTACGTCGAAAGCCGGCGGAAGAAATGCGGGACTCTCCGAATTCGCCAATACGAAAGCGTGTTCAGGGGGCAGGGAGTACTGATTGGTATTCGTGTCGAACCGCACATATCCGCCTGCGACCTGGCCGTTAAGCCACTCGCGGACTGAGCGTTCGTTGGTAGAAGTGTGGTGTGCCAGTTCATCCGAATTGATGGGGCCACTCTCTGCCATGGTCCGGTATAGGCCGAGTTTGTGACCAAGGTTGGTCATCACTCCAGCCATGGCGGCTGCGAGATCAGTTACCACCTGTCCGGCGAACTGCTCAATTTTCTGCTGCATGTCATCCCTGGTGGGGTTTGCGCTTGTACTCTGCATTACTCACCTCCTGCCAATACGGCAACCGGTTCTGAAGTTTGTACGCGAGGAGCCCGGAGAGGACCACGCGTGAGAGCCGAGAGAGAACTCTCTACAGTCCATAGCTGCGAGTCGCTGGACAGCACAGCCGGATTGCTGTGCACAGCCTGAATTACCGGGTGCCTCAGGTAAGCCTCGGCAGCTTCACGATCGGCAAACAGGTACAGGCCTCCGATCTCGAATTCATCCTTCTTGGAAATCCAAATCTTCCAGATCAGACCCTGAACCGAGGCGATGATCGCAGCGGCCTCTCGGCTTTGGGCAATCAAGACGTCTGGCGGTACCCGCAACTTGAAGCGCAGGTGCAAGACGGTGTAACTGGTAGCACGTTCTTCTGACATTTCGTTTCTCCATGTGCTTGATCTCTGCATCTGTGGCAGACAAAGGTGAGTCTAGGGCTCATGAAGGGCTCAGAGATGAGGGTGAGATGAGATCACCATGAGAATTGGGGGGGATGCTGTGCGAATACTGTGGGATGCGCATCGCTCAGGAGATTGCGCAGGCATTACTCGAGCATTCGCAATGGCGAATGCGACGGAGATAGCTTCAGATGTGCATCCAAAGGTCGGTGGCGAGCCGCATGGATTAAGAAATTCACTCGGTGCGAAGGGCTGTTATGGGATCTACACGCGCCGCGCCTCGTGCGGGTAGATATGCCGCGCTCAGTCCGCTCACCAGTAGCAGGGCCGCCGCGCATGCCAGTGTCCAGCCATCATGGGCAGTGACTCCATACAGAAAGCTCTGTATCAGCCGAGCTGAGGTCAGAGCCAGCGCAGCACCTAGCGTCAAGCCTGCCAGCAGCATGATTGCTGCCTGCCGCATTACCAGCCATAGCACATCTGTTCGCTGCGCGCCGAGCGCAATCCGCACGCCTATGTCGCGTGTTTGCTGTGTCACTGTATACTTCAGCAGACCGTACAATCCTGCCAGGCACAGCAGTAACGCCACGCCCCCAAAGATTTCCAGGAGATGCGCGGCCAACCGCTGGCTCCCAAACGAATCTTCGACCACTTGATCCATGGTGTTGAAGGTGGCATGTGGCAGATCCGGATTCGCCTGGCCAAGAATCGATCGCAATTCCGGAATGATGGAGTCAGGCGCACGCTCCGTGCGCACGGCAAGGTCCATGGCGACGGTGGATGGTTGATAGAAACCGCTGTCCGGCGAGAGTTGCTGAAGAGAAACCTCCACCTCGGGCTGGGATGGCTCTCCGATTTTCCCCTGGCGCTCGTCGTCGATGATTCCGATGATCTTTGTCGGCGTATCCTTGCGCAGATTCATGAAGCGTTGCCCCACGATGGCACTGGGATCGTGTGGATTGGGCGAGTGAAGCCGCGCATAAGCCATGTTCACAACAACTACCGGTTCCGAAGTCGCCGTATCGTGGTCATCGAAGAATCGCCCGACGATCATCTTGACACCAAAGATGCGACGAATGTCCGGACTAACTGTCTTCAGTACGGCGATAGAGCTTTGGCCATTCACGGCCACCGTCAGCTTGATGCTGAACTTCTGTGCCAGAGGCACTTCGGACATGAAACCGGCCGCAGAGACACCGTGTAAATGCTGCACGCGATCGAGCAACGGTTGATACAAGTCGACGATCATGTTGCGGTTGGAATAGCGGTAAGAAGGAATGGCCAGATGTGCGACCAGAATGTGATCGGTGCGGTAGCCAAGCGGCACATGTCTCAGCGTGTATATGGTGCGAAGCAAAAGACCGCATGCCACCAGCAGCGTCAGCGATAGTGCAACCTCGCAGACGACCAGAGTGCGTCGCACGCGGCTATGCCGACGACCTGTTCCTGATTGCTGCCCTCCTTGCTTTATCGCCGATTCAATAGAAGTGGAGACAGCGAGGAATGCCGGCCAGGCCGAGGAAACCAGCGCAGTCAGGAGTGTAAGGCCGCACAAAACCGCAAGGATCGTGAAGTTCACGTGAGCGGAAAACTCCACGTTGAGGTGCGCAGGTTTAGCCTTGCTAACCAGCTGCACAGCACCCAAGGCAAGGCCGGTTCCCAGCAGCGCGCCGGCGCCGCTCAACACCAGGCTTTCTACTATGAACTGTTGCAGAATGCGTGATCGGCTTGCACCGATCGCACCGCGCAAAGCGATTTCGCGCTGCCGCGCTGCGCCTCGCGCGAGCAGCAGATTGGTAGTATTCACGCTGGAGATGAGCCACAGCACACCGGCTGCGGCAAGCAGAGCCAGCAGAGCTTTCCTGATGTCTGCAGCGACGAGCGAGTCGGCATACGATTGCACCCTGGCATCAGTCCGCTCTTGACGAACACGCGCATCGGTATAAGCGACTGCGAGACCATTCTGAATCGTGCTCATCTCCGCCTGCGCCGTCTTGATGCTAACCCCAGGGCGAAGTCGTCCAATGACAGAGTAGTCCGGAGAATTGTAGTACCGCGTTTTGTCCTGATCGCCGAGCGCGATTGTAGTCCACACCTGCGGAAATGAAGGACCAAATGGAATTTCGATCCCCGGCGGCATTACCCCGACCACCAGGTACGATTTGCTGTTGATTTTTATGTTCCTTCCCAGAATTCCTGGATCGCCGCCATATGCTGCCTTCCATGCGGCGTCGCTCAGAATCACTGTATCCGCATTCTTGCTGACTTCAGATCCCATCGGCACCGACAAGAAGTCGCGGCCCATGGACGGGGTGACACCAAGCGTGGCAAACAGGTTGGGACTGACGGTGACTGCACTAATTTGCATTCCTCCGCCATTGCTCTCTTCGAGAAAATTACGTCCCGGCATTCCGTCGAAGAGAGCAATCTGGCTGAAGGAGTGGCTTCGTAGGGTCCACTGTTGAATGTCGAGCCAGGGAGCACCCGACGTCCTCGGGTCATTCGTCGCGTGCTCCTGAATGGCAACAAGTCGGCCTGCATCGCGATAGGGGAGTGGCCGCAGCAGCACATGGTCAACGACGGTAAACATTGCCGCAGCCGCGCCAATGCCCAGAGCCAACGTACCGATCACAGTTGCAGTGAATCCCGGTGAGCGTCGCATTTGCCGGAGCGCATAGCGGAGATCTTGTAAGAGCCGATCAACCCACAGCCATCCCCACATCTCCGTTGCGATATCCTCCACGAGCGGTACGTTCCCGAACTCGCGCATGGCAGAAGCCCGCGGTTCCTCAGGATCCATGCCACGTTCGACAAGCTCCGCGGTTGCCAACCGGAGATGCGACTCGAGTTCTTCAGCTATGTCTTTTTTGCGATGGCCAAATGATCCGAACAACGGCTTCATACCTCATTGCCCTCTGGATCGCGATCTATGATTGATGTCACGGCCTCGACAATCCGTTGCCACCGACCTAAATCATGAGCCAACTGCTTCTTGCCTGTTGCCGTGATCCGGTAGAACTTTGCACGCTGATTGCTCTCACTCTGCTTCCATTCCGAGCGGACCCAGCCCTGGCGCTCCAGGCGATGCAGAGCCGGATACAGAGACCCAGTCTCAATTTGCAGCATCTCTCCAGAGTTTGCGCGAAGAGCCTGCACAATGCCGTATCCGTGCTGTGGACCCCACTGCAGCGTCTTGAGAATAAGCATGTCCAGCGTTCCCTGCAATACTTCCACTCTGTTCTCGTAAATGCGCGCCCTGGACATGATGTAGACACTCTACTGCTTATCGGGTAGGATGTCTAATGATTCTTACAAGCAAAGGAGGCAGGCCGGAAAGTAGAGAGAAACGGATGAAAACCCGCCGATGGTTCGACACAGCTCC
>Ga0157369_10006691_pt1 | contig 13313 bp, 13 predicted proteins | sample C25metaG_FD_113461 | JGI IMG/M metagenome (GOLD analysis project Ga0157369, IMG submission 113461) | Corn rhizosphere microbial communities from Kellogg Biological Station, Michigan, USA - C2-5 metaG | ecosystem: Host-associated > Plants > Roots > Rhizosphere > Soil | place: USA: Michigan...
ATAAGCAGTCCAACGCCGATCGCCGAAACCGCGGCCGCACCGGCCGCAACGGTGATCGGAACCTGGAAGCGGCGCCAGTGGAGCCAGGCCGTGCCGGCCGCGACGACGCCGGAAACGGCGGCGATGATTCCGCCAAGCACATCATTGTCGTTCACGCGATCGGGGCCGATTCCTTGCGCCAGTGCGAACAGCATGGTGGCGAACACGCCGCCGACAAAGGCGAGCAGAAGCAGGATCGAGGGTAAAGCCATTCGCCGCCTCCCGGTGAAGTAGATCGCAAGACCCCAAGAGGTCGCGACGACGGCGAGTGGCGCGATGAAGGAAGGCCCATCGCGATTGATCGTCAACCCGATCGACTGGCCGATGCTCTGGCCGATCCAGCCGACCGCGAACAGCAGGATCGCCGCGGCGATCGACACGAAGATGTCGTTGAAGCCGGTGACCAGCCGGAACTGCTCTTCATCGGGAATAGCGCTCGATCGTTGCGATTCGACGTAGGCGCGAAGGGCGGTAGCTGCTTGCTGCGTGATCACCCCCGACCCAACCGCGTCGTCCAGCTCCTGCTGACTATACATATCCTGCCCTCCTGTCGCGGGTACAAGAATAAGCGCTTGTGTATTATCGTGTCAATACAGTGTCGCGGTTAAACGGAGTCGATCAGCTGTCCTTCACAGGCTATCATGGGGGGCCAGGGGGGAATGCCATGGGACCAGTAATCGCGATCATGGCCGCCGCAGCGGCCTCGGCCAATCCGCAAACGCCGGCGCTGAACGCATTGAGCGGCTTGAACGGTTGCTGGAATGCGCCGGGCGAAGTCTTGGGGAAGAAAGCGGACTCGGTTGCGCGGGGCGATTGGCATCTCGGCCACCGTTATTTCATGCTCCACCTGAGCACCCCGAACGGAAAGCCGCCTTATGAAGCCGCGCTTCTTTATGGCGCCGGAGAGACGCCCGGGACAATCACGGCCTTCTGGATGGACAGTTTCGGGGGAGCCTACTCCACGTCGGGGAAGGGCGCCGTGACCAGCAACGGATTTGACGTCGTCTACACCTATCCGGATTCCGCCTACACGAACCACTTCCAGCGTTCCGGCAAAGGGTGGACCTGGACGATCATCGAAAAGGTGCCGAACAAGCCGGAGCGGCAGTTCGCGCGCTATGACTTGAGGCCGGCAAGCTGTACCGGGAACGCGTTCACCTTTTAAAGTTTCGCCCGAACCCGCGTCAGTCGACCAGCAATGGCTTGCCCAACGGCACTACCATCCGCCCGAAGGTCGCGTTGGTGACGATCCCGAAGCTCCCGTAGAGCGCCAGCGTTCCGCAGATAAGGCCGAGCCATCCGCCGGTATGCGACAGGCCGGGGTTGGCGTAGATCGCGCCGGTTCCAAGCAGCGCGAAGGTGATCCACAAGGTGAGGAAGATCAGGAAGGTGATCTTCGGCAGTCGGAAGCTGCTGATCCACAAGTAGAGCGTCAGCACGCCCCAAAGCAGCAACGCGACTCCGACCGTCGGGCCGGCCTTCGAGATATCGATCCAATTGTTGTGCGCGAACAGCAGCAGGAAGGCGAACCACCACCAGAAGGCGCCGTAGCTCAGGAACGCGGTCATCCCGAACGTGTTGCCGAGCTTGAACTCGAAGGCGCCCGCGAAAATCTGCATCAGGCCACCGAACGCCAGCGCGAGCGGAATCACGACGCCTTCGCCGCCGGCCGGGAGCACTCCGGCGTTGACCAGGCTCAACAGGACGGTGGTGAGCCCAAACGCCACCAGGCCGAGCGCGGCCGGGTTGGCCGTGGGTACGACGACGACTGTCTCTTCTGCCATTGCTTGCTCCCCTTCAGAAGACGAGGGAAGGTTGCACCAATCGAACGGCTTTACCAGCCGTTACGCCGACCGACTTTGCCCTTTTGAACTGGCGCGCAAGCGAGCTACCCTTGTGTTCAGCAAATGGGGGAACAATCATGCTAGCCATTATCGCTTTCGCGAGCACAGCAGCCGTAGCGCCGCCAAATTCGGTTCCGTCGATCGTCGGAGGATTGGCAGGCTGTTGGAGGGTTCCGGGCCAAGTCCGAGGCAAGGATTCGACGTCGATTGCGCGGGGTGAATGGCACCTCGGTCACCGCTATTTCATGCTGCACCTCAAGGCCGTGACCAAACAGCCCTACGAGGCAGCGATCGCATATGGAGCGGGAGAAAAGCCCGGAGAGATCGGATCGTTCTGGATGGATAGTTTCGGCGGGATGTATCAGCCGTCTCTTGGGCTTGGCCAGGTGACGAGCGACGGTTTCATCCTCGACTATCGCTTCCCCGATGCGGTTTACACCAACCGTTTCGTGCGATCGGCGAAGGGCTGGACCTGGACGATCGTAGAGAAACCGACCGGTAAGGCCGAGCGCCTGTTCGCCGAATACCGGCTGAGCCGGGCCAGCTGCAGCGGAATGAAGTTCGGCTTTTGAGGCTTAGAGCGGCACGCCGAAAAGGTCGTGCTCGTCTGAATCTTCGACGTGGACCTGGACAATATCTCCGGCCCGAAGGCCGCCGGCATCGCGAAGGTGGACCTCGCCGTCGATCTCCGGCGCGTCGGCCTTGGAGCGGCCGGTAGCGCCGCCGGTCTCGGCGTCGACCGCGTCGATCAGCACGTAGATTGCCGAGCCCACCTTCGCGGCGAGTTTTTCGGCGGAGATCCGGGCCGACAAGGCCATCACCGCTTCGTAGCGCTCCTGTTTGACATCCTCGGGCACCTGCTGGTCCATGGATGTCGCGGGTGCTCCTTCGACGGCCTCGAACTTGAACGCGCCGACGCGGTCGAGCCGCGCTTCCTTGAGCCAGGCGAGGAGATAGGCCACATCTTCGTCCGTCTCGCCAGGAAATCCGACGACGAACGACGACCGGATCGCGAGGTCGGGAATCTGCTCGCGCCACGAGCGGATGCGCTGCAGCACCTTCGCGTCATTGGCCGGCCGGCGCATGCGCCGCAGCACGTCCGGACTCGCGTGTTGGAATGGGATGTCGAGGTAAGGGAGGACCAGCCCATTCGCCATCAGCGGAATCAAATTGTCCACGTGTGGGTAGGGGTAAACATAGTGGAGCCGTACCCAGGCGCCGAGAGCTCCCAGCTCGCGCGCAAGATCGGTCATGTGGGCGCGGACCTCTCCGCCCTTCCACGGCCGAGGTTGGTGGCGGATATCCACGCCATAAGCGCTGGTATCCTGGCTGATGACCAGCAGTTCCCTGGTGCCCGCAGCGACGAGTTTTTCTGCCTCGCGCAGGATCGCATCGGGACGGCGGCTGACGAGGTCGCCACGCAGGTGCGGGATGATGCAGAAGGCGCAGCGGTGGTTGCAGCCTTCGGAAATCTTCAAATAGCTGTAGTGGCGCGGCGTCAGCTTGAGACCGGTTTCCGGCACCAGGTCGATGAAGGGCGAGGGGACAGGCGGTGCCGCTTCGCGCACCGCGGCGACGACTTCCTCATATTGCTGCGGCCCGGTCACCGCGAGCACTTCCGGGAAGCGGGCGCGGATGACCTCAGCCTCCTTGCCCATGCAGCCGGTGACGACGACGCGCCCGTTCTCGGCGATGGCCTCGCCGATTGCCTCGAGGCTCTCCTCCTTCGCGGAATCGAGAAAGCCGCAGGTGTTGACCAGCACGACGTCGGCGCCGGCGTAGTCGGGCGACATGTCGTAGCCGTCAGCGCGCAGCTTGGTCATGATCCGCTCGCTGTCGACCAGGGCCTTGGGACAGCCGAGCGAGACCAGCCCGACGCGCGGGGGTTTGGGGAGAGTGGTTACGTTCATCGGAAGGGCCGCGCCAATATAGTGGTTTTGGGTCGAAAACTAGGCCTTGCCTGTAGCGCTTGTTCCTTCCGGCAAAGCATGGCTAAGGGCTGCCCAGCTTCCAAGGAGTTTCCATGCGCATTGCGATGATCGGCACCGGCTATGTCGGCCTCGTTTCGGGGGCCTGCTTTGCCGATTTCGGGCATCAGGTGTGCTCCGTTGATAAGGACACCGCAAAGATCGACGGTCTCAATGCCGGGGTCATGCCGATCTGGGAACCGGGGCTAGAGGCGCTGGTCAAATCCAACGCCGAGCGGAACCGGCTGACGTTCACGACGGATCTCGCCGCCGGCGTTGCCGACGCGGAGGCCGTGTTCATCGCGGTGGGCACTCCGACCCGCCGGGGCGACGGGCATGCCGACCTGACCTTCGTGTTCGAAGCGGTGCGCGAGCTCGCTCGAGTGATCAAGCCGGGCACGGTCGTCGTCACCAAATCGACCGTTCCGGTTGGCACGGGCGACAAGATCGAGGCGATCCTCAAGGAAGAGGGCGTCACCGGCGTCTCGGTCGCTTCAAACCCCGAATTCTTGCGTGAGGGCGCCGCAATCGCCGACTTCAAGCATCCCGACCGGATCGTCGTTGGCGCGGAAGATGGCCATGCCGAACATGTTCTCAAGGAAATCTACCGGCCTCTGTTTCTCAATCGCGCGCCGATCCTGATCGTCGGCCGGCGCACCGCGGAACTCACCAAATATGCCGCCAACGCGTTTCTGGCGGTCAAGATCAGCTTCATCAACGAGATCGCCAACTTGTGCGAGGCGCTCGACGCCGACGTGCAGGACGTGGCCCGCGGGATCGGACTGGACAATCGGATCGGGTCGAAGTTCCTGCATGCCGGGCCCGGCTATGGCGGAAGTTGCTTCCCCAAGGACACTTTGGCGCTGCTCAAGACCGCCGATGACGCCGGCGTCGAGCAGCGGATCGTCCGGACGACGGTCGAGGTGAACGACGACCGCAAGGCGCAGATGGTCGAGCGGGTCGTCCGGGTACTTGGCGGCAGCGTGTCCGGCAAAAGGATCGGGGTGCTTGGGCTCGCGTTCAAGCCGAACACCGACGACATGCGCGAAGCCCCCTCGATTCCGCTGGTTCATGGGCTGATAGAGCGCGGCGCGGCGGTGTGCGCATTCGATCCCGTCGCTCGCCATCAAGCCGAGCAGATCCTCTCCGGCGTCGAGTTCGCCGGCGATGCTTATGCCGCGGCCAAGGACGCGGACGCGCTGGTGATCGTCACCGAGTGGGATGAATTTCGCGCCCTCGACCTCGACCGCATCGCCGGCTCGCTTCGCGGCAAGGTGCTGATCGACTTGCGCAACGTCTATGACCGGAGCGAGGCGGAAGCGGCAGGGCTCATCTATTACGGCATTGGGCGCGGACGCCTGGTTGTACCCCTGATATAACTTTTTGCAGCCATTTCGGTTCGACCATATCCGAAACGGATCGAGCGGTTATAGGTTGGCGTATGGAGTTCGGGGGCCGGATTGTCATTGTCGGGTTGGGTTACGTCGGATTGCCGCTGGCGGTCGCCCTGGCTCGGCGGTTCGACACGGTCGGCTTCGACATCGATTCCGAGCGCATCGCCGAGCTTCGCTCCGGCCGCGACCGGACGCACGAGGTCGGTGAGGACGAGCTCGGCGCCAGTTCCCTGATGCTGACCGCGGACAGTGCCGACTGCGCGGGCGCGGACGTCTATATCATCACCGTTCCGACACCGGTCGACCGCTCCAATCGCCCCGACCTCAGCGCAGTCGTCGCGGCGACCCGGATGGTCGCAGGGCTGATCGACCCGCAGCGCCGGCCGACCATCATCTATGAAAGCACCGTCTATCCCGGCGTGACCGAGGAGATTTGCGGGCCCGAGATCGAGCGCTTGGCAAGCCTCGAGCGCGGCCGCGACTTCCGCCTCGGCTATAGCCCGGAGCGGATCAATCCGGGCGATCGCGAGCACAGTGTCGACCGGATCACCAAGGTCATTGCCGGTGAGGATTCGGAAGTCGTCGATCAGCTCGCCACGATCTATGGCGCGGTGACCAGCGGCGGGGTGTTCCGTGCCGTGTCGATCAAGGCGGCCGAGGCGGCCAAGGCGATCGAGAATGCCCAGCGCGACATCAACATCGCCTTCATCAACGAAGTGACCCAGATCTTCTCGAAGATCGGCGTTTCGATTTGGGATGTGCTCGCCGCCGCGCGCACCAAATGGAACTTCCTCGGCTTCGAGCCGGGACTCGTCGGCGGTCACTGCATCGGCGTCGACCCTTATTATCTGAGCCATCTCGCGCAGCAGGTTGGCCATGATCCCCAGGTCATCCTTGCCGGCCGCCAGACGAACGACGGCATGGGCGCATGGATCGCCGACCAGCTCCATGACCGCCGGCAAAAGGCAGGGTCGGCGCTGATCCTGGGCCTGACCTTCAAGGAGAACGTGCCCGATCTCAGGAACAGCCGGAGCTTCGACCTGATACGGAGACTGCAGTGGCTGGGCTACGACGTGCATGTCGCCGATCCGATTGCTCCGGCGGACGAAATCGAGCGCGAGCACGGCTTGACGGTAAGTGAGCCGGATGGGCAAGCCTACGACCTCGTCGTCGGCGCGGTCGCCCATCGCCAGTATCGCGAGCTCCCCGACGAGCGGCTTGCCGCAATGGTCGCGCCCGGCGGCACCCTGGCCGACCTCAAGGGCATGTGGCGCGACCGCCGTCTCGACCCGGCGCTCGACCGCTGGACGCTGTGAGGGGCTGAGGATGCGGCACGACCAGGTCCGTCCGGCGCAGGCCTCATTTCTGGTGCGCAAGCGCTTCCAGTTCATCGGCGCGTTGTTCGTCGCCGCGCTTCTCCCCTGGTTCGCACGGGGTCCACTGCTTCCGGGCCAGATGACGGAGCCGGCGAGCCTGAACTCCCTGGTCGGCAACATCGCCGCCGTGGCTCTCGCTTTCTGGACGCGCCTGTCGATCGAGACCTATCCCGGAATCCGGCGAAGCTCGGTCATCCTGCCGGCGGCGCTGACTGGCCACGGCGTGGCGGTGGTGTGGTTCCTTTTGACCCGGTTTCCGTACGACCGTCTCGGCTTGGCGGCCGGCTTTCTGCTCCATGTCGCGTGGCTCTACCTTCTTTACATCTATGCCGAGCGGAAGCTCAGACGACGGATCGCGGTGGTGCCATTCGGCGCGACCGATCGCGTGGTTCTGATCGACGGTGTCGATTGGCAAATCCTGAAACGACCGCGGCTCCGCGATGCCCGCTCGTGCAGCGCAATCGTCGCGGATTTCAGCGCGGACATGCCCGACGAATGGGAGGCATTCCTCGCCGACGCAGCGCTGGCCGGGCGGATCGTCTATCAGGTCAAGCAATTGTCGGAGTCGCTGACCGGCCGGGTCGAGCTGGAACATCTTTCCGAAAACAGCTTCGGCTCGCTCCTGCCCGCCCGGGGATATTTCTATTTGAAGGCCGCTGCGGATTTCCTCTTCGCGCTTCTGCTGCTGCCGATCCTGTTGCCGCTGATGGCGGTCGTCACGGTCGCAATCCCTCTCGACAGCAAGGGCCCGGCGCTGTTCCGCCAGAGGCGGGTCGGCTATTCGGGGAAGCTCATCACCGTCTACAAGTTCCGCACGATGCGACTGGTCGACCCGTGCGACGAACGCAGCGCGGCGATGACCAAGAGCGACGATGCCCGGATCACCAAACTTGGTCACGTCTTGCGCAGGCTGCGCATCGATGAGCTGCCGCAGATCATCAATATCCTCAAATGGGAGATGAGCTGGATCGGTCCGCGGCCGGAAGCGCAGGTGCTGTCGGTCTGGTATACCAGCGAAATCCCCTTCTACCGCTACCGTCACGTCGTGAAGCCCGGGATTTCGGGCTGGGCGCAGGTCAACCAGGGGCATGTGGCCGAGGTCGACGAGGTCCACCGCAAGCTGCAGTACGACTTCTATTACATCAAGTATTTCTCGCCCTGGCTCGACGTCCTGATCTTCTTCCGGACGATCAAGACGATGTTGACGGGCTGGGGCGCGCGCTGATCAGCGGTTCCGTGCCAGCGTCCTTTGCATGCGAGTTGGAAAAGACGATCCTTCCGCCCGTCCGGCGCTCGATTTCCCGCTCATAAGCGCGCGCCAGCTCCCGGTGTGCCTTGCGCGCCGCTTCACTCACCGATGCGTTGGAACGGCTCCGCTCCACCTGCTGCCGAAGGAAGACGTAATTGAGGTCCATTGCAAGTCTCCGGATCTGGGCACCGGCTCGATACGCCTCCGGAAGGTGAACGCCGGATGAGTCAGGAATCACGCTTCGACGATCGGCCTCGACACAGCGATGGACGGTTCAGCGCGGCGCCGTCTCGCGCATGGTGAGGAGGATGGGCAATACGGCGAGGGCGACCAGCGCAATCATGATTCCCGGAGCGCTCGCCCAGCCGGTGCGCTCGACGAGAAACTGAGCGGCAAAGGGTGTGAGGCCGCCGAAGATCGCCGTCGCCATGGTCGCGCCGAGCGCAAGGCCGGTGATCCGCCCTTCGCCCGGGAATTGCTCGGCTGTCGCGACGGCGCCGACCGCGCTCACGGCTCCGGCGAGCAGGGCAAGCGTCACAGCGCCGGCCAGCGCTTCGCCCGGGGTGCTGCCCGCCATTAGAGAGAACATGCCGATCGGAAGCGCCGCGCTCGCAAGACAGAGGCCGACCAGGACCGGGCGGCGCCCGATGCGGTCGCTAAGCGCTCCGGTCAGCGGAGTGATCAGGATCACCGCGACTGCCGCGATCGTCGACAGCCACAGGGATTCCCGCTCGCTGAGCTTGCCGACCGATGTCAGGAAGGCAGGAACGTAGGTAATCCCGACATAATAAGTGATCGACCCTAGAGCCGATATCGAGAAAGCGCGGGCAATCCCGGATCGATGGCTGGCCAGGACATGGCGGAGCGGCACCTCGGGCACCGAGCCTGCATCCCGCTGGCGCAGGAACTCGGGCGATTCATGCAAGGTCGAGCGGGCGATCCACACCGAGCCGGCGAGCGCGGCACCGACGAAGAAGGGGATCCGCCAACCCCAGCGGTCGAGATCAGCGGCCGGAAGCAGGCTGACGGTCAACGCCGCAACTCCAACGGCAAGCAACGCCCCCACTTCGCTCGCCGCCGAGGCCGAGGAGGTGATGAGCCCCCGCCGGTGGCGGGATGCGCCCTCGAGCAGATAAGCGACGACTCCGGTATATTCCCCGCCAACCGAGAACCCCATGACGCAGCGCAGGGCTAGCAGCAGCCACCCGGCGGCCGGCCCGACCGCAGCCCTCGTCGGCAGGAGCGCGGTGGCGAGCATCGCCGCAGTCATCAACGCGACCGACAGCAGCATCATTCGCCGGCGTCCGCGGCGGTCGCCGATATGGCCGAAGAACAACGCTCCGAGCGGCCGCATCAGATAGGCGATCGCAAAGCCGCCGAGGGTGAGCAGCAGCGAGCCCGTGCCTCCGCCATAGAACACCCGTGCCAAGACCGTCGCGAAATAGAGATAGAGGGTGAAATCGTACCACTCGACGATGGTCGAGAAGGCGGCGATCGCCATCGACGGGCGAGACGTGGCCGGGAGCGCGTGGGACTGCATTCGCCTTACCGTGCGCGAATTGCTCGCGCTTGCACAGTCCGGGCACCGGGTCGGGCGGCGGCGCGGAGGGGCGCCGCCGTCCTGACGATTATTCCTGCGTCTGCATCGGGTCGATGTCGACGCCGCGCTTGGCCCAATCGGCCTTGGTCCGGCATTCGCGCGTGTAGATGCGGCTTCCAGTCGCCTCGTCGGGGTTTGGCTCGATGCAATATTTGGTGTTGGGCGATGGTGTCGCGGGAGCCGTTTTTGGATCCGCAGGCAGTTTTTCCTGGCTGGTATGGGTTGCCGCGAATGCCGAGGCGCTCGAGAGTGTGAGGGCCGCGGCGAGCAATGTCGTGAGCGTTCGCATCGGAGTCTCCGCTTTCCGGCCGGGGAATTCGGCCGCTGCGCAAAATGCTCCTGTTCGGCGTGCAGCCGGTGAGTCGTTCGACCGAGCACGGGCGATTATCGACGAGGCCCGTTCGCCGATTGGTCGAAGCCGAATCCCTCGACGAATGGCACATCCGGAGTCAGGCGGCGTTCAGATACGGCGTCAGTCGCGAGTCCTCGGCGCGATCTCGTCCAAATGGTCCAGCATGTCGGCGGGGTCGTCATAGACCCGTAATGCCCCGGCGCTCATCAGTTCCTCGCGACCGTAGCCACCTGACAGCAAGCCGATCCCCAGCGCTCCGCAGCGCGCGGCGGCGATCATGTCCCAAATGCTGTCGCCGACGACGTAGGAGCCGCGCGTCGTCGTCCCGAGTCGCCGCGCAGCCTCGACGAACAGGTCGGGGTCGGGCTTGGCGTAATTGACCTGGTCGCGGGTCACGACGATCGCGTTGGAGCCGTCGATTCCGAGGCTTGCGAGATTGGCGCTTGCGGTCGCCATGCGCCCACTGGTCGCAATCGCCCAGGGCAGATCGAGCCGGGTCAGCGTCTCCAGCAGCGCGATCGCGCCGGGAAGCGGCACGACCTCGCCCGACAAAGCGAGGAAATGTTCGGCGTGGCGCTTCCGGAGCCGTGCGATCGCCGCTTCGTCGATCGGCCGGCCGAGCTCGCGCAGCAGCTGATGAGTGAAGAGGCCGCCGCTCATGCCGATCTTGCGGTGGATCCGCCAGATGCTGAGCTCGATCCCTTCGTCGTGTAGCGCCAGGTGCCACGCCCGGACGTGATTGTAGACGCTGTCGACCAGCGTTCCATCGAGGTCGAACAGGAAGGCTACGGAGTCGGTCACGGTCCTGGCCAAATAGTCCGCGGGCCTTGTGGTTGCCAGCACCCCGCGGTTTGCCCGAACCTAACCGTATTTAAACCATCTTGTCGCATGGCTTGGACGTCGAGGAGCGTTGAGTGGAGACGATCAGGCGAATGTTGCGATCCGGGACGACTCCCGCGCACGAAGAGTCGCGCCCGCAATCGTCGCGCGCCGAAGGTCTGCTTCAGGAATTCGAGAACAGCGGTAAGGGCTGGTTCTGGGAAACCACGCGCGAAGGCGCGCTTTCCTACATCAGCGATAGCGTCGCGCAGGGGCTCGGGCGCAATACGGTAGACCTGCTCGATCGCCCCTTCACCGACCTGATTTCGACCGAATCGACCGACGGCGGCGCCACCTCCGAGCGGACGCTCGGCTTCTATCTTTCCTCGCACGTTGCCTTCCAGGATCTGATCGTCAGGGCCAAGACCAAGAACGAGACCTGGTGGTCGATCTCCGGCCGGCCGGTCCATGACGAGATCGGCCGCTTCTTCGGCTTCCGCGGCTTCGCCTCGGATCTTACCAAGATGCGTCAGTCCGAAGTCGAGCTCGACCGCCTCGCGCGCCAGGACGCGCTGACCGGTCTCGCCAATCGCCAGGCGCTGCGCCGGGCGCTCGACGACGCGCTGGTGAGCGCGGTTCGCCGCAAGCACCGCTGCTCGATGTTCCTTCTCGACCTCGACCGGTTCAAAGCCGTCAACGACACCCTCGGTCATCCCGCCGGCGACACCTTGCTGCGTCTGGTCGCGCTCCGCCTTCGCGACGTGATCGGCGACGCCGGACAGGTCGGCCGCCTCGGCGGCGACGAGTTCGAGATCGTGCTCCCGAACACGTCCGACAAGACCGATCTGTCGAAGCTCGCCCAGGGAATTATCGACAGCCTGTCGCGTCCCTATACCATCAATGGCACCGCCGTTTCGATCGGAGCCTCGATCGGGATCGTCACTTCCGATTATGACGACCGCACCTCCGACGACCTGATGCGCGATGCCGATCTCGCGCTTTATGCCGCCAAGGCCGCGGGCAAGGGCTGCTACCGCTTCTTCGCTCCGGAGATGCACGAGGCGGCGCGCGAGCGGCAGTTGATGGAATCGGACCTCCGCGTCGCCCTCGAAAGATCGCAGCTCCGGCTCGTCTACCAGCCCTGTGTCGACGCCTCGACCGAAGCGGTCACCGGATTCGAAGCCCTGATCCGCTGGGACCATCCGGAGCACGGCCCGGTCAGCCCGGTCGAGTTCATTCCGCTTGCCGAAGAAATCGGCCTGATCGACGAGATCGGCGAATGGGTCCTCCGCACCGCCTGTGCCGAAGCCGCCAAGTGGCCGGCGCAGATCACGGTGGCGGTCAATCTGTCGCCGGTCCAGTTCAAGTCCCCGGCGCTGCCGACCGTCGTCCGGATGGTGCTGAGCGACACCCAGCTTCCCGCCAAGCGGCTGGAGCTGGAGATCACCGAAGGCGTGTTCCTCAGCAACGACGATCATGTCCACGAGATGATCGCCAGCCTGAAGGCGATCGGGCTGAAGCTCGCGCTCGACGATTTCGGTACCGGCTATTCTTCGCTCAGCTATCTGCAGCGCGTTCCCTTCGACAAGATCAAGATCGACCGGTCGTTCGTCACCGGCGCGTCCGATCCGGAAGGCCGCAACGCCGCGCTGATCCGGGCGATGGTCGGCCTCGCCTCCGACCTCAAGATGCAGACGACCGCGGAAGGCGTGGAGACGCAGGAGGAACTGGCGCTCGTCCGCACCCTCGGCTGCTCGCTGGTCCAGGGCTATATCTTCGGCAAGCCGATGCCGTCCGAAGAAGCGCGCGAGCTTGCGTCGAAGGGCGCCGTCGATCGCGCCGAGCCGCAATTTCCGCCGCGCGAGCCGCGCGTCCGGATCATCCGGGCCGCGCTGCTGCACCACGGTGGGCGAGTCCTCGGCGCTCGCCTGAGGAACATCTCGAGCGGCGGTGCGCTGGTCGAGTGTCGCGAGGAGCTTCCCGTCGGGGCGGAGATCCGGCTGGATTTCGCCGCCGGCGGCCTGATCGATGCCGAGATCCGCTGGAGCCAGGGAACGCAGTTCGGCTGCCAGTTCCGCGAGAAATTCGACCTCAGGCTCCTGCAGCCGACCAAGCCCATGGGCAAGGCGGGGACCGTCATGGCCCCCAATCATCTGACGGGCACCGGCGGAACCGAGGGAAAATAGCCGCTCCGGCCGAGCCCGATCCGCCATGCTGAACGCTCTCTTCACTCGATCCGGAAACACAATCTTCGCCATCTCATGGTCTGGGCGGAAAGGGGGTAAGGAGGTTGAGACATGGATCTGGCGCTCGATCGCCCGACCGACGTCGCGGCGCAGGTCAGGGTCTGCCGGCCGAACGTTCCCGACGTCACCGCCCGCTTGCGGCTGCTCGGCTACGACAGTTGCGAATTCGAATGCGATTGCGATTTCACCGTCGGCGAGCGAGTCAGCATCCACATCCACCGGATGGGGTCGATCCGGGCGCGCATCACCGGCCAGAACGCCCAGGTGGTCGAGGCCGAGTTCGACCAGCATTGCCCGGTCTGACAGCCGTGGTGGAAGTGACGAGGAGCAGCGCATGACCGATCCGTGGGCAAGGCTGCTCGCCGCCGCGCTGGCCCTGGCTCCGGCGGCCTGCGACGGGCACCGCGGCGAGTCGCCCGGTTCCTCG
>Ga0157369_10006694_pt1 | contig 13309 bp, 13 predicted proteins | sample C25metaG_FD_113461 | JGI IMG/M metagenome (GOLD analysis project Ga0157369, IMG submission 113461) | Corn rhizosphere microbial communities from Kellogg Biological Station, Michigan, USA - C2-5 metaG | ecosystem: Host-associated > Plants > Roots > Rhizosphere > Soil | place: USA: Michigan...
GAGAAGTTGACCGGGAACGACGGCGGTTCCATTTGCCTGCGCAGCGCGGCTTCGAGATCGCGGTGCGCGCCGTAGAAGACGAGCCGGTTGCCGGGGATGTAGGCCGGACCGAAAAACGGCAGGCCCATGATGTGATCCCAGTGCACGTGCGACACGAACAGGTGATAGGTTTGCGGTGACGCGGGGCCGTGTCGCGCGATCGCCGCCTGGCCGAACGGCCGCAGGCCGCTCCCCAGGTCGCAGACGACGTATTCGGGCGCGCCCGTCTCGATCTCGACGCAGGCGGTGTGACCTCCGAACGTGCCCGATATCGAGAACGGCAGCGCGTCGACGTAGCGCTCGATGTCAGCGTCGGATTCGAACGTGCGGCCCGAGCCGCCGCGCAGCGCTGCGATGATCTTCGCGCGGACGGTCGGCGCCGTCAGCGCCACAGGCAACGAGCCGCGCGTGCCCCAGAAACGAATGCGCTTCATGAAATCGCGCCGCTTCAGCCCGCGTCGTATGCGCCAAGCGCCGCGGGCGCAATCGCGGCCAACGCGTCGCGCACGGCGGGAAACACCTCGAGCACCTTGTCGAAGCGGCTGATGGCGAAAATCTCCGCGACGACCGGCTGCAAGCCCGCAACGGCAATGCGAGCGTGCCGACTGCGCATCTGCTTGGCGGCGATCATCAGCACGCGCAACCCTACGCTGCTGATGTACGGGACGCCGCCGAAGTCGAGCACGAGACCCGACACTTCGGGCTTGGCCCACAGCGGTGACAGCGCCGCTTCCAGCGCGGTCGACCCGGCCAGGTCGGCGCGTCCGACGGGCGCTGCGACGACGACGTTTCCGAACGAGCGGCTGGTGACGTCCAAGGGCGGCGGTTCCGTGGCCTCGGTGGGAGGCAGGCGGCGCGATTATACGGCCGCCGGGATCAACGTGGCTCGGCGCATGCGGCGGCGCTTGACGCGTCGGCCTCGATCACGTGTACTCGGATCCGCACACCTGACTGGCGGACGGATCGATGAACGAGTGGGATGTCATCGCGCGGACCGTTGCGGCGTTGCTCGCGGGCGGCGCGATCGGCATCGAGCGCAACTTCCACGGGCGCGCCGCGGGGCTTCGCACGTACGCGCTCGTGTGCTTCGGCTCGGCGCTGCTCGTCGCCGCCACGCAATACGAGTTCAACGCCGCCACGCACGGCGCCGGCGAGGTGACGCGGGTCATCCAGGGGATCGTCACCGGCATCGGCTTTCTGGGCGCCGGCGTTATCGTCAAGGAAGGCTTCTCGGTCCGCGGCCTGACGACGTCGGCGTCGATCTGGGTGGCTTCCGCGATCGGCGTCGTCATCGGATCGGGTTCCTACCTGACCGGCGCCGAGGCGTCGGTCGTGACGCTGATCGCGCTGGCGATCCTGCGCCAGATCGAGGACCGCCTGCCCACGCAATCGTACGTCCATGTCGACGTCGCGTTCGATCGGTCGGCGGCGATGGACGAAGAACGGTTCCGGGAGCTCGTCGCGAGCCACGGCTTCACGATGCGGGAGATCTCGTACCGGTTGTACGACGCTCCGCCGCGACTCGAATATCGCGCGATCATCTGGTCGGAGCGCGCCGACGGGATAAGCGCGTTCGAGAAAAGCCTGCTCGCGCAACGCGAAGTCGTGCAGTTTTCGATAGCGCCGACGCGGGATTGAGCGCGGGACGCTGGAAACATCTCGGCGGGGCGCCGGGCCACGGCGGACGGAACTCACCTCCGGTGTCGACAATCTGATGGAAATAAGCGAAGGTTGCGTCGAATCCATGAAAACCCGCCGGCGTATGCGCCAACTCTCACTTGCGATCGGCCTCGTCACCGTGTTCGGATGGACGGCCGCGCACGCGGACATCTTCACGTGGGTCGACGCGTCGGGGAACGTGAATCTCAGCAACCGGCCGCCGCCCGAAGGCGCACGGGTGACCAACGTGTATCGCGAGGATCCTGCCGTTCACGCAACGGCGGAAGCGGCCCACGCTGCCGCGGCGCGTGACGAGCTCAGGGCGTTGAACGAGCGCGTGACGCAACTCGAGCGGGATCTCGACGCCGCCAACGACCGTCCGCCCCCCGCGCCGGTCGTCTACGCAGCGGCCGCTCCGCCACCCGTTGCCTACCCGCCGGTGATCGCCCAGACGATCGTCGTCTCCAGCCCACCCGCATATGCCGCCCCCGGCCCGCCCGCATACGCCGATTGCAGCTCCCCATGGGGCGGTTGCGCGTTCCCGGACAACTTCGGGTTCTATCCCGGCGGCATCGTCGTCGTCAGTGCGCCTGCCTCGCGCCGCTTCGACGGGAACCATCGTGGGCCGCGCGTGCGAACGCCGCCATCCATGCGATCGCCACTGCCCGTCGGCGCCATTCCCGATCCGGTGAACCTGTTCCCGAACGCCCCGGGCCGCCGCTGATGCAGCGACTCCGCCAGGCCACGGTCGCAGCGGCCGCGAATTGTCAGCCGCGCGGAGGCGGATAGCCCGGCGGCACGTAGTCCGGCGGCGCGTCGTCGGGCACGCGATAGTAGGGCGCGGGTGCGTAACGGCGCGGCGGCCCGCGATAGACGAACTGCGCGGGTACACGATTGCCACGTGCGTACATGCACTGGCCATAGCTCACGTCGTATTGCCGCTGCAATTGATACGAGGAATAGCCTGCGTAGTCGGCGCCCGCGACGCTGCCGAACAGGAGTCCCGTGCCCGCTCCGATCGCGGCGCCGGCACCCGCTTGACCCGTCGCCGAGCCGATGATCGCGCCCGCCGCTGCGCCGAGCGCTGTTCCCACGGCGGCGTTCGCTGCCGCGTTGTTCATCGCGACCTGTCCAGCGCCGCCCACTGCAGCGTACGCAAAGTTTCGGCAGGCATCGTCATCCGCCCGAAACTGTTCGAATCCCGTTCGCGAACCGGGTAGGGCCGCAACACTCGGCGCCGTGGGCAGGATCACGCAACCGCCCAGCACGAGCACTGACGCGACGGACGCCAAAACCATCGATCGACTCACCATGGTGCACACCTCCGCTGCAGCCCGAGACCACGACCATTATCGCCCTTGCCCGGCCAAGCTGCACGCGCCCAAACGTCGCGGCCGCCAGCCGCCGGGCTGGACCATTTTTGCGCGCGCGACCGGTCGCCGATCTCCGAGAAGCCCCCGCCGGGAACTGTCCAGCGTGGCACGACCTGCATGGTTGACGCACGAATACCGTGCCCGCACACTCTGCCGCGCTATCGGCTCGCGACCGGCGATGAAGAAGAACCTCGTCATCTTCCACCTCGAAAGCATCTCGCGACAGCGGCTTGCCGAGTTCGCGCCAGCGTTTCCCAATACGCTGCGTCTGATGCGCGAAGGCGTGGTCTTCGATCATTTCTTTTCATCGGCGACGTCGACGGTCATGGTGCTGACCTATCTCTTCCACGGCAACGATTTCGAGGTCGACACGTCGACGACGTTCGAGGGGATGCTCCCGGCGCACAACAACCCCAACCTCTTCACGATCCTGCAGGACGCGGGCTACCGTTCGAACCTCATTTGCCTCAACGGCCATGCCGCCACACGCCCGGTGCGGCTGCGCGCATGGGACGACGGCCTCCCGAAGCTGTGGGACCCCCATGACTTCCCTTCGCTGTTCGCGCGCTTCGACGAGCTCACGGACGAGCCGCCCTTCGCGATCTACGTTTGGGATCTCCTCACCCACATCGAGCACAGCCTCGCGCTTGCGCCGCAATCGCGCGGTCTCACCGACCAGATCGAGCGCGCCTGCGCGGCCGCCGACTACGCCGTCGGTGTAATGCGGCAGACGCTGGAACAGAAGGGGCTGCTCGACGACACGCTGGTGGTCCTCTACGGCGACCATGGCGACGATTGCTGGACCCACGGCTACAAGGGAGGGATGATCCACGGCACCGAGCCGTATACCGGGATCATCGCGACGCCGTTTGCCATCCGTGATCCCGGCCTCGAGCCCGGCGTGCGTGCCGATCTCGCCAGCACCGTCGACATCGCGCCCACGTGTCTTGCGCTACTCGGCATCGACGCGGACTTGCCATTCACGCATTCCGGCGTCGATCTCGCGCGCGCCGGACGGGACTTCGCCTACGCGCAGAATTTCACGGCGAACCAGCCTGACCGAGTCGAGGCGGGCATCGCCAAGGCATTCTCGATTTCGGACCGAACGTACACGCTGCTCGCGAGCTCGCGCGGCCTCGAGATGTACGCGCATCGGCTCGATCCCGGCAACCACTGCAACCTGCTCCATTTCTTTACCTTGGACGGCGCAGGCCGCCTCCTGCCGCTGCAGTCCGCGCTGCAAGCCGGGCATGCCATCCCGGCATGGAAGGACAATCCCCGGGCCGTGACCGCCCTGGCGGAGGATTTCGCCCGAATGCGCGATGCGCTCGCCGCGCACATCGAAGCGAAGCGCGCGTACATCGTCGAGCGCGGCGTGGCTCCGGCGCACGCACTCGACCGCACTTGCCTCGCAAAGATCAGCACGCAAAGTCGCGACGCGTTCTTTCGCGGGGCGCCGGCACATCCGGCGCGCCCGGCGACCCCCGCGTTCGAATTCTCCTGGAAAATCAGGTGAGCGGGACCGACGCGGTTCGCGCGTTGACCCGACCCGGAAGCGCTCAACGCCGATGCGCTATCTGATCCCCGCCGCGGGCATGGGGCGCCGCATGGGCGACACGCTCGGCGGTCTTCCCAAGTGCATGATCGAGATCGGGGGCGAGCCGCTGATCGGCCGCCTGCTGCGCCAGATTCGCACCAACGACCCCGCGGCGGAGATTCATGTGGTGCTGGGCTGCGGCAGCGAGATCGTCGCACCGGTCGTCGGCAGCGCCACGATCATCCTCAATCCGTTCTTCGACGTCACCGGCATCGACGCGTCACTCTGGTTTGCGCGGGAGTCGTTCGACCGGTCCGTGATGGTGATCCACGCCGACCTGATTCTGTCGGACGTCCTTGCTGCCGCGCTGTTTGCCGCCGAACCCGCCACGCTGATGGCATTCGACAGCTCGATGCGCGATCCACGCGAGATCAACGTCGCCGTCTCGGCGGGACGCGTGCTGCGCTTCGCCGAGAACCTCGCCGATTTCAGCGGCATCTACGCGGGCGTGCTCAAGCTGTCGGGACGCGCCGCCGCCGCGTTCGCGGAGAGTCTCGACCGCCAGATCCGTGGGGGATTGCACGATCCCAAAGCCTATTACTTCCACGGCGTGCGCGCGTTGATCGAAGACTTCGGGATCGGCGTTTCGGCGTTCGACATCGCCGGCGACGATTGGCAGGAAATCGACCGGCCTTGCGACGTCGCCGCGGCCAAGGCGCGTTTCGAGCGCGCTCACGCCGTCGAGTCCTCCCGGCCGGAGGCAAGCAATGCAGTGGTCAGCGCTCCTGGATCAGCGTGGCCGGCAGAGCCGGTACAGGAATGGGCCGCACGGCACGCCATTGAATCGTGATGTAGGGCCTGTTACGTAACGCTACTTGCGCTCCCGTTCGATGCGCTTTTTGAATCGCGTGATGTCGTGCGAGACCAGCATGATGATTTCGGAAGCGGCTTCGATGATTTGCCCGGGTTCGAACCCGGCGGAAGCCAGATCCCTGAAGAACGACTTGGCGAGCAGCTTCGCGACGCGTGCCGGCGGCACCGTGCCATCGGTAAGACGTCCAACAACGTGCTTCCCTTCCCGGGCCAGCGTCATCTGCGCGACCTTCGAGCGGAGCATCGTTTGCAACCGCTCGACCTGGACAGACTTTCCGATCAAGGTCGCCACGATCTCCGCAAGCCGCAAATCCGCTTCGTCAAACGGTGGAGAGTCGAGCCGGTTCGACAGATTCATCACGCCGATGACATGTCTTCCGACAGCGATTGGCGTGCAGATGAAACTTGCGCCTACGTTGTTGCGTTGTCTCGCGAGCGGCGCAAACTCGGACGCCCGGATGTCGGCAATGAGCAGTGGTGCGCATCGCTCGAGCACCCGGCCGGCGATCGACTCGCCCGATCGGGGCGCTTCGTTCCAGGCCGAAGCGGGAAGCGCATCGGTGGAGCACCAAAGCTTCAGGCGGGGCGCATCGTCGCCGCCCTCAGAAAGCATCATGATCGAGCACGTCGCCGCCTCTGTGACCGAGGCGGCGAGATCGGACAGTTCCCGGAGATGAGCGCGTAGATCGTCCTCGGCGCTGACGAACACCGCTAAATCACGCAGGCGGCCGAGGGCGTTCTCGCTCACGGCTGTCTGTCCAGCTTGCAGGCAGAATTTGCGTTATTTCCCATGCCGCACGGGCCTTCGCATGGACCTCATTCTGCCGCAGATCGGTTCGGAATACGGCGCTCTCGATGCGTACTGAATCCAGCCATGACGTGATCATCGCCGGCCTCGGCGCGATGGGAAGTGCCGCGGCGTTTCACCTCGCGCGCCGAGGCGTTCGGGTGCTCGGGTTGGACCGCCATACGCCGCCGCACGCGTTGGGATCCTCGCACGGCGACAGTCGGATCATCCGGGAGGCCTATTTCGAGCATCCGGTCTATGTCCCGATGGTGCAGCGGGCGTTCGAGCTCTGGCGGGAGCTCGAAACAATGTCCTGTACCGCCTTGCTGACCCGGACCGGCGGCCTGATGATCGGCAGGCCGGAGAGCGAGCTCGTTGCGGGCGCTCGCCGCAGCGCAGAAGCGCACGGCCTGGTGCACACTCTTCTGAGCGCAGGCGAAGTACGCGCCCGATTTCCTGCGCTGCATCCTGAAGGTGACATGGTGGCGGTCTGGGAGCCACGCGCCGGTATCCTGTTGCCGGAAGCATGCATATCCGCAACGCTTGCCCAGGCTCGGCAGCACGGGGCGGCGCTTTGCTTCGCGGAACCGGTGCAGAGCTGGTCAGCCGACGGTGACAACGTCCGCGTATCGACGGCGCACGGCGAATACCGTGCGCGGCATCTCATCATTACGGCGGGCGCATGGGTCGGCTCTTTGCTGCCGACTTCCGACCTCCCGTTTGCGATCGAGCGCCAGGTGCTGCACTGGTTCGAAGCTGCGAGGGACGCCGACTCGTTCGCTGCGCAATGCTGCCCGGTTCATCTTTGGCAGTTCGACGGGCGCCGGTTTTTCTACGGGTTTCCGGATATCGGCAGCGGTGTGAAGGCCGCGTTCCATCACGAGGGAGAAGTGACGACCGTCGAGAACGTTCGACGCGACGTGTCACCCGCGGAAGTGGAGGCGACACGGGCAGTGCTGCGTCGGTTCCTGCCAGCAGCGGACGGCCCGCTGCGAGCGTCAGTCGTCTGTGTCTACACGAATACGCGCGACGGTCACTTCTGGATCGACCATCATCCCCGGCATCCGCAGGTGCTCGTTGCGAGCCCGTGTTCCGGGCATGGGTTCAAGTTTGCTCCCGTGATCGGCGAAGTTCTGGCCGATATGATTCAGGACATGCCGCCGCGTTTCGACCTGCAGTTGTTTCGCTGGCGTTGATCGGCCGCCGGGGAGCGACATCGCGCCCGGCGCCGAGGCTTTCAGCATCACGTCGCGAGGCGAGCGGAGCGCAGCATCCACGCGCGCGCCTTGAGCCAGCGATTGAGACGGCTTGCGGGTTTGCGTGCGCTGCGCTCGGCCGCCAGCTTCCGGGCCAGCCGCATCCGCTGCCCGCGCAGCGCCGCCTCGAGCAGCGTCAGATGAATCAGGTCGCACTGCGCCACGCTGCCGCCGCATCGATCAACCGCGACCCGGATCGCTGAAATCGATTCGACTGCGCGGTCGTAATCGCCGCGACCGAACGAAATCAGCGCCGCCATCAGCGGACCCGCGAGCGCAAGTTCCTCGCTCCCGCTGCGCGCACGGAGCATCGTGTCGCTGTTCAGCCGCTTCGCCAATGCGCGGGCCCGCGCATGCTGCTTCGATCCCGCGAGTGCCATCACCGCATGCACGAGATCGAAGGCGCGGTTGCCGATCGTGCGCCGGCGCATCCAAAGTCGCGTGACCTCATGCCACCGCCGCTGCAACCCGGCGCCGTGAAGTTGCAGTCGCCACAGCAACGCGGACGCGTCCACGAGACCGCTGTTGCCGCCATTGAGCTGCGGTGCGATCAACGCGTCGTAGGTGGCGAGCGCGTCACCGGCAGCGTCGGCGTCGAGTTGAAAGAGCGCAAGGTGCCAAGCGAGATGGACGCGATAACCGGCATTGCCGAGCCAGATGGGCTGCGTATCTCGCAGCCAGGCGATGCCCTTGTCGGGCGGGCCCGTCATTTCGAAGACATGGGCGATCACGTGGATAGCCGCTGCATTGTCGGGCGCGAGGTCGAGCGACCTGCGGGCCGCCGCAAGCGCTGCATCGTATTGGCCGGTCTCCTCCAGTCCGAACGCATGCATGCCGAGGACGTACCCATACTCGCGGTCCCGCGCGTCCCAATGCGGCAGGACCCGGGCAATGCGGTCGCGCAGCATGTCGTGCCGGCCGAGCCGGAAATCGAGGCCGTGAGCAACCAGCAGCGCCAGCCGGTCGCGGGGATAGTCGTGAAGCAGTTCGCCGTAGAGGCGGGCCGCGCGCGTAACGTTGCCGTCGAGCCAATGGCGCGCAGCGGCGCCGTGCCTGCGCTCGCGCTCGTTCGCGGTGGCGTTGCATTCGATCGCAGCGACGGATGCAACGAGTGCCGCCGCGGACGCGTCGGCGCCGCTCAGCACGAGCGCCCCGGCGCGCAGGCAGTGTCCGAGCGCGAACGCCGGATCGCGGCGAATCGCGCGTCCTATCGTGGGCAGCGCGTTCCCGTCAGAGCAAAACAGACTCGCGAGCGCCTGCTCGAAGCTTTCGAGCGAAAGCGGGTCGTCGGTGGACGTGATCAGACCAAGGGAGTCGCGGAGCGTGGCCATGGCGGCGGGAAGCCGTAATCGGTACCGCGATATTGCCTCTGCGACGACCCGGCGGCCATGCTCGAGGTACCTGCATTCTTGTCCGGGCGTCCGTGCGTTGCCGTCGTCGGCGGGCCGCTGCCTTTCATCTTAATGGGGGCTCACCGTAATGTGATAGGTCACGTCCAATGAAAATCCGGACGCAAACCCTCCGGCGAAGTGAATCGTGTGGTTCCCGACCGACAGCGGCGACAGCAGGGCCCAATAGCCATCTGCGACACAGTCATGAGGCACCGGGTCAAAGGGGACGCCAAAGATGTTGTCGTCCGGCAGCGTACATGCGCCGACCGCGCCAGACACCCGAAGGCTATCGAGATTTGGAACTGGCCGCCCATCGATTTCCAGAATCACGTCCTGGGCGGTATCGACCGTTGCCGCCATGAGGTCACGCACCGACGCCTCCTGCTCCTGTGACCAGGCGGGATCGCCGTATTCCGGTGTATTGACCCAGAAGAAATTCACAATCGGGAAGAACAATGCCGTACCGACTGGAATTGTTGCTGCACGCGTCGCTGATCCGCCTGTCGTTCCCGTCAGGAACCAGACCTTGCCGGACTGTCCGACCGCGGCAAACGTACCATCAGAGTCCAACAAGGGATTGGTTGATGCGGCGACCGCCACCGTCCACTCGATCCATTCTGCGGTCAGTTCGGCGTAACCTTTACCGTATTCATGGGCGTTTGGCGGCTGTGGCCCTGGACCGGCTTGGGCACCGCCGGTCATCACGGCAAGCAGCAGGGCAAAAGCACCGGACAAGATCATGCGTGGACATTTGTCTTTCATGGGACCCTCCCCTTGGGTTGTGTTGCGTGCCGCTCCAAACGATCAAGTGTGACGATGCCCCGAGTCGACCTTCCAAGGCGCGTGGAGAAACTCCAGATCGAAAGTCATGCACGACCGGCATGAGATGCGCGGAAGCGAGCGCTCCCGCGATGTCGCCCATGCCTCCCCAGGACGGCGACCCTGCGATCCTCACGATCGCTCGGCAATATTTCGCTTGCCGAAGTCGGTTGTCAATGGCGCCGGACGCAAGCCGACGACGGTCGACAAAAGGACCGAAAAGACAAAAGGGCCCGGCGATTTCTCGCCGGGCCCTCGAAGGGTGCTGGTAGACCGTGCAGGGATCGAGAAGGCCCGTCAGTGCGTCGCCTGCGAATGACGTCCCCCGTGCTTCGAGATATGGGCAACCGCGCTGCCCGTCAGCGTCTGCTCTTCCTTGAGCGCGAGATCGCCGAGCGAGATGATGCCGACCAGCCGCTTGTCGCGATTGAGGACGGGCAGCCGGCGCACCTTCACCTCGCCCATATTGCGGGCGACGTCCTCGATTTCCTGGTCATCGAAGCAATAGAGGACCTCGCGGCTCATCACGTCCCGCACCGGCGTGTCGGGCGATTTGCCTTGCGCAACCGCCCGGATCGCGATATCGCGGTCGGTGATCATGCCGACCAGTCGATCGTCCTGCTGCACCGGCAGCACACCCGCATCAAGCTCGGCCATCATGCGCGCTGCGTCACGTATCGTCTGCGTCGGGCTCACGAGTTGCACGTCGCGCGTCATGCATTTGCTTGCTTTCATGGCAATACCTCCAAATCGTAGACATTGGGACGGGTCCGTAGGCCGACCCGGCCGGCCCATCCTTGATTTGCGACAGCGATCCGCGGGCAGGGTTCGCTACGAAGCCGCTATGCCCGGAGAGACACGTTGTGGTGGTGCGTCGCCGTCGCCTGGCCGGCGCACAACAGGGAGCGTCCGACCGCCGCGATGAAAGCTCGCGCCGACAACTTCCCCGTGCCGCCAGGCTGGGACGCGCTCGCGTGCGAACTCTGGGCCGCGAAGCGGGCACACGAGGCGGTCACGCGGGCCATTGTTTCGGCACAGCGCGCGAATCACAAGAATCCGGCATTGACTTTGCAGGCGGCGTACTACCTCTTCCTGATGAATGATCACAGGAATGGGGCGTCGATCCTGGAGAAGCAGCTCAACGTAACTCCCGGACACGTAGGAACGATCCTCAATCTTGCGGTGTTCTACTCGCGCCTGGGTCGGTGGACCGAGTCGGCCGACTTGTGCCACCGCGTACTCGCGCTCGAGTCGCAGAACGCTGCTGCACTCGACGGCCTCACGAGCTCTCTATATCGACTCGGACGCTACGACGAAGCCAGCGAAGCGGGCACACGCGCGCTGGAGGTCAAAGACCGCATGTGCAGCAAAGTAGCCGCAATGGGCTGGACGTTGCCGAAGATCGCCCCGCACGATTTCGCGACGCGGCCCGGCAAGCGCAACGTTCTCGCGTATTCGCTGTGGGGCGCACAGCCGGCGTATCTCCGCGGCGCGCTGCAGAACCTCTTGCGAGCGCCCGACCTGTATCCAGGCTGGGCGCTCCGCTTCCACGTCGACGCTACGGTACCTTCGGACTTCATCGCGCTGATCCAACGACTCGGCGGCGAGATCGTCATGCATGCCGACGCCGTATCGATGCGCGATAAGCTCTGCTGGCGCTTCCAGGTCGCGAACGATCCTCGCGTGGGCTATTTCCTGGTTCGCGATGCAGATGCCGTCATCGATCAGCGCGAAGCACAGGCGGTCGACGCGTGGTTGCGCTCCGGCCGGTGGTTCCATGCCATCCGCGACTGGTGGACGCACACGGACTTGATCCTTGCAGGGATGTGGGGCGGCGTCGCGGGCGTGTTGCCGAACATGACGAGCATGCTTGCGAAGTACCGCTCGCGAGACCTCGAGACGCCTAACATCGATCAGTGGTTTCTGCGCGATCGCATTTGGGCATTCGTGCGGCGGTCCTGCCTCGTCCACGACCGATGCTTCCGACCGCCGGGTGCGGTGCCCTTGCCCGCGCCGGTCGCTGCCGGCGACCGCCACATCGGCCAGGACGAATACGCGGCGCGCGCGCCGGATCAGGAACGCTTCTTGCGCGCGTGGATCGAGGAATATCCCTGCCTCGGTCCGTTGCAGTTCGAAACAGCGACCAGCTCTCCCGCGCTCAACACACGACCGCGATCAGGCGACGTTTAAAACAAGGGCGCCATCCGTTGCAACCACCAGCACGACGCCATCGTGCCTATCGCGTAGGCGGGCATTGCGTGCATCCACACGGGTGCTCGTGTCAGGAATCTGCGCAGTACGGCCCATGCAACGAGGATCGTACTCACGAACAGGAGCTGCCCGACCTCCACGCCAACGTTGAAAGTGAACAAGGCGAGCGGTACATCGCTCTCGGGTAGTCCGACTTCGCGCAGCGCTCCTGCGAAGCCGAAACCGTGGAGCAATCCGAAGACGAACGCCACGATCCACGGCCAGCGTTCCATGAGCCCGGCGTCGCCGCGGCGCTGTTTGGCGAGCTCGCTTGCCAGAAACAGGATGCTGAGTGCGATAACCGCTTCAACGGGAGACTGGGCAACGCGCATCCATCCAAGCGTGGCAGCCGCCAGCGTGATGCTGTGCGCGACCGTAAATGCGGTGATCGTTTTCACCAACAGCCATTTGTCGCGGACGAGGAGCATCAGTCCGAGCACGAACAACAGATGATCGACTCCCCGCAGAATGTGCTCGACGCCAAGGAGCGTGTACGCACGCGCGACATCCAGGGAATCGGGGGTCGACTCGAACAGGAACGAGGGTGTGGACGGCGACAGGCGAGCGACCTGCACCGAGCCATCGGTGCGCACCGATCGGACCAGCACGTCGGTCATCGTGGCCGCAAGGCCGTCGACGCCGATTGCACGCCCTGCCAAGCCGCCCTTGCACGCGATGGATGTGCGTTCGATGTACGCGCCGCTGACGCTGAACGCGATTGGCTCGGACGCGAGCGCGCAGGCTTCCGGAAACCGTGGATGGATCGAAAGCCGCATGTCGCCCTGCACGGGAACCTTCCACAGCACGCTCCAGGTTTCGGCCGCGGTCTGCTGCAGCTCGAGATAGCCGGGCCGCGCTTCGTGGCCGTGTGCCGGTTGGGGCCAATGCGCCGTCCACGCGCACACGATCACCAGCAACAACCGACGAATCATGGCTGTTGCGCCGCGTTCGCGGTGTTCCCGGATGGCATGTTCGCATCGGCCTGCGGTTGCGCTCCTTCGACGACTACCGTGTATTTCCCGCGCAACTTGCCATAGGTCGAGTCGACGACTTCCCTGCTGCGCGCCGCTTGCCATTCGCGCTGCACGGCCTCCCGCACCTCCGAGAGGGGCCTCGATCCTCCTTCGGTGTGTTCGCTGACACGGACGAGATGCCATCCGTAGCTGGACTGCACCGGGCCCGTCCAGTGTCCGGGCGCGAGTTGGGCCACTTGCCGGGCAAAGTCATCGCCGAACACGCGTCCGACCTCACCGACGCTGGCAAGCGCCATTTCACCCGGCAACATCGTCGCGTCGCCGAGTCCCGTGAAGGTGGAACGCTCGCCC
>Ga0157369_10006695_pt1 | contig 13309 bp, 17 predicted proteins | sample C25metaG_FD_113461 | JGI IMG/M metagenome (GOLD analysis project Ga0157369, IMG submission 113461) | Corn rhizosphere microbial communities from Kellogg Biological Station, Michigan, USA - C2-5 metaG | ecosystem: Host-associated > Plants > Roots > Rhizosphere > Soil | place: USA: Michigan...
GAGCGCGAGGCGGATCTCATCGCGGCCGGCGTTCTTCGTGAGGAAGCCGACCGCGCCTGCGGAGAGCGCAGCGAGGATCGATTCGTCGTCGGCGTACGTCGTGAGGACGACGACCTGCGTGCGGGGATGCCGCTCGCGGATCCGGCGCGTGGCCTCGACGCCGTCGACGCGCGGCATCCGCAGGTCCATCAGCACGACGTCCGGGTCGTGCTCGGTCGTGAGCGCGACCGCTTCCTCCCCGTCCGCGGCCGCACCGACCACTTCGACGCCGGGCAGGAGCTCGAGGATCGTCACGAGCCCGTCGCGCACAGCCGTCTGGTCGTCGGCGACGACGACCTTCATGCGGGCACCGTCGCCTGCACGGTCCAGCCCTCGTCCGAGGGCGCTGCCGTGACGCGGCCGCCGGCGAGCTCGATCCGCTCGCGCATCCCCTGCAGCCCGTACCCGCCGAGGGCGCGCTCCCGCGCCGGCGCCGCCGGCGCCTCGTTCGTCACGGTCAGCACGGTCTCGTCGTCGGCGTAGTCGATCGTGATCGAGGCGGCTGCGCCCGGCGCGTGCTTGCGCACGTTCGTGATCGCCTCCTGCGCCGCGCGGAGGAGGCCGACGCCCGCAGCCGGAGGCAGCGGACGCGGCGTCCCGACGACCGACAGCGTGATCGGCGTGCCGGCGACGAGCTCGCGCACGCGCTCGTCGAGCTGCACCGGGTCGTCCCGAAGCGCACGCACGGCCGCGTGCGCCTCGCCGATCCCGTCGTTGACGAGCCCACGCGCGCGGGCGAGCGTCGAGCGCAGCCGCTCGGTGCCGGCACCGCTCTCGAGCAGTGCGTCGAGGGCCTCGAGCTGCATCGACACCGCGCCGAGCGTGTGGGCGAGGACGTCGTGCACCTCGCGCGCGAGCGCCGTCCGTTCCTGCGCGACCGCGAGCTCCGCCTGCGAGCGTGCCCGTTCCTCGGCCTGCCGCCGGCTCAGGCCGCCGATGAAGCCCGCGAGCGCGACGGCTGCGCCCGCCGCGACCGTCGCCGTGCCGCCGCCGCCCGCGAGCGTCGCGATCCCCAGCGTCACGGGGCCGACCGCCGCGATCGCCACCGCGGCGGGCAGCTCGAAGCCGGAGGCGGCGGCGATCGACACCGCCGCGAAGACGGCGATCCCGATCGATCCCCAGAACGAGAGAACGCCGCCGGCGACACCGAGCACGAGCAGGGCGGCGACGACGATGTCGCGCCGACCGCGCCACTGAGCGACGACCCACGTCGCCCACGCAACCGCAACCACCGCCAGCAACGCCAGCGGCGCGGGCCGGCCGTCCGCCTGCCGTGCGATCAGCACGACGAGGAGGACGAGCCAGCCCACGCGGCGGACGACGCGGTTCCGCGGCTCCCGGTTACGGGTCACACGAGCGATGATGCACGGCGGCCGTAGCCGCGTGCGACCAGGATCGCCGTCCGGCTGACGACCTCGGTCAGCGCCATCAGGACGAGCGCGGCGACCCATGCCTGCGCGGTCGTGATGTCGTGGTGCGCGCTGAACCGGATGATCGACGCGCCGCCGCCGTGCTGCGCGTAGAGGGAGAAGGCGATCCGCGAGCCGACGCCGACGATCCAGAGGGCGGCGGCCACCGCGGTCGCCCGTGCGAACGGGACGCCGTCGTGGTCGGGGTAGACGCGGGTGTAGAGGGCGCAGAGCGTGCCGAGGACGAGGCCGGCGGCGGCGCCCGTGAGCGCGAGCCACAGGTCGTTGCCGGCCGTGGGGACGGAATGGAGGAAGCGGAACGCCGCATAGGCGACGAGTGCGAGCGGCATGTAGAGGTTCGCGCCGGCGAGCCGCTTGCCGCGGAGCTGCCGGACGACCACGAGGACGAGCAGGCCGTTGAGGAGGTATTCGCTGGTTGTCATGCCGAGGAGTCTCGGCTCCCGGGCTTGCGAGCGCCTCGGGCGCAGGGTTGAACCGCGGGTGGAGATTTCTCCACCCGGACCTTTGGCTCGATCCGGGCCGTAGTGCAGGCATGGACCGCCGCTCGTTCCTCGCCGCCGCCGCGGCGGCGCCGGTCGCGCTGCGTCTCCCCGGGCCGCTCGTCTACGTGACCGCGGACCTCGAGGCGCACGTCGCCGTCGTCGATCTCGACCACCGCACCGTCGTGCAGCGGATCCGCACGCTGCCCGATCCGCGCAGCATCGAGCGCGTCGGCCCGGCCGCGGTCGTCGCGCATACCGTGTCCGGCAGGCTCTCGATCCTCGGTCGCGGTGACGTCGAGCACGAGCTCGACGCGATGGCCGAGCCGCGGTACACGGCCGCCGACGGGCGACTCGCGTGGGTGACCGACTCGGGCGAGCCGTCGGTCGTTGCAGTCGACGTCGAGCGCGGGACGATCGTCCGCCGCATCAAGCTCAAGCAGTGGCCGCGCCATCTTGCGCGGCACGGCGACACGCTCGTCATCTCGCTCGGCACCGCCTCGCCCGAGCTCGCGATCGTGGCGAACGGCGACGTGCGCTACCGGAAGGCGCCGTTTCCCGTGCACGACGTCGGCTTCGCGCCCGACGGCCGGCTCTGGCTGACGAGCGGCGAGCAGACGTCGATCTGGGTCGGTCGCACGCTGCGTGCCGGCTCACCGCCGCAGCACGTGACCTTCCTGAACGGCCGCGCCTACGTGACGAGCGGTGACGACGGCACGCTGCGCACGCACTCGCTGACCGGCGCCGTCCTGCACGAGGCGCGGGTCCCAGTCGGGTCGTACAACGTGCAGTTCGGAGCCGACCGGGTGTTCACGCCCTCACTCGACGCGGGCACGCTCGCCGTCCTCGACGGTCCTGTCGTCCACGTCGCGCGATCGTCGCACGACGCGGCGTTGTTGCGCGCCTAGACCCCCTGCGCGTCAAGATCGCCCTGTGAGGATCATCTCCGGGTCGCGGAAAGGTCACACGATCCAGGCCCCCTCGGGCCGCGGCACGCGTCCTACGTCGGACCGGGTGCGGGAGAACATCTTCAACATCGTCGGTCCCGTCGACGACGCGACGGTGCTCGATCTCTATGCGGGCTCCGGTGCGATGGGCCTCGAGGCGCTGTCGCGGGGGGCGGGCACCGTGGTCTTCGTCGAGCGCGATCTCGAGGCGATCCGCGCCATCGAGCGCAACCTCGACAAGCTGCGCCTGCGCGGCACCGTTCTCCGCCAGGACGCGATCGCCGTGCTTGCCGGCGAAAGGAGGAAGTACGATCTCGTCTTCGTCGATCCGCCCTACGAGATGTACATCGACCTCCAACCACAGCTCGCGCGCTATCTGCCGGCAGTCGTCGCGGAGGACGGCATCGTCGTCGTCGAGACAGACGCCCGCGTCGAGCCTGACCTGCCGCTCGAGCAGCGCACGTCGCGGAAGTACGGTTCCGCGCGCGTGACGGTCTACGGATGATCACCGCGATCTGTCCGGGCTCCTACGACCCGGTGACGAACGGCCACATCGACGTGATCACGCGTGCGGCCGGAATCTTCGACCGCGTCGTCGTCGGCGTCGTCGGCAACCCGCATCACAAGCAGCCGATGTTCGCGACCGACGAGCGAATCGATTTCCTGCGGCATGCGCTCTCGCATCTCGACAACGTCGAGGTCGACGTGTTCCGCGAGCTCGTGGTCGATTTCGCGAAGCGCTGGGAGGCGAAGGCGATCGTCAAGGGGCTGCGCGTCATTTCCGACTTCGAATGGGAGTTCCAGATGAACCAGCTCAACCGCCATCTCGCGCCCGACGTCGAGACGGTGTACGTGATGGCGAGCCCGCAGGTCAGCTTCGTCTCGTCGAGCGGCGTCAAGGAGATTGCCGCGTTCGGCGGCGACATCTCGGAGCTCGTCCCGGAGCCGGTCGCGCGCCGCTTCAAGGAGATGTTCCCCAACGGTCGGCCGGGAACTCCGGAGAACCCGGGGGAATGAGCGAGCGGGCTGTCACCCTGCGCGACGGGCGCACGCTGCACGTGTACGACGACGGCGATCCGAACGGCAACGCGGTCGTCGAGCACCATGGCACGCCGGGCTGCGGTGTCTCGTATGCGCCGGACGTCGAGCTCGCGCGCGAGCGCGGCCTGCGCGTCGTCAGGTACGACCGCGCAGGCTACGGCGGCTCGACCGCCAAGCCGGGACGCTCGGTCGCCGACGTGGCCGCGGACATCGAGGACGTTGCAGACGCGCTCGGCATCGAACGGTTCGTGACCCTCGGCGGCTCGGGCGGGTGCCCGCACTCGTTCGCCTGCGGCGCGCTGCTTCCCGGCCGGTGCATCGCGTCCGGCGCGATCGCCTCGCCGGCGCCGTGGGGCGCCGAGGATCTGGACTGGCTCGCGGGCCAGGGCGAGCAGAACGTCGAGGAGTGGAACGCGGCGCTGCAAGGCCCCGACGTGCTCGAAGCCTTTCTCGAGCCGATGGCGGAAGAGATCCGTGCGGCGACGCCGGAGCAGATCATCGAAGTGCTCGAGTCGCTGCTGCCGCCGGTCGATCGCGCCGTCCTGACGGGCGACCGTGGAAAGCACGCGAAGCGCAGCTTCGACGGCGCGCTCGCGGTCGGGATCGAGGGCTGGCGCGACGACGACCTCGCATTCACGAAGCACTGGGGCTTCGAGCTGGACGAGATCGGGGTCCCGACGCTGCTCTGGCAGGGCCGGCAGGACAAGATGGTGCCGGCCGCGCACGGCGAGTGGCTGGCCGAGCGGATTCCGGGCGTCGAGGCGCACATCAGCGACGAGGACGGCCATCTCTCGATCGCCGTCGGGCGCCTCGGCGAGATCTACGACTGGGCGTCGGCGCGCTTCTAGAGGACCGTCCGGGCCGACAGCGAAGCTACGATTCCAAGCAGATGGACGTTCTCGTTCTCATCGACAAGCTCGACGACCTCGTCCACAACGCGAAGGCCGTCCCGCTCACCGACCAGGTTCGTATCGATCGCGAGGAGATCTACGACATCCTCGATCAGATGCGCGCGACCATCCCGGAGGAGATCAAGCAGGCGCGCTGGATCGTCAAGGAGCGCCAGGAGATGCTCGCCGAGGCGAAGCGCGAGGTCGACCGGCTGCTCGCCGAAGCGCGTGAGCAGGCGGTGCGCGAGGCATCGCAGACCGAGATCGTCAAGATCGCCGAGCGGCAGGCGCAGGAGATCGTCGACGACGCGCGCCGCGACGCACGCGAGGCGCGGCTCGAGATGGAGGATTGGGCCGACTCGATGCTCGCATCGCTCGAGGTCAACCTCGACCGCTTCCTGACCGCGGTTCGCCGCGGGCGTGAGCGGCTGCACGAGCGATCGCAAGAGAGCGTTGTCGGAGCCGGGCTCGGCGCCGACGGCAGCAGTGCCGGCGACGATCTCTACTGACGAACTAGCGTCTCCGATCGTTGCGCCGCACGGTCGTCGAATGGATCGTCACGCTCGCGGTCGCGGCCGTCGTCGTGCTCGGCGTCGAGCATTGGATCGCGCAGCCGTTCCGCGTGCCGACCGGGTCGATGGAGCCGACGCTGCAATGCGCGAAGCCGTCGCGCGACTGCACCGGCCGCTTCAACGACCGCGTGATCGTCGCGAAGATCGTCTACCGATTCCGCGATCCGCATCGTTTCGAGATCGTCGTCTTCCACGCGCCGCCGGCCGCGAAGGAGAAGTGCGCCGAGGGCGGCACGTTCCTCAAGCGCGTGATCGGGCTCCCCGGCGAGCAGGTCAGTGAGAAGGACGGCATCTTCTATGTCGACGGCAAGAGGCTGAACGAGCCGTACGAGACGTTCGACACACGCGACTCCGTGACACAGCGCTGGCCGCGCGACGGCCCGAATCAATACTTCGTGATGGGCGACTACCGCATCGACTCGTGCGACTCGCGTACGTGGGGGACGGTCGCACGCAGCGCGTTCATCGGGCCGGTTGTCGCGACGTACTGGCCGCCGAATCGCTGGACAATTCGATGAACGCCTCCGCGGCCGCGCTGCGATACCGGTCGCGATGCCACACGATCGCGAGTTGCCGCGGCGGGATGCGGTTGCCGAACGGGAGCGCGACGTACGCCGGATTGCGCGGATTGACGACGAGCTGTGGGACGACGGCGTAGCCGAGCCCTTCCGCGACGAGCCCGATCAACGTTCCGTTGTCGTCGCTGCGGAAGACGACGTTGAGGTCTGGAACGCGACCGCGCAGATACGTCTCCGGCTCGCCGAGCTGGCGCCAGGTGACGAGCGGCAGGCCGGCGAGCTCGCGCAACGGCGGCGCGCTCTCGCGCGCGGCGAGCGGGTCGTCCGCGGCCACGAGCAACACGTACGGGTCGCGCAGGATCTCTTCCCACTCGAACGGCCCGTCGGGTAGCGGGAGGTCGGCGAAGGTCAGGTCGAGCTCGCCGTGCTCGACGAGCCGTAGCAGCGCGGCGGCATCCGTCTCCTCGCGCACTCGCACCTCGACGCGCGGCCACTCCTCGCGAAAGCGACGTAGGAGGGCGGGGAGGATGCGCGCGCCGACGCTCTGGAAGATGCCGACGCGCAGCGGGCCCGCCGCTCCTTCTGCGAGGGCGTTCATGTCTGCCTGCGCGGCGTCGAGCTGCGCGACGATCGCGTCGGCATGGCGGAGGAGGAGCCGCCCGGCGTCGGTGAGCGCGACCGGCCGCGGCCCGCCCGGGCGCTCGACGAGCCGCTGCCCGACGGCCTGCTCGAGGCGGGCGATCTGCTGGCTGATCGCCGACTGCGTGTAGCCGAGCTCCCGCGCCGCAGCGATGAACGAGTGCGTCCGGCCCACCGCCTCGAGGGCCGCGAAGTGGCGCAGCTCTACATTAGAAAGATTCATCAATACTGATAGTAACTGCATTTGTGCTGATCGATGAGCGTCAGCACACTGGACGCATGAGGCTCGTCACCGCGCTTTTCACCGTGTATGTCGTCTGGGGGTCGACGTATCTCGCGATCGCCCTCGCCGACCGCTCGCTGCCGCCGCTGCTGATGCTGTCGGTGCGGTTCCTGATCGCCGGAGCGGTGCTCTTCGCGTGGAAGCGCCGGCGGCCGACGCTGCGCCAGTGGGCCGCAGCCGCGACGGTCGGCGCGGCGCTGCTCGTGGTCGACACGGGCGGGGTCGCCTTGGCGGAGCAGCGCGTCCCCTCGGGCATCGCGGCGCTGCTCGTCGCGAGCGTCCCGCTCTTCATCGCCCTGATCGACCGCGTCTGCTTCGGGATCCGCATCCCGCTCGGCGCCGCCCTCGGCATCGTCGTCGGGCTCGTCGGCGTCGGGCTGCTCGTCGGCGGGGGCGGCCGCGTCGATCCCGTCGGCGCCGCCGTGCTGATCGTCGCGTCCTTCGCCTGGGCCGCGGGCTCCGCCTACTCGCGCGTCGCGCCGCTGCCGGAGGACACGGTACTGTCGGCGGCGATGCAGATGCTCACCGCGGGCGCCATGCTCGGCGTCCTCGGCGCTGCTGCGGGTGAGCGCTTCCACACCGTCACTGCGTCGTCGCTCGGCGCGCTCGGCTTCCTCGTCGTCTTCGGCTCGCTGCTCGCCTTCACCGCGTACGGCTGGCTGCTCCGGAACGCGCCGTCGCCGCTCGTCTCGACGTACGCCTACGTGAATCCGGCGGTCGCCGTCGTCCTGGGCTGGCTCTTCATCGGCGAGCACATCGGGCCGCGGGAGGTCGTTGCCGGGCTCGTCATCCTCTCCTCGGTCGCGCTGCTCGCGATCCGGCACGAGCGCCGCGCGGCCCCGGAGCCGGTGGCCGAGGCGCTGGCGCCGTACATCCGGCGGCAGGAGGCGAAGCGCTCGGAGTTCCGCGGTGCGCCGAGGCTGCATGAGCTCCCTCGGATGGCGGCATAGTGAGGGTGTGACCCACTTCAACCTGCGGCAGGCGCGCCTGCGCAGCGGCGAGCAGCTGCGCGAGGAAGTCGAGATCGAGCTCGAGCCGTTCACGCTCGGCGGCCAGGAGTACGCGCCGGAACCGAGCGTCGTCCCGGCGCGGCTCTCGATCACGAAGGCGACGACCGGGACGGTGTTCGAGCTGTCGTTCCGCGCCACCGTGACGGGGCCGTGCTTCCGCTGCCTGCGCGAGACGACGATCGAGGAGTCGGTGCACGCGCGCGAGTACCACGCGAACAATCCGGGAGGCGATCCCGAGCTCGTGTCGGAGTACGTGCACGACGACCAGCTCGACCTGAGCGCGTGGGCCCGGGACGCGTTCGCGCTGCAGCTTCCCGAAAAGATCCTGCACGCGCCGGACTGCGCCGGCCTGTGTGCCGTGTGTGGAAAGGACCTGAACGAGGAGCCGCACACCCACGACGAGCTCGCCGCGGATCCGCGGTGGGCCGCGCTCGACGAGCTGCGCGGCCAGCTCTGACCGGCGATGAGTTCCGGCCCGTCCGCCGGTCTGAGGAGCATGAAGACGCTCAAGCTCGCCATGTACGTCGCGCTCGACGGCGTCGTCGAGGAGCCGATGTGGACAGGTCCCTTCTGGAATCAGGAGCTGTCCGACCTGCAGGCGGAGTACCTCTACTCGAGCGACGCGCTCGTCCTCGGCCGCGTCACCTACGAGGGCTTCGCCGCAGCCTGGCCGTCGATGGAGGAGCAGACCGGTGACTTCGGCCGGAAGATGAACTCGATGCCCAAGCACGTGGCGTCGCGCACGCTGCGGTCGTTCGAGTGGAACGCGTCGCCGATCGAGGGCGACCTCGGGGCCGCGGTCCGCGCGCTCAAGGAGGGGGAGGGAGGCGACCTCCTGATCTACGGCAGCGGCACGCTCGTCGACGAGCTGACGCGGCTGCGCCTGATCGACGAGTACCGGCTGATGATCCACCCGGTCGTCGTCGGCCGCGGCAAGCGGCTTTTCGCAACCGCCCCCGAGACGACGTTGCGCCTCGAGGACAGCCGCACGACGGAGACGGGGGTCGTCGTCGCGACCTATCGGGCGACGTCGGACTAAAGAACTCGGCCTCTCTGTGACTCTTTTCCTCGATGGCGAGGATCGAGGGTCTGATCGAGGAGCTGTACCGCGAGCGCTACGTCGGCTTCCGCAACGCGCTCACCCCGGTCGTCGGCAGCCGCGAGGCCGCGCGTGACGTCGTGCAGGAAGCCTTCGCACGAGCGCTTCGCGACGCGCGGAAGCTGCGTCGCGAGGACGCTCTCGCGGGCTGGATCTGGCGCATCGCGGTCAACATCGCGCTGCGCGAGCGGCGGGGCCTCGCCCCTGACGAGATCCCGGAGGACCTGACGATCGCGGAGCCGGAACGGGATCCCGATCTCGCCGCGGCGATCCGGTCGCTGCCGCCCCGACGGCGGCTCGTCGTCTTCCTCCGGCACTACGCCGGCTTCACCTATGCCGAGATCGCCGAGGCGACCGGGGTCGCCGAGGGCACGGTGGCCGCGACGCTCGCTCAGGCCCATGCCGCATTGCTCGAACAACTGCTGACGAAGGAGCTCGCGAATGATCACCGACGCTGACACGCTGCTCGCGACTCGCTTCGCGGCGATCCGCGACGAGACCGACGACTCCGACTGGAACGACGTTCTGCGCCGCTGCGCACCGCGCCGGCGGCCGGGCACGCGCGCGCTCGTCGCCCTCGCGGTCGCGATCGCCGTGGGGATCCCGACCGCATTCGCGTTCGGCGCCGTCCGTGACTTCTTCTTCGGAACCCCGGCGCCGCCGCTGATCAAGGGCGCGTTCGCAGGCGACAACACGATGCGCGCGCTGATGGTGAGGTGGGCGCGCGCCCACCACCAGAAGCTCATGGCGACGCCGCCGATCGTGAACGGAGCGAAGGCGCACGGCGTCACCGCCGTCAGCACGAGCGACGGGCCGTTGGCCCTGTGGGCTGCCCCGGCGACCGGCGGGAGGCAGTGCTGGTTCGTCGGCTTCGAGAACGACCTGATCGGCCACCGGCGCGCGACGGGCGGCGGCGGCTGCGACTCGTCGCCCACGCCGCCCGGCAAGATCGACGTCGGGTGGGGCTGGTCGGCGGAGCACCCGACGCTGAAAGTGCTCAGCGGTCGCCTCTACGTCGAGGCCGTGTCACTCGACGTGACCGCGACCGACAACGAGACCCACGCCACGAAGACGTACCGACTCCCCGTCGTGCACAGCTACTTCCTCGGCGCGTTCCCCCGCTCGCTCCACTCGCCGACGAAGGTCGTCGCGCGGAACGCGGCCGGGCGGATCGTCCTGACGTTCAGGATGTCCCGCTAGCGCCCGATCGACGACATGTCGGCGTAGCGGTCTCCGGCAGCGTTGCCGAGTGCGTCGAGCCGCTGCAGATCCTCGTCCGTCAGCTCGACCTGCGACGCCGCGGCGTTCTGCTCGAGGTACGTCCGCCGCTTCGTGCCCGGAATCGGGACGACGTCGTCGCCGCGGGAGAGTACCCACGCGAGCGCGACCTGCGCCGGCGTCACACCCTTCGCCTCCGCGATCTCGTTGACCGTCTCCACGAGCCGTCGGTTGCGCTCGAGGTTGTCGCCCTGGAAGCGCGGATGGTTCTTCCGGAAGTCGCCCTCGTCGAGCTCGTCCGGCGAGGTGAACCTGCCGGCGAGGAAGCCGCGGCCGAGCGGCGAGTACGCGACGAAGCCGATGCCGAGCTCCCGGCAGGTCGCGAGCGTCCCGGTCTCGTCGGGATCGCGCGTCCACAGCGAGTACTCCGACTGCAGCGCCGTGATCGGATGCACGGCGTGCGCACGCCGGATCGTCTCCGCGCCCGCTTCCGACAGGCCGATGTGCTTGATCTTTCCGGCGGCAACCAATTCGGACAGAGCGCCGACCGTCTCCTCGATCGGCGTGTCGGCGTCGACGCGGTGCTGGTAGTAGAGATCGACGTGGTCGACACCGAGGCGGCGGAGCGACGCGTCGATCGCGCTGCGCACGTAGTCGGGCGAGCCGTCGATCGTGCGGCTGCCGTCCTCGAACCAGCGGTTGCCGAACTTCGTCGCGAGCACCACCTCGTCGCGACGGCCGGCGATCGCACGCCCGACGAGCTCCTCATTGGCGCCCGTTCCGTACACGTCGGCCGTGTCGAGGAAGAAGATCCCGAGCTCCAGTGCGCGGTGGATCGTGGCGATCGATTCGTCTTCGTCCGTCGCTCCGTACCAGGCCGACATCCCCATGCAGCCGAGCCCCTGGTCGGAGACCTGCAGTCCTTGTCCGAGAGTTCTCATACACGGAGTTTGCTCGACGGGCGACCGGTTACGCGTCAGTCGAGATGGCCGTCGCGGTCATCACCGGCTCGGACTCCGGCATCGGCAAGGCGACCGCGGTCAAGCTCGCACGAGACGGCTTCGACATCGGCATCACCTGGCATCGCGACGAGGACGGCGCGAGCGAGACGGCGGAGGAGGTGCGCGGCCACGGTCGACGCGCGGAGGTGGAGCAACTCGACCTCGGGTTCAACGTCACCTCCGTTCACGAGTAGTACAAGCCGATCGTCGAGGGCGTCGCTTACACCGTCGCGAAGCACGGGCTCGGCGGCCTGACGAAGCAGCTTGCGTTCGAGCTCGGCCGCCACGACATCATGCTCGTCAGTCCGAGCTCGATGCCTCAGGATCTCTGACGGGGACGTACGGCGTCGTCGTCGTAACCTGAACGAAGCCCAGCCGTTCGAGGATCGGCCGGCTCGTCGGCAGCGCGTCGACGTAGAGGTAGCGGTAGCCGCGCTCGCGCGCGATCTCGGCTCGCTTGGCGACGGTGGCGCGGTAGAAGCCGCGGCCACGGTACTCCGGCAACGTCACGCCGCCGAAGAGGCCGGCGAACTCGACGTCGTCGGCGAGGTCGACGCGTCCGCCGGACACCGGCCGGCCGTCGACGCGGACGACGACCGCGAGCGACTCCTCCGGCAGCTCGTACCGCCGGCCGAACACATGGTGTGCGAGCTCGACGAAGGCTTCGCGTGCGAGCTCGACCTCCACCTCCACGTCCGGAGGCGCGATCGCTACGGCCTCCGCGACGAGCAACGCTTCCTCGGCCTCGGGAACGAGGCCGGCCGCGAGGAGCCGTCCGGGTATGTCGGCGGGATCGTGAGCGTAGTACTTCCACTCGACGTGCCCGGGTAGGCCGGCGATACGCGCAACCATCCCTTCGACGTCGCCGTCCGGCGGGGGCCAGAGGACAGCTGCCCAGTCGTTGCCGACGTACAGGCCGTCCGGCCCGGCGGCGTCACGACGGATCTGGCGGTCGAACTGCTCGAGAATCGTTTCGGGTACCATGCCGCCTCGATCATGGCAGTCCCCAAGCGGAAAACCTCGAAATCCAGGCGCGACAAGCGCCGCGCGACGCACGCGATCAGCGCGCCGCGCGTGAACGTCTGCCCGAACTGCGGGCAGCCGAAGCGGCCTCACCACGTCTGCACGACCTGCGGCACCTACAAGGGTCGCGAGGTCGAGCCGCTCCGGATCGACGCTCCGTAGAGCATGCCTCGCATCGCGGTCGACGCGATGGGGGGAGACCGCGGTCCGGGCGAGATCGTCGCGGGCGCGCTCGCCGCGCGCAGCGGCACGCTGACGCCGATCCTCTTCGGCGACGCCGGGCTCGACACGCAGGGCCTCGACCTGCGCGAGACGACGGGCGTCGTCGAGATGCACGAGAAACCTGCCGACGTCGTGCGCGCGAAGCCGGACAGCTCGCTCGTCGCGAGCGTTCGCGCGGTGCACGAGGGGACGGCCGACGCGGTCGTGAGCGCCGGCAACACCGGCGCGATGCTCGCCGCAGGCCTGCTCGAGCTGCGCCGCATCCCGGGCGTCATGCGTCCCGCGATCGCGGTGCCGATCCCGGCGCAGAACGGCCCGTCCGTCCTGCTCGACGCCGGCGCGAACGCCGACGCGCGGCCCGAGCACCTCGTCCAGTTCGCGACGATGGGCGCCGTCTTCGCGGAGGAGATCCTCGGCATCGGGAGACCGACCGTCCGCCTCCTCTCGATCGGCGAAGAAGAGGAGAAGGGGAACCAGCTGACGCTCGAGGCGCACGCCCTGCTGAAGGAGAGCGACCTCGACTTCCGGGGCAACTGCGAGGGCCGCGACATCCTGCGCGGCGCCGCCGACGTCGTCGTCACGGACGGCTTCACCGGCAATGTCGTCCTGAAGACGCTCGAGGGGACGATCCGCACGATTCTCGAAGGCCTGCGCGCGGAGATCACTGCGAGCACGCGCGGCAAGATCGGCGGCCTCCTGATCCGCCCGGCCGCGAGAAATCTCAGACATCGCCTCGATCCGGACACCTACGGCGGCGCCTATCTGCTCGGTCTGCGCGGTCTCGCGGTGATCGCCCACGGCAATTCCTCCTCGCGCGCGATCGAGAATGCGATCCGCCTCGCGGCTCGCGGCGTCGAGCACGACGTCGTCGGGCGGCTCACACAACGGCTGGAGCAGC
>Ga0157369_10006696_pt1 | contig 13309 bp, 12 predicted proteins | sample C25metaG_FD_113461 | JGI IMG/M metagenome (GOLD analysis project Ga0157369, IMG submission 113461) | Corn rhizosphere microbial communities from Kellogg Biological Station, Michigan, USA - C2-5 metaG | ecosystem: Host-associated > Plants > Roots > Rhizosphere > Soil | place: USA: Michigan...
CATAACCGGTCAACGTCGGATCGGTGTCACTCACCGTCCACGACGCCGACCGCGCCGTCCCCGTCGACGGGGCAACGCCACCCGCCGTCGGCGCCGGCGGCGTCAACAGATAGGTCAGCGTCAACGACGTGGCCGAGGACACCCCGTGGTCGACCGCGGTCACCGTCACCGTGTAGGTGCCGGCCGGCTGGTCGGTCAGATCCAACGCCAGCGTCGCCGACGAACAATCCACCGTCGCACCCGCACCAGGCCCCGACACCGTGCACGTGTAACCCGACAACGTCGAATCCGCCGTCGACAACGTCCACGACGGCGACCGGCCCGTCCCCGTCCCCACACCCGACGCCGTCGGCGCCGGCGGGTAGAGGGTGTAGGTCAGGACGAGCGACGACGGGCTCGTGACGCCCGCGTCGACGGCGGTGACGGTCACGGTGTAGGTGCCGGCCGGCTGGTTGGTCAGATCCAACGCCACCGTGCCGTTGCCACAGGTCGCGGCGGTGGTGAGCGTCGACTGGGCCGGGCCGGTGACCGCGCACTGCAAGGTGGCCCCGGAGTCGGCGTCGCTCACCCCCCAGCTCGGGGTGCGGCTGGTGCCGGACTGTGCCTGCGCACCGGAGGTCAGGGTCGGTGCCGGCGGCGCCTGCAAGGCATAGGTCAAGGTGAGCGTCCCGAGGCTGTCCACACCGTTGTCCACAGCCGTCACCACGACGGTGTAGGTGCCGAGCGGCTGGCCGGACAGGCTGAGCTTCACCGTGCCACCGGAGCACGTGGACGCGGTCGCCGAGGAGTTGGCCGGTCCGGTCACGTCGCAGGTGTAGGTCGCCTGCGGGTCTGCATCCTGCACGGACCAGCTCGGCGAACGGCCGTTGCCGGACTGGCTGGCGGTGCCGGACGCCAGGGTCGGGTCGGGCGGGTAGAGCGTGTAGGTCAGCGTCAGCATGGTCTGGCTGGCAACTCCGGCGTCGACGGCTTTGACCGTGACCGTGTAGGTGCCCGCCGGCTGGTTGGCCAGGTTGAGCGCGACGGCGCCGTTGGCGCATGTCGCGGCGGTGGTGAGGGTGGAGGTGGCGGGCCCCGCGACGACGCAGGACAGGGTGGCGTTCGAGTCGGCCTCTGCGACTGACCAGCTCGGCGTGCGGCCCGTGCCGGCCTGGCTGGCGGTCGAGCCGGTGCCGACCGTGGGTGCCGGCGGGTAGAGGGTGTAAGTGAGCACCAAGGGGGCGCTGGTGCCAGTGTCGTCCAGGGCGGTCACGTTCACCGTGTAGGTGCCGGCCGGCTGGTTGGTCAGGTCCAGGCTGACGGTGGTGGAGCATGCCGACGTCGTGGTGAGCGACGACGTCGCGGGGCCGGTCACCTGGCATGAGTAGGTGGCCGCAGAGTCGCTGTCCTGCACTGACCAGCTGGGCGAGCGGCCGGTGCCGGACTGGTTCGCAACCGAGCCGCCGGTGAGGGTCGGGGCGCCGGGCGCGAGCAGATCGTAGGTCAGCGTCAGCGGGTCGGAGCTGACGCCCTGGTCGGACGCGGTGACCGTCACCGCGTAGTGGCCGGTGGGCTTGCCGGCCAGTGCGAGCGCGACCGAGGTCGCGTCACAGGTCGAGGCGGTGATGGTGCCGGAGCCGCTGGGTCCTTGTACGGCGCAGGCGATGGCCGCAGAGCTGTCCGCCTCCTGCACCGACCAGCTGGGGCTGCGACCGGTGCCGCTCTGGCCAGCGGTGCCGCTCGCAAGGGTCACGGCGGGCGGCTGGTAGGTGTAGCTGAGCTGAAGCGAGCCTGGGCTGGGCTCGCTGTTGTCGACGGCCTTCACGTCGATCGTGTAGGTGCCGTAGGGCTGCCCGGCCAGGTCGAACCCGGCCGAGCCGGCGCCGCAGGTCTGCGCCGTGGTCAGCGTGCCCGGTCCCGAAACCGCGCATTGCAGAGCCGCGCCGAGGTCGGAGTCCGCCACCTGCCAGCTGACGCTGGTGCCGGTGCCGTTCTTCGTCCCGACCTCGCCGGTGCCGAGCGTGGGCGTCGGCGGCACTGCGGTGACGGTTGACGTAGCGGCCGGCGACACGGTCGTGTCCGTGCCGTCGTAGGCATCGAGCTGGTAGCTGCCGGCGAGATCAGCGCTGGCCTGGGCAGTGCCGGCGCTGCAGTCGACGGTGGTGGTGGCCCCGCTCGGATCGGTGATCACGCAGGTCGTGGTGGTGTTGGCGATGACGGGGATCGACCAGGTGATCTGGGCTCCGGTGACGACGCTCGTGGGCGCGGCGATCGACCCGGAGGTGTCTACGTCGGCGTGGGCAGTGCCGAGAAGGCCAAAAGTCGCAAAAGCGACACCGGCGGTCGGCAGCATCCAGCGCACGGCCGTCCGAAGGACGTCCCCCCTGCGCTTGTTCGTTCTGAACACGCCCACCACCAAGGTCGCCATCGGCAACTTCGGGCAATTCCTTGATGGCCGCCGAGCCGGATGTTGGCCCGGCAAGCCGACTTGACGCCGGGAGACAACGCGTTTGCCGACCTGTTACCGTCGTCAAGGACTCTTGTCGAAGGGACTGCCGCATGGCCGACTGGCCGTATCCGTCGTACGCCGATCGTCGCTGGCTCGGTGGGGATCGCGGCGGCGACCGCGCCCTTGCCGCGGTCGTCCGCGCCCTTCGCGGCCTGGTGGCCGAGACCGGGGGCGAGGTCGACGGCTCCCCGGAGGCGCTGCTGCACGCGATGGCGCAACTCGCGGACCTGGGTGAACGGGCCGAGTGGGCACTGCTGTCACTGATCGGCGAGGCACGCACCGCAGAGGTGACCTGGGCCGCGATCGGCGACGCCCTAGGGGTCACCAAGCAGGCGGCCCAGCAGCGCTTCGCCCCCTACGTCAAACAAGCCCTCGAGCAGGCCTCGCCGTAGTGCAAGCGCGGGACGGCGAGCGACCTCACCCCAGGTGCGGGTAACGCCAGTCCCGAGGTGGCACGAAGTTCTCCTTGATCGCCCGCGGCGAGGTCCAACGCAACAGGTTGAGGGCAGAGCCCGCCTTGTCGTTGGTGCCCGAGGCGCGCGCGCCACCGAACGGCTGCTGGCCGACGACCGCGCCGGTCGGCTTGTCGTTGACGTAGAAGTTCCCGGCCGAGTAGCGCAGGGCCTCCCCGGCGGCCGCAACGGCGGTCCGGTCCTGGGCGAAGATCGCTCCGGTCAAGGCATACGGCGCGACGTCCGCCGCTTGCCGCACGACTGCGTCGTACTCAGCGTCGTCGTAGACGAAGACGCCGAGGACGGGCCCGAAGTACTCCGTCGTGAAGATCTCGTGGGTGGGGTCCGACCCGAGCAGCACGGTCGGCGTGACGAAGAACCCCTCGCTGTCGTCGGCGGTGCCGCCCGCGAGCACCTCGAGAGCGCGGTCGGACCGCGCCCGCTCCTGCACTGCCGCCAGCCGGTCGTACGCCCGACGGTCGATGACGGCCCCGAGGAAGTTGCCGAAATCGGCGATGTCGCCCATCGGCAGGGACTCGACGTCGGCGACGAGCGGGTCACGAAGCCGGTCCCAGATCGAGCGGGGCACATACGCCCGCGACGCGGCCGAACACTTCTGCCCTTGGAACTCGAACGCCCCGCGCACGAGCGCGACGCGGAGCGCCTCGACGTCGGCGGACGGGTGCGCGATGACGAAGTCCTTGCCGCCGGTCTCGCCGACCAGGCGCGGGTAGCCCCGGTAGCCGTCGAGGTGCTCGGCGACGCCCCGCCACAGGTGCCGGAACGTCGCCGTCGAGCCGGTGAAGTGGATGCCGGCAAGGTCGGGGTGCGCCAGGGCGACCCGCGAGACAGCGCTGCCGTCGCCGGGCAACAGGTTGATGACGCCGGGTGGCAGCCCGGCCGCCTCCAGCAGGCGCATCAGGAAGTGCGCCGAGAACTGCTGGGTCGGGCTCGGCTTCCACACAACGGTGCAGCCCATGAGCGCCGGGGCGGTCGGCAGGTTGCCGGCGATCGAGGTGAAGTTGAACGGCGTGATCGCCAGGACGAAGCCCTCGAGCGGTCGATGGTCGAGCCGGTTCCAGGTGCCCGGCGAGGAGAGGGGTTGTTCGGCAAGCAGCTGCCGGGCGAAGTGCACGTTGAACCGCCAGAAGTCGGCGAGCTCGCAGGCCGCGTCGATCTCGGCCTGATAGCAGGTCTTCGACTGCCCGAGCATGGTCGCGGCGTTGACCGTGTCGCGCCAGGGCCCGGCGAGCAGGTCGGCGGCTTTGAGAAAGACGGCGGCGCGCTCGTCGAACGGGAGTGCGCGCCAGCGGGGTCCGGCGGCAAGGGCGGCGTCGATCGCTTGCGCGGTGTCGTCCTCGGTGGCGTTCCACGTGTAGCCGAGGACGGCGGTGTGGCGGTGCGGCATGACGACCGCGATCTGCTCGCCCATGCCGGCGCGCGACCGGCCGGCGATCGTCAGCGGCAGGTCGATGCCGTCGGCGGACAGCTCCTTCAGCCGGCGCTCGAGGGACGCCCGCTCCGGTGATCCCGGCGCGTAGTTGCGGACCGGCTCGTTGGCCGGCTCGGGGACGGCGGTGACGGCGTCCAGCACATATCCATCCTGCACCCGCGCGCGGCTCGGCATGCGGCTCGGCGTGTGGTTCGACTCAGCCGATCTCGAGCAGGTGGGCAATCTCCTGTACGGCGAACCAGCTCAATTCGGTCGCCTCCGCCTCGTCGACGGCGAACGCGGCGTCGTCGTCTCCGGCCGCGGCGGCGCCGAGTGCGGTCGCTGCCGCCGAGATGACGACATCGGCGTCCTCGGCGTCGACGAGGGCGCTGGCCCAGGCAGCAAACGGCGCCGGGCCACCGGTGGCCACCGCCGCTCGCGGATCGTCCAGCACGGCCACGTCCGCGTCGGGCACGTCCGCAGCGAGCACGACCCGACGTCTCGGCAGCGACGGGTCGGCGGCAAGGGCCTCCAGCGAGAGGCGGGCGGCGGCGCGCTGCGCGGCGTACTCGAGCTCTTCCAGGTCACCCTCGCGGTACCACTCGCGGAGCCCCGGTGTGACCGCAGTCGCGATTCCCGGCGGCGCTTGGCCGGCGGCCAGCCACTGCGCGAGCAGCGGGAGAGTCGCCGGGAGGTAGACGCGCACCGTCAGGCGGCCGGGAGGGTGGCGTCGCCGCCGGCCAGGGCGCGCGCCGAGGTCCGCAGCGATGTGTCGAGGACACTGCGGCGACGGCGGTGGTCCATCAGGTTGATCCCGATCGCTTCCAGGTCCTCGCGGCCTGGGCCAAGGATCGTCACGGTCGTTCCCTGGCGACGTACCTTGGCCGCCTCGTGGAGCACGCGTCGCGTCATCGCCCGGCGGAAGCGGCGCTCGAGGCGGCCGACCAGAGTCGTGGGCTCGTCGAACTCGAACGACACCATCGGCGCGAGCACGATCACCTCGTCGAGACCCCGACCGGCCATAAGGTCCAGCGAGGTGGGCGAGAGCGTGCCTCCGTCGACGTAGCGGCGACCGCCGATCGTCACCGGCGCGTACCACCCCGGGATCGCGCACGACGCCATCACGGCCTGAGCGAGTGACGCCGCCGGCGCACCCGGCCGCCCGAACGGCACTCGCCGCCCCGTCTCGTAGTCCATGGTGACGATCCAGGTCGCGTCGTGGGGCGCCCAGTCGCTGTCGCTGTCGCTGAGCTCGACCGCCGCGCCGACCAGGGCGCCGACGGCGTCGAGGTGTCCGCGCCCGCGCGGGGCGAGCCCGGAGAGCACGGCCAGCGGCGGCATCCGGCGCGGGTTGCGCATCGCACGGGCGAGGAGCGCGGTGGAACCGATGCCCAGCTTCGGTCGCGGCGGCAGTGGACCACCGCTGGCGTTGTCCGGGTCGAAGTCGATCTGGGGGTCGCCCGGCGCGGGCACGCCACGCTGGTGGTTGACCAGCGTGTCCACAGTGACGCCGCAGCCGAGCAGAGCGGAAAGGACGGAGCCGGCCGAAGTGCCCACCAGCACCTCTGCGTCCCCCGGCGACCAGCCGTAAGCGTCGCGGACGGCGGACAGCGCCCCGATCATCCAGGACGCCCCGAGCACGCCTCCACCGCCGAGCACCAAGCCGCGGCGGGGCTCCCGCTGTGTCGTCATCGTCGGGTCTCCGTGAGTTCTTCGAGGGACTCATGCAGGCACTGCGCCAGCACGTCGACGTCAGGCAGCGCATCCCGGTCCGCGTTGAGCCCGTAGCAGACCTGCCCGTCATAGGACGTGACGCCGATGGTGAGGGCGTGGTCAGGGGTCAGCGGCGCTACCGGGTAGCACTCGATCATCCGTGCCCCGTCGGCGTACATCGCGAACTGCGGGCCGGGCACGTTGGTCACGATCACATTGAACAGCCGGCGCGCCATGCGCACTCCCAAACGCGCCGCGGCGGCGTGTAGCCGGGGTGGAGCAAACCCGGACAAGGCGGCAATCGCGTCCGCGTTGATGGCCTGGCCCGACTCGCGATGGGCCCTCGTGGCGTAGGACACCTGGTGCAGCCGGACGATCGGGTTGCCCTCGCCGACCGGCAGGTCGACGAACAACGGCCGCACCTGGTCCAGCCGGGCGCCCCCGACTTCCGGCACCGACACCGGTGTCAGGGCCCGTACGACGGAGGCAGGCGTGACGGACTCTCCTCGCGTCAGCAGCCAGATGCGGAGGGCACCCGCGACCGTCGCGAGCACCACGTCGTTCACGGTGCCTCCGGCGCCCGCGCGCACCCGGCGGTAGTCGTCGAGGGGCGTCTTCGCCGTGACGAAGCGGCGGTGCTCTCCCGTGGTGACGTCGAGCGGAGTCGCGGGCGCCGGACGCAGGCTCGCGCCTACCGCGTTGGCGGCACCGGCCACGGTGCCCAGGACCCGAGCGGCGATCGCTCGAACGTCGGTCAGGTCCGAGCGCAGTGTTTCCAGCATCTGCGTCGGTCGGCGCAGATTCTCGGCGACGGCGTCGGCCACCAGAGCAACCGGCGACGGCTCGCTTCGCGGCACCCAGGTGTCGTCGGGCAGCACCGGCGGGTCGGGCCGGGGGTCGAGGAGAAGCGAGGCGAGGTCGGTGGTGGCGTCGTGCACCAGCAGCGCGTGATGCGTCTTGGTGATGATGGCGAAGCGTGGCTGGTCACCATCGGGCGCCAGCCCCTCGACGACGTAGAGCTCCCAGAGCGGTCGGGTGCGGTCGAGCGGCCGGGACTGCACCCGTCCGACCAGCTCCTGGAGCTGCTCGACGCTGCCGGGGCGCGGCAGAGCGCTGCGGCGTACGTGATAGCCGAGGTCGAAGTGCTCGTCGTCGACCCAGACCGGGTTCGCGACTCGTCCCGGCACGGCGCGAACCTTCTGCCGGTAGCGAGGGGCGGCGGCGATGCGCCGCTCGACCAGGTCGCAGAGCCGGTCGTAGTCCAAGCCGGTCTCCGGCCCGCTTTCAGGCGTGGCGAAGATCGCCACGGTGCCGAGGTGCATCGTGCGCCGCGACGTCTCCAGGTAGAGGAAGGAGACGTCCAGCGAGGACAGGCGGTCGGCGCTCATGTCACGGTGTGGTGCACACCGCGGGTCGGGGTGCCGATGCCGCAACATCGTGAGCGCGACTTTGGGCAACGGTGGCGGCGTCGGCGAGGGTGCGAAACCCCTGGCCGAGCACCAACGCGATCCCCGGTCGCGGCGACGAGGTCATGGCAGCGCCGCCGGGCACCTGTTCGGCGACGGTGACGGCGGCGGTTTGCAACCCCGGGCCGAACACCACCTCGGCCACCGCGGTGATCGGCGGCTTGGTGTTGCCGACATGCCCGACGTGAAAGCCGCGAGCGCGCAGCGCCGCCGCCACGCCATGCGCCAGTCCCTGTTTCGGGGTCGAGTTGAGCACCGCGACGGTGAAAGCCGCCGGTGCTGCGGGCGTTGGGGAGGCGCTCGGCGTCGTACACACCCGCGGCGCTGCGGCGCTCTTCCCGCCCGAGCCGCGCCACGCGCGCCAGCCGAACCAACCCGCGACCGCGAGCAGGGCAAGGACGAGCACCACGGCGACGGTGCGGTTGCGGCCGCGATGCGACCGACGGGGTGGGCTCAGGTCACCACGGCCGAGGATGGTCACGGGCCGCGACGATACTGTCCGCTTCACCGACACAATTTCCTGGCGCAGGAGGCAACGGCCGTGGACTTCGCACTTTCAGCGACGGCGCAGGACTACTCGAAGCGGCTCGAGGACTTCATGGAGTCGCACATCTACCCGGCGGAGCGCGTCTACGCCGAGCAGCGTCAGGAGCTTTTCGCCGCCGGTAAGCCACATGTGGCGCCGGCGGTCCTCGAGGACCTCAAGACCGAGGCGAAGTCGCGGGGTCTGTGGAACCTGTTCCTCCCGGACGTGTCGGGCCTTTCCAACGTCGACTACGCGCACCTGGCCGAGATCATGGGCCGCTCCGGCTCGCTGGCACCGGAGGCCACCAACTGTGCTGCACCCGACACCGGCAACATGGAAGTGCTGCACATGTTCGGCACTGCCGAGCAGAAGGAGCGGTGGCTCCGCCCACTCATGGACGGCGAGATCCGCTCCGCCTTTGCCATGACCGAGCCGGCCGTCGCTTCCTCCGATGCGACCAACATCTCGACCGAGATCAAGCGCGACGGCAACGACTACGTGATCAACGGGCGCAAGTGGTGGATCAGCGGCGCGGCCGACCCGCGCTGTGCGTTCTTCATCCTCATGGGCAAGACCGACCCAACTGCACCGCGTCACCGGCAGCAGTCACAGATCCTCGTCCCGATCGACACGCCCGGCGTGACGATCCTTCGCAACCTTCCGGTGTTCGGCTACGTCGACCAGCACGGCCACTGCGAGATCACGTTCGAAGACGTGCGCGTGCCGGCAACGAGCCTCGTCGGTGAAGAAGGTGGCGGCTTCGCGATCGCCCAGGCCCGGCTCGGGCCGGGTCGCATCCACCACTGCATGCGCGCCATCGGTGTCGCCGAGCGAGCCCTCGAGCTGATGTGCCAGCGCGCCGCGTCCCGCGTCGCTTTCGGCAAACCCTTGGCCGAGCAAGGCGTCGTGCAGAACGCGATCGCCGAGTCGCGGATGGAGATCGAGCAGGCTCGCCTGCTCACGCTCAAGACCGCCTGGCTCATCGACACCGTCGGCGCCAAGGGCGCGCGCACCGAGATCGCGGCCATCAAGGTCATCGCGCCGCGAGCAGCCCTCAACGTCATCGACCGTGCCATCCAGGTGCACGGCGGCGGCGGCGTCAGCGACGACTTCCCGCTCGCCTCGATGTGGGCGCACTCGCGGACGCTGCGGATCGCCGACGGTCCCGATGACGTGCACCTTCGGTCGGTCGCCCGGATGGAGCTGGGAAAATACGCCCAGTCCAGCTAGCGACGGCGAAACAGGACCCGCCGGCGCGGCTCATCAATCTTGCCGGACAGCTCGGCGGCAAGCGCCTGCAGCGCGAGGCGGGCCGGTGAGTGCGGCGCCACCTCCGCCAGCGTGCGCCCCGACGCGAGAGCGGCGTCATAGCCTGCCGCGTCGTTGGGGATGAAGCGCACGTCGGTGACACCCGCGTAGCGGTCGAGCGCCGCCGCGATCTCCCGCTCCGGGTGAGCGCCACCACCAACGGCTCCGGCCCGCACCTTCGTCACGACCGTGATCGTCGCCGCGCCCGGGACGACCTCGCGAAGGTCGCTCATGGCACGAACGAACCGCTGCAAGCCGATCGGATCCGCCGACGCCGTCGCGACGACGGTGTCCGCAAGCGCCAGCGCAGCGATCGCAGCTCCGTTGCGCCTGGGTGCGACCGTGTCATACGACAGTTCCTCGTCGCGCTCCAGGCAGAAGCCACAGTCGACGATGACCATCGGCGCAAGGCCTCGCGCAAGTCCGAGCACCGCTTCCAGCGCTGCCGGTCGCAGCTCCGGCCAACGCTCCGGCCGGGAGATTCCGGTCAGCACCCGCAGGTCGGGGCGCACCTGTAGTGCGAGCTCGGCCAGACCGGCCAGGTCGAGCGTGCCGTTGTTCGCGAGCCGACAGGCCGCGGCCAACCCGGGCGCTTCGTCGAGCAGCCCGAGGACCTGAGCCACCGATCCGCCGTAGGCATCGGCGTCGACAAGCACCACCGGCACCGACGCGGCGGCGCACTCGGCGGCGAGGCCGACCGCCACCGACGTCCGGCCCGGCGCGCCAGTCGGTCCCCACACGGCAACGATGCGCCCGGGAGTGCTGTCGCAGTCGAGCGGAGCCGTCCGCTCGGGCACTTTCTCCCCGAACGCCGGACCGCCGCCCGAGCGGGGATCGGAGTAGTCCAGCGGCATCGGCCGTGCGGTGGCGCCGGTCGCGGAGGTGACCGCCGCAGCCATCTCGGCGGGTGTCGCGTCCGCCGCGATGATCTGGGTGACGCCGAGCTGGCGGAGCCGGCGCCCTGCTGACTCGTCGTCGGGCGCGACGACGCCGACCGCAGCGACCCCCGCCACTGCCAACCGGGTCAGAGCGTCGCGATCGAGCCGGCGCAGGTCGGCCGAGAGCAGGACGGTTCGGGCCAGTCCGGCCGCGGCCGCCCCCAACAGGTCGGGAAGGTCGACGCAGCGTCGTACGACGTGGACGTCGGTCCGGTCAGCAAGACCGGCAACGACGTCGGCCTCCCACCGCGGGTCGCTGATGGCGGTGAGGACGGCGATGCTCATCGGCCCGTCCCGGCCGCGGATGCCGGAGGAACGGCGACAAGATCGATGTTGCCGCTCTCGACTGCCCGGACGACGTCGGCCACCCGCTCGACCGGCACCGAGAGAACGACGGAGAGGGTGGACTCGCCGCCGAAGGCGCGAGAGCCGGTGTCACGTGAGTCGACCGCCGCCGCGGCGAGAACCAAGACCGGCGTGGGCGCGGCCGCTCCGCTGCCGGGCTTGGGGGTCACGTAGACGTCGACGAGGCTCCCCCGACCGAGCCCCGGTGGAAGGTGACCGGCGACCACCGGAACGGTCACCAATCGTGTGCTCGCCGGCAGAGCGCCTGGGCTGAGGGCGGCCACCGGGACGAGCTCGTTCGCAGCGACGTAGCGAGCGACGACGTAACCGTCCGGCAGTGCACCGGCGGCGATGTAGAGATGGCCGAACCCGGCCAGGCGCACGTGGCCGACCGTGACGTCGGCACTCGTGAGCCGCTCACCCGGGACGAGGTCGTGTTTCGCCAGGTATACCGCGCTGGAGTGGTCGGCGGACGCAAACACTCGAGCACCGGCGACCACAGCGAACAGTACGAGCACGACACCGAGCACCAGCCGGGCGTCGAGCCAGCTCGGCGTCGCGAGTCGGCGTGCCACCGGCGAGGCAGCGTCGCTCACGAGCCCCCCTTTCCGACGTTGCGTTACCGATCCCCGTGAAGGGGACCCATCGTGACGCAATCACCGCCCCCGCGTCGCCCGTCGTCCACAGGGTTGACGCCTGTGGATGCATTACCGGCCGACATCCCATGGCGATGCCAAACTGGGCGCCGCTATGGATACGCCGCGTTTCCTGCAGCTGGCCGACGTCGCCGAGATCCTCAACATCTCGGCGGCACAGACCTATGCGTTGGTTCGCAGCGGAGAGTTACCGGCGATCAAGGTCGGCGGTCGCGGCCAATGGCGGGTGGAGCGAGATCAGCTCGAGGCTTACATCCAGCGCGCGTATGCCGAAACGCGCGAGTTCGTCCAGTCCCATCCTTACGGCCGCGGCGACGAACCGTCTCCCGGCGAGCTGACCTGAACGGCTAGGCGCGCAACCGCACCAGGGCCAGGGCTGCCAAGGGAACGGTTCGCAACGCCCGCACATTGCCGATCCGCCGGGGCTCGTCCGTCGAGTGCTCCGCCACGTCGACGAAGTCGGCGCCGACGCCATCGATCGTCCCGGTCAGCGCCTCGCCGCCGCGCAACGCGAGGGAAACGACGGCTCGGTTACGAGCGACCGCCCGCAACAGATACCCGAGCCCGAGCCTGCCCTCGACCACCGAACCACCGTCCGGATCTCGCGCAGCCGGCGACAGCCCGCTCACCCACTCGACGGCCCCGAGCGGGACCAACACCTCGCTGACGGCGCTTTCGGCCAGCAGCCACCAATCCGGCCCGACACGGCTCAGCGTCGCCCGCACGATGCCGGCACCTGCGATCGACACCGACAGTGCTGCGCCGACATTGGCAGCGGCTCGGCCGGCGAGTGCCAGTCGGGCCAGCTCCCGCCGGCTGCGGTCCCTGACCTCGGCCGCCAGCTCGGCCGAGTCCGCCGAAGCCAGCTGTCCCTCGAGGTCAGCGAACAGAGCCTCCCACCGCACCGCCGGATTCTGACACTTGCTGCGAGGACGATGGACGGCCGTGATCTGCGCAGCGATGTCGACACCCACTTCCGTAGGTAAACACAGGTAAACGAAGGCTATTGACAGCCTCCATCCCTGACTCGTAGAAATCAACTGCGAGCAAATGGAGGCAAACGGTGGCTAACGAAGCCGGACAGATGAGGGTCGGCGGGCTGATCGGCGGATCCGCCGCGGTCACGGCGGGCCTTGTCGGCTGGTGCCGCCCGGACAGCGTGCGCGTCGACGCGGGCGACCCGACCTCGGCTGTCGTCGTCGCTGCCTGCTGGCTCGCCTGGGCCGGCGCGACCTACCTGTCGCTCGCCGTGGTGGGCGCTTCCGTGACTCACCTGCCCGGCTGGCTCGGTCGGCTGGGCGCGCCGGTTTCGGCGCTCGCCCCGCGGTCAGTGCGCCGTGCCGTGCAGCTCGTCGTCGGCGTCGCCGTCGCGACGGGCATCCTCGCCGGGCCCGCCGCGGCCGGCACGGTGGCGCCACAGCCGACCGCCACATGGCCTTCGCTCGACTGGCCCGGACTCGGCGAGCCGACCGAGCCAACCACCGCCACGATCGTCGTCCACGACGGCGACTCGCTGTGGGCGATCAGCGGCCGGCTGCTCCGTCCGCATGCCACGACGCGGCAGGTCGCCGCCCTCTGGCCCCGGCTCTACGCCGCCAACCGCGCCGTCATCGGCCCGGATCCCGACCTCATCCACCCCGGCCAGCGCTTGCGGCCGACCGACCAAGATAAGAGGACTCCCCGATGACGAGCCAGCCGCTTCGCCTGCTTCGCGCACCGAGATGCGACCCGCCGTACGACGACGAGCACCTGTCGTCCGCGCCGGTGATCGACGGCGCGCTTGCACTCGCCTTCCCGCCGACCGGTCCGAGCGTGCCGCTGAGGCTGGTGCCGCCTGCCGATCCGGACAGCGACGACGGCGAGGCCAGGCGGACCCGTCGCGCTGACCTACCCGACCCGAAGAGCTGGACCGCCCGCCTGGCTCAGGCCGTGGCCGAGACACTTGCCGGCGCTCGGCCGGCCGGGCAGCTCGCTCGGTTCACCAC
>Ga0157369_10006697_pt1 | contig 13303 bp, 9 predicted proteins | sample C25metaG_FD_113461 | JGI IMG/M metagenome (GOLD analysis project Ga0157369, IMG submission 113461) | Corn rhizosphere microbial communities from Kellogg Biological Station, Michigan, USA - C2-5 metaG | ecosystem: Host-associated > Plants > Roots > Rhizosphere > Soil | place: USA: Michigan...
AAGCCACTTCCGCGCGAATATCAGCGCCGGCGGTTGCCCCGCAAACTGCAGCACAGCCTTCCAGGCTGTGAATTTTGGGCCTATTTGGAAACGGCGCATCCATTTTGTAAGATTATTGCACGGGCAGAGTTTTGGGGCATCTGGGGCATTGATCAAAAGGTGTTGCAATGGCTCAACGCGCGTCTTCAAAGACGCGGCGGGTCTTGCTTGTCGACGGTCACGCGGATTCGCTTTCGGTTCTCGAGCGGCTGATGGCCGGCAGCGGCTTTGAAGTCGCCACCGCTCGAACCGCGCAGGCGGCGCGGGATCTGGCTGCGCGTGCCTCATTTGATCTGATTGTTTGCGAACTGACGCTTCCCGACGGCAGCGGCGATGAACTGATCGGACACCTGAAGGCCAAATCCAACATTCGAGCCATTGCCTTATGCGCATCGGCTTATCCGATCCAGACGCCCGGTGGCTCGGATTCGGCATTCGACCGCTTTATCCTCAAGCCATCCCGTTTTGAAGAGATCCTTGCCGCGATTGAGGGACTTCTGGGTCACGCTCCGCCCGCCCAGCAGGTGCTGGTGGTGGAGGAGGACCAGGCTTTTCTCTATTCGCTCACTCGCGCGATGCGGCATCAAGGGTTGGGCGTGGTCGTGGCTGACAATTTCGCCGAGGCGCAGGCGGCGCTCGATTTTGCGCCGAGCTGGATCGTCATTGCGCTGTCAACCGCAGGTGAAGACGCGATCATGCTGCTGGAACGGATTCGTCGCGAGAAATTGCCCATCAACATCGCGGTTCTTGCCGCGCGGGGACACAAGAACCTGCTCGATCGGGTTTCCGCATTTAAACCAGAGATTATCAGCGAAAAGCCCGCGGATGTATTTTCCTTCGTCCAACGACTGAGGCAGTGACAATCTATCCAAGCTTGTCCGGCGGAGCTTTCACCGGCGCCGCAAATCCATTGATGCCATGCGCGGCGGTCTTTCGGTGAAAGACTTTGCCGCTGCCGGTGATGTACAACTCGTCGTAATTTTTCCCTGCGAACATCACATTGGTCAGCGAAACGCCGCGCGGCTTGCTGATGATCGCCATCACCCGGCCATGCTGATCCATCACCTGTACGCCCATGCGCGTCACGACATACACCCGGCCCTGCGTATCCACGCAAAGCCCATCCGCGCCGCTGTCATGATCCATCGCGCGCATCTGCATCGTGTAGAAGGGCTGCTTGTGGGTCAGCGTGCCATCGGGTTCGACATCGAAGAGGTAGGCATTGACGCCGCGCATGTCATCGACGATCAGTTGGCCCTGGTCGGGTGTGAAGCCGATGCCATTGGGGAATTCGATTCCTTTGTCGACGATTTTCTTCTGCCCGTTGGGCGCGATGTACCAAAGCTGTTTCTTGCCGGATTCGGTGACGTAGATTCCGCCTTCGTGATTGACTGCAAGGTCATTGGGGTGATCGATTCCGTCGGCGACGATCGTCACGGCAGCATTCGATAAATTGAAAGCGGCAATCCGGTTCGCATGGCTCTGGCAGGCATAAAGCTTGTTGCCCGGGCCGACGCGAATCCCGTCCGCTCCATCGGTATTCGACGCCCAGAGCTTCACGTTGCCATCAAGATCGACTTTGTAAATCTGGTTGTTTGCTACATCGGTGAAATAGAGATTGCCATGCTCATCGGTTGTCGCGCCGGCAGTGAGCTTGTAATTGCCACCGACCTGCTGCCAGGGCTCATCGGGAAGCAAGATGTCGGTGATAGAATTGCCGGGATGTGCCCAGGGTGTGGCGATTGGTTTCTGCCAATCGCGCCAGAGCCATCGCAGCGCATCGGGAAAGATCGCGCCGCCATGCTTGCCGTTGTGTCCTTCGGTGCCGACGACCAATTGGTGATCGTACCCCGCCCATTTGAGCGACGCAGCCATATCCAGATTGGCGGCATACCAGCTACCGCCAAAGACATTCAGGTCATTGGTTCCGGTCTGTAAAAAGATCCGAAGCGGCTGCGGCTCATATTTGCGGATCAGATCGGGGTAACGATTAGCGCCGCGAAGGTCGGTAAAAGAGCCGATGTTGCTGAGCACCCGGCGGAAGACATCCGGCCTTTCCCACGCGGCGGTGAAGGCGCAGACGCCACCGGAGCTGTTGCCGCAGATCGCGCGAAGGTTGGGATCGTCGGTGAGCTTGTAGCTCTTGGCGATCTCCGGGAGCACTTCGTCAATCAGAAACGTGGCGTAGCGGTCGGTCGGCGAATCATATTCGAAGCTGCGCTCGATCCGCGGATTCTGCGTCTTCGGATCAATCGCCGGCAGTGTTCCTGGATCAATCATGATCGCAATGGTCACCGGGATTTGCTTTGCCGCGATGAGATTGTCGAAAACCACCGGCACCCGGAACTGGCCGCGCGGATCGGCAAAGCCGCCACCATCCTGGAAGACCATGATCGCGGCGGGGGTTTTGGCATCATATTGCGCCGGCACGTATACCCAGCAGCGGTGAACGACGCCGGGGAATGCTTTCTGGCTGATGATCGTCGATTGAGTCACCGTCCCATGCGGAACGTCGCGAGGCTGGGAATCGGGGCCGAGAACATAATCATCCGCCTGAGCAATCCGAGACAGCGAAATCAGAAGTGCGGCTGATGCCAGGAGCATCAAGGAAATGGTTTTCATTCGCATGTCGCGGAATTGTCAAAAAGCGGCTCAGGCTGTCAAAGCACCTGAGAGACGCGACGCGCGCGGTACCGTCGGCGATAGCTCACTCATTCCCTCCTCCGGTACTCCGGGGGAGGGTAGGGTGGGGGTTTTGTAAAGCTCGCGATCAACCGCCCGCTGGTCTGTCAATCCCCAGCCCCCCCAGCCCTCCCCCGGGGTAGTGTCCTAATCTGACTTTCCGGGGCGGGAAAAGGGGACAAATTAGTCCTATTTTTGATTCCCCAGCAGATTGACGGTGCGGATCGCGAATTCCCCCTTTTCAGTTGTATACTTTTCTACACGTCCATTTCGCACCAGCTTCTCAAGCAATCGTCCGCGCACTTCGGCAGATTTTTTGAGCTCCGGGAATCGCCACTTCTTTAAGAAAAAATTGACGCCGACAAATCCACCTTTAAAAACCGTTTCGGCCTCTTTCAGGGCTTGAAGAAAAACTGTAGCGCCATCATCGTTGGGTTTATCATCAGTACGAAATGTAACGTCCCGAATCTTAGTGGAAACATGCTGCGCATCAGCCGGTTGTACTCGCAATTTTCCGAACTCACTCAGGCCCTGCATTAAATCGATGTGATCGAAGGCAGCTTTGCGAATTCGCGGAGAAAGCCCACGACCACCCCACGTCGCGACGAATACCCGCTTTCCAATTAGCTGAACACCCTCGACGGCAGGCGCGTGATCCTGGTCACCTGATACAAGAATCATTGAATCGAATGCGTTCACCGCGGCCAGTCGCAACATGTCTGCGACCATCGTAGTGTCAACCTCCTTCTCTTGGGTAAATTGGAACTTGGCCTTGCAATGTGGGCACCTAGTAATTCTTGCCTTCCGTGGGTAGCGCTTCACGACAAAGCCTCGCCGGATCTCAAGCGCGTTCAGAAAACTTGTCAGATTTCGCTGGCCAGCATTTTCAGCTAATTGGCCCGTTTCAATTCCGACATAGTAATAGGCCCCCCAAAGATGAACTCCTTCGGCTCTTTGAGTCAGCCACACAGCCATCTTCTCAAAGTCGAGCTCAAATTCAGCAGCCCGACTTTGGTAACCAGAATAGAAGTTCTTTCCGTCGAAAAAGATGGCCGTGCGCATAGGGATCAGCCCCCAGGGGGAATAAAAAAAAGCCAGCGACCTTTCAGTCGCTGGCCATCGATATTACACGCGGCGTACCGAATTCGGCACGTCCGCGGCCCAACTAGCACAACTAAAACCTGTTGGCGGCTACAACTCAGACGCGAAGCCAGCCACCAGTCGTTACCCGAGATAATATCGACACTTGCGCCACTTCTGTCAATCTCTAATTTGTACGAATTGCATCAAAAATGGTTCACTTTTGACGTAACTATCCACAGATAAAGCGCTTTTGTTGTGGATAACTTGTAATAAATTTTAGAAAATTGTAGGAAATTTTAGAAAATCATTGCGATGTTGAGCAATTTTTCGGCGCAATAAGCGGATTAAGCCGTCGGGGCCCTAGAGGGCCCCAAGCAATTCATCCAATTCCCAAACGTGGTCGGTTAGACCCGCTTCCATTGCCGGGGTTACTCGCAACGTCGAATGGACCCGGCAATAGTTATAAAACGCAACGTGCAGCGCCGTAGCGGCTGACAAGTTTTCCAGCTTCTTAGAGAAGCCCAGCGCCAGACGGGTAAACCGTTTCATGAACGTGCGGATCGTCAGATTGTTTCGCTCAACATGCGACGTGCAAATTGAGAAGCGATCTAAAGCAGGCCCGCCGAAAATGATTCGACGCTCGGTCGCTACCATCGTCGGCGGGCCGTATCTTCCCGGTTGCACTGGTTCCTGAAAATCCTTAATCAACTGCCCGTAATCGACGTTATCGCCGAACGCATTGCCAACCGCTGTCGGGTAGCCGTTCCATCCATCCGTGGAGATTTGCGGCACGTCGGTTACAAGGCGGCTGGCCAGATCATCCATGAACGCATTCGCTACTTCGCTGGTGCGCTTGCCAATGGCGTAGCAGGCGATGAGCTTCGTATCGGTGTCGAACGCCACCCACAAATACTGATCGCCAATGTGCCCGTCATATTCACCGATGCGAACCATCACCTGCTTTTTGCCAACAAAGGTCCAAATCTCATCGCATTGAACGTGGCGCAGCTTCATATTGCGAAGGCGGGCATCCAGAAAGTTGCGGGCGGCATCGCCGGTCTTAACCAGCAACCGGCAGATCGTATCGCGGTGGACGCCAGTCAATCGCTCACAAGAGCGGATCGAATTGCCTTCCACAAGCAGGTGAATGATTTGCTGCTTTACGTTTGAATCGAGCGTGTACATCGCGAAACCCTTTCCCTTGTTGGGCGGGCTTCGCTAAAATGCAGTTTCCTAGGCGGCAGTTAGCGTAACCCGCTGATTGTCGTTGCCCCGGTTGCTCTAACAGCCGGGGCTTTATTTATGTGACTTAGTATAGCCATAATAAGTCCAAAGGGAAGTAGAAAACGGGATTGATTTTCTAACTTTCTATAGCTATGTTAAAACCATGCTCGGAAGACCACCAAAGCCCAAAGCGGAGCGGAGAAGCAACGTCCTGCGCATCCTGCTGACAGAGGCGGACCGCCGCACTCTGGACAAGGTTGCGAAGACAAAAGGCATGGATACTTCGACGTGGGCGCGCATGATCCTACTCGAAACGGCGGCGCGTTGATTTCGCCAGCCGTCCGGCTATACTTTTGAAAGTTAAAGACCGCGACTGAGCGCAGTGATATTGCCCGCCCAGCCGCGATCAAAAAGGTCTAGGACAGCCGCCTCATTGCTCCCGCCAGGAATCATGAGGCGGCTGTTTTTGCATCATGCACGGCCACCTAGCTGGCCGGTGTCTAATCTGGTCATACCGACTCCCTTCTAAATCAGACACGCCAAAATGCATGCCTCTATATAGAAGGGCGACATGGGGTATAAGTCTCGTAAAAATCGGACTGGTGTTTTTGAAAGGATGAGGTGGGGTTTCGCCTGTGTTTTGGTGCCATTTGGCCATACCTGAATACCGCTCAAGAAAAAAGTCCGATTTTCGCTTCTCGTTTTCGGACCGTTTTTTCAGGGGAATGTTGAATCATCTTCCCGAATCTTCCGTAAATGGCTCATCACCGTAGACCGTGCCGAGATACCCAGTTGTTTCATGATTTCTTTGACGATCATTTCTTGCTTGGGATAGTTTTTTTGATCGGAATGCAGCTCAAGATAAAGACGCTTTATTTGTACTGCACGGGCTTCGATCTTTCCGGGCCTTTTCATCGTCGCTTCGATGATGGTTGTGATCGCGTCTTGGATTTCAAAGGGCAAGAGTTCCCACACTTCTACAACGTCATGGATGTTCGATATGGATTTATAGTTTAGACTTCTTAAATCGGAGATTCTGATGCGGCGCTGTTGGCGTCTCGGCATGCTCACCTATCCATCTAGCATCGGGCCGACCCCGGCGCGGCAACGGATAGGTGAACGTCGCCGCGCCGGGTATCGTCCAGCCGGTTAATTACTCCGGCTTCCCGATAGATGGATTATAATTCCCCCGATGCCAGATCAGAAGCCAACACTGGAATATCGCAAGCCGAGCCCACCGCCAAAGGATTGGAAAATCGATCTCACGATTTGCATTTCGTTTGCGACGATGGGCGTTGCATGCCTGCTGGTCACCGCCTTGTGGATATGGCAAATCGTTCGCTTTGCGGATATTCGGGGCCTCTTCATAGGCCGCAATGCATTTGGCTTCGCGATTATCCCAACTCTCGGATTGATTCTGCTTTTCGTGGCATGGCGGATTCGGAAGCGAATGAAATGCGACTAATTTGTCCCATTTAATTTCAGATTAGGACACTACCTCCCCCGGAGTACCGGGGGCGGGAGCGTTGTCATTCCACGCTTACGCGTTCTTCCCCATTGCGCAGACGCGATTGGAGATTGTCGAGCACATTCATGAAATTGATGTAGCTGTCGTACGGGCTTTCGTATGGGCTGAAATAGCGGTGGACCGCGCCGTCCGACCAGTGCTTGGTGCACATGTAATAAAAATGATCGCTGGAAGTGAGCCTGCGCCAGTCTTCGAGAAGTTCGACTTCGCCCCGGTCTTTCAGCGGCCCTTCGAGCTTGTAAAGCTCATGCAGCGCGTTGGACTGCATCGCATTCCCAAGCCAAGCCGACAGGTCGCGCTCGACATCGGCCCATGAAATCATGTGCGGCACATCCAGCTCGCCGGCCGGCTCATACCGATCGATCGCCTGTGAAGGCGTCAGAAAATCATTTTCGCCCGTTGCCAGGATCTCGCGCGGCAGGTGCCGGAGAAACTCGAAGATGCCGGTCTCGGCCCAGTGATGCTCGCCGAAAGTTTCGTAATCGAGAAACAAGTTGCGGACTTCACCGTGACCATTGATCTGGCTGACCCACTGGGCGAACTTGTCGGCCGTCAAAGGCCACTGCGGCCAGGAGCGGTTGCTGAAACGGAAAGCGATATCATCGCTTAGGCGGTAGTTCTTCAGCAGCAGTTTGATCTTCGAATGCGGCGGCCGATAGACGAAATTGGGGCTGCGCAGACCGAGAATATGATCGGCGCCCTCGGCAAGAATCCCGTCGTAGCCCATGTGGCTAACGAAATTCGCCAGATCATTGTTGTAGATCAGTTCCGTGTTACGGAACACGCGTGGCTGCTGATCAAACAGCTCTCCGATGAGCTCGCGATGAGCCGTCACCTGTGCGCGAAACTCATCGCGCGAATAAAGGAATGAAAGCGAGTGGTGATAAGTCTCGTCGAGGAACTCGACGCAGCCGGTGCCCGCCAATTCCTTCAGCAGATCGATCACCTGCGGCGCATGAGCCTGAAGCTGCTCGAGGGCGATTCCGGTAATGGAAAAAGCTATGCGGAAGCGATCGCGATGCTCGCGAATGCAGTCCAGCAGCGTCTGCGTCGCGGGGACGTAGCACTTCTCCGCCACCTTGCGCAACAGTTCAGCGTTTTTGTGCTGGTCGAAATAATGCCGATCGGTGTCAAAGACGCTGTATCGGCGGAGCCGGAAGGGCTGATGCACCTGAAAATAAAAAACTACCGATGCCATGAGCAATGCCTTCGCGTCGCGCGGGTCCTGTGTCCCGACCCGCATTCTAACGGGATGGCGACGAAGGTCTACTTATAGGCTCTTAAGCGCTCTCGTGGCAAAAGTCACTGCCATTTCCAGTTCGGATCGCGGATGGCCGCTAAAACCTGCTCGGCAGTTAGACCTTGCTGAGCCATCTGGCGGTAATGCTGACGAATGGCGCTGACTTTCTGCATTTCCTGATCGGTCGGCGTGAAATTGATCCGATGCTCAACGCGCTGGCCCAGAAGCAGCGTGATGTATCCATTGATGCCAAACGGATCCTCATGTCCGACCACCAGCGGCCCCCAGAAACTGCAGGGGCCGTTCTCGCGGTAATAGTCCATCATGTCGTCCGCGCCTGCCAAGTCGGTCTTCTCGCGGCATTCCTGCCAGAAAGGCGTGTCGATGCGAGTATTGTATTTGTAGTGAATCGCAATAAAGGCTCTGGTCGCGTCCCAGATCGCTGAGTGATGGTAATTGATATAGCGGGCGTGCGTTGGGCGAATTTGCCGATCGGCTGCCGCCAGGCTGTCAGCCAGCACCCGGCTTTGCGTTGCGATCACGCCCAGGGCTGTCGCTTCCAGCGGTTCGACAAATCCGCTGGCGTTTCCGATCGCTACCACGTTCTTGACGAAATTGCGTTCGTATCGCCCGGAAACGAATTTCACCACGCGGGTCTGCGTTATATCGGGGCTTTTGCTGCGAAATTCGCGCTCCGCCTGCTCATCGGAGATAAAGCTGGAGCAGTAGACGTAACCGCGATTGATGCGATGCTCGTGCTCGATCTGCCAGAGCCAGCCGCTGTCCATCGTCGAGCCGGTGGTATAAGGATAGATCGGTTCGCCCGGCTTGCGCGCCCATCCGCCCACCACCGCCCGATCGCAAAAAAGGCTGCTCTTGAAATTGATGAACGGTTCTTTAAGCGTCTTGCCCAGCAGCAGCGATACGAAGCCGGAGCAATCGACAAACAGATCGGCGGTTTCGGTCCGGCCCGATGCCATGCTCAGGCCCGTCACGCCACTCTCGTCTATCAGAACCTGCTCGACCTTGTCTTCAACAATATTGATTCCGAGCTGGATCGCGAACGTTTCAAGGAACGAGACAAACTTTTCGTTCTCGAAGTGATAGGCAAATGAGTTATTGAACTTCGGGGCGCCATTAGGCGCGCGCTCGAATACTTTGCCGCCGGCCATCAGGGCGGTCATTGGCTCGACACATTCCATGTCGGCATCGCAGTAGAAGCTGATCGGCTTTCTCAAATCAGGGTAGTTGGCCGTCAGATGGACCGAATCAAAAGAATAGAAAAAGTGCGGACGCGGCCCCCAGACGAATTTCAACCCCAGCTTCCATGTGGGGACGGCCATTTCATAAAACTGTTTCGGAGGAACCTGGAGATACTGGTGCAGAAAGCCGGTGAGCGCGGTCGTGGAGCCTTCCCCCACGCCGATGATTCCGATGTCCTTGGAGCGGATGACGGTGACCGACAAGTCAGGCATTCGCTTCTTGAGCGCCAGCGCCGCCATGAATCCGGCACTTCCGCCGCCAAGGACGACCACCCGTTGCACCCGCTTCAAATCACTTTCCATCCTGAAGGCTCCTCATAGCCGTTTACATTCGCGACAATTCGAGATGATTTCCTCCCGATTGTTACGCCCAAGTCGTCGCATCGGTGCGAACATCGGCTCACGACAACAGCAATTCCAGATCCTCCCGGCCCAGCTTGCTGATGACGCTGTTGTCGGCGCTCACGATCGCGTCCGCAAGCTCGCGCTTGCTTTCTTGAAGCTTCAGCACCTTTTCTTCGACCGTGTCCTTGGCGATCAATCGATAAGCGAATACCTGCCGGGTTTGGCCAATGCGATGGGCCCGGTCGATCGCCTGCGCTTCAACGGCCGGGTTCCACCACGGGTCGAGCAGGAATACATATTCGGCCGCTGTCAGATTCAAACCGACGCCGCCCGCTTTGAGGCTGATGAGAAATAGCTTGCAGTTCTTGTCGTTCTGGAATCGATCGACCACCGCCTGCCGATCGCGCGTTCGGCCATCGAGATATTCATAGTGGACCTTATCCGCATCCAGCCGCTTGCGGACAATCGACAGGAAGCTGGTGAATTGCGAAAAGACCAGTGCCTTGTGCCCGCCATCCATCACCTCGGCAAGCTGCGGCAGCAGCGAATCGAGCTTGGCGCTGCCCTGGTCTGACTTTTCCTTGTCTATCAGACCCGGATGACATGCCGCCTGGCGAAGTCGCAGCAGCGCTTCGAGAATCTGGATTTTGCTCTTTTTGATTCCCTCAGTCGCGATGCGCATCAGCAGCGACTGTCGATAATGCTCGCGCAGCTCGTCATAGAGCTTGCGTTGCGACGCATCGAGTTCGCAATGAATCGTCTGCTCAACCCGCTGAGGAAGTTCCTTGGCCACCTGCGCCTTGGTGCGTCGAAGAATAAATGGCCGAAGCGCCCGCGACAGCAGCGTCTTGGTTTCGTGATCTACTTTCTGTGACGCCGATGCCGTCATCTGCAGCACTTTTGCGCTGCCGAGCATTCCTGGATTCAAAAATTCAAACAGGCTCCACAACTCGCCCAGTTGATTTTGCACCGGCGTGCCGCTAAGCGCCAATCTGTGACTGGCGCTCAGCAGCCTCGATGCCTTTGCCGATTCACTGGAAGCATTCTTAATGGCCTGCGCCTCATCCAGCACGACATAATCGAACGCGACATCTTTCAAGAACGCGATGTCATTCCGCATCGTGCCGTAGGTGGTCAGCACCAGGTCCGTATTGTTAAATGCATCCTGCGTTTTGGCGCGAGTCGTGCCCGTGTGATCGATGACCCGCAGTTGCGGAGAAAACCGCCGCGCTTCTTCGACCCAATTGAAAATCAGCGATCGCGGCGCGACGACCAGCGATGGGCCAAGCTTCTTCGATGTTCCGTTTCCATTGGAAGAGCTGGCATGCTCCGCGCGAAGCAGCCGACGCTCTTCCAGAAGCGCCAGCACCTGCACCGTCTTTCCCAGTCCCATGTCGTCGGCAAGGCAGCCGCCAAAGGAGAAATTGCGCAGAAATTCCAGCCAGCCGAGGCCTTCGCGCTGATATGGACGAAGGGTGCCGACAAATGTTGGTGGCGCATCAGCGGCTTTCACGCCTTCAAAAGCCCGAAGCTGCTGCCGCGCCTTCTCGAAAACTTCATCGCAGGTAATCTGCGGCTGTGCCGCCAGCAATGCATCGAGCAGACCGATCTGCGTTTTCCCGAACTTGATATGATCGCCTTCGGCTTCGCCCATGCCGGCCAGCAATCCATACTTCTTGAGCCAGTCTTCCGGCAGAATTCCAAAAGTTCCATCGCCCAGGCGGATGGTCTTCTCCCCACGTTGCAACGCGCGCAGCAATTCCGGAAGCGCGACCTGCTGATCGCCAAAGTCGGCGGTGCCGTGCAGTTCAAACCAGTCGATCCCGGAGCTCAGCTCAACGCGGATCTCCCCCGGCTGGCGATAAAGCTGCCCCTCGGCTTCCACGAACCAGTTCTCGCCGGTCAAAACGCGAATGACCGATGGAAGCTGGTTCGACGAAAGCTGCAATTTGGGGCGATCGTTGTCGTAGTAGTAGCCGCGCGCTTCGCGGAATCCAAGGGAATGGAGGCGCGCCTCGGCGGCGCGCTCCGCCTCGCGGTCGCGCGCGATAAACCGCCGCGTTTCCCGCAGATAAATGCCCGGCGACGTATCATCCGATTTGACGATATGCCCGTCATAATCGAACGAAAGTTCGCCATTGAGCTTGGGGATATCCTGGGAGTAGGAGTACCGCTCTTTGTCTTTGCGAAGCCGCAGTCGAAATTTGGGCACACCCGCAATTCGCTCATATTGCAATTCCTGCGGCAGCTCCGCATGGGGCACCTGCGGCAGCGAGAGCATTTGCGACAGCAATTCTTCACCGGCCTTGGCCGGGACGTGCAGATTCGGCCTCTCGCGCAGCAGCGCGACCCAGGCGAATGATTCGTGCGCTTCAAATCGAGCCGCATACTCCCGCGTGAACAGCACGCCGGGGATCAGCAGCAGCGGATCGGAAAGCTTCATTCGCGCCGGGCCATTTTGCAGCTCGCCGGAGATGACAAACTCCGAAGTCTGTTCACTGCGCTCGATTTTCAGTTTGAATTCCCAGCGCGCTTCATCATCCCACTTCAGCGCCAGCAGGTCGGAGTGGGATGCAACTCGCAAAAAGCATCGGCCGGTGCCGCAAATCTGCTGCAGCAGCGTGGCATGCTGCGAATAATGCGGGCGAAATCGCGATGAGCGATAGCCATAGCTCGAATAGTAATAGCCCATCTCGGCCTGCCGCGCGCCCGTCAGCATTGCCACGATGCTTTGATCGACCGGGTCCGGAAGCCGATCGCAATCTTCATTGGACAGCGCTTCGCGCTTCGGTTTTCCCCATTCGCCATTGCGCTTGCGATCGCGCGACATCACCTCAAGCGTCAGCGCCTTGGTCGAGAGCGATGCCTCGACATCGACCACATATAAAAGCTCTTTACCCGCCGGCCAGGCTGCAGCGCCGGCCGCTGGCGTCGCCTGCATGGTCCGTCGAAGCTGGTTGAAATCCGTTTTCCAATCGGCCGAATGCTCCTTGGCCTTTTTCGCTTCGTGTCCGTGATGGTGCGATGCCGAGCGCTTCATCGCCGCATCCTTGCTGGCTAGCACCGGCTTGGCGAAGACCTCCGCCGGCTCCATTGAATCGTCGTCTTCTTCGTCCTCGTCTTCCTCGTCAAAGCCCGCATCGTCCTCATCCGCCGGCATCAGATCCACATATTCGCCGCGCTCCCAGCCGGCCAAATAACCAAAGGCCTCGGCTTCCAGCAAAGTCGCCCAGACGTGTTTGCAGGGATCGAGCGAATTGGCGTAATCGTTGCAATCGCAGGAATAAAGCACTTCATGCTTCTCGCGCTCAAGCAGCACGCCATGCGTTGCCCCGGCAAATACCGCCGCGTCGATTCGATTGGCTGAATGTTCGAGAATGTCTACGTCACCCCGTGCGCGAATCCGTCCCCCTTCTTTGCGTGCTTCCGGCTCAACTTGATCGAACAGCTTGGTCACCAACGACATGCACTTGCTCCCAATGGAACCTGGCGCGAACGAAACGACGCATTGTAACGCCCAATCACTTCAGACGCGATGCCAGTGGAACACAAGCGCAAGTTTTGGTGGGTGACACGATCGGCGAGCGCCTTTATCACCCTCTCCCGGTACTCCGGGGGAGGGTTAGGGTGGGGGTTGCAGGTTGTTTACCAATCAAGAGTTCCGCGCCACGCGCGAGTCATTTCCTGCACCGAAACGGTTTGCCCAGCCAGTTCCAAATTTGGCTTATCGACGATTTGGCCACACCGGGCGAAGCCGCAGCCATGCTGGCGCGCAAGGGCAGCAACTGCATCCACCTGATCCGGCAGGACTTCCAGCAGATACGTCCCGGTTTTCTCCTCAAACCAGCCCCAGCTTTGTTGCTGCAAGCTCATGCCCAGCCCGCTGGCGATGCACATCTC
>Ga0157369_10006698_pt1 | contig 13301 bp, 12 predicted proteins | sample C25metaG_FD_113461 | JGI IMG/M metagenome (GOLD analysis project Ga0157369, IMG submission 113461) | Corn rhizosphere microbial communities from Kellogg Biological Station, Michigan, USA - C2-5 metaG | ecosystem: Host-associated > Plants > Roots > Rhizosphere > Soil | place: USA: Michigan...
CCCGGCGTGCCCGGCCCCACCTGGGTGAGGCGGTCGTTCTGCTCTTTGGTCAGCATGGCAACGCCTCTCGCTTCGCCGCTATTTGAAGCCGAAGAATTCGCGGATGATCGCCGTCGCCTCGTCCGGCTTGTCGGTCTGCACCTGATGGCCGGCGCCGGGCACCCAGTGGAATTTCGCCTCGGGCACGAATTCGCCGATCTTCTTGCCGGTCTCGGGCAGCGCGAAGGTGTCGCTGTCGCCCCAGATGAAGGCCGTCGGAATGGTCTTCACCATGGTCGGCAAGCTGCGCGTCATGTCGTTCTGCAGCGCGAACAGCGCGTTCTGGCGCAGCGCCGCGGTGCCGCGGCCGAACGCCTTGAAGGCTTCGAGCGCGCCCGGCCGCATGGCTGCCGCCTGGCGATCGTCGATCAGCCTATCGGTGATGCGCTTCGGGTCGATAATCAGCGCCTGGAGGATGCGGCGCATGCCTTCGCGCGTGCCGTCGTAATCGTTGAGTGCCTTCAACGCCTCGGTCGGGCGCTGCGGGATGTTGAGCGAATTCGCGATGGTGAGCGACGAGATCAGCACCATTTTCTCAACCCGGTCGGGATGCATGATCGCGTATTGCGCGCCAGTCCAGGCGCCTTGCGAATTGCCGATCATCAAGACCTTGTCGAGACAGAGCGCATCCATGAAATCGGCGAGGTGCTGCACGCGGCTCATCAAGCCGTACGGCACCGGCGCATAAGGATCGGTCAGGCCGAAACCGCCGACGGAGTCCGGCGCAAGGCAACGCGCATCGCCGCCAAGGCGCTCGAGCAGCGGCCCCATCCCAGCCATGCCCGATGAGCCGGCGCCGCCGCCATGAAGCGCAACAACCGTGGGGCCGCCATTGCCGGATTCCCAGTAATGCGTGCGCACGCCATTCGCCATGACATAGCGCGACCTGATCTCATGCAGCATCTCGACCCCTTTCGAGCAATCTTTACGCGATAAGAAAAATCTGTTACGGAATACGTAACGAATTTCGTTAGGAGAACACGCTTGGCGGTTGATGTCAACGAGGTCGACATCCTCGAGCGTCCGGCGAGTACCGGCATCCAATCGATCGAGAATGGTACACCCGTTCTTCGCGCCCTGGTTCAAGCCAAAGGCCCGATGAGCTTGACCGCCATCGCGACCGCGGCTGGCATGGCGCCCGGCAAAGCACATAAATATCTCGCCTCTTATATCCGCGCCGGCTTGGTCACGCAGAACGAGACCGGCGGCCGCTACGATCTCGGCCCCTTCGCGCTGGAGCTCGGCGTCGCCGCGATGCGCCGCATCGATGTGATGGAGATCGCGCAAGCGGCAATGGACGAGTTGCGCAATCTGCTCGGTTACACGGTATCGCTGGCGCTCTGGGCCAATCACGGCCCGACGATCATGCGCATTGCCGAAACGCCCGACATCATGTCGCTGACCGTGCGTTTCGGCACGGTGATGCCGCTGCTCACCTCCTCTTTCGGCCGCATCTTCACGGCCTATCTCGATCGCCGCATCACGCAGAGCATGATCCAGGCCGAGCTCGCCGATCCCAAGGGCCTCGCCGCGCAGGCCGGTCTCAGGACTTTCGCCGATGTCGACAAATTGCTCGCGCAATTCCGCGCGCGGCGCATGTCGGTTGCCGAGAATCTCAGCACGCCGGGTCGTGCCGCTCTCGCCGCGCCGATCTTCGATCACAACAACCGCATCGTCGCTGCCATCGCCGTTGTCAGCGTGCAGGGCCGGCTCGATCTCGACGCCGACAGCCGGCCGGCGCGCGAGCTCGCCAATACCGCGCGCAAGCTGTCGCAACGCCTCGGCGCCGCGCTCGATCAAATTCCCTAAGGCACGCCCGGTAAAATGAAAGTCATCGACGTCCATTGCCATATCGTCCCGGCGGATTTTCCCGCCGCGCCCTCGACCTGCGCGCCCGAGAAATGGCCGCGCATGGAAGATCGCGGCAACGGCCAGCGCGCGATGATGGTCGGCAAGCGCGAGATGCGCGTCGTCGACAACCGCGCCTGGGAAGCGGCGCGGCGCATCGCCGATATGAATGGCGAGGATGTCGGCATGCAGGCGATTTCGCCGATGCCGGAGATCCTCTCCTACTGGATCGACGCCCAGTCCGCGCTGACGATGGCGCGCTACATGAATCGCACCATCGCCGATATCGTCCACGCCGCGCCCGAGCGTTTCGTCGGCCTCGGCATGGTGCCGCTGCAGGACCCGCAGCTCGCCGCGAAGGAACTCGCCGCGCTGCGCGGCGATGGTCTCGTCGGCGTCGAGATCGGCAGCAACATCACCGGCAAGTCGCCCGGCGACCCCTTCTTCGATCCGTTCTACGCCGAGGCCGAGCGCCAGGACCTCGCGATCTTCGTCCATGCGCTCCATCCGACGATGACCGACCGCCTCGTCGGCCCGCCGATGGTGGCGCCTTATGTCGCGTTCCCCACCGATATCGGCCTTGCCGGCGCATCGCTCATCACCGGCCGTGTGCTGGAGAAATTCCCCAAGCTGCGCATCGGGCTGAGCCATGGCGGCGGCACGCTGGCGATGTTCCTGCCGCGGCTCGAGACCGGCTGGCAGAAGCTGCAAGCGCTGAAGAATGCTTTCGCGTCGCCGGCCGAGGCAGCGCGGAAGCTCTATTACGACAACGTCGTCTTCGACAAGCCGCTGCTGCGCTATCTGATCGAGGCCTATGGCGACACGCAGGTCTTCGTCGGCTCGGATTATCCTTTCACCGCCGGCCAGAAAAATTCGGCGGCGATGTTCGAAGGGATCGGACTGTCGCCGGAGCAGCTCGAGCGGCTGCGCGGCGGCAACGCGGCCAGGTTCTTGAATTTGCAAAACGCCAAGAAGGCGTGACGGTACGGGAGGCTTAAATGAGCGACGCGATCGAGCAAGCGGCTTTGCGGCTGCGCAAAGCCGGCGAAAACCATCAACCCTGTGCGCCGATCCGCGATCTGATCGCGCCGACCGACGTCGCCAGCGCCTATGCGGTGCAGGAGATCAATACGAAGTATTGGCTCGGCCGCGGCCGCAAGCTGGTCGGCCGCAAGATCGGCCTCACCGCCGTCGCCGTGCAAAAGCAGCTCGGCGTCGATCAGCCGGATTTCGGCCTGCTCTTCGACGACATGCTCGTCTCCGAAGATCGCGCCATCCCCGCTGCGGAAACGATGCAGCCGAAGGTCGAGGCCGAGATCGCGCTCGTGCTCAAGAAGCCGCTGACCAAGACGCAGCACAGCGTCGCCGATATCGCCGATGCGACCGATTACGCCTGCGCCGCGATCGAGATCGTCGGCAGCCGCATCGCCAATTGGGACATCAAGCTCGCCGATACCGTCGCCGATAACGCCTCGAGCAGCCACTTTGTTCTCGGCGCGCGCAAGGTGCCGCTGGCCCAGGCCGATCTCGTCAATTGCGCGATGACCATGGTCCGGCGCGGCGAGACGGTCTCGACCGGCTCCGGCGCCGCCTGTATGGGCAATCCGCTCAACGCCGCGGTCTGGCTCGCCGACACGATGGTGAAATACGGCCGGCCATTGCAGGCGGGCGATGTCATCATGACCGGCGCCCTCGGCCCGATGGTCGCGGTCGCGGCCGGCGACGTCGTCGAGGCGCGCATCGAGGGTCTCGGCCAAGTTCGCGCGACGTTCGGCCATTGACCGCGACAGTATCGGACAGCCGCCGCCCGACGGCCGTGTCGGATGGCCGCCCGACGACGCCGCTGCGCCAGAGGCTTATCGGCGCGGCCTTCATCATCATCGTTGGCGCCATCACCTTGGCGCCGGTGCTCTATGTCGTCGCGGCCAGCTTCGACATATCCGATCTCGGCGCGAAATTCCGCTTCGGCCTCACCGGCTGGCACGACATCTTCGCCAGCACGCGGACGATCGCCGCGATCGGCTATTCCTTCCTGCTCGTCATCCGCGTGCCGATTGCGCTGGTCATCGCCTTCGCCATCGCCTGGCTCTTGGTGCGCGTGCGTCTGCCGGGGCAGCGCTTCATCGAGCTCGCTTTCTGGTTCGGCTTCCTGCTGCCCGTCTTCCCGATGATGATGGGCTGGATCCTGCTGCTCGACGCGCATTACGGGCTGTTCAACCTTGCGCTCCTGGAACTGCCTTTCATCCACACTGCGCCGTTCTCGATCTATTCGATCCCAGGCATCATCTGGGTGCATCTGACACTGACCACCGTGCCGATCATGGTGATCCTGCTGACGCCGGCGCTGCGCCAGATGGATGCATCCTTCGAGGAGGCGGCTGAGATGTCTGGCGCCACCACCTGGGCGACGCTGCGCCGTGTCACCATTCCCCTGCTCGCGCCATCGATCCTCACCGCTTTTGTCCTGGCGCTCATCCGCAGCCTCGAGGCGTTCGAGGTCGAGCGCGTCCTCGGCGTGCCCGTCAATGTCGACGTCTATGCCACGCGCATCTACGATTTCGTCAGCCTCGAGCCGCCGCTTTTTGCTCAGGCGATGGCGCTGAGCGTGCTGTTTCTCGCCATGCTCCTGGCGCTCGGCATCCTCTATCAGTTCTATCTCGCGCGCAGCGGCGAGCGCGCGACGGTCGGCGCGCGCGCCGTCCGCTTGCAGCCGCGGCCGCGGACCTGGTGGGCCTGGCTCGCTTCGGTGATCATCATCGCTTATCTCTGCCTCTCGCTGCTCGTGCCGATGATCGTGCTGATCCTCGGCTCGTTCACCAAGCTCTTCGGCTTCTTCTTCCTGCGCGATGCCTGGACGACGGCACATTGGCGCGACGCTTTCGCCGATACGCGCTTCATCCATGCCGTCGCGACCTCCCTCGGCCTCGGCTTCTCCGTCGCGTTGATCGGCACCCTGCTCTTCGGCCTGCTGAGCTGGGTGCTGGTACGCACCAAGATCGCCGGCCGGCATTGGATCGCGGTCATGATCTGGCTGCCTTGGGCCATTCCCGGCATCGTCCTGGGCGTCAGCCTGCTGGGCCTGATCCTCGAAACCCCCGGCCTCTCGATGCTCTACGGTACCATTGTGCCGCTGATCATCGCGCTGATCATTCAGCAGATGCCGATCGGCGTGCAGCTCTTACGCGCCGCGATCGCGCAGATCTCCGCGCAGCTCGAGGAAGCGGCGATGATGTGCGGCGCGGGCTTCACGACGATCTTCTGCCGCGTCACCCTGCCGCTGGTGATGCCGATGCTGATCTCGGTCTTCCTGCTCGTCTTCGCCGCGACCCTCAAGGACATCAGCACGACGGTGCTGATCGCCGCGCCCGGCATCCGCACCATGTCGTTGCTGATGTTCGACTTCACCCTATCCGGCCAGCTCGAATCCGCATCGGTCATCGGCGTCGTGATCGCGGCGCTCTGCCTGATCGTGACGGCGATTTCCTTCCGCCTCGGCGGCCGGATCGGCATCCGCAGCTAGCGCGCTGGGCAGGCTTTAGACCATGAACGCACGAGGCGGAATCGAAAGTCGATTCCGCCTCATACGTCAATCATGGTCGCTTCTATAGAAATCGAGAGCAGGATTCACGTTCCGAAAAGAAGCGAGAACGCTTCTTTTCGGAACGATCGTTCTCTAGCGGCCGCCCAACGCGTCAAGGACCTGGGCGACGATCTGCTTGCGGTGATTGAGCGCCCAATCCTCGGTGTACTGATCGAGATAATCGATTCCCGATTTCGGCACGGTGAACGGAAGCACCGTCGGCTCATGCACATCGACGCGGCGGCTGAGCTGATGCTCGACATGCGAATAGACCGACTGGCCGGGATGGCCCGCCATCCAGTTCAGGAACACGATCTGCGCATTGGGGTGGGGCGGGTTTTTCGGCAGGAGGAAGACGCTGAAGCTGCCGGACAAGCTGCCCGGACCGTCGCTCATCTCCGCCGGCACGAGATTGGTGATGCCCGCATTGTGTAGTTTCACATAATCGGGCAACAGCACGCCGAGACCCACAGAATAGACGCCACGCACGATCCATTCCGCCATCTGCCGGCTATCTTGCGAGAACACGACCTGCTGGCCGACATAGAGCTGCTTCAGGAAATCGATGCCGAATTTCGCGCCGATATAGCCGGCCATCTGCTGGCCGGGCCCGCCGGCGCGCGGATCGTAAGCGACGATCTTGCCCTTGAATTGCGGCTCCATCAGCTGCTTCCAGCTCGTCAGCGGCGGTTTCACCGCTTCCGGGTTGTAGAACGGGATCGCTTGCACGGTCGCTTGCGTGCGCAGCATGTATTTCTGGGTGTTGTCGACCCAGGTGATCTTATTGTCCTTCCAATTCTTCGGATCGGCGGTGCCGGGCAGCAGCAGCTTCGCCTTCTCGTCCTCGAAGAGGCCTTCCTTGACGAGAGGAAGCTCGGCGGTGCCGGTAAACATGAAATCGACGGTGACATTGCCCGAGCGCACCTCGCGCGCGACGCGGCTCTGATTGACCGCAGCGACGCCGCCGAGATAGTCGACCTGGATGCCCGTATCCTTGTGGAAGGCTTCAGCCACCGGCACGGCCAGCTCGGAGGGGCCGACAACGGCAACGTGGCCTTCCTTCTTGGCATCGGCAAGAATCTTCGCCCATTCCGGCGGCGCACCGGCCTGCCAATCACCTTCCGCGAACGCCGCCGAACCCCACGCCAGCGCGACGGCCGCGACGGCACCAAAAAGAAAAAACCGAGAAAGACCCTGTTTCATCACTCCCTGTCCTTTGATCCCTGTTCTGTTTATTTGCTTAAGTTGCTGTTAGCTGGCCGTTCTGAGTCGCGGCCATAGACGATAGGCGTTCTCGCATTCGATCGCACGGAGCTCGGCATCGCCGAAACCGCAGTCGCGCAGCGACTTCGCGTCATGCGCGGCGTTGCCAAATGGGAAATCGGTGCCGAACATGAGTTGCGAGATCGCGATCAGCTCACGGAACGAGCCCATCGCGTAGCGGTTCGACGTGTTCGCCGTGTCGTAATAGAATTTGTTGAGCATCGCGGCGAAACCGTCGGGCATATTGGCTTTGAGCTCGGGGCTCAACCGGCCGGAATGCCGAATGAAGCGGAAGGCCGAGTAAGGCAGGCTGCCGCCGGCATGCGAGAAGATGACACGCATCTTCGGATAGCGCGCCGCCGCGCCGCCATAGATCATCTTGGCGATCGCGCGTGACGTGTCGGCGCCGTATTCGATCACCGAATCATTGAGTTCCGGCAGCAGATCGCGGCAGCAATTCGGCGCGACCGGATGCGTATAGAGGATCGTGCCGCGGCGATTCAGCTCTTCGAAGACCGGCGCGTAATGCGGATCGCCGAGCCATTTGTCGCCGATATTGGTCATCAGCGCGATGCCATCGGCCTTCAGCGTATCGAGCGCGTATTCGATTTCCTTGAGGCTGCCGTCGATGTCGAGGATCGGCAGTGCCGCGAAAATCCCGAAGCGGCCGGGATGATCGGCCGCCATCTGCGCCATGAACTCGTTCCAGCCGCGCGCCATCGCGCGCGCCTCCTGGTTGTTGCCCGGAAAGATTTGCACGGAATGCGGCAGCGAGAGCAGCGTCGTCGCGACGCCGCCGCGATCCATGTCCTCGAGCGACTTGGCAACGCTCCAATTCTGCTGCTGCGCGTATTGCTTGTCGCGCTCGAAGCGCGATGCAAGATAAGTCGGCGGCGACGGATGATGATGAACATCGATACGGAACGCCTGTGCCATCGTCTCACGCTTCGCCGGTGGTTTCTCCCCGAAACCACTCTAGCATTTCGTCCGACGATCGCAACGCTTCTCGCCCCCCACTCATCGTCCAAGGCGCGCCGCTATTCCTTGCGCTGCTCTTCGATGGTGAGCGCTTCGAGCGCGTGGGCAAGAGTCGGTGTCACCGCATGCGTATAGCCGGCGTCGCGCAAGGCGAGACGCTTCGCTTCATGACAAAGCTGTCGCAGCCGCGCGCCGGAGAAACCTTCGGTGCGCGCGGCGAGTGTCTCGACGATCGGCTCGATCGCAGGATTCGCTTTGCCGCGGCTGCCGAGATGGATGCGCAGGATCGAGCGACGATCATTCGCATCCGGCAGCGGCACATGAATATGCATGCCGAAGCGGCCAGGCCTGAGGATCGACGGATCGACGAGATCGATACGGTTCGTCGCGCCGATGACGATGACGCGCGCGAGCTGCTCGACGCCGTCGAGCTCGGCGAGCAATTGATTGACGACGCGCTCCGTGGTCATCGAGCCGTCATGCGCGCCGCGCACGGGCGTGATCGAATCGAGCTGGTCGAAGAAGATCAGCGTCGGCGCGACCTGACGCGCGATGCGGAAGATCTGCCGCACGCCCTCTTCGGATTCGCCGAGCCATTTCGAGAAAATCTCGGGCCCGTCGACCGCGATGAAATTGACGCCGCATTCGTTGGCGAGCGCTTTCGCAAGCAGCGTTTTGCCGGTGCCCGGCGGGCCATAGAGCAGCGCGCCGACATGCGTCGCGAGCCCCATCTCCTGCAGCACCTGCGGATTGTGGAGCGGCTGCTCCATCATCTCCTTGAGGCGCTCTTTCACCGCATCGAGGCCGCCGATGTCTTCCCATTTGACATCGGGCACGCTGATCAGCGTCTCGCGCATCGCCGACGGCCGCACCTGCGCCAGCGCGTTGTCGAAATCCTGGCGTTCGACATAAAGATTGGTCATGTCGATGCGGAACGCGGCTTTCGGGTCCTCGAGATTGAGCGTCGAGCGGCGCAGCGCCTCGAGACCGGCGTTGCGGCAAAGCTCCATCAGATCGGCGCCCACGAAACCATGCGTGCGCTTGGCGACATCCATGAGCGCATCCTGCGCGTCCTCGGTCAGCGGCATTTCGCGCGTCTGAATCTCGAGGATTTCGTGGCGGCCCTCCACATCGGGCGGACCGACGAAAATCTCGCGATCGAAGCGGCCCGGCCGGCGGAACGCCGTGTCGACAGAATCGACGCGGTTGGTCGTGCCGATGACGATGACGGAATCGACACGCGTCAAACCGTCCATCAGCGAGAGCAGCTGCGTCACCGCGCGAATGTCGGAATGCGCGCCGGTCTCGCCGCGTTTCGGCGCCAGCGCGTCGAGCTCGTCGATGAAGACGATCGACGGCGCGTGATGCGCCGCTTCGCCGAAGATGCGGCGCAGATTGCCTTCGGTCTCGCCGGCATAGGTGCCGATGATGTCGGGGCCGTTGATGTAATAGAACCGCGCTTCGACCTCATTGGCGACAGCACGCGCGAGATGCGTCTTGCCCGAGCCCGGCGGCCCATAAAGGATGATGCCGCGCGGCGGGTTGATGCCGAGCTGGCGATAGACATGCGGGAATTTCAGCGGCAGCTGGACGAGCTCGCGCACCAGCTTGATCTGCCGGCCGAGGCCACCGACATCCTCGAAAGTGACATCGAAGACGCCTTGCGGCACATGCTCGTCGTGGAAATGCAGCCGGACGTCGGTGTCCTCGGTGACGTAGCCGACGCCATCCGGCAGGCGATTGACGTCGTAGGTCGTGCCCGCCTGCGTGCCGGGGAACGGGATATAGAGCACCGCACCGATGCTGAGCGGCGTGCGGTTCTCGACCAGGACCTTCTTGAGATGCGGCACGAGATTATGCGCGGTCGAGACGTCGATCGCGGGATTGAGCTCGACGATCTTCGCCGGACCGATCTCGGCCGGCTCGATATCGACGGTCTCGTTGAGATGCGCCTTCAGCGCCTGGCGCAGGAAGCGATCCATGCGAATGACGCCGCGCCCCTTGTCCCCGGCGATCGGCTTGTCGAGCCGCACGAGCACGGCGCGGCCGCGCTCGGTCGCGACGCGCACGATCTCGTCCGGCTTCAAGCCGGAGCGATGCATCAGCTCTTCGTCGACGGCGACGAGCAGTTTGCTGGCGGTCGCGTAATCGTTGGCGAGATGGTCTACCGTCGCCTTGAATTTGCGGCGCGGATGTGTGTGAACATGGCCGTGGTCATGGCCATGATCGTGTCCCTCATGTGGCACGGCGTCTACTCGTTATCGATCGTCCGAAAAATCAGCGCCGGTATTCCGGCGCGTCCTCGATCTGCTCGAAGCCAGAGCCGCGATCGACGCTGGTGCAATGATAGAGGTTCGGCTCGGCGGCGACGAATTTCGCCGGCTTGTCCGGATCCTCGTTCACATGCTGGATGATGATGCCCTGCTTGCGCAGCGGCAGGTTCAGCACGTCGCCTGCTTCCCAGTGATGCTTCACGCCGTCGATCAGCGTGTAGCCCTTGCCTTCGAGAATATACATCACCTGCTCGCCCTGGAATTTCAGCATGCCGGAGCGGCTGCCAGGCGGAATCTCCTGCTCGAAGAAGATATGCGTGTTGAGCACGGTGTCGGTGATCGAGGGATGGAGGTACCAGCGCATCAGGCCCTGACGATTGATCTCCTGCGGCAATTCCGAGCCCTTGATGACCATCAGCCCGTTCTTGCGCTGCGCGCGCTGCTCGTCGCGCAGCTTCAGGATTTCGTCCCAGAAATTGGTCTGCGCCAAGCGTTTCGTCCGCTCTTCCGACATCACCACCACTCCTTTACCGATGGGCCAGAATAGTCACCGTTCGATGAAATCGTCAAACGACCGCCCCCGCCGGCGTTTAAGGTGCTTGTGGCGACTTGCCGCATCTGGCATGAATCCGGCTTATGGCAACACCGAAAACCGCGACCAAGCCCCGCGCCGAAGGGCCGCACGACCTCGACGCCGGCCAATCGGCGGTCGATCAGGTCATGGAAGCGATCAAAGCCGGCATCCGCAATGCCCGCTACGTGCCCGGCCAGCGCCTGGTCGAGCCGGACATGATGCGCGATTTCGATGTCAGCCGCGGCACGGTGCGCGAGGCGCTGCGACGCCTGGCCGCCGAGGGGTTCGTTTCGATCGAGCTCTATCGCGGCGCCAGCATCCGCAAGATGTCGCGCAACGAATTCGTCGAGCTCAATGAGATCCGCGCGCTGCTCGAAGGCTACGCCGCCGCGCTCGCGGCGCAGCGCATGAGCAAGGCCGAGCGCAAGAAGCTCGTCGAATTGGAGCAGCTCTGGGATCGCGGCACGCAGAACCTCACCTATGCGCAATACAACGAGCAATTCCACACGCTAATCGTCGAGGCGAGCCGCCATAAGCAATTGCCGAATTTCGTGCAGCAGGCGCAGCTCTCGATCTTCCGTCTGCAATTCCACAGCATCCTGCAGACACCGGTGGCGACGCGGCGCTCGCGGCTCGAGCATCGGCGCATCGTCAAGGCGATCCTCAAAGGCGATGCGCCGGGCGCCGAAGCGGCGATGCGCCAGCACATCCAGAACTCGGCGGTCGTCATCATGGGCGCGCCGGACACCTTCTTCTCGGCCTGATCCCACTTCGCGCGTCCGATGAAATCGTCGGACGTTTTTGCCTTTGCGCTTGAAGGCCGGAAACGCCATTTGTAGATTGAATTTCGTTCCTGAGGATTGAAAGCCATGGCCGAATTCGAGCGTACCCGGGTCCGCGAAAAGGAAGCGCCCAAGCAGAGCTCTTACGAGCTGGCAATACAACAGGACAGGGAGCGCGGAGAGCGGCAGATGACCGGCCGCATCGTCTGCAAGCTCGCCGATTGTCCGCAGAACCTCACCCGCCAGGGCCGGCTGCGCAATTACCTCGGCCTCATGATCGAAGACACGCCGCTGCAGGATTGGATCGTCTTCACGCATGAGATCCGCACCGTCTCCGGCAAGCATCGCCATCAGGGCGGGCTGATCATCTATGTCATCGACGGCAACGGCTATTCGGTCGTCGACGGCGTGCGCTACGATTGGGAAAAGGGCGATCTCGTGCTGCTGCCGCTGCGCGAGAAAGGCGTCGAGCACCAGCATTTCAATTCGAACCCGGAAAAGCCGGCGCTGTGGATGGCGTTCATCCATTCGCCGACGCGCGACTATGTCGCGTCGGAGATGACGCAAACCGAAGTGTCGCCGGAATACAAAGCCGCGGAAGCTGCCGGGCAGGTTTAATGCAGACGCCGCAGCGGCGCGCGAAGACGCCGGCGGTCATGAAGCGTGGGGAGGAAAAATGGGATCTTCGATTTCCCGTCGCGATGCGTTAGCCGGCTTGGGCGCCGGCTTCGTCGCTTTGCAGATCGCGTCGGCGCGCGCCGCCGATCAGCCGCTGGTGCGCGTCAGCATCGTCCCGATCTTCGCCGTCGCGGCACATTTCGCCGCCGAGAAGCAGGGCTACTTCGCCGAGCAAGGCATCGCCGTGACGACCCAACCGGTGCAAGGCGGCGCGGTCGGCATTCCGGGCCTTGCCAGCGGCAGCTTCGACGTGCTCTACGCCAATTCGATCTCCTGCATGACGGCGCTGGCGCGCGGGATCGATCTGCGCTTCATCGCTGAAGGCGCGCCGATCCCGCTGCAGCCGCCCGATCCCGGCGCGCTGCTCATCCGCAAGGGCGAGAACCTCAAAAGCGGCAAGGATTTCGAAGGCAAGATCATCGGCGTCAACGCCAAATACGACATCCAGTGGCTGGTGATGCAGGGCTGGGTGAAGAAGACCGGCGGCAATGTCGACAAGATCACCTACCGCGAAGTGCCCCTGCCCTCGATGCTCGATGCGATCAAGAGCAAGCAGGTCGACGGCGCGCTGGTGCTCGACCCGTTCATGACCGTCGGGCTCGGTCAGCCCGATTTCGAGCGCGCTGGCTGGCCGCTCTCGACCGCGATGGCCGGCCTGCCGACCTCGTTCTGGATCGTCGCCGCGAGCGTCGCCGAGCAGAAGAAAGACCTCATCCGCCGCTATCAGGCCGCCTTCCTCAAAGGCGGCCAGTGGATCAACGCCAATCTGCGCAACGAGGCCTACAATCAACTCGTCGCCAGCTACACCCGAACCGACCCGGCGCTGATCGCCAAGATGGTCGCTTCCGAGCAGCCGCTCCATATCGACGTCGAACCGGCGGTGAAGCTTATCGCGCTGATGAAAGAGTACGGCCTCCTCAAGACCGATATCGATTTCAAATCGAAACTCTTCGCCGCCTGAAGCCGGCAACAACCTGAAGCCGGCAACAATACGCGGGCGAATTTTGCCCTTGCCCACGCCCGGCCGAGCCCGCATCCTCGGCCGTAAAGGTGGATGGGAGGGGTAACGCCGATGCCGGAAATCACCGAAAAAGATTTGCTGAAAACCGGGCCCGGCACGCTTGCCGGCCGCTATCTCAAGACCTTCTGGCAGCCGGTCTATCTCTCCGCCGATCTCGAAAAGGGCAAGGCCAAGCCGGTCCGCGTCATGGGCGAGAATTACACGCTCTACCGCGGCCTCTCCGGCAAGGCGCATCTCGTCGGCGCGCGCTGCGCGCATCGCGGCG
>Ga0157369_10006699_pt1 | contig 13301 bp, 7 predicted proteins | sample C25metaG_FD_113461 | JGI IMG/M metagenome (GOLD analysis project Ga0157369, IMG submission 113461) | Corn rhizosphere microbial communities from Kellogg Biological Station, Michigan, USA - C2-5 metaG | ecosystem: Host-associated > Plants > Roots > Rhizosphere > Soil | place: USA: Michigan...
GTGAACATGGTCGCAGCGGGTGAAGCTGGTGGTATCCTCGATACCATCCTCATGCGTCTCGCGACGTTCATGGAAAAGAACGACGCCCTCATACGCAAGGTAAAGGGCGCGATGATCTATCCAGGCGTCATCATGTCGGTGGCGTTCATCGCCGTGACGACACTTCTTCTCTTCGTCATACCAGTCTTCCAGAAGATGTTCGGATCGGTGGGCCTCGCGCTCCCGATGCCGACGCGCATCGTGATCGGCGCCTCGGATCTGCTCAAGAGCTACTGGTGGCTGATGGGCGGAGTGGGTACCGCCGCCGTGATGTTTCTCGCCAAATACTACCGCACGCCTGACGGCAAGCTGCGGATCGATCGCATGCTTCTGCGAGTTCCGATATTGGGTGACGTGCTCAGGAAGAGCGCGGTGTCGCGCTTCACGCGCACACTCGGCACGTTGATCAGCTCCGGCGTCAGCATTCTCGACGGTCTCGAGATCACGGCCAAGACAGCAGGCAACCGCGTGATTCAGGACGCCATCATGGCCAGCCGCGCGAGCATCGCCGGCGGCGATACGATCGCGCAGCCACTAGCCAAGAGCAAGGTATTTCCGCCGATGGTCATCTCGATGATCTCCGTCGGTGAGCAGACCGGCGGACTGGACGAGATGTTGTCGAAGATCGCCGACTTCTATGATGAAGAAGTCGACGCGGCGGTTACGGGATTGCTGGCGGCGCTGGAGCCGTTGATGATCGTGTTTCTGGGTGTGGTGGTTGGCGGCATGGTGGTCGCCATGTACTTGCCGATCTTCGACATGATCAACGCCGTGCAGTAGACGCGGACTCAGAATCCCGGCGGTCTCTCTCCCATAACCCCAAGCGAGCGCTCGAGCGCCAATCCCGCACGCGCAATCGTTCCCTCATCGAATAGGCGTCCGATGAGTGTGACTCCGTGCGGGACACGACGTGGCGGAGAGAATTTGGGGAGTGGATGAGCGGGGTCGGGCGCCCAGTCGCTGCGCGCTTCGGATACGTGTACGAATCCGGTACGCAGCGTGAGCGAGGGATGTCCTGTATTGTTGGAGATCACGAGCATCTCATCGCGCAACGACGGGACGAGTAGCAGGTCGACTTGCGACATCAGTCGCGCCATCTCGACCGCAACCTTGCGCCGCAATCTGTCTGCCTGAACGAAATCGACTGCGGATAGAAAGCGCGCCTCGCGAAATTGATTGGGCCACGCATCCGGCACCTGTGCCTTGAGCTCGTCATCGCGATTGCTCAGCGTGAGCTCTTCGAAAGCGGCGGCTGCTTCCGCGAACAACATCAGGTTTAGCGAATCGTAGGGCCAGTCGGGAAGCGTGACCGGCGTCGGCACCATGCCAAGCTTTCCGATCGCATCCAGAGTTGCGCGATCGACGTCCGTCGCGGGTGCCTCCTTCATCCACGCGGGGAAATATCCGACACGGAGCCCTTTCACCTGGGCGTTTGCATCGAAGTCGAGATGACTCGGCACGCTCGCTACGTCACCCGCGTCTGGCCCAGTGATCGCGTGCAGAACGAGCATCGCGTCCTCGACGGTTCGGGTCATCGGACCAAGCTTGTCGAGCGACCAGCAGAGCGTCATCGCGCCGGTGCGCGGAACACGGCCATACGTTGGCCGCAGTCCGGTAATTCCACAACGCATGCTCGGGCTTATGATGCTCCCGCCAGTCTCACTTCCAACGGAGAATCCGACCAGACCCGCAGACGTCGCGGCGCCGGGCCCTGCACTCGATCCTGATGCGCCTTCTTCAGGCAGCCAGGGGTTCATCGTCTGACCCCCGAACCAGATGTCGTTGAGCGCGAGCGCACCCATGCTCAATTTCGCGACGAGCACCCCGCCCGCTTCACGAAGCCGCGCGACAACCGCAGAATCGGCGCTCGGTACGCGATTCCGGAACGGCTCGGCGCCATACGTGGTCGCGATGCCTGCGGTATCCAGCAGATCTTTCACGCCGTACGGAATGCCGTGCAGCGGTCCGCGATACTTGCCGCCTGATATCTCCGCGTCTGCTTGCTTCGCCTGGGCGAGCGCGGCATCGCGCGTCAGCGTTATCACGCAGCGTAGTTCGGGATTGAACCGTGTGAGCCTGTCGAGATAGATACGCGTGAGTCGATCGGAGCTGAGTTTGCGCGTTTCGATCCAGCGAGACAGCTGCGTCACGGGTGCGAAGGCGATGTCTTCGTCGCGAGTTGGTAATGGGCCCGGATCTGCGTTGCTGCGCACGAATCTGTCACGCGTTGGTCCGGTCGATTGCCCACCGATGTCCGCGTTCCAAACTGTTGCAGGTGCCAGAGTCGGCTCCAACTGCACCTTCCGCGGCCCAACGCGTCGCTCGACCAGCGCAGCCATCGACGTGCGCCAGCTCTTGGCCGCCATCTGCCGCTCGGCGTCCGTCATCTGCACCTGCGCCAGCTTCTCCGCTTCTGCAAAAGTGGCAGGTGATACCTCGGGTCCGACGGGCGGCGCAGTGTTGAAGGCTGGCGGCGCGCCGGGCGTGGCCGCCGCGGGATGGGTGCCTGCTGACTGCTCCTCACTACGACAAGCGACTATGGCGCCGAGGATGCCGATCGGGGCGCGGATTAGAAACTGGCGACGGGAATTCACGAGAGACGGGTTGTAGTTGGCGTGCTGTCGCGAAGCTGACTCGCTGCATGCGGCAGTCAGTTCGCAGCAATAATAAGCCTCTCGATGTCCGTCTTCGCTAGACGAGCGCGCTGTCCTTTGGGGGCAGGTGCGACGAAGGCCAGCAACGAGTTGCTGGCCTTTCCATCACCTCAGTGCACCTTGAGCGTGCTGGCTCGTCAAACTTTGCGGCGACGACGGAAGAGAGGAACGATACCAATCAGGCCAGTGCCGATGAGCGCCAGCGAGCTTGGCTCCGGTACCGTGGCGGCATGTGTGAAACCGTGTCCGGTGACGGCCACCGTGGTTCCGGTGCCACCTGTCGACTGATCGTTGATTGACACATCATCGACTGCAAAGCTCAGTGTCGTGCCATTGGCGAACGCGAAGTCATGTGGCGTATTCACAAAATCGATGAAGACATTGCCGCTCGTGGCGTTGGTCAGGTTACCTGTCAACATCGCCGTGTAAAGGTGATTCCCGACGACACCGCCTGGCTGGGTGAAGTCCATGAAGAGAGCGAAATTCTGACCCGTGTAATTATGCTCGCCGTCCGCCAATGTAAACGACCCCAGATTGTTCACATTCGGTGACCCCGGCGCGGATCCGATGGACACCAGGCCATCCGCCGGATTACTGGTAACATTGAACGTCGAGCCCGTGTACGACAGACTTCCCGTGGTACTCATGAGGCCCGTGCAGTCTGTCGGAGCGCTGGCGGACGTATAGAAGCAACCGAAGGTGTTGCCGGTAAATGTTACCTGCGCACCTGCAGTACTTCCTGCCACCAGGATTGCGCCTCCAGCTATTGCTACCGTTCTGACTCGTCTCCAAAGTTGCTTCATGATGTGCTTTCTCCGAGCTGAATTGTTGCGCCAGACGTATGTCAATAAGAAACGCGCAAATCGCGGGTGCATCGGGACCGCGCCGACCAAGTCTGGCGATGCGGAAAGGGTAGGGCAGAGATCATGCCGAATGCCTGTTGCGCTCACGAATGCCGGACCGAAGCTGTACGCAGCCTGACACATCATTGCGTAACGGTGATTGTCGCAATTGTCACAGTATTATTTTCGCTCTTGTAAGTGATCGTTCCGGTGCCTGGCGCGACGCCAGTAATCGTGCCACCAGATGCCGAGATGATCGAAGGGCTGTTGTTAAACTCGACGATCAGCCTACCGCTGCCGAGGGCGTGTCCCTGTGCGTCCAGGAGCGTGACTACTAATGTTTCGGACGCTCCGACCTTTATTGTGCTTGTGAGCGGTGACACTGTGATCGTATCCACGACAGGACGGGTCACAGTGACCGAAACTTGTCCGCTCTGAGATCCGCTCGTGGCCTTTATCGATGCGGTACCAGCTCCTACAGCGGTCACGACTCCAGTGCTGCTCACTTTCGCAACACTGTCCGCACTCGACGACCAGGTGACGGTCTGCCCTGACAGTACATTGCCGCCAGCATCTTTCAGCGTTGGCGTGATCACAACTTTGCCAAGTGTTGTGCTGTCCACAACGCCAACTAGAAGATTCGCCGAAGTCGGGCTTACCGACACCGAAGCCACCGTTGCCAGCGTTCCGCCACCGCCGGGACCGGTCATGTCGCTTCCGCCACATGCAACGGCGAAGACCAGGAGCGCGGCCAAGGCGCGTGGCGTTGTGACCCGTGAATTGGCGCAGGACGATACGTCAGATGCTTTCATATGTGTGATCCGTGTGAGACATGAAGTCGGCGCCACGCTGGTATCGTCATACGTGCCGCCGAGCGGACGGTCCTCGTCGAATCGTCCGCCGCGCTCACACTGAATTGGCAAAAATCGGCCCATTACGGTTTGGGTGGCCTCCGGAACCCTTCACGGGCAGGTGTGTCCGGTGCGGTCACAGTAATGCAGAATTTTCAGCATACACCTGTCTGTTTGTCCGAATGTGATGAGATCGCGTTGCCTCCGGGGGATCAAGATCCAGTGCTAGTCGACGATCTGGCGCCGGGTAACGGCGCTCGGTGACGGGCGGGAGCTGGCTAACACGCCGGCTCGGTTTCGACATAGGTCAATAAGCACCACGCGCCAGAGTCGGGGCTGTAACGATAAAGGGCAGGCCCTCGGGCCTGCCCTTTATCATGCCGCGCCGAGATTTACTTCACGTCGAGTTTTCGCCCCGCGTCGAGGTGATCGAAGTTGAGGATCGCATTGAACACGAGCGGATATGATCCGATCGTCTCGCCGCGATAGATCGGATTGTTTGCGAACAACACGACGTGCCCTTTCTGCATCGGTACATCCACGACCACCGGACGCTGTGCGACGTCGCTCCCGCCGTCGAGGAGGCCCGAAACCAACAGGTTGCGCTGATCGGTGAATCGAAGTGCAACACGCGGACGCTGGTTGGGCGGGATGATCGACAGTGGATTGCGCAGTTGCTCATCGGTGATCGGCGCAGCCTGCCACGGCTCGACGGTCACGCGAGCCGGTGCCATGTTGCGTGGCGCGAGCTGAGGTCGCCCTTGCGGTACGTCGGGATCATCCACGGTTCCGCGTCCGGTTGCGCGCACTGCTTCACCATTGCCAAAACGGCTCCCTCGGCCGCCTCCGCGCGTGCTACTTACGCTGAAGCTCTCGCCGTCTTCACTATAAACCGCCAGACTATCGGACACCCCATACACGAGCGGGCTCGCGTCGTCCACGATCCGAGTGCGCAGCAGGCTTCCGACGATCTTGCCGCGTCCCGCCTGATTCGAGCTGACGCCGCTGGCGAGCCCGTACTGGATCGCGAAATCCGCGGTGCTCGATACGGCGACGAGCACACCGCCGCGAGTCACAAAGCCTTCGAGGTTCTGAACTCCCTGCAACCCGAGTCCGGGGCGAATGTCGTCAGTCTGGTCCAGCTTTCCGATGTTCGGCGTGAGAGGAGTTGTCTTCCACGGCATCGCGTTGCGCCACATCGGCATGCCCTGCACGATGGACTGCACGTTGCCAGATGGTGGAAAGAGAATCACATCGTACTTCGCGTTCAGATTCGCATCCTTCGCAACATCCTGCACGTTGATGTAGCTATAGGGTATGTGCGCAGCGTCGAACGCCTGTCGCCACCATCCTTCCGTCTGCGTGCTGGACCACGTATGCAGGATTGCGACGCGCGCTGCACGTGCGGGATGCATTGCGACTGATGGCGCCGATGGAATTGCGTAGACGGAAACACCGAGCTCGCGCGCAGCCTTGTCGATATCTCCAGAGGCTACGTTACGGATGACATATGACCCACGAGCGAACGACTTGCCGGCCGCCTGGAACGGTTCTTCGGCGGCCTGGAAATCAGCGCTGCGCAGACGATAACGTAATGTTGTGAGCGCATTGTCGCCGTTGTTGTTTATTGCAAATACCGTCCCGGTACCGTTGACTCCACCGGGGGCCTGTATCGTCCCGGTCACACGCTCCATGGGAACTGTGAGCACTTGCGGATCGACGACCCGAACTGCCTGCACGTCGAAGTTCTCGGGGAAAGTCCAGCCAGTATCGTCGTACGGCGTTTTCTGCGGATCGTTCGGGCTCCAGAACTGATAGTCCAGAAGCGCGTCCGCGATTCGTGAGTACGGTTGATCCATCCGCACGATGTAACTTCCGGCCGGAAACTGCCGTGTTTCGGTCGGTGTCGCGCCGGAGGTCGTGCTTGATGGCGGAGTCGACGCCGTGCTGCGCGCTGAGCTATCCGCGCTGCCGCTGCGTTTCGCTCGCGCGTTGTGAACCGGCACCTGCGCACTGAACGGTGCTGTCGCACGGGAGATCTCGACGTGCTGCATCTGAAGGATTCGCAGCAGCTCTGCCTGTGCACCCGGTCGAGGATCAGCCGAGGAAAGTATGTAAGCGGCCGGGCCTTCCGTGTGCGCCTTGAGAATCGAGCGCTTGCTCTTCTGGTAGAAATTCTCGAGCAGCTGATGGCGGTTGTTCGCGAAGTAGCTCAACGATACGAGCAGCCCCGTTTGCTCGTAGTTGTTGTTGTCACGCAGCGACCACATCACACGAGGCAGCGGCGGATTCTGTCGAAACCACGTGCGCGATGTCTCGCTCGGGGGGAGCGTGCGCTCCAGTGTCTCGGCGGTTCCCCCATTTCCGAACGTCTCGTACAACCGACTTATGCCATTGTGTGTCGCGGCCATGAACATGAGGTAGCCCGGCGACCAGGTGTCGAAATCTCCGTGCGCAAACACGCCTGGCATTCCCATGCGCGTCATCTCCTGCACGTTGTTCCAGCCGATCATCTGCCATTCGTTCGTGAGCAACGGATCCAGCCACGCGTTGTACGGCCCATCTCCGATGGTGTTGTCGTAGAGGTACGAGCCCGATTCGTGCAGATCGTGCAGAACCATCGCACGCCAGTCGACATACGTGTTCAGGACGTTCTGCGACAGTTTGAGCGTGAGCGCCATCGCGTCGCGGTTGTTGTCGTGCGCAACGTAGTGGCCCCAGTAGATCAGATTCGAGTACGTGTCGTTTGGGTGGGCCATGTGCCACCGAAACAGATCGACCATCCGATCGCGTCCGTCGACTTCTACGATCGGTGTGATGAGCGTGATGACGTTGTTCCGAATGTTGCGAATGTACGGACTCTCGTCGACGGCGAGCCGGTAAGCGAGCTCCATGAGCGCGGTAGGCGCACCCGACTCCGTGGAGTGGATCGTCCCCGTGATGTAATAGATGGGCGTGACGCCACCGATGATCTGCTCGGCCTGCGCATCATCCATGTTGATCGTGCGCGGATCGGCCAGCTTGGACAACTTCGCCTTGTTGTCGTCGAGCTTGGTGAGCAATGATTCCGAAGCCACCGCTACCGCGATCATCTCTCGCCCTTCTTCAGTGGTGCCGATCGAATACACTCTGACGCGTGGGCTCGCCTTGGCGAGCATGCGCATGTAAGTGTAGACTTCCTTGGAATACGGAAGGTTGTTACGCGCGCCGGCGATGTCACCAAGCACCGCCTTCGGTGTTGGCACTGTAGACGACGCGGGCAGATAGTCGACCAGAGGCGAAAGGAAGAAAGATTCGGTGGTGTATTCGTGAATCTTGTTCGTGTACGCCGTATCGATTGCCTGGCTCGGATCGCGCCCCGGTGCTGCTGTCGATATCTCGACCCTGTTGGTCAGCGACGCCTGGGCGTCCATGACACCCGGTGCGCCAAGCAGTGGAAGGAGCAGCGCGATTGCGAGTGAGCTACGATCCATGAATATCCTCATCAGAGACTGGGGAAATGGCGGTGACTGAGCGGAATCGGTCATCCGGACGTACAGAATGCAGATTATAGCGGCGATACGGAAGCACCTCCGCACACTTACTTCTGGAAAAATCTGAATGACTATCGATCGGCTGGGCCGCCGCCTGACGCTTCCATGCCTTCTGACTCTCGCAGCGGTTGCGGGAATCCTGGGCAGCTCGCCAGCCCACGCGCAGGATCGCCTCAAGACGATGCCGGAGTACGCGCGGTATCACAAACTCAGCGCGGAAATATTCGGTTCGGTGACCAGCGCCGCAATCCGGCCTGTGTGGATCGATAGCGGGAAGGCATTTGATTATGAGCTTGGCGGCCAGCGCTACCACTACGATGTCGCCAAACGTGCCGCGACTGTCGCTGGCGCCATAGATGCCGCAGCGGAGCTGGCGGCCCGCCGAGCGCGGTTCGCCGGTGGTCCGGATCGTGGGCGGCAGTTCGAGTCCGCGCTATCTCCGGACGGCAAGCTCAAGGCGTTCTATCGCGATCGCAACATGTGGCTGAGCGACGCGAGCGGAGCCGCCGAGATTGCACTCACCACCGACGGCAGCGTACCCAATCGCATCAAGAATGGCACCGCGTCATGGGTATACGGTGAGGAGCTGGATCAGCGCACCGCCATGTGGTGGTCGCCCGATGGATCGAAGATCGCGTACTATCGCTTCGACGAGAGCAGGGTCCCCGATTACTACATCGGGATGAATCAGACCAGGCTGCACACAACCGTAGATGTCGAAGCATTCCCTCAGCCCGGCGTGCCGAATCCGATCGTCGATCTGTTCGTGTACGACGTTGCGAAGAAGACAACAACTCACATCGATGTGCGCGACGGCAAGCCGTTCGACAATACCGTCGTCGGACATTACGTCTATCACGTCGATTGGACCCCAGACGGACACGAGATCACCTTCAATCGCACCAACCGCCGCCAGAACGTTCTCGAGTTCACAGCGTGCGATCCGTTCAGCGGAAAGTGCAGGGCAGTCGTGCGCGATGAATGGCCCGCAAGCTGGGTCGCGAACAATCCGGAGATGACGTACCTTGCCGACGGCAGGCGCTTCGTCTGGGAATCCGAGCGTAACGGCTTTCGTAATTACTATCTATATGATTTGACAGGCAAGCTGCTCACGACTCTCACCAGCAACCAGTTCGATGCCGGTGAAATCGTGCGCGTCGACGAGAAAGCAGGCATCATGTATTACACGGCACATGATGGCGATAACGCGATGAAGATGCAGCTGCACCGCGTTGGCCTGAACGGCCGCAATGATCGCCGTCTCACCAATCCCGCCTTCAATCATACGATTAGCTTCGCACCAAACGGCAAATACTTTGTCGACGTCGCGCAGACTCACGATCAGCCGCCGATAGCGCAGCTCGTTAACGCCGACGGGAAGGTCGTCGCTCAGATCGCGAAGAGCGACATGACCCGGTTCAACCAGCTTGGTCTCAAGCGGGTCGAAATGTTCAGCTTCAAGGCGGGCGACGGAACTACGACGCTGAATGGAATGCTGCACTTTCCTTCCAACTTCGATCCTGACAAAAAGTATCCGCTGCTGGTCAGTGTCTACGGCGGCCCCAATACCAACGGCGCGAGTGAGAACTTCACACTTCCCAGCCGGCTTACCGAGCTTGGATTTCTCGTAGCCACTCTCGACTCGCGAAGCGCCGATGGGCGTGGTAAGCGCTTCCTCGACGCTATTTACGAGAAGCTCGGCATTGTCGAGATCGACGACCAGGCCGCGGGCGTGCGCGCACTCGACACGCGCCCTTACGTCGACCGTAATCGGGTCGGGATTTACGGCACCTCATATGGTGGATATGCGTCACTCATGTCGCTGCTTCGCTATCCCGATCTCTTCGCCGCAGCGTGCAGCATGTCGCCGCCAACCGACTGGCGTAACTACGATACCATCTACACCGAGCGTTATATGTGGATTCCGGAAGAGAACGCAGTGGGCTACGATGCCGGAAGCGCGATGACGTACGCATCCCAACTCAGGGGACGCCTCATGCTCTACTACGGAACCGCCGACAACAACGTCCACAACTCCAACACCATGCAGATGATCATGGCGCTGCAGAAGGCCGGCAAGAGCTTCGACGTGCAGGTCGGGCCGGACCAGGGTCACTCTGCCCTCAACCCCGACCGGATGATGGAGTTCTTTATCGATAATTTGCCGGCCAAAACCGACGTATCCGTAGCCACCCACTAGCCCAACGCACGGTCGCCGTTTTTCTTCATTGGATCAATGGCGACCGCAGCAGCAGCACCCGCGAATGCCTCCGAATCGGAGGAATTGAACCCGTACCGCTGGATCATCCTGGCTGGCCTCATAACGGCGGCGATCATGGAGGTGCTCGACACCACCATCGTCAACGTCGCACTGCCCCAGATGGCTGGAAACCTGGGCGCCACGCTCCAGGAAATCGGCTGGGTTCTCACAGGCTACATACTCTCGAACGTCGTCGTCCTCCCGATGACGGCGTTCCTTACTGAAACATTCGGCCGGAAAAACTACCTCACAGCGTCGATCATCATCTTCGTAGTGGCGTCGTTTCTCTGTGGTACCTCCACCAGCCTCACCGAGATCGTCATCTGGCGGATCGTTCAGGGCGCAGGCGGAGCCGCACTGCTTTCCACTGCCCAGGCGACGATCCGTCAGATCTTCCCGCGCGATCAGCAAGGCATGGTGCAGGCGATCTTCATACTCGGTATCATCGTTGCCCCGACCCTCGGTCCGACGCTCGGCGGCTGGATAACCGACAACTACAGCTGGAACTGGTGCTTCTTCATCAACATCCCGATAGGAATCGTCGCGGCGTTCCTCGTCAGTACTTTCCTCCACGATCCGCCAGGCAAGAGAGGCAGGGAAGGCGGTATCGATTTCGTCGGCATCATCCTACTTATGGTTGGAGTAGGATCGCTGCAATACGTCCTCGAAGAGGGTAACCGCAACGACTGGTTCTCGGATCCACTCATCCTGCACCTCTCGGTCGTCTCCGGCATCTGTCTGGCCGTAATGCTCTGGTGGGAGTTGTCGTCGCGGAACAAGCATCCGGTCGTCGACTTCAGAGTCCTCAAGAACCGCCAGCTGTCGGCGTCGATCTTCCTCTTTATCGCGCTCGGCTTTGGCCTCTACGGCGGGACGTTCATCTTTCCGCTCTTCACGCAGACCATACTCGGTCTGACCCCGATGGACACCGGCCTCGCGCTACTACCGGGGGGAATTGCGACTGCTATCGCGGCGATCATCTGTGGCAGGCTTCTGAATGGCGCCAAGCCGCTCGTAGACGGACGCATCCTTATAGTGATCGGCATCTCGATCTTTACCGTCGCGATGTGGAAGCTGGGCCACCTCACCTCGCAAGCCGGCGAGGCCGATGTTCGCTACGCGCTGATCTATCGTGGCTTCGCACTCGGCTTCCTCTTCACCCCCATCAACAACGTCGCCTACGGTGTGTTGGAGCCAAGCGAGGCACAACAGGCGTCTGGCCTGATCAACCTTTCGCGGCAGCTCGGTGGCTCGTTCGGCATTGCAATCCTGAGCACTTATGTGACCACCCACGCACAGGCGCATCGTGCTGACCTGATCACAAATCTGTATTCGACCAACCCCGCCCTGATCGCAAGGCAACACAGTGTGATCGCGGGCCTCATGGCTCAGGGGATGCCGGCGGTAACGGCCGCAAGAACCTGGTACGCGATGCTCGAAGGCACGCTGACACGCCAGGCGTCCATGCTCAGCTACAATGACGCCTGGATCATGATCATGCTCACATTTATTGTCGTCTCGCCAGCCGTACTATTACTCAGGGCCCCCCGCCCGCGGAGCGGCCCAGCGCCGGACATGCACTAACGACATGCGATGGTAAGGCGCGGATCTATCCGCGCCTTACCCTTTAAAGTGCAATCGAAGATGGATTGACGGCGGATCGCCGCACAACCTCCAGCCCGATCACGCCGTCCAAGAGAAGACAATGACGGCACCCGTAACCGACATCACATCCGCGCGGTCCGAGCGAGAGCTCGTCGCCCGCGCCGGCTCTGGAGATTCCGCCGCACAGCGTGATCTCTACGACCGGCACGTGGATCGTGTGTATCGAGTGGCCTTCAGGTTGGCCGGCGACGATGACGCCGCCCGTGACATAACGCAGGAAACGTTCATCCGCGCATTCGGAAGACTCGGAGAATTCAGGCATGAATCCACGCTCGGCACCTGGCTGCACAGCATCGCGGTTTCGATCGCACTCGGCGCACTGCGCAAGCAATCGCGTATGGACAAACGGCACGTGCCGCTTGATGCCGCGGCCGATGTCGGGCGCAACGACCACAACGCCGACGTCGACCTCAGGGAACAACTACACGCAGCGATTGATGCGTTGCCAGTCGGATATCGAACGGTGTTCGTGATGTATGAGATCGAGGGATTCAGCCATCAGGAAATAGCACGCACTCTTGGCGTCGCCGAAACGACATCCAAGGGACAGCTGTTCCGAGCGCGCGCAAAGCTGCGCGAATCGCTCAAGCATTTCGCGAGGGACAAGCAATGAGTGACGACAACGACTACATCCGCGATCAGGAGCCAGGCGATACGCCAGAGCCAATGGTGAGCGATGCCGAAGAAGCGGAGCTCGACGCGCTTCTGACTCGGTTTGGCGCGGACTACAATCGACCACCAGACATCGTGCCACGCGAAGAGATGTGGCATGAGATAAGGGAGAAGGGCGAGCTACGGAGATCGATCCGTAGGCAGCCGGTATGGAGCGTACTCGTAGCGGCGGGGCTCCTGCTAGGCGTTGGCATAGGGATCGGTGTGGAAATGCACTCGCGCGTCGGCCCGCATGCGAGTCCGCTTGCTCAGGCGACACCTCAGGGCGCACCTCGCGTGGCGGTCGAAGTACCGCCTGCTCACGACTCGAGCGTCGACACTGGCAATGTGCCGGAGATGCAACGCGTGCAACCTTCTGCAACTCAACCTCGCGGCACCACGAATCACGCAACGTATGCGAGCGTCGACGGTGCCGCAGGCTCGAACGGCAATGCGCGTTCGCAGGCCTATACGCTTGCGACGGTTCGCCATTTCACCGCCGTCGAGGCTTTGCTCACCTCGTACCAGACCGAATCGCACGATGCTCGCGGCGACGCCGAGATGGCATCGTGGGCCCGTGCTCTACTGTCGCAGACGCGTCTGCTGCTCGACTCACCGGCCGCCGCCGATCCCGTACGACAGAAGCTGCTGCAGGACTTGGAGCTCGTGCTCGTTCAGATGACCCAGCTATCACCGGCGAACACGCCGATCGATCGGGAAATGATCGATGGATCGGTTCGCCATTCCGATGTCATAACACGCCTCCGCACCGCAGTGCCGGCGGGTGGCGCCACGCACCTACAATA
>Ga0157369_10006700_pt1 | contig 13299 bp, 7 predicted proteins | sample C25metaG_FD_113461 | JGI IMG/M metagenome (GOLD analysis project Ga0157369, IMG submission 113461) | Corn rhizosphere microbial communities from Kellogg Biological Station, Michigan, USA - C2-5 metaG | ecosystem: Host-associated > Plants > Roots > Rhizosphere > Soil | place: USA: Michigan...
CGGTACTCTTGGGCGCGGTCGGCGGCCCGAAATGGGACAATCTGCCCTTCGCGCAAAAGCCCGAGCGCGGCCTGCTCCGGCTGCGCAAGGATATGGACCTTTTCGCCAATCTCCGGCCCGCGCTGGTGTTCGATCCGCTGATCGGCGCCTCGACGTTGAAGCCCGAGGTGATCGAGGGCCTCGACATCCTCATCATCCGCGAGCTGACCGGCGGCACCTATTTCGGCGAGCCGCGCGGCATCACCACGCTGCCCGACGGCACGCGCCGCGGCGTCAACACGCAAGTCTATACGACGCCCGAGATCATTCGCGTCGGCCGCGTCGCCTTCGAGCTCGCGCGCAAGCGCAACAACAAGGTCTGCTCGGTCGAGAAGGCCAATGTCATGGAATCGGGCGTGCTGTGGCGCGAGGAAATGCAGAAGCTGCACGATACCGAATACAAGGATGTCGAGCTCTCGCATATGTATGCCGACAATTGCGCGATGCAGCTCGTGCGCAATCCGAAGCAGTTCGACGTCATCGTGACCGATAATCTCTTCGGCGATCTCTTGTCCGATTGTGCCGCGATGCTGACCGGCTCGCTCGGCATGCTGCCCTCGGCCTCATTGGGCGCGCCGGATTCAAGCGGCCGCCGCAAGGCACTGTACGAGCCGGTCCATGGCTCGGCGCCCGACATCGCCGGCAAGAACGCGGCCAATCCGCTCGCCTGCATGCTCTCTTTCGCGATGATGCTGCGCTATTCCTTCGACATGGACGAGGAAGCCAAGCTCGTCGAGAAGGCGATCAACAACACCCTCGCCTTGGGCGTGCGCACCGGCGACATCATGCAGCCGGGCATGAAGCGCGTCTCAACCTCCGAGATGGGTAACGCCGTCCTCGCCGAGCTCGCGAAGCTGGTTTAGTTTTTATCATCATTGCGAGCCCCTTCGACTGGCTCAGGAGCGAAGCGATCCAGTGGCTGCGCATGCGGTCTCTGGATTGCTTCGTCGCTACGCTCCTCGCAATGACGGGTACAGGTGACGGATTCGATGGCGATGCCTAACGCCTCGCATTATTGCGGCATCGATTTCGGAACCTCGAACTCTACCGTCGCCCTCGCGACTGAGGGCGAGCATTTCCTGGCGACGCTCGAACATACCGAGCGTTCGCTCCCGAGCGCGATTTTCTTCAATTCCACGAGCGGCCGCGTCGCCTTCGGCCGCGCGGCGATAGCCGACTATCTCTCGGGCGAGAATGGCCGCTTCATGCGTGCGCTGAAGAGCGTGATCGGGCGGCCGCTCTTCCACGAAAAGACGCGGATACAAAAGCGTGAGGTCACGCTTTCCGATATCCTCAGCATGTATCTGCGCCACCTCAAAACCACGACCGAGCATCAAATCGGCCACGAGATGAGAGAGGTCGTGCTCGGCCGGCCGGTGCAGTTCATCGAGGACTCGAAGGAGCTCGATGGCCAAGCACAAAGCGATCTGGAGCAAGCGGCGCGGAAAATCGGTTTCGAACATATCGAATTCCAGTTCGAGCCCATCGCCGCTGCCCTCGAATACGAAACCTCCATCGCCCGCGAGCAGGTCGTTCTCGTCGCTGATATCGGCGGCGGCACGTCCGATTTCTCGATCGTCCGCGTCGCGCCGGACAAGATAAAAGCGGCGGACCGGACGAAAGACATTCTGGCCAGTCGCGGCATCCGGGTCGGCGGTACGGATTTCGACCAGCAGCTTTCGATGAAGCAGGTCATGCCGCAGCTCGGGCATGGGTCGGTGTATGGCTCGAAGAGCCTGACGATGCCGATCTGGATCTATATGGATCTTTCGACCTGGTCGAACGTCAATTCGGTTTACGAGTACAAGGTCGTCTCGGAAATCCGGTCGCTGCGAAAGGAATCGAAGAAGCCGAAACTCCTGGAGCGGCTCTTGTCTGTGCTCGAGCATCAATCCGGCCATCGCCTCATCGGCGATATCGAACACGCGAAGATTGCCTTGAGCGCCGAGGACGAAGCGCTGCTCGATCTCGCCTATATCGAGAACGACTTTTCTATCCCGGTCAGCCAAAAGAATTTCGAAATCTCGATCACGGAGCTCGTGTGCCGGGTCGAAGATTGCATCGCGCAAACGGTGACCGATGCCGCCGTTCCCGCCGCGCAGATCAATACCGTGTTCATGACCGGCGGCAGTTCGATGGTGCGCCCCATCCAAGCCTTGATACGTCGGCTCTTCCCGGCGGCCGAGATCGTCAGCGGCGATGTCTTCGGCGCCGTCGGGAAGGGCCTCGGCTTGGATGCGAAGCGGAAGTTCGCCTAACGGCGCCCAGCCTATTTCTATCGTCATTGCGAGCGAAGCGAAGCAATCCAGGGCCACACGTGAGGCTTCTGGATTGCTTCGCTCCCGATGGTCGCTCGCAATGACGACCTAGACAAGTTTCACCGGAACGCCGGCCGGACCTCTTCGGCGAAGCGCTGCATCTCGTTCTTCACCTGCTGGTGCGGCTTCAGGCCGACGTTGAAATAGAGGATCACCTCGTCGAAACCCGCGGCTTCGGCTTTCTTCAGGGTGTCGGTGATCTGCTGCTTGCTGCCGAGCAGGACGGAATTCTCGGTCAAATCCTCGGCCTTCACCTTGTGCAGCCGCTCGGTCATCTCGACGAGATAGCGATAGGAGGGCGGTGCGGTCTTCGGATCGCTCGGGAAGGCGGGGATCACGCATTCCTTGTAATAGCGAATCTGCCGCGCGCGCTGCTCCTGCTCCTGTTCCTTGTTGTCGGCGAAATGCGCGAAGTAGGAGCAGATCAGCCGCCCGGGCTTGTTGCCGGCGGCGAGGCAGGTCTCCTTATATAGGTCAGCCACCTGTTTGAGGCCGCCATAACTCATCGCCGCGGCGAAGGGTGCGACCACGAGGCCGCAATTGAGACGCGCGGCGAGCTCGATCGACGGCTTGGAGAAAGACGCGACATAGGCCGGAATCGGCTTCTGCACCGGCTGCGGCGTGATCGTCATGTTCTCGAAGGAATAATACTTGCCCTTGTGGGTGACGGGGCCGGTGCCGGCCCAGAGCTTCTTCACCACCTCCATGCCTTCGTTGAAGATCGCCTGATTCTCGGCGAAGGAGATGTTGAAGGGCGAGTATTCGCGCGAATCGTAGCCACGGCCGGCCGCCCAATCGACGCGGCCGCCCGAGAGCAGATCGAGGCTCGCCCATTGCTCGGCGACGCGGATCGGGTGGTGCAGCGGCAGTACCGTCACCGCCGGGGCGAGGCGGATCTTCTTGGTGCGCGCCGCGGCATAGGCGAGCGTCAGATCGGGGCAGGAGAGCACGCCCAGCGAGCTGAAATGATGCTCGCCGATCCAGGCGGAGTGGAAGCCGAGCTCGTCGGCATAGAGCGTCTCGTCGAGAATATCCTCGACGAACTGGTTCGCGCTGCGCGAGTTGTCGAGATAGTGGTTGTCGCTCAGCGTGAAATAGCCGAATTCCATCGATACCTCCCAAGGCCTCCGTCAACTCTACCGCGTGCGCCGAGTGGCGCGAAGCGGTGGCGTGCGTGAACCGCGGATTAATCTTACTGCCCATGTTAACTAAATATTCGGTAAACGAATTCAGTATTCGTTAACCATAATTCCTAAAAATTTAAGCGATATTCTTGGTTAAGCGCTGGAATATATGGTTATTTCCTATACGGGCACGGTTTGTTACTTGGAAACTACTTTGACATAGGGTATAGCCACGTTTGCAAGTCGGGGTGGCGGGGCGTCGCTTTTCTGCACCCGGCGTAAGCAGCGAAATCCTTGGGCTCGTTTCGGGTAGCGGTCGAATGTTGCGAGTTTTCGGACATTTCATTCCGGTTCCGGCGGTGTTGCTGGGTGCGGCCGAAGTCCTGCTGGTGGCAGGGGCGCTTTATTTCATCGCGCCCCCCGTCTTCCCGCAGGAACTCCTCCATGCCGGGCTGCACATCGCGCAGGCGCAATTTTCCTTAGGGCTGTCGATCCTGGCCGGTCTCTCGATGACCGCGGTCGGGCTCTACAATTACGACGTCTTCCTCGATTCCCGCGTCATGGCCATCAAGATCCTGATGGCGGTGACCCTGGTCGCGCCAGCGGCGGCGCTGGTCGCGCTGATATTCGACAAGGCAATGAACGCGGCGCCGGGCGCGAGCTGGTCGCTGCTCTTCCTCAAGGCGACGTTCGTCTGGATGACCTGCGTGCTCGCCACGCGCGTCGGCTTCCTCAGAGTCTCCAATTCCGATCTTTTCCGCCGCAGTGTCGTCGTGGTCGGCACCGGCGTTCGTGCCGCCCGCATCGCCGAGCTCGTCGATCGCGGCCGCAACCGCTATTTCGTACCGAAGGCCTTCGTCCATGCTTGCGGCGATCTCCGCCTCGTCATGGGCGGGCCGCTCGATCTCGATCGCATCGAGGACGACCGGGCGCTCGCCCGCTATGCGCATGAAATCGGCGCTCGCGAAATCGTCGTCGCGACCGATGAGCGCCGTGGCATGCCGGTCGGTCAGCTTCTTCATTGCAAGATCGAAGGCATCAACGTCGTCGACTATCAGACTTTCTGGGAGCGCGAGAACAGCCGCATCGATATCGAGGCGCTGCAGCCGAGCTGGCTGATCTATTCGGACGGCTTCCGCGTCAGCCCGTTCAACAATGCGGTGAAGCGGGCGTTCGATGTCCTCGTCTCGCTCGGCCTGCTGATCTGCGCGCTACCGGTGATGGCGATCACGGCGATCGCCGTGCGCCTCGAAAGCCCCGGCCCGGCGCTCTATCGCCAGGAGCGCGTCGGTTTCGGCGGTAAGAGCTTCAACATTTTGAAATTTCGCTCCATGCGCGACGATGCCGAGCGCGACGGGATCCGCTGGGCCGCGAATGGCGATTCCCGCGTCACCCGCGTCGGCAACATCATCCGTAAATTCCGTATCGACGAGCTGCCGCAGCTCTTCAACGTGCTGCGCGGCGATATGAGCTTCGTCGGGCCGCGGCCAGAGCGTCCGTTCTTCGTCGACCAACTCGCCAAGGCGATCCCCTTCTATGGCGAGCGTCATTCGGTAAAGCCGGGCATCACCGGCTGGGCGCAGGTCAATTATCCCTATGGCGCGTCGATCGAAGACGCCAAGCAGAAGCTGGCCTACGACCTCTATTACGTGAAGAACCGCACGGTTTTCCTCGATCTCGTGATCCTGGTGCACACGGTGCGCGTGATCCTCTTCAGCGAAGGTGCTCGTTAAGTCCATGACGGCGGCAGGCGTTTCTGCCCTTTTCTGTGCGGTCCTCTACGCCGGGCTGCTCGCGCTGACGCTGGCGCGTCGGCCGTGGAGCCGCGAAACCGCGCTCGCCGCCCTGGCTTGCGGGCTGACGGCGGTGTGGGCGGTCGCCATCTTTGCGGGCGGCGCCGTGCTGGCGGCGGCGCGGCCGGCGCTCGAAGTCGCGCCGCTGACGGTTTGGACCATTTTTCTCTCGCTGCTCATCGCGCCGACCGTCAACACGCGTTTCGATCCGCGGCTGCGCTTCGTGATGCTCACAGTGCCCGCGGTGGTCGGCTGCGGCGTGCTGTGGAACGATATCCTCTCCGCCCTGAGCAACGGTCCGGGCGCGCTCGCCGAGGCGCAGATCATCGGCCGCGAAGCACTCGCGATCTTCGGCCTGCTGCTGGTCGAGAACCTCTTCCGCAATACCTCGGCGCGGCGGCAATGGAACGTCGTGCCGCTTTGCATCGCGCTCGGCGGGCTCTTCGCCTATCAGCTTTTCCTCTATTCGGACGCGCTGCTCTTCGGCTGGGTGAGTGATCTCTTCACCACCGCATGTCCAGCGGTAGCCTGCCTGGTCGCGCCGTTCCTCGCGCTGACCTTGATGCGCAACCGCGGCTGGAAGGTCGAGCTCCATCTCTCGCAAAGCGTGGTGCTGCACAGCCTGACCCTCGTGGCATCCGGCGTGTTCCTGCTCGCCATCGTCACTGTTGCCGGCCTGCTGCGCGATTGGGGCGAGGATTGGGGCAAGGTCGTGCAGGTCGCGGCGCTCTTCGGCAGCATTCTCGTGCTCGCCTCGATCGTCTCCTCGGGCAGCATCAAGGCGCGGCTCAAATATCTCATCGCCCGCAATTTCTTCGCCCAGCGTTACGACTACCGCGTCGAGTGGATGAGTTTCATCGACATGCTCTCGGCCCGCGGCGCCGGCGAGGATCTGAAGCATCGCGCGATCGAAGGCATCGCCAATGTCGTCGAGGCTCAGGGCGGCGCGCTCTGGCTGCGCGACGGCGCGCGCAGCCACGGCGATTTCGTGCCGGTCTCGGTCTGGAACATGCGCCTCGCCAGCGATGCGAGCGAGTCGGCCGACAGCGCTTTCGTCAAGGGTTTCCGCGGCGGGCGCTGGATTCAGGAATTCCATCGCGGCCGTGCCTATGCCGCTTTCGGCGAATGTTGGCTCGCGGTGCCGCTCGCGGCGCAGAACCAGCTCATCGGCTTCATCACCCTGTCGCCATCGCGTGCGCCGGTCGAGCTCAATTGGGAAAGCTTCGAGCTGCTGCGCGCCCTCGGCCGACAAGCCGCCAGCTATATCGCCGAAGAACGCCTCGGCCAGCAGCTTCAGGATTCATCCCGGCTGCAGGATTACGCCAAGCGTTTCGCCTTCGTCGCGCATGACATCAAGAATCTCGCCGCGCAGCTGCGCATGGTGACGGTCAATGCCGAGCGTCATGGCGACGATCCGGCTTTCCGCGCCGATGCTTTCGAAACCATTCGCCATTCGGTCACGCGGATGAACGACCTCCTGGCGCAGCTTCGTGCCAATCAGGTCCGCGAAACCGCCGGTAAACTGGTAATCGCGACGATCGACGCGGTTCCCGTCCTACGGCGCATGCTTGAAGAACGCGGCGCTGGTCTCGCGCGCATCCAGTGCGCTTTCGAGGTCAACAACGCTTCCGTCACGATGGCAGAGGTGCAACTCACCTCGGTCGTAAAGCTGCTGCTCGACAATGCGATCGAAGCCTCGCCCGCGGGCGCGAGCATCCTGCTCGGCCTGCGCTGCCGCGACGGCAAGCTCCTCATCGACATCGCCGACCAAGGTGCCGGCATGGATATCGATTTCATTCACGGCCAGTTGTTCCGGCCGTTCCGCTCGACCAAGGCAGAAGGCTACGGCATAGGCGCCTACCAGACGCGCGAATTGTTGCGCATGGCGGGCGGTGATCTCGACGTGATCAGCGCCCCCGGCGCCGGCACGACCATGCGAATCATACTCCCGCTTGCGAAGGAAGGGGCCGTCTCCACGGCGGCTTAGGACCATGAAAGACACGAAACTCAGCATTCTTCTGGTCGAGGATGATGAAGGCCTCATCCGCCAATATCGCTGGGCGCTCGCCGATTGCGAGGTCACGGTCGCCAGCAATCGCGAGAATGCGATCGCCGAATTCCGCCGCGTGCGGCCGCCGGTCGTGATCCTCGATCTCGGCCTGCCGCCCGAGCCCGACACGGTGCGCGAGGGCATGATCACGCTCGAGGCGATTCTCGCCACGGCGCCCGAGACCAAGGTCATCGTCGCGACGGGCCAGGAGAATCACGAAGCGGCGCTGCGCGCGATCGCCCTCGGCGCCTACGATTTCTGTCAGAAGCCGGTCGACGCCGATCTGCTGCGCCATATGATCGAACGCGCCGCGCGGGTGGCCGATCTCGAAGGCGAGAATCGGCGGCTGCTCGAACTAGCGCCGCGGTCGCCGATCGACGGTGTCGTCGCGGCCAGCCCGCAAATGTCCCGCGCGCTGCGCACGATCGAGAAGATCGCGCCGACCGATGTCGCCGTGCTCCTGCTCGGCGAGAGCGGCACTGGCAAAGAGGTGCTGGCACAAGCGATCCATCGCCTGAGCCCGCGCGCCAAGAAGCCGTTCGTTGCGATCAATTGCGCCGCGATCCCCGAGACGCTGCTGGAAAGCGAGCTCTTCGGTCATGAGAAGGGCGCCTTCACCGGCGCGGTGAAGCAGACCATCGGCAAGATCGAGAGCGCCAATGGCGGCACGCTGTTCCTCGACGAAATCGGCGATGTCCCGCTGCCGATGCAGGTGAAGCTCCTGCGCTTCCTCCAGGATCAGGTGGTCGAGCGTATCGGCGGTCATCGCCCGATCCAGGTAGATGTGCGCATCGTCTGCGCCACCAATCAGAATCTCGACGAGTTCATGGCGAGCGGTAAGTTCCGCGAGGATCTTTATTACCGCCTCAACGAGGTGCGGATGGTGATACCGCCGCTGCGCGAGCGCGAAGGCGATCCGATCCTGCTCGCGACCTACTTCCTCAAGAAGTTCAACGGCCAGTTCGCCCGCAAGCTCAAGGGTTTCGGCTCCGACGCGCTGGCGGCGATCGCGACCCATCCCTGGCGCGGCAATGTCCGCGAGCTGGAGAACCGCGTGAAGCGCGCGGTGGTGATGGCGGACGGTCAGTCGATCTCGGCTGCCGATCTCGAGCTCGCCGCGGCCGAGCTGCCGAATGGCTCGCTCGATCTGCGCGAGGCGCGGGCCCGGGCCGAGCGCGGCGTCGTGCAGATGGCGCTCGCCCAGACCAATGGCAATCTCTCGCGCGCCTCGAAGCTCCTCGGCATCAGCCGGCCGACGCTCTACGGCCTGCTCGAAGGCCTCGGCCTCGACGTCGCGTCGTAACGATTTTGCGCCCGTAGTACCGGACAAGGATGACGATCATGATCACTCGCAACAAAGGTTGGCCGCGCGCTTTGGCGCTCTCTCTGATGCTGGCGGCCGCGCCGGTTGCGCTCTCCACCGCGTGGGCGGATGACGCCGATTCCTACCTCAAAAGCGCACAAGCGCTGATGAGCAAGGGCGACATCCGCGGTGCCTCGATCGAGCTGCGCAACGCCGCGCGTCTCGCGCCGAACAACGCCGATATCCATCTCGAACTGGCGAAGATCTATCTGATGCTCGCCAACATGCCCTCGGCCGAGGCCGAGGCGCGCACCGCGTTGCAGCGCGGCGGCAACGAAGCGAAGGTCGCGCCGGTGCTGGCCGAAGTGCTGCTGCGGTCCGGCAAATACGAGGCGCTCCTGCGCGACGTGCCGGCGGGCTCGCGTCCCGCGCCGGAAGAATCGCTGGTACGGCTCTATCGCGGCCATGCTTATTTGAGCATGCATCAGCTCGCCCAGGCCGAGCCGCTGATGCGCGACGCTGTGCGTCTCGATCCGAAGTCGGTCGGCGCCAAGCTCGGCATGGCGCGGCTGCTGCTGTCGCAAGGCAAGGCCGCCGAAGGCGAGCAGCAGATCGATCAGGCGTTGCAGATCGCGCCGCGCGACAGCCATGCCGAGATCGCCAAAGCCGATCTGCTGCGCACGCGCGCGGATGTCGACGGCTCGCTCGCTTATGTGAACGACGTGCTGAGCCGCGAGCCGCAGAACATGACGGCGCGGCTCGATCGCGTGAATCTGCTCGTCGCCAAGAACCAGCTCGATGTTGCGAGCCAGGAAATCCGCGCCATCCTCACCGACCTGCCGGACGACTTCCAGTCGAACTACCTGCAGGCGCTGATCGATGCGCGCCAGGGCAAGCTCGATCAGGCGAATGCGCGGCTGCAGAAATTCACCTCGCGCTTCGTCAATTTCCCCGCCGGCTATCTCCTTCTTGGCGACATCCAATTCGCGCAAGGCCGGTTCTCGGAAGCCGAAGACAGCCTCAGCAAATTTCTCGGCCGCGCACCGAACAACGCGATGGCGACGCGCATGGTGGCGCAGATCGCGATCCGCCAGAAAGCGCCGGCGCGCGCCGTCCAATATCTCGAGCCGCTGGTCAAGGCGTCGCCGAATGACAATGAGGCTTGGGTGTTGCTGGCGAATGCCTATCTTGCCCTCGGCAAGAGCGACAAGGCGTCGGAAGCGCTCACCCATGCCAGCGCGCAGCAATCGAACGATCCGAATTTCGAGACCGAGCTCGCCTCGACACGTTATGCCGCCGGCCAGACCGATCTCGCGATCCAGCAACTCGAGCAGGTATTCAAGCAGGCGGGCGGCCAGCAGGTCGCCGGCCCGTCGCTGATCGTCGCCGATCTCCGCGCGAAGCGCGTCGGCGAAGCGGCGGCTGCGGCCGAAGCCTATGTGAAGACCGATCCCAACAACGTGGTGGCGCAAAACCTTCTCGGCCTCACGCGCGTTGCCCAGAGCAAATTCACCGATGCGGAGCAGATTTTCTACGGCGTCTACCGCGCGCACCCGGATTTCGCGATCGCCGGCCACAACCTCGCCGAGGTCTATCTTGCCGAAGGCCGGACCGAGGATGCGACCACCGTCTATCGCGATCTTATCCAGCGTAATCCGGGCGATACGGCGAGCATGATGGCGCTCTCCAATATCGCGATGTCGCGGCACGATACCGCGGGCGCCGTCGATTGGCTGAAGAAGGCCACGGCTGCGACGCCGAAGGACCCGCTGCCGCCGCTGCGCCTCGCCAATCTCTATGCGGGGCAGAAGGATTGGAACAACGCGCTCACCGTGATGCGCGGCCTGGTCCAGCAATTCCCGAACAATCTCGATGTGCTCGATCTGATGGCGCGCATCCAGATCGCGACTGGCGACAGCGCCGGCGCGGTCGCCAATTACCGCCGCGCCACCGAGATCGGCACCAATATGGCGCTCCTGTTCGAGCGCTATGCCGCGGCGCAGGTCGCCGCCAACGACGTCAAAGGCGCCAAGCAGAGTCTGCAGCGCGCGATCCAGCTCGAACCCACCAATATCGGATTGAAGAGCGAAGAGATCGAGGTCGAATACAAGATCGGCGGGCTGCACGCGGCGCAAGCCGCGGCGAAGGCGATGCTCGGTCCGCATGACGATCCGAGCAATGCGGCACTCTGGGTCTCGGCGGCGCTGGCGCGCGAGGGCAAGCCGGCGGATGCCGCGGCGCTCCTCGCGGATGCCGAAAAAGCGCATCCCTCGCCGGCGCTGGTGATGCAGCATGCGATGATCCTCGCCGCCAATGGCGACGCGAAGAAAGGGGCTGCGCTGCTGAAGACGTGGATCGCCGGTCACCCGAACGACGCCAATGCGCGCCGCCTGGTCGCCGATCTCGATATGCAGGCGAAGGACTGGCCGGCGGCGCAAGCCGATTTCGAGAAGCTGATTGCGCAATCGCCGAACGACGTCGTCCTGCTCAACGATCTGGCCTGGGTCTATCTCCAGCAAGGCAATGTGAAAGCCCGCGCCATGGCCGATCGCGCACACGCGCTCGCGCCGCTGTCGGCCGCGGTCGAGGATACGCTTGGCTGGGTCATGGTCGCGCAAGGCGATGCCAAAGGCGGTCTGCCCTACCTCAAGGCGGCCGCCTATGCCATGCCGCAGGATCCGACGGTGCAGTTCCACCTCGCCGTCGCGCTGTCGCGCACCGGTGCGATGGGCCCGGCACGCGAGATGCTCGCGAAGCTGGCGAATGAGGGCACCAATGCCGACACCAAGGCGCAGGCGAGCCAGTATCTGCAAAGCCTCGGCCGCTAAGCCGCGTTCCCGAGCGCCGGGATTGTCCGGCTAACGTGCCGTTTATATCGTAGCACGATATAACCGCATAAATTCCGCGGCTCCCCGCCTCGGCGGGGAACGGCCGCGCCACACCCACGTTTTACCGGTGTAGCAAGAACGCTAGGCGCTGGTGAGGCGCGCGTGATCATCGCTTGCCCGGAGTGTGGAACCTTGCAGCACGCGGCGCCGCTGGCGGCGAGCGCCGCCCTGATCTGGTGGATGTGCGGCAATCATCTCGGGCATGGCGGCGGCCGAAGCAATCGCGGGCTGCCATGAGCCACGCTGGCCATGCCGATCAAGCGTCGTCGCGCACCGCGGCGATCCAGAAAAAAAGCCGCTGGCCTGGCTGGATCTGGGCAGTACCGATCGCCGCGATCGCGATCTGCGCCTGGCTCGCCGTTCGCGAGGTAAGTACCAGCGGCATCACGATCACGATGCGGTTCGACGATGCCGGCGGCATGAAGAAAAAAGACACAAAGATCGTCTACCGCGGTCTCGAAATCGGTCAGGTCACCGACATCTTTCTCGCGCATGATCTCAGCCATGTCATCGCCAAGGCCGATATCGATACGTCGGTCCGGGACGATCTCAACACCGGCACGCGCTTTTATCTGAAAGGCGGCTCGCCCAGCCTCACCGATCTTTCTTCCCTGAAATCCGTGATTTCAGGGCCGACGATCGAGATGGTGCCCGGCGTTGGCGAGTCGACACGCGAGTTTGCCGGCATCGATGGCGCGCCCCCCATGCCGCTGGCCGTGTCTGTGCCCTATCTCGTCACCTTCGACGGCGATGCCGGTGGCCTCAAAAACGGTTCGCCCGTGACCTTGCGTGGCTTCACGGTCGGTGAGGTGAAGAGCACGCAACTCGTCACCGATCCGAAGAGCGGCAAGATCACGACGCCGGCGGTGCTGCTGCTCGATCCGACGCGCTTCCATTTCTCGGGTGGGGCGCCGTCCAATGGTAACTGGCGGCCGCTGCTCGATGCGACCCTGACGAAGTTGATCGGTCAGGGGCTGCGGGCGCGGTTGAGCCAAACCCCGCCGCTCGTCGGTATGCAGCAGGTCGCGCTGGAAATGACTGCCGATTCGGGCAACGCCGATCTCGGCACAGGCAAGGAATATCCCGAAATACCGGCGGCGAGCGGCGGCGGCATCCAGAGCGTCGTCGATCAGGTCGGCAAGCTGCCGGTCGCCCAGATCGGCGACAATGTAAAAGCGATCACCGATCACATCGACAGCCTGGTATCGGGACCGCAGCTCCAGGACACAATCGATCATCTCGACCAAAGCGTCGCCGAGCTCGATCGCACGCTGAAGGCCGCGGGACCGCAAATCGGGCCGACGATCAAGAGCCTGCACGAAACCGTCGATACGTTGCGCACGACAGCGAAGGAGATCGATGCGACCGCGGCGGCGCTGAAGTCGATGAGCGGCGGCAGTCCGGCCTCGCCCAATGGCAATCTGCAACAGGCGATGGCCGAGCTGACCCAGGCCGGGCGCGCCGTCCGCACGCTCGCCAATTATCTCGATCAGCATCCCGAGGCGCTGCTCAAGGGGCGCGGCGAATGATGATGCGATGGCTCGCCCTTGGTGTCGTTGCGTTGCTCTCGGCCTGCGGCTCGAGTCCGAAGACACAGTTCTACACACTTGACCCGGTGTCGCCGCAGGTGCCGATCCACGCGGCCGCTTCGATCCCGGTGCAGGTCGCGGCGGTGCATATTCCACCAACGCTCGACCGCCAGGAGATCGTGCGCGAAAGCGCGCCGCATCAGCTCGACGTCAGTGACCAAAACCGCTGGGGCGGCTCGCTGGATAATGTGATCC
>Ga0157369_10006706_pt1 | contig 13291 bp, 9 predicted proteins | sample C25metaG_FD_113461 | JGI IMG/M metagenome (GOLD analysis project Ga0157369, IMG submission 113461) | Corn rhizosphere microbial communities from Kellogg Biological Station, Michigan, USA - C2-5 metaG | ecosystem: Host-associated > Plants > Roots > Rhizosphere > Soil | place: USA: Michigan...
CGACGAACCGATGACCCCCGACACCTTCATCCCGCAGGCAGCCGAACGTACGGCCAGCCGCACGCCGCGGATGCCGAAGTTCGAGGATCTGCCGATGCCGGCCCAGGCCGAGATTCGCCAGGCGAGGGGCGATTCGGAGGAGGAGCATCCGCAGAAGAATCGGCTGTCGCTGTTGCAGCGCCTCGCCAATGTCGGCCTCGGCCGCCGCGACGAAGAGAGCGAGCCACCGATCGCCGCCCGCAGCACCGGTCCCGCCATGCCGGCGATGCCGCCGCTGCCCGAGCGCAAGCCCGTCGCGAAGCGGACGGTGCAGGAGCAGATCGCGGCTAACGAGCCGGTATCCGAGTATGCCCGTCGTTCTGCGCCGCAAGGTCTGGACACCCATGGCCGCCCCGCACCTGTTGCACCGGCGCCACAGGGAGACGATCATCTTGATATCCCCGCTTTCTTACGGCGGCAGGCGAACTGACAATTGTTACAATTACGGCGGTGAAAAGAGCCCCGGCTGGTCAAAGCCGGGGCTCTTGCTTTGGCGTCCGGCCTGATCTGAGCAGTTGCAGCAAGTAACTGATTTTAAATAATTAATTATGCATTGCGTGGTTGGATGCGGGTGTCCGAAGGGCTTCGGGCGGGGTCCAAATTTGGTTAACCTTTGGCACGAATGCGGCATAGATGGGGTAACAATCAGTAAAGAACCGTGAGTTGGAGCTCTTTGAGGCAAAGTTTATGGTTGCCGCGACTTGGGGATACCTAAAGAGCAGAATCAGTGGCGGCTCTCGCAGAGCAGCAAGATCGGCGTGTGCTTTAGGTAGGTCGATAGTGGGCAGTCTTCGATGAAATTCAGCCGGCAAACAACGCTTCGCTCGCAAGCCACTGTATCCGGCGTCGGCGTTCACTCCGGTTTGCCTGTCAATCTCACGATCGGGCCTGCATCCGTGGATGCAGGTCTTATTTTTGTCCGCACCGGCCTTCCCGGTGGCGACCGTGAGATCCAGGCGACGGCCGAGGCGGTGATCGCCACCGAGTTTGCGACCGTGCTGGGCGATAAGGACGGCCCGCTGGTTTCCACCGTGGAACACGTGCTCGCCGCGCTGCGCGGCATGGGCATCGACAACGCCACGATCGAAGTCGACGGACCCGAAGTGCCGATCATGGACGGCAGCGCGGCTGCCTTTGTGACCGCAGTCGAACAGGCCGGCATTGTCAGCCAGTCGGCGGCGCGCCGTTTCATCCAGGTGATGAAGCCGGTGCAGGTTGCGATCGGCGATTCCCTTGGCGAGCTGCGACCCTATGCGTCGGGCTTCCGCGTCGAGGTCGAGATTGACTTCGCCAATCCCGTGATTGGCAGCCAGAAATACGCGTTGGAGCACAGCGCGGAAGGCTTCCGTCGCGAGATTTCCCGCGCCCGCACCTTCGGCTGCATGAACGACGTGGCGCGGCTCTGGAGCGCGGGCTTTGCGCTCGGTGCTTCCTTCGAGAACTCGGTCGTGTTCGACGAGGAGCGGCTGCTCAATCCCGAAGGCCTGCGCTATGCCGACGAATGCGCCCGCCACAAGGTGCTCGACGCGTTTGGCGATCTTACGCTGGCCGGCCTGCCGATGCTCGGCGCCTACCGTTCGGTCCGTGGCGGTCACAAGGTGAACCATGCCGTCCTGACCGCGCTGCTGGCCGATCGCACGGCCTGGAGGGTGGTCGAGGGCGAAACCGTGCGGCGTCCCCGCACCCAGGCCGAGATCGGTCGCGGTATCGTTGGCGGGCGGATTGCCGCAGCCTACGGTCCTGACGTGTCCTGACGCTCTTTTTCGTCTCGTTCCGGCGCGATTTGAGAGCTTACTCATCTTCAGTAACCATGATCGGCGAGCGGTTCTCCAAGGGGTTCCCGGGCCGCCTTAATCCGGGCGAAATGCCTCCCTATGCGGTTGGTTAACGGGGTTTTTTCGTCTACACAGACCGTGGTTGCATCGCGGACGCAACGGACGGCAAATCTCGCGTCGATGACATGTTCATCGCGCAAAGTTGGGTACCGCACCACACCGCATTGAGAGGCGTCAGGTTCTAGGCTCATGTCGGTAAAGCGTGTCACGCGCGAATTGCGCTCGATTTCGGCGGCGGCGGGGCGGCTGCGCTTCGCTGCGTCCCTGATTCTGCTGGCCTTGCCGCTGAGCGGCTGCGGCACCGGCGCGCTCTGGGACAAGTTTACTGCCAAGGACGACACGTTCGTCGATGAGCCGGCGGACAAGCTCTATAACGAGGGCTTGTACCTGTTGAACGAGAAGAAGGACAACAAGGCGGCCGAGAAGAAGTTCGAGGAAGTCGACCGCCAGCATCCTTATTCGGAGTGGGCGCGCAAATCGCTTCTGATGTCGGCTTACGCTTCCTATCAGTCAGGCGACTATGACGGCTGCATCGGCTCTGCCACGCGCTACGTCACGCTGCACCCGGGCAGCCCTGATGCGGCCTATGCGCAATATCTGATCGCGGCCTCGCACTACGACCAGATTCCCGACATCTCCCGCGACCAGGGCCGTACCGAAAAGGCGATGAACGCGCTGGAAGAGGTGATTCGCAAATATCCGACCTCTGAATATGCGGTCAGCGCCAAGGCCAAGCTCGAAGGCGCGCGCGACCAGCTCGCCGGCAAGGAAATGGCGATCGGCCGCTACTACATGAAAAAGGGCGACTACACCGGGGCGATCAATCGCTTCAAGACCGTGGTGACGCAATACCAGACCACGCGCCATGTCGAGGAAGCGCTGGAGCGCCTGACCGAGGCCTATATGCGGATTGGCATCGTCGGCGAGGCGCAGACCGCGGCCGCCGTGCTCGGGCACAATTTTCCCGACAGCAAGTGGTACAAGGACGCATATGATCTCGTGAAATCCGGCGGCGTCGAGCCGGCCGAGAATCAGGGGTCCTGGATCAGCCGGGCCTTCAAGAAGGTCGGACTCGGCTAGCGCATGATCGGCAAAAGCCCGCCCCGCACTCGGATGCGGGGTGTGTAGCGGTTTTCCGAAAAGATCGTGCGCAAACAACAAGCTAAAGCAAGATGACGCTTCATCCTGAAGTCATCGCACTTTAGGGCGCCGTTTTGCATTTGACATTCGGCGGAAGGATTCGCAGCTATAATGCCGCGAATGTCGAATCCACCGCACGAGGAATTGGCTCTCCATGCTGGCGCGTCTGTCGATCCGTGACATCGTCCTGATCGAACGCCTCGATATCGAATTTTCCCGTGGGCTTGCGGTGCTGACCGGAGAGACCGGCGCCGGCAAATCGATTTTGCTCGACGCCTTTGCCTTGGCCCTTGGCGGCCGCGGCGATGCCGGCCTCGTGCGCCACGGCGTCGAGCAGGGCCAGGTGACGGCCGTGTTCGACGTGCCGAAGGACCACCCCGCGACATCGGTGCTTTCCGACAATGGCCTCGAAGACACCGGTGAAATGATTCTCCGCCGCGTGCAGTTCGCCGATGGCCGCACCCGCGCCTTCATCAACGACCAGGCGATCTCCGTGCAGACGCTCAAGGCCGTCGGCTCGCTGCTGGTCGAAATCCACGGCCAGCATGATGAGCGCGCGCTGGTGGATGCCGCCACCCACCGCCGCCTGCTCGATGCCTTCGCGGGGCTGGAGAAGGACGTCGCCGCACTGGAAAAGCTGTGGGACGCGCGCCGCACCGCCAACAGCGCGCTCGACGAGCACCGCGCCGGCATGGAGCGCGCCGCGCGCGAGGCCGACTACCTGCGTCACGCCTCCGATGAATTGAAGGTGCTGGCACCGCTCGACGGCGAGGAGACCACGCTCGCGGGCCGCCGCACGGTGATGATGCAGAGCGAGAAGATCGCCTCGGATCTGCGCGAAGCGCAGGATGCGGTCAGCGGTAATCATTCGCCGGTCGCGGCCCTGTCGGCGGCGGTTCGGCGGCTGGAGCGTCGCGCGGCCAACGCGCCCGCGCTGGTCGAGCCGGCGGTAAGGGCGATCGATACCGCGATCAACGCGCTGGAAGAGGCCGATCAGCATTTGAACGCGGCGCTGCGGGCGGCCGACTTCGATCCGCTCGAGCTCGAGCGCATCGAGGAGCGGCTGTTCGCGCTGCGCGCGGCCTCGCGCAAATACAACACGCCGGTCGATGGGCTCGCCGCGCTGGCCGCAAAATATGCCGCCGATGTCGCGCTGATCGATGCCGGCGCCGAACAATTGAAGAAGCTTGTTGCCGCTGCCGAGGAGGCCGACCAGCGCTACGGCGCAGCGGCGAAAAAACTGTCGGCGGCGCGGGAAAAATCCGCGCAAAAGCTCGACAAGGCGGTCAACGCCGAGCTTGCGCCCTTGAAGCTCGAGCGCGCGACCTTCACGACCCAGATTGATAGTGATTTTGCTTCGCCCGGCCCGCAAGGTTTTGATCGCATCGAGTTCTGGGTGCAGACCAATCCGGGCACCAGGCCAGGGCCGCTGATGAAGGTCGCCTCCGGCGGCGAACTGTCGCGTTTCCTGCTGGCGCTGAAAGTGGTGCTGGCCGATCGCGGCTCGGCGCCGACGCTGGTGTTCGACGAAATCGATACGGGTGTGGGCGGCGCGGTCGCGGACGCCATCGGCTCGCGGCTGGCGCGGCTTGCATCAAAGGTGCAGGTGATGGCGGTGACGCACGCCCCGCAGGTGGCCGCCCGCGCCAGCCAGCATCTGTTGATTTCCAAGGACGCGCTTGACAGGGGCAAGCGCGTCGCCACCCGTGTCAATGCGTTGGCCGCCGACCACCGCCGCGAGGAAATCGCCCGCATGCTGGCAGGAGCGGAGATCACCGCCGAGGCCAGGGCAGCGGCGGAACGGCTGCTCAAGGCTGCGACGGCCTGAAGGTCTGGTGTTCCGGGCGCGGTGCAGCGCTCTTGCGCTGCTCCGCAGAACCGGGACCCATTCATGCCGCGCTGGGCCCCGCATCAGCAGCGCACCACGCCGCCCTATACAGAGAGCCTGCGGTGATTAGCTTCGTCGGCGTGCTGCGCAGCATCCGGGGCACGGGCTGGCGGGCTTTTCTCAGATCGATCTTCGTCGTATTCAGGCGCCATGGCCAAAGCTGCAAAGAAGAAACCGCTCCCCGACGTTGCCGATCTCACCAAGGCGCAGGCCAAGGTCGAGCACATGCGGCTGGCGCTGGAGCTCGAAGGTCACGACAGGCGCTATTACCAGGACGATGCGCCCAGCGTCACGGACGCCGAATACGACGCGCTGCGCCAGCGCTTCAATGCGATCGAGAAGCGCTTTCCCGATCTCGTCACCTCGGACTCGCCGTCGCAGAAAGTCGGCGCCACGCCATCGGGACGTTTCAAGAAAGTCCGTCACGCGCTGCCGATGCTATCGCTCGACAACGCCTTTGCGGAAGCGGACGTCATCGACTTCGCCGCCCGTATCGAACGCTTCCTGAAGCTGCCCGACAGCAAGATCGATTTCTCCGCCGAGCCCAAGATCGACGGGCTCTCGATGTCGCTGCGCTATGAGGGCGGCGAGCTTGTTACGGCCGCCACGCGCGGCGACGGCGCCGAGGGCGAGGACGTCACCGCCAATATCCGCACGCTGGAAGACGTTCCGCAAAAGCTGAAGGGCCGCAATATGCCCGATATCTGCGAGGTGCGCGGCGAGGTCTATATGACCAAGAAAGCGTTCCTGGCGCTGAACGAGCGGCAGAAGGCGGCGGGCGATACCATCTTCGCCAATCCGCGAAACTCGGCGGCCGGCTCGCTTCGCCAGAAGGATCCGTCCATCACCGCCTCGAGGCCGCTCGGCTTCTTCGCCTATGCCTGGGGCGAGATGAGCGCGATGCCGGAAGCGACGCAGACCGGCATGATCCACTGGTTCGAGCGCTGCGGCTTCAAGACCAACCCGCTGACCAGGCTCCGCCACTCCGTCGAAGAGCTCATCGCCTTCCATCGCAAGATCGAGGAGCAGCGCGCCGAGCTCGACTACGACATCGACGGCGTCGTCTACAAGGTCGACCGCATCGACTGGCAGGAGCGGCTGGGCTTCGTCTCGCGCACGCCGCGCTGGGCAATCGCGCACAAATTTCCGGCCGAGCGCGCCATGACCGTGCTGCGCGACATCGAGATACAGGTCGGCCGCACCGGCTCGTTCACGCCGGTCGGCAAGCTGGAACCGGTCGGTGTCGGCGGCGTCATCGTGCAGAACGTGACGCTGCACAATGAGGACTACATCAAGGGGATCGGCGGCGACGGCGAACAGCTTCGCGAGGGCCGCGACATCAGGATCGGCGATACCGTGGTGATCCAGCGCGCCGGCGACGTGATCCCGCAGGTGGTCGATGTCGTGATCGACAAGCGGCCGAACGGCGCGAAGGAGTTTCATTTCCCGAAGAAGTGTCCGTGCCCGCTGCACACCGATGTGGTGCGCGAGGAGACCGCGACCGGCGAGGAGGGCTCGCGCGCCCGCTGCTCGGGCGAGTTCGCTTGTCCCTACCAGAAGATCGAGCACCTGAAGCTGTTCGTGTCGCGTCGCGCGTTCGACATCGATGGCCTCGGCGAAAAGCAACTGCAATATTTCTTCGATGAGGGCTGGGTGAAGGAGCCCGCCGATATTTTCACCCTGCAGAAGCGCAATGCGAAATTGAAGCTCGAGGAGATCGAAGGTTACGGCGAAACCTCCGTGCGCAACCTGTTCAACTCGATCGAGGCGCGGCGCAGGATTTCGCTGGAGCGCTTCATCTATGCGCTCGGCATGCGCCATGTCGGCGAGACCACGGCGCTGGCGCTGGCGCGCGGCTATGGCTCGTGGCAAGCGTTCCACGATGCCGGGCTGAAGGTCGCCAAGGACGACGAAGAGGCGATCGCCGAGATGGATGCACTGGACCAGATCGGCGACACCGTCATCAAGGCGGTCGCGGCCTATTTCGGCGAAAGCCACAACCGCGGCATCGTCGATCGGCTGGTCAAGGAGCTGGAGGAGATCGTCGACGCCGAGAAGCCGAAGAGCAATTCGGCCGTCGCCGGCAAGACCGTGGTGTTCACCGGCTCGCTGGAAAAGATGACCCGCGACGAGGCCAAGGCGATGGCCGAGCGTCTCGGCGCCAAGGCGGCCGGCTCGGTATCAAAGAAGACCGACTACGTCGTCGCCGGCCCCGGCGCCGGCTCCAAGCTCGCCGAAGCGCAGAAGCACGGCGTGCAGGTGCTGACCGAAGACGAATGGCTGAAGCTGGTGGGGGGATAGCACGTTGCGCCCTCGCCGTCATTGCGCGGAGCGAAGCGACGAAGCAATCCATCCCTCCGCTTGCGGAACTTGCTGAACTATGGATTGCTTCGCTGCGCTCGCAATGACGAGGAAGCTAGACAATCCCGCTTTCCTCTTCCGCCTGCTCGATCATCGCCTGGCTGACGATGACCTGCCGGCGCGGCACGAGGAAGATCATGGTGGACGCACAGGCGAGCGACAGCGCGACGATCGCTGATGTAAGCGGCAGCGTCGAGGCGAAGTGGCCGCCGAGATAGGCGCCGAATTGCGAGATCAGCGAGCCGATGCCCATTTGCAGGAAGCCCATGGCGCCGGAGGCGGTGCCGGCGGCTTCGGGACGGACGCTGATCGTGCCGGCCGCCGAGTTCGCCATCACGAAGGCATTGCCGACCATCACGATCATCTGCGTGCCGAACAACAGCGGCGGCGTCAGGTTGAGCCCGGCGAAGCTCAGGGCGAGATTCAGCGCGCTGCCGGATAGCTGCAGCGCCAGCCCGAACCAGATCAGATTTTCGAGCTGGTGGCGCGGCGCAAAGCGTACGCAAAAGGCGTTGCCGATCAGATAGGCGAAGGCGGTGGTCGCGAACCAGGCGCCATATTCGGCGCTGGAGCGGTGCATCTCGTTGATCACGAGATAGGGTCCGCCGCCGGCGAAGAGGAAGATGATCTGCGAGGCCAGCACCTGGCACAGCATGAAGCCGACAAAGGCGCGGCTGGTGACGAGGCTGCCGACGTCGGCGCGAAAGTTGCTGCCGGCGGCACGGCCGCGCCGCGTCTCCGGCAGCACCAGCGCGATCGCAATCGTGATGACGAGAGCCGCCGCGGTGATGAGATAGAAGATCGCGCGCCAGCCGAACGCCATCTCGATCAGGCCGCCGGTGAGCGGCGAAAGCATCTGTGCGACCATCATGACGGCGATGACGAGGCTGATCATCGAGCCGATGCGGTCGCGCGGATAGAGGTCGCGGATGATGGCGCGGCTGATCACCATGCCGGAGGCACCGCCGAGCGCCTGCAGGAAGCGCGCGACGATGAGTTGCGGCAGGCTTTGCGCGAAGATGCAGCCGACGCTCGCCGCAAGCATCAGGCCGAGCCCCGTGAGCAGCACCGGGCGGCGGCCGAACTTGTCCGACAATGGCCCCATGATGAGCTGCGAGCAGGCGATGCCGACGAGATAAAGCGACACCGTCATCTGCGCGACGCCGATGTCGCGGCCGAAGGTGATCGCGAGCTTCGGCAGCGCCGGCACCAGCAGATACAGCGAGATCGGCGCCACGCCCGTCATCAGGACGAGCAGCATCAGCATGAGCTTTGAGGTCGCGAGGTTCTTCTCGCCAGCCGAGGGCGGCTTGATCACTCCATGCATGCGCTGGTGGCTCGGGTCCGATTCAGTCGAAGGTTTGAATCGACTCTAGCGGGTGCGGGGCTCGCGAACATGGACGTTTCGGCATGCCGCCATGCCGATTTCGCGGCTGTTAAATAACGGGCAGGCTTCTCTGCTTGTCATTCCGGGGCGCCGCGAAGCGGCGAGCCCGGAAACCATATCCACCGGCTGTGGTTATGGATTCCGGACCTGCGCCTGTCGGCGCATCCCCGGAATGACGAGGAGAAATCACAGCGGCGCTGTCGCCACGTCGAGCCACAGTCTGTCGCTCTCATCGAGCTTGTCGCGCACGATGTCGCGGACCTCTGCATGATACGCATTGAGCCAGTCGACTTCCGCTTGGCTCAGCATCTTGACGTCGATCAGACGCCGATCGATCGGCGCGAAGGTCAGCGTCTCGAAGGCGTTCATCGGCTTTTCCGCACCGGTGACGTCGGCCGCGACGACCAGCTCCAGGTTCTCGATCCGGATGCCGAAGGCGTCGGTCTTGTAATAGCCGGGCTCGTTGGAAAGGATCATGCCGCGCTTTAGCGGCGTGGTGCTGAGCTTTGAAATGCGCGCGGGGCCCTCATGCACGGAGAGATAGCTGCCGACGCCGTGGCCGGTGCCGTGCTCGAAATCGATGCCGGCCTGCCACAAAAATTGCCGCGCCAGGGTGTCGAGCTGCGCGCCGGAAGTGCCATCGGGAAATACCGCGCGCGCGATCGCGATATGCCCGCGCAGCACGCGGGTGAAGCGGTCGCGCATCTCGGCGGTCGGCTCGCCGACCGCGATGGTGCGGGTGACGTCGGTGGTGCCGTCCTCATATTGCGCGCCGGAATCGATCAGCAGCAAATCGCCCGGCGCGATCCGCCGGTTGCTCTTGCGGGTGACGCGGTAATGCACGATGGCCCCATTCGGCCCGGTGCCGGCGATGGTGGGGAAGGAGACATCCTTCAGCGCGTCGGTGTCGCGGCGGAAGGTCTCCAGCGCTTCCACCGTGTCGATTTCGGTGAGTGCGCCCTTCGGCGCCTCGCGATCGATCCAGGCGAGGAAGCGCGCCAGCGCCACGGCATCGCGGCGGTGTGCCGTCCGCGTGCCCGCGATCTCCGTGTCGTTTTTCACGGCTTTAAGCAGCGTCACGGGATCGCTGCCGCGGATCGGCTTGCCGCCGGCAGCTAGGATCAGCCGGCCCAGCGCGTCGGCGGCGGTGGCGCTGTCGAGTGCGATCATGCCGCCCGATTTGGCGAGCGCCTCGAGCAGCAGTGCCATCGCATCCGGCTCGCGGACATCGGCGGACTGTTCGAGGTGATCGCGGCTCGAGTTGGAAAGCTTGCGGTGATCGATGAACACCGTCGGCCGGCCGTCTTTCGGCACCAGCGCGTAGGATAAAGGCAGCGGCGTGTGTGCGACGTCGGCGCCGCGGATGTTGAAGGTCCAGGCGACCGCATGGCTGTCGGAGAGCACCAGCGCGTCGGCGCCGAGCTTTTGCAGCTCCTGGCGGATTCGCGCCAGCTTCTCGGTTTCGGCCTCGCCCGCATAACGCGCGCCGTGCACGGAGACCGGCGCCAGCGGCGGCGGCGGCCGTTCGATCCAGATCTTATCGATCGGATTGCTCTCGACAGCGACCAGCTCCGCCCCGGCCTTGGTGCAGGCCGAAGCAAGCCGCTCGGCAGCGGCCGACGTATGCAGCCAGGGATCGAAGCCGAGCCGGTCTCCAGCCTTGAGGTGTTTGGTGATCCAGCTCTCCGGCGGTGGCTCGACCAGCGGCTCCACCGCCCAGGCCTTGCCGTCGACCTGCTTGCCCGCCTGAAGCGTATAGCGGCCATCGACGAAGAGGGCGGCTTCGCTCGCCAGTACGACGGCGAGCCCCGCCGATCCCGTGAAGCCGGTCAGCCAGGCCAGCCGCTCCTCGGAAGGGGCGACATATTCATTCTGCTGTTGATCGGCGCGCGGTATGACGAAACCAGTGAGGTTTCGGCGCGCCAGCTCTTCGCGGAGGGCCGACAGCCGCGCGCTCAGCGCCACGCCGCCTTCGGGTTCGTCGAACGTCTGGAAATGAGCTTCGAACATTGCCTCGCTACTTTAGGATTGCGGGGCGTTGCCCGCAACGTGAGCATTTTCGTGAAAAACGGCATTAACCGGTCCAAACGCAAGAATCTTCTTGCAATCATGTGGATGGAGCGATTTGCTGTCATGCAGCGTACATTCAACGAGATGACGCCGGGGAAATTCTCAGGAAGTGGATCAACTCGACGGCGAGGGGATACACCATGCCTGTCTTTACGTTTGAGAAGCTTTCGCCCCCGGCCCGCCGCGTTGCCAATGCGCCCCCTGCCGAGAAGAAACAGCGGGGCGTGATCTCTTCAATTCTGGGTCGACTGACCGGGGCGCGCGGCAAGCGCAGAGCGAAGCAACGCACTGTCTCCGCGCGCAAGAAATCCAAGGCCTAACTCAAAAGGCCTGACCGTTCTTCAGATTGCGATGCGTTGACCGCGGTCGCGCCCGACGACCCGGTTTTCCATTTCACAGTCCGTATTCCTGCCCGGCTAGCTCCGGGCACGCAGCAACAGGCTGCTCCAGCCCTCGATTTTGAGGTGCCGCACCGGCACCAGGCCACGCGCGCGATAGGCCGCGATCACCGCGCCCGCCTGATGGTTCAACAGCCCGGACAGGATCACTTGCGCGGAGGGCGCGAGATGCCGCGTCATCGGCCCGGCGAGCTGCCGGAGCGGGTTGGCGAGGATATTCGCCAGCACCAGGTCGAACGGCCCGTGGGCGGCGAAATCAGGCGCGGCAAAGCCGGTGGCGCGGATCACCTGGACGAGGTCGCCGGTCCCGTTGAGCCGCGCGTTGTCGCGCGCGACCTTGACCGAAGGCGCGTCGATATCGCTGGCGAAGATGTGCCGGTGCAGCGCCTTGGTGGCGGCAATCGCGAGCACGCCGGTGCCGGCGCCGAGGTCGAGCACACGTTTTGGCTGTCGTGCCTTCAAGACGTGATCGAGCAGCAGCAGGCAGCCCCGCGTCGTGCCGTGGTGTCCGGTGCCGAAGGCCAGCGCTGCTTCGATCTCGATGCCGAGCTTGTTCGGCGGCACCCGCTCCCGGTCATGCGCGCCATGCACGACGAAGCGCCCGGCCGGAACCGGCACCAGATCCTCCAGGCTCGCCTTGACCCAGTCCTTGGCCTCGATGGTGTCGAAGACAATGGTTTTCGTGATCTCGTCGCCGGCCGCGTTGCCCACGATCTGCCGGATGAGTTTCTGATCCGGCGCGTCGGCGAAATGCACCATCACATCCCAGCGCCCGTCCGGCCGCTCGAACGCCGCCACGGCGGCCTCGTCCTCGAAGAAGATTTCGGTCAGGACATCGACCACGCCCTTGGCAGCGTGCTCATCGCCGATGGCAAAGCTGACGCGGTGGGTGGCGGGGGTGAGGGGACTATTCACAGGCGCTCAACGGCTTGTAGGGAGGGATTTTCAGGGAATGCGCGCCGGATGTACCGCGATTTTCCACAGGCTTCAGCCCCTATTTTCCACAACGCTTGTGCCCCTGTTTCCCGACCCTCGTCGGCAGCTTTTCCACCGGCTCTCCACGCGGTTGTCGATGGATATGCCGGCGCCGATGAAAGCCCCGGCCATTTCGCTCAAATTTGAGCATTAATCGCGTCGCATCTTACGCAAAAATTGAAGGTTCCTGATTTACTCAACTTTAGATGTTGTTCCGCAATTATACGGTGCCGGCAGAACTCCGGTGGAACGACAGTGGAGGTCAAATTGAAGAGTCTTTTTCTGAAATTTCTTTCCGACGAGCAGGGGGCAACCGCGATCGAATACGGCCTGATCGCGGCGGGTATCTCGCTCGCGATCATTGCGGTCGTGAACGGGCTGGGAACGGCGCTCAGCACCAATTTCACGTCGATCTCGACCTCGCTCAAGTAAGTTTTTTACGCAGTGCCGGCCCCAACCGGCCTGCGTCATCAAGTTGGTCCGGGGTCAAATGTGACCCGCGTGGCGGCAACCCCTCACGCGGGCGATCGCTTTTCCCATGCGTCTGAAGTGCAGATAGTCGGGTAGAGGCGGGGTCTCCACTTTCTATCCACAGCCTATCCACGGCTTTTGAACAGGCGACGATGGTCGGCCAGGATAGCCTTTGCGGCGTTGTGGCCGGGCGCACCGGTGACCCCACCGCCGGGATGGGCGCCGGCGCCGCAGTGGTAAAGGCCTTTCAACGGCCCGCGGTAATCCGCATGCCCGAGCATCGGCCGGGCCGAGAACAGCTGGTTCAGGCTCAGCGCGCCGTGAAAGATGTCGCCGCCGAGGAGGGCGAACTGCCGCTCCAGGTCGAGCGGGGAGAGGATCTGCCGGCCGACCACACTTTGCGCAAAACCCGGCGCATAGCCGTCGACGGTTGCGATCATGAGGTCGGCGACTTCCTCGCGATGCTCGTCCCAGGATTTGCCGTCCGGCAGTTCCGGCGCGACGTGCTGGCAGAACAGGCTCGCCACATGCGCGCCTTTGGGCGCCAGCGTGTCATCGAGGGTCGAGGGGATCAGCACCTCCACGACAGGCGCGCGGCTCCAGCCATGGTCGCGCGCGTCCTGCCAGGCGCAATCCATGTAGGCAAGGCTCGGCGCGATGATGATGCCCGCGGTGAGGTGATCGCCGTTCCCCGGCAGTGCGGTGAAGGAGGGCAGTGCCGAGAGCG
>Ga0157369_10006707_pt1 | contig 13289 bp, 13 predicted proteins | sample C25metaG_FD_113461 | JGI IMG/M metagenome (GOLD analysis project Ga0157369, IMG submission 113461) | Corn rhizosphere microbial communities from Kellogg Biological Station, Michigan, USA - C2-5 metaG | ecosystem: Host-associated > Plants > Roots > Rhizosphere > Soil | place: USA: Michigan...
CAGTTCGGCAGTTCGGCAGTTCGGCAGTTCGGCAGTTCGGCAGTTCGGCAGTTCGGCAGTTCGGCAGTTCGGCAGTTCCCCAATGCTCTTCCCCGGCGTATAGTTCCCCCGCCTATCCCTTTGAACACCCGCAAGGAGCGAATCGAATGAAGCGCATTCTTCTGATCTGCACATTGCTTGCTGTTTCCCTGGCCGCCTTCGCGCAAGCCAAAGCCGTTAAGCCCACGAAAGGAGAACCCAAACCCGCCGCGCAGCCTGCCGGCCCGCCCATGCCGAAGCCCGCGCCGGAGATGAAAAAGATGCTCACCCAACTCTCGGGCGACTTCACCGCCACCATGAAAATGGACGCCATGATGGGCATGCCCGCCTCCACCAGTGTCGGCCCGGCGAAGATCTATTCCGGTCCCGGACGCCTCTCTCTTATGGAGACGGTCAACTCGGTCGACGAGCACGGCAACAAGTTCAGCGGGCACGGGATTATCTGGTGGGACGCAAAAGCAAATCTTTACAAGGGCATCTGGTGCGACAACGGCTCTCCGAACGGCTGCATGGATAGCGGTACCGGCAAGTGGGAGGGCAACAACCTCGTCTTCACCGGCAGCATGGAGATGATGGGCAAGAACTACAACTTCAAGAGCACCTACAGCGGCTTCAGCGCTGACGGCTACAACTTCCTCATGGAGACCTCCGAAGGCTCCGGCCCGATGCAGAAGATGTTCACCGTCGATTACAAGAAAGCATCTGCCACGATGAAACCGCCGACCGGCAACTAGAAATCTCCGCACTCTGGTAACCCCGCCCCCTGCGTTGTGGGCGGGGTTTTCATTTCTTGTCGCATACAATCGGCTCGATGCGCAGGATTGCGCTCATCTACAACCCCGTTGCCGGCACGCGAAGGAGACAGCGCGCGTCTGACGTCGAAGCCGCCGCCAAGGTCTTTCGCAAGCATGGGGGCGAAGTGCGGGTGATCGCCACCGAGTCGGGCGGCAGCGCCGGACAGCAAGCCGTGGAAGCTGTCACCGACGGAGCCGATGCCATCATCTGCTGCGGCGGCGATGGCACCATCCATGACGCCGTCCAGCCGCTGATCACCACGCGCGTCCACACGCCGGTAGGCGTCATCCCTCTCGGCACCGGCAACGGCCTCGCCGCCGAGCTGGGCATGTCCAGGGACCCGGCCCATGCCGCCTGGGAACTGCTGCGCTTTGAGCCGCGCCGCATACCCGTCGGCCGGATCGAGTGCGCGCTGCCCGACGGAACTACGCGGGTTCGCTACTTCCTCATCAGCGCGGGCGTCGGTGCCGACGCCGAGATGCTCTACCGCCTCAAGACCGAAACCAAGGACCGCTACGGTTTGTGGGCCTACTACTTTCATGCGCTGCGCCTGTTCTGGACCCATCGCTTCATGCCCATGGACGTCGAGTATCGCGTGACGGGCGAAACCAGTCCGCGGCGCGAACTCGCGGCCCAGGTGCTGGTCGGGCGCATCGAGCACTTCGGCGGAATGATGAGCAGGTTGACGCCGGGCGCTTCGCTCAACGCGGAGACCATGCAACTCGTCCTCTTCCGCACGCCGGCAAAATGGCCGTTGTTGCGTCACGCTACGGCTGCCGCTACGCACGGCATCTACCATGGCGCATCGGTGGCGATCGTTCCCGTCAGCGAAGTGAACTGCCAGTTTCTACCGCCGGGCCGCGAGCTTCCGGCTGCATGGCGCCGTGCTAAGCTGGCCAGCCGCGCCTACGCCCAAGCAGATGGAGAGTTGCTCGGCGGACTTCCGGTCCGCATGACCATGGTCCCCGACGCTCTTACCCTGCTCATGCCGCAGCGCGCTGCAAAATCGTAGCCGAACGAAAACCTTGGATCCGCTCACACATTTTCTGACCGGCGCCTGCATGGGTCGCGCGGGACTCAACCGCAAAACTGCGCTCGCGACCGCCGTTCTCACCATTTCCGCCGAGATCGCCGACATCGACATCCTCACGGAAGTGAACGGCCCCGTGTACGGATTCGCCCATCATCGCGGCTGGACGCACTCGTTTATCGGCGCGCCGGTGATGGCGGCGCTGGCAGTCGCCGTCGTGCTCGCCTTCGACCGATGGTGGCCGTGGCGGAGAAAACCACGAGCGCTACCGGTCCGCATCGGATGGCTCTACGGATTCGCGCTGCTCGGTGCGCTCGTCCACATTCTGCTCGACTTCACCAACAGCTACGGCGTGCGGCCGTTTCTGCCGTTCAACTATCGCTGGTATCACTGGGACATCGTCAACATCGTCGACCCGGTGATCCTTCTCTTCCTGCTCGCTGGGCTGGTGATGCCGAAATTGTTCAGCCTGATCAACGAAGAGATCGGCGCGCGGCGCGCTCCGGGACGCGCGTGGCCCATCACCGCGCTCGTGTTGCTCGTCGCGCTCTGGGGCTTTCGCGATTACGAGCATCGGCGCGCGATCGCGATGATGAGTTCGCTCGAATACGGCGAGGGGCTTCCTATCCGGCTCTCCGCCTTCCCGGCGGCGATCACGCCCTTCACGTGGTACGGCGTCGTCGAGAACGAAAGCTCGTACATCACGTTTTCCGTCGACACCATCAAGGCCGAAGTCGATCCCTCGGGCCACGCCCGCACCTGGCGCAAACAGCCGGAGACCCAGGCATCGCTCGCCGCCAAGCGCTCCTACGCCGGGCGCGTATACCTCGATTGGTCGGACTATCCCTACATTGAGGTCGAGCCGATCATCTCCACCGCCGGCCACCGAGTCATCTTTCTTGACCTTCGCTATGGATACCTCAGCCGCACGGCCCTCGCGATGGAAGTCGACCTGGACAAGGACCTGAATGTCACCGGCACCGTATCCGGCGGCTATTTCCACGATCGGCGCCTGCGTCCGGCGAGCCAGTAAATCAGCGGCAAACATCGCACCTTGACGCGCACCCTCGCGTCACGCAAAATGAAGGTCTTACTTACGAGGTTCTGATTCGCATGTTGGCTTACGTCTTTGTAGTGATCGCGATCGCAATCCGGTTCCTGCCGCATCCTTTCCACTTCACGCCGGTTGGCGCGGCGCTGCTCTTCTTCGGCGCGCACCGCTCCAAGCGCGAGATGGCCATCCCCGTCGCGCTGCTGGTTCTCTCCGACCTGCTGCTGAACCGCTTCGTGTACAACATTCCGCTGCACGCCGATCAGATCGTCGTGTGGGCGTGGTACGCGGGTGCGATCGCCATCGGCATGCTGCTGCGCAAGCACCTCTCCGCGCCGCGCGTTGCCGGCGCATCGGTGGCAGCCTCGATCAGCTTCTACCTGGTCAGCAACTTCGCCGTCTGGGCGAGCTACGAGATGTATCCGAAGACCTGGCAGGGAATGCTGGCGTGCTACGCGGCCGCGGTGCCGTTCTTCCGCAATACCGTGGTCGGCGACCTGATCTTTTCGGCGGTTTTCTTCAGCGTGCCATTCGCGATTGCCGCCCTGCGGCACGAGGACAAGATCGCTACGATTTGAACTTTCTCCGGGAGCAGAGAAAGCCAACCAGAACCGGCGAGCAATCGCCGGTTTTTTATTTGTCCCGGTGAACGGTGTCGGGCGAGAACGCTGGCAGACACACCGCAATGTATTCCGCGCCGTCGGGCGTCGAGTACTGGACCCACTCGCCCTTCGCCGCGTGAACGGCTTGTCCGGCGTGGACATCCATCGTGCCGCCTCGATACGCCACGCGCAGCGTGCCCTTCAGGACGATCGTGTACTCGTCGAACTCCGGCGCCTGACCCGGCTCTTCCCATCCCGCGGGACTCCGCATGTGCGCGATGCTGACCGCGGGCGTGCCCGAGTTCACGCGGCCGATGTACTCGTCAATCAGCTTCGGTTTCGTTCCTGCAGCTTCCACGCGGGTAGGCTTCTCAATCAGTCGCGGCATTTTTTCTCTTTCTCTTTTGCGAGAGGAACCACAGCCAGATTGCGCCGCACGCGGCAAAGAACAGCACTAAGGAGATCGCCCAGTGCCGGATTACGACGGTGCCGAAGAAGCTCACGATCTGCGGTCCGAACATCAGCGTGAGCGCGGCCAGCAGCGAAAAGCGCAGCAGCCGTCCGATGAAAATGGCCAGCATGAAGTCGCGCAGGTGCATCTGAAAAACCGCGGCAGCCAGCAGGATCGCCTTGAACGGCGTGGGCGGCGGCAGCATCGCCGGCAGCATCAGGGTGAGGAACTCGTGCTGCTCGAACTGGTCGCGCATCCGCTCCATGCGCGCCTTGCCGACGCGCTTTTCCAGCAGCAGTTCCCCGCCCTTCTCTCCGATGAAGTAAATGATCAGGCTACCGAACGCGGAACCCGCCGCCGCCATCACGATGTAGAAGGGCGCCTTGTGCGGCGAGGCGTAGCAGTACCCGGCCACGACCGGATCGAGCGGCATCCCCCAGAATGCCGAGTCGATGAATGCGATGCAGAACACGCCCCACGATCCCAGCGGCTGCAGCACCGCCCAGACCCAGGCTGTGTATTTTGCAACGAATGTCTTGATCGCGCCCAAACCGAGATTGTAAATGCTGCCAAGCGCGCGCAGGAACCGTCGGTGGGATGATTGGGAAGTCGCGGTACCGCGTTACTCGCTACTCCCTACTCGCTACTCACTACTCCCTACTCGCTACTCGCTTCTACTTCGCCGTGGCCTTGTGCTCTGTGTTCCCGGCCAGCAGTTCCAGCGCGTGGGCCATCAATCCGACGACCGCGAGGAACGAATCGGTCGCGCCCGCGGGACTTCCCGGCAGGTTCAGCACCAGCGAGGTCCCGTGGATGCCGCAAACGGACCGGCTCAAGGAAGCCAGCGGCGTCTTCTGGATGCCCTGCGCGCGCATCCGCTCGGCCACGCCCGGCAACATCCGCTTGCAAACGGCCATGGTGGCTTCGGGCGTTACGTCGCTCGGCGCCGCGCCGGTTCCACCGGTCGTGATCACCAGTCGCGCCTTGTCGCAAGCGGCAGTGATCGCCTGTTCGATCTGGCTTTGATTGTCGGGAACGATCTGCGTGTGGACCACTTCGAACCCGCGCTGCTTCAGCGTCTCCGCGATCGCCGGGCCCGACAGGTCCTTGCGCGTCCCGTTGCTGCACGAATCGCTGACCGTAATCACGGCAGCCGTGTAAGAAGGCTTTCCAGTAGGCATAACGTGCGAATGGTACTGCGAACTGGGCTCACCGTACAGCGTGCAGCGTACAGGGTTGGTTACTATGCTGGCCCAACTTGAAATTCGGCTGACGCGCTGAACGCTGAGCTCTGTGCGCTGTACGAGCTAGCCTTCGAGGACGTTCTCTTCCGCGCCGCGGTTGGCTTCGTCGAGCAGGCGCAGGCCTTCCATCAGCAAGCCTTGCGTGGAGCGCGTGCAGGTGTTCTCGGCGGACTTGCCTTCGAAGTCGATGGTGAAGCTCCCCGAGGTCCAGGTCATCACCTTGTACACCGCATCGTCACCCTTCAGCGGACCGTAGGTCGAGTGGCTGATCTGGCCGTCCGAGAAGTACATCTCGCACTTGTCGTTGGCGTTGGTCAGCGTGAGCAGGCAGCTCTTGTGACCGAGATCGAGCGACTGCAGCAGGTCGATCACGTTCATTTGCGCCAGCGTGCCGCGCAGCACCGATTCGCCCGGCGCTTCGCGCGCCATCTTCTCCAGCGAGATCCTGTCGATCACGCGCTTGATACGCTTGACCGCGTCTTTCACGAAGAATGGCTTCTCCACCATGTCTTCGACCTGGTCCTGCACGATCTTCAATTTTTCTGCGATGTCGCCCTTGCTCGCCATCAGGATGAAGGCGACCTTGGCGGTGCCGGGACGCCCCTTCAGCTTGCCCAGCAGCGTCTTCCCGTCCATGCCCTGCATCATGTAATCGCTCACGATCAGGTCAGGCGGGGACTCGATGGCCTTCAGCATGGCGTCGGCGCCGTCGTCCGGAACACTCAGGTTGCAGAGCGGCTCCAGCCCCTGTTTCAGCAGGGTTCGCACCATCGGATTGTCTTCCACCAGGAAGACTTTGATATTGGCTGGCATAGCCTACTTCTTGCGGACGTACGAACCGCTCTTGCCTCCGCTCTTGCGCTCGAGCACAACCTCGCGGATTTCGATGCCCTTATCCAGAGCCTTGCACATATCGTAAACGGTCAGGGCAGCCACGCTCGCCGCTACCAGCGCTTCCATTTCGACCCCGGTGGCCGCATTGGTAGTTACCGTGGAGGCAATAGCGACGCCATTCTTGCACAGTTCGGTGGTCACATCAACGTGCGAAAGCGGCAGCGGATGACACATTGGGATTAGTTCCGAGGTGCGCTTCGCCGCCATCACGCCCGCCAGCCGCGCCACTTCCAGCGGATTGCCCTTGGGATTCTTTGGCAGCGCGCGCACCACCGCCGGCTTCATCGCCACGAACGCGGACGCTTGCGCCTCGCGTTTGTTCGCGCTCTTCTCCGAGACGTCGACCATCCGAGCGCGACCCGAGGCATCGTAATGCGAGAGTTTCTTCTTCATCGCGAGGCGGCCATTGTAGCCTCCCTCGCGGCGTCCGCAAAAAAGAAGCCTGACACTTCAGAGTGCTGAGACGCGGCGGTTATCTTGACTTTGTCATCACGAGCGGCCGTCAGGCCGCGAGGGATCTGCTGTTCCTCTGGCTGACAGGCAGATGCCTCGGCTCCTACGCAGCCTGATCAGAAAATCTCCGCGCCTCCGCGTCTCCGCGCGGTGAAGGCCAAGTTATTCCTGGCGTAGCGCGACCAGCGGATCCACGCTGGTGCTGCGTCGCGCCGGGAAGTAGCACGCCGCCAGCGCTACCACCGCCAACAGCACGGAGACCACCGAGAAGGTAAGCGGATCAGCAGGATTGATGACGAGGAATGCGCTCACCAGGCGTCCGGCGCCATACGAGCACGCCAGCCCAAGCGCGAGCCCGACGGCGACGATCATGGATCCCTGCCGCAGCACCATCCACAGAATGTCCACCGGTCGAGCGCCCAGCGCCATGCGTACACCAATCTCCTGCGTGCGCTGTGTGGCGGAGTACGAAATCACGCCGTAAACGCCCACCACCGACAGCACCAGTCCAAGCATGCCGAGCACGGCGGCGAGACCTGCGCCCAATTGAAACGCCATCATCCCGTTGAGCGTGTTCAGCGCTTGCGTCATCGTCTTCACATCGAACACCGGCAGGTCGGGCGCAATGCCGGAGATCGTGCGCTCGATGGCGGGAATCATCGCGGCGGGGTCTCCGGCGGTGCGCACCTGCAGGGCTTGCAGAGATGCCACATCCAGATGCTGCGCGAGCGGGACGTAGAAGGTATTGCCTACTTTTCCGGTCACACCGTTGTATCGCGCGTCGGCGGCGATGCCGACCACCGTAACCGTGTGCTTGGCGTCACTGGCGAGGTGGAAGGTGTGGCCGATCGGGTCTTGCTTTGGCCAATACTCTTTCGCCATGCTCTCGTTGATCATGGCCGCGTACGGAGCCTTTTCGTTGTCCGCGTCCGTGAGTTCCCGCCCGCGCAGCACGGAAATGCCCATGGTTCGGAAGTAGTCGTTGCTGATCACGATGTATCGCGACGCCGGCCGCGGCTGCCCCTGCGGGACCGTGTATCCGTCGATGACGAGAGAATCGCCGTTCCCGTAATAGCCCATTGGCGCGGTGTTCGCGGTGGTAGCCGATACCACGCCCGGCATGGCGCGCACGCGGTCGAGCAGCGTCTTGTAGAAGGCCGCCGTCTGCGCGTTGTGGTATCCGATCTCCGTCGGATCCATGTAGAAGTTCACGACGTGCGAAGGATCGAAGCCGAGGCGCGTTTTCTGCGCCGCTTGCAGACTCCGGGCAAACAGCCCCGCCACGATCAGCAGCGTGAGCGATCCCGCCACTTGCCCAATGACGAGCGCGGTGCGTATGCGCGCGCCACCGCCCATCACCGAGCGTCCGCCCTGGTGCAAGATGGAGTTGATGTCGCTGCGCGAAGCGCGCAGAGCCGGAACGATGCCGACCACGATCGTCGTCAGCAGCGCCGCTCCCATCGCGTAGGTAAACACGCGCCAGTCAAAACGAAAGTCCAGGTAGATCGGCAGGTCGGTCTGGATGTTGAGCGACGCGAGTGCCGAACTTCCCGCAAATCCGAATGCGATCCCCAGGCCTCCGCCCATCAGGGCCAGCACCAGGCTCTCGGTGAGCAGTTGGCGGATCAGTCGCAGGCGCGTAGCTCCGAGCGCCGCGCGCACCGCCATCTCTCGTTCGCGAATCGTCGCCCGCACCAGCAGGATGTTCGCTACGTTCAGGCAAGCCAGCACCAGCACCATGCCCGCAAGACTCAGGAACATGCTGGAAAGCAGGATCATGGTGTTGGTCGGGTCAGGATTGGGCCGTGAACGGACCTCGAGATAAACCTGGAGGTCCATGTCCTTGTCCTGCTGCGGATACTGCGAAGCCCACCTCTGCCCAATCACCTTCATGCCCGCGCGCGCCTGCTCCAGCGTGACACCCTGTTTCAAGCGCGCCAGCACGATCACATTGCGCCAAGCGCGGTTCTGCATGAAGTCCGGAGCCGTGCCTTCGATTCCCAGCATCCCCAGCGGCAGGTACGCCTGCGCCTCCAGGATCGGGTACGGCCCATGAAAGTCCTTCGGCGCAACGCCCACGATCGTGAATGGATGGCCGTTGAGCAGCACCTTCCTGCCCACGATGCCAGCATCGCCGTTGAATCGCTTATGCCAATACTGGTAGCCGAGCACGAGCACCGGGTCGGCGTCCGGGACTTCGCCTTCTCCCGGCGTCAACAGTCGCCCCGCAGCGGGCTTTAGTCCCATCACGCCGAAGAAATTTCCGGATACGTAATAGGTCATCGTGCGTTCGGCGTGGCCGTCGACGTTCAGACCGTCGATACCGATCTGGTAGCCCGTGACACCGTCGAACTGCGCCGTGCTCTGCTCGCGCAGATCGCGATACTCGGGGACGGAAAACTGGTTGTTCATCCCGCCGTGCTGCTGCTGGAAAGCGAGCTCCACGATTTCCATCGGCCGCTCGACCGGCAGTGGCCGCAACAGCAGCCAGGAAACCATGCTGAAGATCGCCGTGTTCGCGCCGATGCCGAGCGCCAGCGTCAGCGCCGCCACCGCTGTGAACCCAGGGCTCTTCCACAGCAGCCGCAGGCCGTAGATCACATCCTGTTTGAAGGTTTCCATTCGGTTGTCCGTCGTGGGTCTGTCGGTAAATACGGAGACAGAACGCGCGCGGTTTCATATAAATGCGGACTCTTTGACGAATCCGGAACTCAGGCCATCCCGTGCTTCTCCAGCTACATCCGTCTACGCATGGCCAGCCCGACGAATGCTCCGATCAAATGTCCCATCTGCGGCTCAAAGAAGGTCAAACCCGGTCTCTATGAGGACGGCGAAAAGAGCTATCGCTGCGAAAACGGCCACGCGTTCCTCGTAAAGAAAAAATCCGCCTAGCTCACCGCGCGCCTTTATATCCTTCCCTTTCATTCGTTTACGGCCTGCCCACAAAAATTCCGTTGACAGCCAAATCGCACTGTCATACTGTCCTATGACAGCAGGCCGTCAAATGATATTCCAAATCAATTACAAGTCCGGCAAGCCCATCTACCTGCAGTTGGTCGATCAGATCAAGGCTGCGGCAGCGTCTGGAGCGCTGCGTAGCGGAGAGGCGCTTCCCTCCATCCGCCCGCTGGCTGAAGATCTGCGCGTCAACCGCAACACCATCGCCAAGGCCTACTCCGAACTGGAGAACCTCGGCGTCATCGAGACATCGCCCGGCCGCGGTTGCTTCCTCAAGGAGAATCACGCGGCGCTGCGCAAGGAAGTGCGCCACGAGATGCTCATGCAGGAAATCGACCAGGCGATTGTCCAAGCCCATCACTTGCAGGTCCCGCGCGAGGAGTTTCTTGCCCTCGTGCAAGAGCGGCTCGAAGCGCTGGAAGACCGGCGACGAGCCAACGACGAGCACCAGGAGGGAGAACTGCTATGAACGTGTCCACGCCAGCAATCGAGATCCAGGGCTTGACCTATGCCTACGGAAGCGCCGAGGCCGTGCGCGACTTGAGCCTTTCGGTGAAGCCGGGGCGCTGTTATGGGCTGTTCGGCAGAAACGGCGCCGGAAAGACGACCACCATGAAGTGTCTGCTCAACCTGCTGCGCCCGCAAAGCGGCAGCGTGAGCGTCTTCGGCCTCGATCCCTCGAAGCATGAGGTCGCGGTCAAGAGCCGTCTGGCGTATGTCCCGGACCAGGTCGCCTTCTACCCGTGGATGACGATCCGCGAAACGCTCGACTACCTCGCCTCCTTCCGCGAACGCTGGAACGGCACCACCGAGCGTGAGCTGCTGGATCGCTTTGGTCTGAACCCGCAGCAGCGCACCGGCAGTCTGTCGAAGGGACAGCGCACGCAGGTGGCGCTGATCTCGGCGGTTTGCCCCGAGACCGATCTGCTGGTGCTCGACGAACCAACCTCGGGACTCGATCCCATCGTTCGCCGCGAGTTCATCGAGACGGTGATCGGCGCTTACCAGGAAGGCAGTCCCGGAAATCGCACCATCTTCGTCTCCACGCACCTGATCACGGAGTTCGAAGGTCTGATCGACGAATTCACCATCGTCGATCGCGGACACGCCGTGTTGACGCTCGACTCGGACCAGGCGCGCGAGCGCTACCAGAAGATTCGCGCGCGCTTCTCGCAGCCGATTCCGGACATCGATCTGTCCTCGGCGCTGCGCGTAAAGCGCAACGGCCGCGAACTGGAGGTCATCGCCGACGGAGCCGCTTCGGAGATTGAGCAGCGGCTGCGGCAGCATCGTCCCGAAGCGCTCTCCACCGAAGCGCTGACGCTGGAAGAAATCTTCGTCGCTACTTTGAAGCACGAGCCCGATTCGCAGTCGCTGAGCGCCGTTTCGGCGCACTAGGAGGCCGCCATGACCGCACAAACGGTACGGCTGTACAAGGAAGCTCGCGCGATCTGGTGGCCCTGGTTGCTGATCACCGGCGTTGGAGTGCTGGCGTCGATGACCGCGACCCAGAGTCACGCCCACCGCGTAGACAATCCGTTCAGCACCTTCTGGTTTGACGGCGCGATTCCCATCGGCTCATTCCTCGGCATCCCGCTGCTGGCCACCATGATCTTCGGTCTCGACTTCCAGCACCGCACGCTTGCGCTGCTGCTGAGCCAGCCGATCGACCGCATGCAGCTGTGGAAAGAGAAGATGCTGGTGATGGTCGCCGCGGTCCTGCCCACGGCGGTCATCTACTGCGTCGGCTGGACCCTTTACGCGCCTCTGTGGGACAAGAACAATCCGTTTGCCGTCGGCGGATCCCCGTGGATGATCGCCGCCATCGCCCTCATTGTCGCAGCCGCAGCCGCTCCTTACTGGACCATGGTCGCGCGCACGACTCTTGGGTCGATGGTCCTTAACGGGATGTTCCCGTACTGGACGGTCATCTGGATGGTCACGATCTATGACCGCGTTCCCTCATCGCACGCCTACTGGCCGGCCATCCAGACGATCGCCCTGGCCACCGTTCTCGTCTACACCGTGGCCATGGTATGGCTGGGACGGCGAAAGCTCGCCGCCTACCAGATCACGGGCGCGGCTGGAACCGACATCCTCATCGAAACTCCGATTCCCCTCCCCCGCTTCGTGCAGGAAGCTTTCCGCTGCCGCCCGACGGAAGCCGTCCTGAACCTGGTCCGCAAGGAATGCCGCCTGATGCGCCCGGTGTGGGCGATGACGCTGGTCTCGGCCATCACCTGGGTGCTGATCGTCGGATTCCACCTGGTGCCGCTCGGCGCGAACGACCCAACTCGACGCGGCCAACCGACGACCACTTCGCAGCTGATCCTGTTCGCCATCGCCATCGTGATGAACGTGCTGATCGCGTTGATGTCGGGCACGGTCTCGCTCGGTGACGAGCGGGCCTCCGGCACTCACGCGTGGCACATGACCCTGCCCATTTCCGCGCGCACCCAATGGGCGGTGAAGCTGCTGGTCGGCTTGCTCGCCAGCGTGATCTGCGGCGCGATGATGCCGCTCGCGATCCTGCTGGTGCGCGGAATCATCTCCGGGAAGCCGTACCAATTCATCGATCCAAACCTTTTCTGGATCTGGCCACTCTCCATGGTGGTCATCACCGTGCTGGGATTCTGGTCCGCGTGCACCGTCAACGGCACGCTGAAGGCGTCGCTGTCGATGCTCCCGATCCTCTGGGGACTGGCGCTTGCCGGCTGGTTTGGCGACTGGTGCGCGCATCTGTCCGGCGAGACGGTCGCCGGCTGGCTCTTCTCTCGCGTTGAACCGTTTACGTTCGGCGGCTCTCTCCGTCAGCTCTACGAAGCACTCGATCGACGTGGCATCCAGATGTTTCCGCCGGACCCGCGCATCTTCCTGGCGCCGGTATTCCTCCTCCTGTTTATCCAGAGCTACTTCCTGTTTCGCGGTCGAACCGCGGAAGGAAAGCTGCACATCGTGCGAGCTCTGGTTCCGGGAGCCGTGCTGACGTTCGTTTGCACCTTCCTTGCCATCATGCCGTTGTACCTGTTCTTTGCGAATTCCCGGCAGGAGGAACGGATCATGGAAGAGACGCATCAAGCCGTCGAGCAGTGGCCGGGACACGAACTGCTTCCGGGTCAGTCCATGCAGATCGCAGGCGATGACCTGGCAAAGTCGCCGGCCGTTTCCGACCGTACTCGCCGCTGGCTAACCGGGGCGACCATCACGCTGGAGCCGCTCGTCCACTTTGAGGCTTACCATCGTTTTGGGTTCTTCACCTTTGTAAAGACCGCTCCCGACGCCGCTCACCCGGCCTATCTCGAGAAGATCCACCTGCAAGGTGGACAAAATTGCACGGTCTGGTACCACCAGTACCCGCTTCATCCCAACGTTGCGTTGACCTACTCCTTCCCGATGCGCGGCGCTCTCCAGGCGACGTGCAACTAACGGGTGGGCATGGTTGCGGCCCGAATGGAACCCCTCCCGGGCCGCAATCGTGCCAAATCGCTTGACACAAGCACTCCCCTGACCTATGACGGTCGCCGGACAGCTCTCGCTCCCTTTCCCGCGCGAGCTGCTTCGTCGATGCAGCTTCAGGTCAACTTCAAATCCGGCAAACCGGTCCACACGCAGCTGGAAGAGCAGATCAAGGCCGCTGCTACCTCGGGCGTGCTGCGTCCCGGCGAATCGCTGCCCGCCATCGGCGCGCTCGCCGAGGAGTTGCGCGTCAGCCGCAACAACGTCGCCAAGGCGTACTCCGAACTGGAGAACCTTGGCGTCATCGAGCTTGTTC
>Ga0157369_10006709_pt1 | contig 13285 bp, 14 predicted proteins | sample C25metaG_FD_113461 | JGI IMG/M metagenome (GOLD analysis project Ga0157369, IMG submission 113461) | Corn rhizosphere microbial communities from Kellogg Biological Station, Michigan, USA - C2-5 metaG | ecosystem: Host-associated > Plants > Roots > Rhizosphere > Soil | place: USA: Michigan...
CGGCAGAAAGAGTACGAACTGCTCCATCGTGTTCATCTGCACACGATAGGCGCGGTCGAATTCCGGGTGCCCGGTCGTGGCTGGCGCCTCGATGTTATGCTTGCCGCGCATTCCGCCCACCCGAAGGCCGGTCCAGAACACGACGAGGATGGATAAGATCGATACGATTGCGGTGAAAAGCGTGGCAAGCGTCATGGCGTTTCCCCTTCAGAAGAAGGCTCCCGCACGAGACGCACGGGAGCCCAGTTCGGGGGAGATTACAGGATTCGCCGGTCTGACGTTACTGGGGGCTGCCGTCTGCCGGGCCCGAGTTCGGGTCCATGTAGCCCTGGCCGTGAGGCGGGCCACCCCGTTGCATGCCTTGCTGATGCCGCGCGTCGAACGCCGCCGCCCTTTGCGCGATGCGGTTCTTCTGGGCATCGGGCAGCGCATTCCACTGCGCCTGCAGATTCTGACGCCATTGTGCCTTCTGCTGATCGTTCATGACCTTGAGCTGCTGCACCTGCTGCTTGCGATAGGCCTTCCGCTGGTCGCGCGACATGCCCTTGGTCGCCTGGTGCATCTGCACCTTGAACATCATGAACTGCTCGGGATTGTCGAACATCGCCTGCAGTCGGGCGTGGTGCGGGCCGGAACCGCCAGCGCCCGGCGGAACAGCAACCTGGGCAGCCGTCGGTTGTGCAGCTGCCGGCACGGCCGTGGAAATGAGTCCGGCCGCCAAAGCAGCGAGGAGAAAACGAGGGGATTTCATAGGGGTACTCCGTTTCATGGACAGTTTAACGCGGACGCGGCCCCACTCCGTCGCGCCTTGCCTGTACGCCGCTTCGTGCCTAGAAGCAGGCGCAAACAGCCATTTCCTGACGGGGCCCTTATACCATGACAGCCATCATCGACATAACCGGACGCGAAATCCTCGACAGCCGCGGCAATCCGACGGTCGAGGTCGATGTGCGGCTGGACAACGGTTCCATGGGCCGTGCCGCCGTTCCTTCGGGCGCTTCGACGGGGGCGCATGAGGCGATGGAACTCCGCGATGGCGGAAAGCGCTATGGCGGCAAGGGCGTCGAGAAAGCCGTCGCAGCAGTGAACGGCGAGATTTTCGACGCGCTTTGCGGCATGGACGCGGAAGACCAGCCGCGTCTCGACCGGATCATGTGCGCGCTCGACGGCACGCCGAACAAGGCCCGGCTCGGCGCGAATGCGATCCTGGGCGTGTCGCTGGCGATTGCGAAGGCGGCGGCCGAGAGCGCGGGCCTTCCGCTTTATCGCTATGTGGGCGGCGCGAATGCGACCGTCTTGCCGGTGCCGATGATGAACATCGTCAATGGCGGCGTGCACGCCGACAATCCGATCGACTTCCAGGAATTCATGATCATGCCGGTTGGGGCGGAGAGTTTCCGTGAAGGGCTCCGCATGGGCGCGGAGGTCTTCCACACGCTGAAGAAGCAGCTTCACGACGCAGGCCACAACACCAATGTCGGTGACGAGGGCGGCTTTGCGCCGAACCTGAAGAGCGCCGACGAAGCGCTGAGCTTCATCGTGAAGGCGATCGAGAAAGCGGGCTACAAGCCCGGCGAGGACGTCTATCTCGCACTCGATCCGGCCTCGACCGAGTTCTTCAAGAACGGAAAATATGTGCTCGAAGGTGAAGGCAAGACGCTCGATCCCGCGGCCATGGTGAAGGTCTATGAGGACCTGACGTCGCGCTATCCGATCATCTCCATCGAGGACGGCATGGCCGAGGACGACTGGGAGGGCTGGATCGCGCTCACGAAATCCATCGGCAGCAAGATACAACTCGTAGGCGACGATCTCTTCGTGACCAACACAAAGCGCCTGAAAGACGGGATCGCGCGCGGTGCCGCCAACGCGATCCTCATCAAGGTCAACCAGATCGGCTCGCTGACCGAGACGCTCGACGCCGTCGACACGGCGCATCGCAACGCCTATCGCGCGGTGATGTCCCATCGTTCCGGCGAGACCGAGGATTCTACCATCGCGGATCTCGCGGTGGCGACGAATTGCGGGCAGATCAAGACAGGCTCGCTCGCGCGCTCCGACCGCCTCGCGAAATACAACCAGCTTCTGCGCATCGAGGAGATGCTGGGCGACCAGGCGATCTATGCCGGACGCTCGGTTCTGAAGAATTAGTGCGCACGTGCGCTGAAGGCGCCTGCGTGAACTGAAAAGAAAAACGCGCCGGGCCCATGGCCGGCGCGTTTTCGGTAGCAGCTATCGCGCTCGTTACTTCGGCGCCGTCGGAGCCGTCTCCGTGAACTTGATATACGGGTCCGCGCCCCCTTTTCCGGGCACGGCCGTGCATGGTCCGAGGACCAGATTGTTCGTCTCCACCGCCGTGCCCGCATTCGCTGCGCATGTGGGCTTCTGTGCATTGCCGTCGGTCACCGCGACCTTGACGGTGAGCGACGCCCCGGCATTGAAATAGGCCGCCGGATCACAGGTAGAGCAGCTGGTGCCGACAACGTTGAACTCCGTTCCGTGCCACCCTCTGGCGAGAGCCACGGCATCGGACCCGCTCGTGCTGTAAGCTTGGGTCCTTGTCGTCATGACCAGTGTGTCGAGGCCCCTCAGGACTGCAGTAGCCGACAGGCTCAGGTAAGGCAGTTCCGTGAGCGCCTGCCTCGGCACCCGCACGATACGGCTGTTCCTCCAGCAACTGCCCGTCGGGCCCGCGTTCCAGCCCGTCGGGCAGGTCGCGTTGTAGAAGAGCATCCAATACTGGATGAAAGCTTCCCGGTTGAGGTTCAAAAAGGCGAACTGCTCCCAGCCTACGCAGTAGGTCGGAGTGCTCGAACCGGCGCAGGCGGGAGTGTTCAAATTGCTATTCGTGCTGATCAGCAGCGTATAATCGTTGGGGCCGTAGGCGCCGTACTCGGACGTCACGTGCCTGACCAGCGGGAACGAAGCCACGGCTTTAGAGGTAAGGCTCTTGGTCACGGCCATATAGTCGTCGGAGCCGCCTGCGGGCGCTGACACTGGGGTTCTCTGCAATTGAGAGAGTTGGGATTTCGCTGGCTCTGCGCAGCGGACCTGATGCCAGATGAGCAACGGATAGGATGCGTTGAAGCAGCCCTGACCCGGTACAGGCTTGTGCGAGATCGCGGTTCTCCACGCTTGTTGCAGGCGTTCGGTATCCTGTGTGGCCGCATGCGCCGCCGCCAGAGTTGCGCCGCTAATCGCGCACGCGGCGACGATTTGGACAAGTTTTCTCAAAGCCAATTTCATGATGATCCCCCCGTGGAAGTGTGCCGGCGAGTGGTTCTCGCCAGCACAGACCATATCACAACCGCAGACTGCGGTTGTTAGCTTTTTCTTCAGTGTGCCGTCAGTTACTTCGGCAGCGATTCCACAAATTGCACATAGGGAAGCGCGACGCCTTTGCCCGGCTTGGCCTTGCATGCGCCAAGGTTCAGGTTGTTCGTCTCGCCGGTGGTTCCATCGTTGGCCTTGCAGACCGGCTTGGCGGTGGTTCCATCGACCAGATCGATATGAACGGTCAGGCTGGCGCCCGCATTGAAATTCGCCAGTGAGCCGCCGCCGTCGCCGACGACGTTGAACTCGGACGCATTCCAGCCATTGGCGAGATAGACGACGCTGTCCAGACCGGTCGTCGTATAGGCCTGCGTAGCCGTTGTCGTGACGAAAGTGTCGAGCGCGTTGGCGACCGCGGTTCCCGACAGGCTCATATTCGGCAACTCGGTGATCGGTTGCTGCGGCACGCCGACCGCCGCGCTGTTCTTGTAGCAATCGTCGCTGAACCGGTTCCATCCGCCCGGACATACGACGCTGCCGCCGCTGTAATGGATGAGCCAGTACTGCATGAAGGCCGCGTGGGAACTCGAGGAATAGACGAACTGCTCCCAGGCCAGGCACTTGGTTGGATCGAACGCGGCGGCACAGGCCGGGCTGCCCGACATGAAGTTCGAGTTGAGCTGGATCGAATAGACGTTCGACCGGCCGCCATCGGTTTCGGATTTCAGGTGCCCTGCGCGTGGAAACGATCCGGCCGCGGAAGAGGTGAGCGTCGCGGTGACGGCGGCGTAGTCATCTCCATCGCCCGTCGTCTGCGCGCCATGGCTGCCCGTCGCCGGGATATAGGGGCGATTGGGTGCGGTGACGCAGCTCACCTGCCGCCAGACGGTCAACGGATAAGACGCGGTGAAGCAGCCTTTGCCCGGTGCAGGTGCGTGCGCGATCGTCTGCCGCCATGCCTGCTGAAGACGCGCGGTGTCCCGCGTTGCAGCCTGCGCGCCCGCTGCGAAGCCGATGCTTGCGATGATTCCGGCTGCTGCGATGCCGGTCAGTGTTTTCGGTTTTGGGCCCACGACAATTCTCCCTCTGTGTTATCCCGAATGAGATGACGCATTGCATCGCCGGCCGCCGATGCGTCCGGCACGAGGTTGTTGTGTTGTCGGCGTTTCCCGGCTGGAAGCCTGCGACCCGCTCGCAGCACTGTCAAGAAGAGCGAGCACTTTGAACGCAATTATGACGTCGCGTACATGTTGTGCTATGCCGCTCGCATGACGAAAGAGCAGATTGAAGCCATCCTGGAGCGCGTTCGCACCTGGCCCGAGGACAGGCTTGAAGACGTCGCCAAAGTTCTGTTGGAAATGGAAGCGGCGAACGAACACGTGGAGGAACTGACTGCCGAAGACTGGGCCGATCTTGAACAAGGTCTGGCCGAGGCCGATCGAGGCGAGTTCGCCTCGGATGAAGAGGTGAAAGCTCTGTTCGACCGCTATCGCTGATGCGGGTGGTGCTTACCAAAGTCGCGACGCGTCAGCTGGAGGCGATACTGGCCTATGTAGCGGCGGAAAATCCGATGGCCGCGCAACGGATCGTAGCGCGTGTTGAGCAGGTTCGGGATTTTCTCAGCAGGAATCCGCACGCGGGTTACAAGCTTCCCCACGGTCGGTTGCGGCGGTTTCCACTGCGGCCGTTTCCATACTTGCTTTATTTCGAGGTTTGCGGCGAGACGGTACACATCATTCGCGTGCGCCATTCCGCGCGATACCGGCGCGCGTTTCACGAGGCGGAACTGCCATTCGAGCGTTGAGCGTGTCATTCCTTAACGCGCGCGGTTGCGCTCTTAACGCATTTCTCCTTGACGCCCCGAATCGGTTGGTGATTCGTTCACTGGATGCGAATCAGGCGAAGTGTGACGCGTGCGTTTGGCGCGATGGTGCTACCGGCACTGTCATGCGCGGTCGTTTGCTACTTTGCCTATTACGCCATCTGGGGTTCGCGCGGCGTGCTCGCGCTTGTCGATACCCAGGCCCAGCTCGGTGTGCAGCAGGAAAAGCTCGCCGAGGTGCGCGGTCAGCGGCTCAAGCTTGAGCGCGATATCGACCACATGCTTCCCGGACATGTCGATCTCGATCTGCTTGAGCAGCTGTCGCGTGAGAAGCTGATGAACGCGGCCCCCAATCAGGTCGAAATCCCGCGGGTTCCACAGCACTGAACACTGTTCGGAAGCTGTATTTCTGACAAACCGTCAATGCTTGCCAAAAGCTGGCGCGCTTGCCACAACCCTGGCCATGTCCTGCATTTTCACGGCCCTCAGGTGAAATAAATGAGCGCTGGTTCAAAGGTTAACGGCGGCGATGGCGCGCCCGCGACGCCCAATTCCGTGGCGCTCAAGGATTTCTATTCCAGCATGCTGCTCATCCGCCGCTTCGAGGAGAAGGCGGGTCAGCTCTATGGCATGGGTCTGATCGGCGGCTTCTGTCACCTCTATATCGGACAGGAAGCGGTCGTCGTCGGCATGCACGCCGCGTCCGGTCCTGACGATCAGGTGATCACCGCCTATCGCGATCATGGACATATGCTCGCCTGCGGCATGGACCCGAAGGGCGTCATGGCCGAACTCACCGGCCGTCACACCGGCTATTCCAAGGGCAAGGGCGGCTCGATGCACATGTTCTCGGCCGAGAAGAAGTTCTATGGCGGCCACGGCATCGTCGGCGCCCAGATTCCACTCGGTACTGGCCTCGCCTTCGCGAACAAGTACCGCGGCAACGACGCGGTGACGCTGACCTATTTCGGTGACGGTGCGTCCAACCAGGGCCAGGTCTATGAGAGCTTCAACATGGCGGAGCTCTGGAAACTCCCGGTGGTCTACATCATCGAGAACAACCAGTACGCCATGGGCACGAGCGTGGAGCGCTCGAGCGCGCAGGTGGACTTCTCCAAGCGTGGGTCCTCGTTCAACATTCCGGGCGAGTCCGTGGACGGCATGGATGTCGAGGCGGTGCATGCCGCCGGCCGCCACGCCATCGAATGGTGCCGTTCCGGCAAGGGGCCGATCATCCTCGAGATGAAGACCTACCGTTATCGCGGACACTCGATGTCCGACCCTGCGAAGTACCGCACGCGCGAGGAAGTGCAGAGCGTGCGCGAGAAGCGCGATCCCATCGAGCACCTCGCCAACAAGATGACTTCGAGCGGCGTCGCGACCGAAGACGAGCTGAAAGCGATCGACAAGGATATCCGTCAGGTTGTCAATCACGCCGCCGAATTCGCGACCGAAAGCCCTGAGCCCGAAGCGAGCGAACTCTACACGGACGTGCTGGCATGACCCAAATCCTCATGCCCGCGCTTTCTCCGACGATGGAAGAAGGCAAGCTTGCCAAATGGCTCGTCAAGGAAGGCGATGAAGTAAAGTCCGGCGACATCCTCGCCGAGATCGAGACCGACAAGGCGACGATGGAGTTCGAAGCGGTCGACGAAGGCCGTATCGGCAAGATTCTCGTGCCCGAAGGCACCGAAGGCGTGAAGGTCAACGAGCCGATCGCCGAACTCGTTGGTGACGGAGAAGCTGAGTCTGTCGCGGCGACGCAGGCAAAGACCCCACCGCGCGAAGAGACTAAGGCCGAGGCCAAAGCGGAGATCCGCGAAGAGGAAAAGCGCGCGAAGCCTGCGGACAAGAAAGCGGACGATTCGGCACGCGCCGAAGCTGCACTCGCGGACATGGAGGTACCGGAAGGCACCGAGATGGTCACGATGACGGTGCGCGAGGCGCTGCGCGATGCGATGGCGGAAGAGATGCGCCGCGACGACGCCGTGTTCCTGATGGGCGAGGAGGTCGCGCAGTACCAGGGCGCCTACAAGGTGAGCCAGGGCCTGCTCGAGGAGTTCGGGCCGCGCCGCGTCATCGACACGCCGATCACCGAACAGGGCTTCGCGGGTCTCGGCGTCGGTGCCGCGTTCGCGGGCCTTCGCCCCATCGTCGAGTTCATGACCTTCAATTTCGCGATGCAGGCCATCGACCAGATCGTCAATTCCGCCGCCAAGACGCGCTACATGTCCGGCGGACAGATGCAGTCGCCCATCGTGTTCCGCGGGCCGAACGGTCCGGCGGCGCGCGTCGGCGCCCAGCACAGCCAGGACTATTCGGCGTGGTATGCCCATGTGCCGGGCATGAAGGTGATCGCCCCCTACTTCGCAGCCGATGCGAAGGGATTGTTGAAAGCCGCGATCCGCGATCCGAACCCGGTGATCTTTCTCGAGAACGAGATCGTCTATGGCCGCTCGTTCCCGGTGCCGAAGATGGAAGACTATGTCGTGCCGATCGGCAAGGCGCGCGTGGTCAGGCCGGGCAAGAGCGTGACCATAGTGTCGTACTCGATCTGCGTCGGCATGATCGTCGAGGCGGCGGAGAAACTCGCCGCCGAAGGCATCGATGCCGAACTGATCGATCTGCGCACCCTGCGCCCGCTCGATACCGCGACGGTCGTCGAATCCGTAAAGAAGACGAACCGCATCGTGACGGTGGAGCAGGGCTGGCCGGTGTGTTCCATCGGCTCGGAGGTCTGCGCGGTCGTGACAAGCGAGGCGTTTGATTATCTCGATGCACCGCCGACCAAAGTGACGGGCAAGGACGTGCCGATGCCCTATGCCGCGAACCTCGAAAAGCTCGCGCTGCCGCATGTCGAAGATATCGTCGCCGCGGTCAAAGCTGTTTGCTATCGATGAGCGCGACTGTCTCATATTTCTCGTCATGGCCGGGCTTGACCCGGCCATCCAGATTCTCACGCGGAGTCGCGGAGTCGCGAAGGGCGCCGATTCTTCTCGGCGTCTCCGCGTCTCCGCGTGAATACTCTTTTCTTTCGCTGGATGGCCGCCTCAAGGGCGGCCATGACGAATGAGAGGAACGATGGCGGATACCAGGAATGGGTCTTGGCACAAAGGCGGATGTCATTGCGGGGCGGTGGCGTTCAAGGTGTGCGCACCGGACGAAGTCCTGCTCATCGACTGCAACTGCTCGATGTGCGCGAAGACCGGCTATCTGCATCTGATCGTGTCGAAGGAGAATTTCCGCCTGCTGCGCGGCAAGGACGCGATCACGACCTATACGTTCAATACCGGCGCGGCCAAGCACATGTTCTGTTCGGTGTGCGGGATCAAATCGTTCTATGTGCCGAGGTCGCATCCCGAGGGCTACAGCGTGAATTTCCGCTGCCTCGACGCGGAAGAATTCTCCTCCATCATGACGACCGAATTCGACGGCCAGCACTGGGAGTTGCATTCGGGCGAACTTGCGCGGCTGGAGGAGAACTAGTGGCAACACAAATCCTCATGCCTGCGCTTTCGCCCACGATGGAAGAGGGCAAACTCTCCAAGTGGCTCGTCAAGGAAGGCGACGAGGTCAAATCCGGCGATATCCTGGCGGAGATCGAGACCGACAAGGCGACGATGGAGTTCGAAGCGGTCGATGAGGGGACGATCGGCAAGATCCTCGTGCCCGAAGGGACAGAAGGCGTGAAGGTCAACGCACCCATCGCCACGCTGATCGGCGAGGGTGAGGATGCGAGTGCGCCTGTCGATATCTCGTCGGCCATGGCATCGATCAAGGATGCGGTGAGTGCGGAGGCAAAAGCGCCGGCAAAGCCTGGGCCGGCGCCAGCAGCATCGGAAAAGAAACCCGCTCCCGAAGCGGCCAAAGCCGCTTCGCCTCCCGCTCAAGGGGAGGGTGGAAAGCGCGTATTCGCTTCGCCGCTTGCGCGCAGGATCGCGCAGCAGAAGGGCGTCGACATCACGAGCCTGAGCGGCTCCGGTCCGCGCGGGCGCATCGTCAAATCCGACGTCGAAGGGGCCAAGCCCGGCGCACAGAAGCCTGCCGCGGCGGCTGCACTGCGCGCGGAAACGGCGCACGCAGCGGGCGCCGGCATGGCGGTCGCGCCGTTGCCCGATGCGCGGCTGTTCTTCAAGCCGGAAGACTATGAAGAGATTCCGCACGATTCGATGCGCAAATCGATCGCCAAGCGATTGACCTCCTCGAAGACCCTCATTCCGCATTTCTATCTGACCGTCGATTGCCGTATCGACGGATTGCTGGCCGTGCGCGCCAAGCTCAACGAGGCCGCGCCCAAAGGGGGCTACAAGCTCTCTGTCAACGATTTCGTCGTGAAGGCATCGGCGATGGCACTGATGCGCGTGCCGGAAGTGAATGCGAGCTGGACCGATACCGCGATCCTGCGCCACAAGCACGCCGATGTCGGCGTCGCGGTCGCGCTCGATTTCGGCCTCATCACGCCCATCGTGTTCCGCGCCGAAGAGAAGGGCCTCGTCGCCATTTCGGGCGAGATCAAATCGCTCGCCGAGCGCGCGCGCACCAAGAAGCTCAAGCCGCAGGAGTTCGAGGGCGGCGGGTTCGCGGTCTCCAACCTCGGCATGTTCGGCATCAAGCAGTTCACCGGCGTCATCAATCCGCCGCACGCCGCGATCCTGGCGGTCGGTGCCGGCGAGGAACGCCCCGTCGTCGTCGGCGGAAAGGTCGAAGCCGCCACGATCATGACGGTCACGATGTCCTGCGACCACCGCGTGATCGACGGCGCCACCGGCGCCCGCTTCCTGCAGGCCTTCAAGCAATTCGTCGAAGAACCGGCGGCGATGCTGCTGTGATGTGCTAGTCCGACACCTTGAACATCTGACAAGGAGCAACTATATTTCAATCAGGGGTGGAGGGGCAGTTATGGGCAGGAAATTGTTAATCATTGGACTTACTTATATCTTTGCATCGATTCCGCTACTCGCAAACGGCGTAAGCGAGCCGCTCACGATTTTAATGTACGGTACGGCGCCAAATTTTTGGGCCAACAACTTAAGTGAATTCTGTTTTTTCTGCCTATCGTTAATTCTGCTGTCGTTTGTGGATTTTCTTGATGCGGTGCTGCTAGAAAGTCGTCGAGAGTTCGGATTCCTTGACGGTATTTGTGGTGTACTTCTCGTTGTGTTTTTCTTTTTGCTGATACTCATATATCCGGAATTACCTTCATATCGAGCTCTGCTGATGAGCAACTTATCCATCGCCGCACAGCTTAGTTACTGGGCACTCCTGCTAGGTGCGTCGGTTACACTTTTGGCATTATCGTTCCAGTTGCGAATTGGATATCTCTGTCTGGTGGAAGATTAGCAGATGTTAACCCCGCTAAACCTTTTCTTTGAGGGAGCCTTCTTGCTCTCTCTGGTGTTGTTTTTCACCACCGCTGTGAGCGTCGGCGCGACCGCACGATTGGAGTCCGTTTGGTCAGCGACCATCGCCAGCGTCTTCAGGTTGGGCGATCCGCTTGCGTGGTTCCTTCAAAACATCGAGTCAATTTTGGCTCAATTAGGCGAATTGTCTGCTGAAGCCGCGAGTTACACCATTGACTATCTATCCCTTCCATTAGCTGCGAAATATAAGCGCGACAAAGATGCTTATATTCGCGCGGCCTTTGGCCCTATCCGAGTCCATAGTCCGCTAATTGTGTTGCGCCATCTTGACGATGTTTGGGACGAGGGAAGGCTTGAAGACTTGGCTTTGGACTGGAAGCGCAACTTTGTCGTCGATCGTGAGATGTTGCGCAGCTACGAGCTCAACTTAGAAAGGAACAAGAAAATTGTTGTTCAACTTAAATATGTCGTTTCCGGGCAGCGCGAGTGGGTGAATAAATACGAACATTTGTGGTCCTACAACATGAGTTTATGTAGTCGTTTTGCATCAGATATTGAACATGTTCATTCGTACGCGGAGTTGCTCGAACTGGTTCACGCAAAACCTCATTTTAGCGGTCGGACAGGATGGGCTCGAGTCTTTGCAACAACGATAGATATACTTTCTGGGCGGTACCCAAGGAAAATTGCCGAGGTGCGCCAAGACGCGCTGCGCGTTCTATTGTTGTCATATGAGTTGAAGCGGAAGTTAGGGGAACTCGACAACCATCTTGAGATACGTTGATTAAGACCATTGCTACCGTTCTTTCGTGATCGGATAGTGATTCTGGCTTGCCAATATCCCGGATTGCATGGCAGTGGTTTCCGGGCGCCATATTCAGGATGCGCCCGTTTCTGGGCAGCTACGCTTTATGGACGAATTCGGGGCCATACTGGAGACGAGTGGGGCGGCGGCGGTCGAGATCGCGGCTTCGGCGCTCGCCGAACGCGGCGAGACGGTTCATCCCTGTCCCAATTGCGGCAAGCCGATGATCGGTCCCTATTGCGCGGTCTGCGGACAGGAGCGCGACACCCATCGCCGCTCGGTCCTGGGACTGATCAAGGTTCTGATCGAGGATATTGCGAGTTTCGACAGCCGCATCATGCGCACAGGCTGGGCGCTGGTTGCGCGCCCGGGCGAGCTGGCCAGTGCGTTCCGCGAAGGCCGAACGCAACGCTATCTTCCGGCCCTGCGCCTTTATCTCTTCGTCTCGCTGATCTTCTTCGTGGTGCTGAGCGCGACCAATCTCGCGCTCGTCCAGTTGGTCGTCGTCGCCACGCCGACGAAGATCACCTGGATCAACGGTACGCCCTACGTCCCAAACCCGGCCTACGACAGCGACGATCCCGACACGCAGTTCATGCCGAAAATGGTGAAGATGGACAAGGCGAAGGCGCTGAAGCCGGGCGGCCATTATGAATATTCGACCAAGATCTATTTCTTCGCACCGATCGGGACCTACCACACGCAACTCACGCCCGAAGCGCGTCAGCGTTTGCGCGACGCCAATGTCGATATCGATATCGGGGACAAGCCGAAGACCGGCAAACCCCTGACACCGGAGCAGGCCAACAAGATCAAGGCCGTCAAGGCGCAGGTGAAAGTCACGAAGAGCTGGATCGAGCAGCGTCTGTTCGATGGATTGCAACGGCTTGTGAACGATCCTTCTGCACTCAACGGATCGCTCACGACCTGGCTTCCGCGCATCCTGTTCCTGCTGATGCCGCTTTATGCGCTTCTGCTCGCGCTGTTCTACATAAGGCAGCGCAAGAAATTCTTCTTCGTCGATCATCTGATCTTTTCGCTGACGATTCACACGTTCGGATTCGTGCTGCTGCTGGCGGCGGCGGGCGCGGCGCAAATCCTTCCCGGCCCGACGGTCGCGTGGGCCGCGCTGGTTATAGCCGGTCTCTATACGCTGATCGCGACGCGGAACTTTTATCACCAGAACTGGTTCTGGACGGTGGTAAAGTTCGCCAGCGTGTCGTTCTTCTATGTATGCTTCTGCGCGCTGCCCGCGCTGGGTGCTGCATTGATCCTGAGTTTCCTGAACGTTTGAGGTTTTCATGGCCGAGACATTCGACGTCATCGTGGTGGGCGGCGGACCGGGCGGGTATGTCTGCGCCATCCGCGCGGCGCAGTTGGGACTGAAGACGGCCGTGGTCGAGCGCGACAAGTTGGGCGGTATCTGCCTCAACTGGGGCTGCATTCCGACCAAAGCGCTGCTGCGTTCGTCCGAAATCTGGCACCTGATGCACCGGCTGAACGAGTTCGGGTTCAGCGCCGACAATTTCAAATTCGACATCGCCAAGATCGTCGAGCGTTCGCGCAAGGTCTCGCAGCAATTGTCGAACGGCGTCGGCTTCCTGATGAAGAAGCACAAGATCATTGTGATCGCGGGCGAGGCGAAGCTTGCTGGCGCCGGCAAGCTCGCGGTGACGAAGGACGGCAAAACGACCGACTACGCCGCCAAGAACATCGTGCTCGCCACCGGCGCGCGCGCCCGCACCTTGCCGGGGCTTGAGCCGGACGGAAAGCTCGTTTGGACCTACCGCGAGGCGATGGTGCCGCCGTCCTTTCCGAAATCCCTGCTGGTCGTGGGCTCCGGTGCCATCGGCATCGAGTTCGCGAGCTTCTATCGCGACATGGGCGCCGAGGTCACGGTGGTCGAAGTGCTCGACCGCGTGCTGCCCGCCGAGGATGACGAGATCTCCGCCTTCGCGCGCAAGCAATTCGAGAAGCAGGGCATGAAGATCCACACCGGCACCTCGGTGAAGGGGCTCAAGAAGA
>Ga0157369_10006711_pt1 | contig 13283 bp, 11 predicted proteins | sample C25metaG_FD_113461 | JGI IMG/M metagenome (GOLD analysis project Ga0157369, IMG submission 113461) | Corn rhizosphere microbial communities from Kellogg Biological Station, Michigan, USA - C2-5 metaG | ecosystem: Host-associated > Plants > Roots > Rhizosphere > Soil | place: USA: Michigan...
ATCTTCACCGTGCTCGCGCTGCGCGACCAGATCGTGCCGCCGACCTTGAACCTGCACCACCCCGATCCGGCCGCGGAAGGCCTGAACCTTGTCGCCCTGCAGGCTCGGCCGCTGTCGATCGACTACGCCCTGTCCAATGGCTTCGGTTTCGGCGGGGTGAATGCCAGCGTGCTGTTCAGGCGTTGGATGGGGAGCTGACAGTTGCCGAGCGCGCACGCAGGCGTGGCCCGGCTGGCCACGCTCGTGGCGTTGCAGGTGATTTTTTTGGACTCGCGTGGCGGTAGGAGCGGCGTTTCCCTGCGTCGTTTTCAGATAGGACTTGAGTCCACCAGGAAGAGAAGGCTCTCTTCCTGTTTTTCTTCAGCCGCTGTCCACCACTCTCAATTGGGCAGATGGCACCTGAGCAGGTCATCGGTCGGTCGAGCTCGCATCGTCTGGGATACCGATCGTTGGCCTATGCAGGCATACATGCAAGAATGTTTGTAAAAGACCGGCTAAACGCTAAGCTGGCGAAACCGATGCCGTTGAAACGAGAGACCTATGCGCCGTACGAAGGAAGACGCTGAGCGAACCCGGCAAACCATTCTGGATGCCGCCGAGGCGCTGTTTCTTACCAATGGTGTTTCACGCACCAGCCTCGAAATGATCGCCAGAGAGTGCGGGTTGACTCGAGGAGCGGTGTATTGGCACTTCAGGGACAAGGCGCAGCTGGTCCACGAGATGCTCAATCGCATCCGCATTCCGCTTGACGAAGTCACCCAGCAGCTGAGTATGGATGGGGAGGGCGATTGCCTGATGAGGCTGTACGAACTGTGCGTCGAGTGCATGGAGAAATTCGTTCAGCCGGGACGGGAGCGTCGTGTCATGACCATCCTGATGCACCGTTGCGAGTTCACTCAGGAACTGCAGGAAGTCGAACAGCGGGAAAATGCCCTGACCCGCGAATTCGTGGCGCTCGTCGAGCGCCTCTTCGATGGCCAACGGCAGCGCCTGCAGGTCGCGGTGACGCCGAGAAGTGCCAGCCTACAGCTGCATAGCCTGTTTTGCGGCACGCTGGCTGGCATCCTTCGTGACCAGGACATCTTCGCGCCGCTCATGGATGTACGGCTGATCTTCACCCTCTACTTCAGGTCGCTGGTGAAGGACTGGCCCTGACGGTGGACGAGCGGCGCACCAGTGGCGCAAGGGACCGCTTTCTACCCCCTGGACGCGGTACCAGGGCGCAACGGGCGGTCGTCTCCAGCCTTCGGGGAACACCCAGTGGAGCGATCCTTCGCTTCCGGTAGTGACCCGTGAGGAAGTGGATGTAATAACGCCGAATGCGTCTGATTGACTACCCTAGAAAGCATCGCGGACATCACCCACGGCAATAATCGGGCAAGCCTTTTAATCACGCAGATAGAACAGCACCAGCGCCTATGCCAGGTGTGCCGCACGATCACCAGATTAGCCTGCTGGTAGTTATCAGATACGTCGGAGCGGGGCGTAATCTGTGAGCGCAACTCGGCAGGCGAAACTGCAGTGCCTCCTTCGAGATTTTCTGTGCCAAGCGCAGCGTCGCCAGGGCGATAACCGCCATATTGGCCAGAAGGAAACCTGGCACCAGCAGGACTCCGCTCTAGGCCATAAGCCAGGTGGCCATACTTTGAGTGACTGTAGAAAGCGTCCACGGCGATAAAACTGGCCGGATGGCAGGCTTGGTCAAGCGTCACTTCAACTGAACGACCACTTTCCCTTTGGCTCTTCCCGTCGCTAAGTATTCGAGCGCCTCTTTTGCCTGCGCAAATGGGAAAACCCTGTCAATGACCGGTAGGATAGCCCCCGAGCTTAGCAGATCGCCGATTTTTCCCAGTTGTAGGCCGTCCGGCCGAACAAAGAGGAATGAATAGGTGATGCCCCTTTTGGCTGCCTGCTGCCTGATCTTGCGACTCATCAAGCCAAATACGAACTTCAGCATGAAATTCAGTCCACGCGCCTGCGCGAACTGAACGTCCAGCGGGCCGATGAGTGAAACGATCTTTCCTCCGACTTTCAAGATGGCTACGGACTTCTCAATTACATCTCCTCGTAGAGTGCCCAGCACCATGTCGTAGTCTTGCAGGACTTCCTCAAACTGCTGCTTCCTGTAGTCGACCACTTCATCAGCGCCGAGCTCATGGACTAACGGTACATTGGAAGTGCTGGTAGTGGTTCCGACTCTGGCTCCCAGGTGCTTGGCCAATTGAATGGCGAAGGTTCCGATGCCACCCGATCCTGCCGGGATGAAGACCTTTTGATTTCGCTGTACTGTTACGCGCTCCTTCATGGCTTGCCACGCGGTCAGTCCCACCATGGGGATGGAGGCTGCCTGGACGAAGTCCAGGTTGCCTGGCTTAAGGGATGCAACACGTTCAGGCACCACCGCGAACTCGGCGAGAGAGCCTTTGCCAAGATCGAAGAGGCTGGCAAACACGGCATCGCCGGGCTTGAATCGCGTCACGCGACTACCGATCTGGGTCACCACACCGGCAAGATCGCTGCCCAGGGTCGCAGGGAGATCAAATTTCAGCACGGGCTTGAACATGCCGGTGGTGATCATGTTGTCGATCGGGTTCAAGCCAGCGGCATGTACCTCGACAAGCATTTCGTCGGGCTGGAGCGCAGGAATGGCGATGTCGCTGAATCCGATGTCGGGCGATTTTCCATAGCGTTTGAAGGTAAGCGCTTTCATGGCATGGCTCATGTGCGTTGATTGAAGTTCGAAGGGATGGACTAGCGCGCCGTGAGCAGCCTTGTAGCGCTGTTATCCCAGTCGTTCAGCCGTTGACATCCACCACCGTGCGACCACGCACCTGACCGGGTAGAACCGGCCCGGCAAACTGCATCACGTCGGCAAGCTTCACAGTGTGCGCACCAGCTGTGGGTCCTTGAGCACGAGCTCCTGGGCGACCATGCTACCCATCGAAAACCCAGGAAGATCGACCTGGCTGAAGCCCTTGGCCTGGATGAAGGCAAAGGCGTCGCCGGCCATCTGTTCGATGGTATCGACCGGCTCGCCGGTGTGCCGCCGTTCTTCTGTCCCGACTCGCGATAGGCGTAGACCACCCCTTCGACTGAAATGAACGGCGCAGTTATGGTCTTCCACGTGTCGCCTTGCCTGGCGGCTAATGCCGGCGTGTCGGCCATAGCGCAGCTGGACAACATGGCACACAGCGTGACCAGGCACAGACCAACTGCACGTTGATGGGTGGAGATGTCGTCTACTCAACGTTGGAGTGAACAGTGAGGCGAGCTGGCGTCAATCAGCTTTGCAAGAGATAGCGCTCGGCGGCGTGCGCTTGCCGCAAATCGCCAAGTAGCGCCTTGCGGGCGTTGTCCAGCGCGTCCCAGCTTTCGGCTACGTGCAGCGGCGGGATCGTCACCCGCTCGCGACGGTCGAATCCAACCAACGCAGCATCGACCAACTCGCTAACGTCCATCAGATCTGGAATCGTATTGATGTCGATGCCCGCACGCTCCCAGATCTCCGTGCGGGTACCTGCCGGCAGGACCGCCTGGATGTAGACCCCCTTGGGGCCTAGCTCCAGGTCTAGACCTTGCGACAGGAACAGGATGAAGGCCTTGGTGGCGCCATAGATGGACATGCCGAACTCGGGCGCTAAGCCCACCACCGAGCCGATGTTGACGATGGCGCCTGTACCTGCCTGGACGAGGCGTGGTGCCACCGCGGCGGCCAGCCGGGTTGGCGCAGTGGCGTTGAGCGCAATCAGCCGGTCGATGCTTTCGGAGCCTTGTTGAAGCACGCCACCCGATTGGGCCATGCCTGCGTTATTGATCAGGATGCCGATTCTCGAATCGTCGCGCAGCCGGGTCTCGATCGAAGCAAGATCGGTGAGGTGGGTGAGGTCGGCCGGCAGTACGTCGATGGACACCTGGGCTTCCTCGCGCAGGCGCGCGGCCAAGCTATCCAGGCGTACCTTGTCGCGGGCGACCAGGACGAGATCGTGACCGCGGCGGGCAAAGCGCTCGGCATAGACGGCACCGATACCGCTGGAGGCCCCGGTGATGAGAACAGCAGGAAGTTTGCTCATGGTGTGTTTGCTCTGGGTGGCGGAAGGAGAGGGGTAGCTGGGGCAGATTGAGCTGCGCGTTCGAGGTGCATGCCAGACACTCAATCAGTCAACGAAGGGTAGTCGGTATAGCCCTCGGCACCGCCACCATAGAGAGTCGCTGGGTTGAGCTGCGCCAGTGGCGCGCCAGTCTTCAGCCGCTCGACCAAATCGGGGTTGGCGATGAAATCGCGGCCGAAAGCGGCCAGATCGATCTTTCCTTGCTGCAGACGGCTATTGGCGAGCGCGGGGGTGTAGCCGTTATTCGCCAAATAGGTCTGCTTGAAGCGACTCCGCAGGGCATCGAAGTCGAACGGCATCGCATCGCGGGGACCGGCGGTGGCTCCTTCGACCACATGCAGGTAGACGATGCCCAGCGCACTGAGTCGTTCGGCGACGTACTCGAACTGGGCCTGCTCGTCGGCGGAAGGCACGATGCCACTGGCTGACGATACGGGGGATATGCGCACTCCAGTGCGCTCGGCGCCAATCTCCTCTGCCACCGCGGCGGCGACTTCAAGGAGCAGGCGTGCACGATTCTCGACCGAGCCGCCGTAGGCATCGGTGCGCTCGTTCGCGGTCTCGCGCAGGAACTGGTCGAGCAAATAACCGTTGGCACCGTGCACCTCCACGCCATCGAAGCCGGCTGTCATTGCGTTGGCAGCAGCCTGGCGGAAGCTTTCGACAATGCCGGGGATCTCAGCAAGCGCGAGCGCGCGCGGCTCGGAGACATCCACGAAGGTGTTGTTCACGAACGTCTTGGCTTGGGCGCGGATGGCCGACGGTGCCACTGGCGCTGCGCCACCGGGCTGCACGGACACGTGCGAGACCCTGCCCACGTGCCATAGCTGCACGAAAATCTTTCCACCCCTGTCGTGCACCGCATCAGTGACATGGTGCCAGGCAGCTATCTGCTCCGCTGTATAGAGCCCAGGGGTGTCTTGGTAGCCCTGGGCCTGGGTCGACACCTGCGTCGCCTCGGTAATGATCAAGCCAGCCGAGGCCCGCTGAGCGTAATAGATAGCGGCCAGATCGGTCGGCACCAATCCGGCACCTGCACGATTGCGCGTCAGGGGGGCCATGACAATGCGATTGGTTAGATTCAACCCACCCAAAGCGTAAGCATCGAACAGCGTCTTCTCGGTCATCGTCGTCACCTCGTCCAGGGAAAGTGGATTTATGATGACGGCTATAATCTAAGTAGTCAATGCTTTGATGATGACCGAAATCAATGTACGGTGTTGAGAGTCAAAGGTACTGACTCCCCGGGAGGAGGCTATGAAAGTCACAAAGGCGCAGGCGGAGGCCAACCGTGCGCGGATTGTGGAGACGGCAGCGGAGATGTTTCGCGAACGAGGCTATGACGGCGTTGGGGTCGTGGACTTAATGGCAGCCGCGGGCTTCACTCACGGTGGCTTCTACCGTCAATTCGCTTCTAAGGCGCATCTCATTGCGGAAGCAGCAGCCTGTGGCTTGGCGCAGTCGGCCTCCATGACCGCAGGCGTAGACATCCCCACCTTTATTGCTCGATACGTATCACGCGAGCACCGTGATACGCGGTCCAAGGGATGCACCATGGCAGCGCTGAGTGGCGACGCTGCGCGGCAGCCAGAAGCGGTTAAGGCAGAATTTGCCGAGGGAATTGAGCGGCTGTTGATACAGCTGACTCGCCAGCGTGCCGAGGCTGGTGCGGCTGATGCCCCGCCAGCGCGCGCCGATGCGCTTAATACACTGGCACATGCAGTCGGTGCGATCGTGCTCTCCCGTGCCTGTCCTGACGATTCGGCACTGTCGAATGAAATTTTGGCGAGCTGTCGGGAGAAGCTGCTTGCTTCCTATGGGGCTAGACCTGAAGAGGCGCCGAAGTAGCGAGGACTCTCGCCTGGTGGGCCGAAAGTGTTCGGACAATCCTCGTGCCCTGTACGCGGCGCCCGCCTACCTGGAGCGGCACGGGACACCCGGCGCACTCGGCGACCTCTCCGTGCACCAGGGCCTGCGTTCGCTGACCATGACCTCCTGGCCCTTCTTGGTCGGGGACGAGCTGTGCCTGATTCCGATCCCCGAGCAGCGCGGAAGGGTGAAAGAGGCCTGTCTGCAGGGGAGGGGGCTGGCGCTGGGGAGCTATTGCGACGTCGAGGCGGAAGTGGCAACGGGCCGCTTGCGACCTCTATCCCTGGCGGATGCGGAAGCCCAGAGCCTGCCGATCCGGGCACTCATGCCTTCGTCCAGAAACGTGCCTACGCGCGTGCGCTTGCTCATCGATAAGCTGCGGCAGCGCTTGCAGACCGACCCGCGCGCAGGCTGAAGTCGCTGGCGCGAGGAGGGGAGGTCACTGCGAGAGGCAGTAGCGAATCCCGCTTCGGGCACCTGCCAGCGAAGCGCAAATCGCCTGCCGGATGGCTACCCCTCCGCTCGACGCTAATCCTTACCGGGCTGGCGTCGCTGCTCACGGCTCAGGCGTTGAGGAAGCGCGCTATTTCTTGGCGAACTTGACGAACGGGGAAGATACTCGATCTGCTCCAAAGCAGACTTCGGACCCTGAACTGTACCACCGCTGCAAAAAAATCTAGCTCCAACCCTGCCCCGGCAGTTTCTCCGCCCGGGTTCCCCCACTGACCACCCGCGCACCGCGCGCGATGGAAGGGAAGATGCAGCGAGTCCTCATAGGTGACCCCCCTACTTAGCCTAAAAGCGGGTCAGGGTTTCGGTTAAGCTGCTTGGTTCCAGATCTGGCCAAGTGGGGACTTGATCAAATCGAGCGCTGATTGACCCGCGTAGCGAGTACTTCGGAGCTCTCCTTGCGCTCGGAGTAGCGGTCAGCCAGTTAGGCGTTCCGGCCTCTGGTGAGAAGCGTGAATTTCGTCAGTTTCTCTATGGCATCCATCACCCGGTCGTAGCAGGCCGAGGGCTTCATGCGTTCCGCTTCGTCGAACCCCAGGAGCGCCTTGGGGACCGATGACTGGTTGGGGATCGTCACCTTGTGTACCCTCCGTTCGAGGACCCGCAGCTGGTTGGCCGCGGCCCCCACGTCCCAGCGCGCCGCCCTCTGATCAGATTGGCTTGGAGAAGCCAGTTTTGTTGAGGGGTCCACACCTGAGGTTCCTGCTGTTGTCGGGCGTCATACGGAGAAGGGCGATGCGTTACCAACGTGACAGCTAAGTGGGATCTTTCAACAGGGATCAGGCTCAACGCGTGGCCCATCTAGCATTCGGCATCTACGTGGTTTCTCGCGCGCTTCCGCACCTTCGAACGTCCATTTTAGAGCTCTTTTTAGAACTCTTCATGGTCCAGTTAACCGGAATCTTCCCTGAAGGACCAGGACGTTAATTAACGTAAATGTGGCGAATTAACGTTAATTAACGCTCATGCGACATCTCACCCATTTAATCTGATCGCCAAGTTAGCCGTTTCTATGCCTTCGCTAGACGCTAACTTGGTGTTCACAGCATCCGACCCAACGGTATTAGCAAGCGAAAGTATGGGCTCGCAGCCGTAGATAAGGGGCCAGAGCCTCGATGCTTAGACTGCAATTGTAATACTATATTAAGAGAGCTGACGTCATACCTTCCTCGTCAGGCAGCACCGAGCCGGTTAGGAGCTTATGATTCGTTTAGGAGATGTCCGGGTATCAATCGAGCGGCGTGAGGTGTTCCGCCACGACCAACCTGTCCGGCTTGGTAGCCGCGCCTTCGACCTGCTCGAGTGTTTGCTGGCAGCGCCTCAGCGGTTGCTTACCAAGGGTGAACTCATCGAGGCGGTATGGCCGGATACCGTGGTCGAGGAAAACAATCTCCACGTCCAGATGTCATCGTTACGCAAGCAGCTGGCGCTGGATCGCGATCTGCTAGAAACCGTGGCCGGTCGTGGCTATCGACTGAATCTGCCCGTCGTAAAGATCGCCTCCGCCAAGGACGGTCCGACAACGGTGGCCAGGGCGGATGACCCATCACCCGACTGGAGGGGTCTGGCTACCGTGCATATCGTCGACGATGAATCGACGGTTCGTAGCGGCCTGGTTCGCCAGCTTAGATCGGCGGGGTTCAGCGCGCTTGCCTACGCCTCCGCCGAGGCCTACCTGTCGACCTGCTCCTTTGAGGAGCCCAGCTGTCTGCTGCTGGACGTGCGCCTGAGTCAGAGCAGCGGTCTGGATCTGCAAGCGGAGCTTGCCCAGAGAGGTATCAAGGTGCCGATCGTCTTCATGACGGGCTTCGGCACCATCGACCTGTCGGTGCGGGCCATGAAGGCGGGAGCGGTCGGCTTCATCACCAAGCCCTTCGACGAGTTGGCGCTGTTTGACAGCCTGCAGGAAGCCCTGGAAACGGCGCATCGACTGCATGCGCAGGCGCGACGCGAAGAGGCGATCCGCGCGCGCTTCGCCACCCTGTCGCCGCGCGAACAGCAGGTTTTCGGTCTGTTAGTCGAGGGCCGGCGCAACAAGGACATCGCGCTGGCGCTGGGACTCCAGGAGGTCACCGTCAAGCTGCATAAAAAGCACATCATGACAAAATTGAGCACACGCACCCTAGTGGAGCTGGTCCTGCTGGGTAGAATGGCGGGAAGGCTGCCTGATAGTGCGACGCTTGACATCCAGTCCGCCTGAACAGGCACTGGATTCGGCGCACCGTTCGGCACTTCGTATCCTCCGCTCAAGGCTGCCCATGGACGCCGTCTGTGTCGTTGATGATGAACTATCCGTCCGCAAGGCGGTGGTGAATCTGCTCAAGTCGGAAGGCTATCAGGCGGTGTCCTTCCCGTCGGGAGAAAGCCTGCTGAATTCCGAATGGAAGGCGCGGGCCTCCTGCCTGCTCATGGATCTGAACATGCCAGGTCTGTCAGGCCGGGAGACCTATGGGCAGCTGTGCATCACCGGCTATCGCATTCCTATCGTCTACATGTCGGCCGAGGCTGAGGGGGTGGATGTCGAAGCAGTGCGCCTGGATACCAGCGTTCAGTTCCTCGCCAAGCCCTTTACCGCGGAAGCGCTGCTCGCCACGCTGGCTCGGGCCACGGCGCCCCGGGAGTCCTGATGGCAGGAGGACTTGATCGCCCCTGGTGTGATCGCCTTGATTTCAGCGATGAATGGCCGAGCAAGGCGACCTGGATTGCGATCGACGAGGTGGACGGCCTGCATCGCTGGCGTACCTATGACGAGCGTACGCAGCGACCCTGGTTGTTGATCACCTCGGCCTCCGCCCAGGTCAACGATCCACGGCTGGATCGCGAATATGCGCTGACGCCGCGCCTGGCCGCGGCCTGGGCGGTACTGCCACGCGCCTTGCTCAATACCGCCAATGGACCGGTGCTGGTCCTAGACGATGCGGACGGCGTACCGTTGTCAGCACTGAGGGCCGTCGATCTACCCATCGATCGCTTCTTTCGGCTGGCCATCGCCGCGACTGCCGCGCTGAACGACGTACACCAGGCAGGTATCCTGCATCGGGACCTCCAACCCGGGAATCTCCTCCGCGGTGCCGGGGATTCGGTGCGTATCACCGGTTTCGCCTATGCCGCCGAGACCGAGCGCGTGCCAGGCGCAGGAAGCGACATCGGCTCGTCGAACCTTGCGTATCTGGCACCCGAACTTGCCAATGGCGGACAGGCGGCGGCCACCGTCCGCAGCGATCTCTACGCCCTGGGTATCACACTGTTCGAACTCGCCACAGGTGATCGACCCTTCGAGGCGGTCGATGCGCCCAGCTGGCTGCATACTCACCTGGCGGTCGAACCCCCCTCTGTGACGTCGCGGCGAAGTGACCTGCCCAGTTGTCTGGATCCGCTCATCGCTCGCCTGCTATCCAAGCAGCCGGGTTTACGCTACGCCTCGGCACTGGAGCTCGAGGCCGAACTCCGGCGCTGCCATGCCGATTGGCAGGAGGCCAGTCCCCCGAATCGGCACGCTTCCGACGTATCGACGCAGGTGGCAAATGCCTCCCCACCCGCCTTGGTCGGCAGGACGCAGGACCTTGGGCTACTGCAGGACGCCCTGGATGACCTGCTGGCGGAGCAGGGAGGGCTCGTGCTTGTGAGTGGCGAAGCCGGGCTGGGCAAGACGGCGCTGGTGACCGGATTCTTCGCGAATGCGCCCGGACGACAGCTGTATGCGATGGGCAAGGGCAGGGCGCTGGGACATGCCAGCCCCTATGGTTTGCTCGCCAATGCGATCTCCTCGCTGTGCAAGTTGGTGCGCGATGATCCACCCCAGAGCGGCGAGTACTGGGCGTCGCTGCTCAAGATGGCGATCGGCGAGTTCGGCAGCGCCGTCACGAGGCTGGTGCCAGAACTTGAGCAGATAGTAGGACCTGCGCGCCTCAGCGCGACGCCCAACATGAGCGAGGCACGTCGTCACCTGCATGGCACCCTGCAGCAGCTGCTGCAGGCTGTAGCCACGCCCGATCATCCCCTGGTGCTGTTTCTGGATGATGTGCACCGGGCTGATGCCGAGTCCCTGACATTCCTGCGCGAACTCGAGCCTGGGCAGTTTCGGCACCTGTTGCTGGTGGTCGCTTATCGAGCCAGTGCCTTGCGTCCCGAGGCGGCCGCGGCGGCTTTCCTGGCGCATTGCCGTTCACTGACGTGTCGGGTCAGGGAGGTGCCACTGGCACCGCTGGATGAGCAGGCGCTGACCGAGCTTCTAGTACAGGAGACCTTCCTCACCGACGCCGAACGGACGTTCCTGAAGGCGAAGATCGGGCAGGGTGGCAGCGTGAATCCGCTGTACTTCCGCCAGGCCGTGGCCGCGTTTCGCGAAAATGCCATGGGCGCAGACATCCCTTCCGGTGGTATGTCCTCGCTGGTGGACCTGCGCGTTGAAAGGCTGCCGATGCGTACGCGCGAGCTGATGAAAAAGCTTGCGCTGCTGGGCAATGAAACCGCCGTGGCGGAGTTGGCGCTGATTGCGGAGCTGGACCCGGCATCTGTCATTCGCTGGCTCAAGCCGGCGTTCGTGGCGGGGTTGCTCGTCGAGCACCGTGCGGGATTGTCGTTCGTCCATGATTCCATCTGGGAAGCACTGGCAGCACGGCTGGCGCCTGGTGCCCGGCAGGCGATGCATCAGGATTTCGCCCTGCGCCTTACCGCCGCGGTGGCCTCCGGCGACCAGCCCAGCCTGGTCCACCGTGCGGCGTCCCATGTGCTCGAAGTGCCTGCCGACGCCTTTCCTGCGGAACAGACGTCGGCCCTGGTAGCCCTGCTGGTGGAGGGCGCGCAACAAGCGCGTGGCCTGGTGGCACCAGCGGTCGCCCTGGATTATCTGCACTATGCCGAGCGATTGAATCCAGAGCTTGCTATCGGCGATGAGGACCCGGCCTCCCAGGTGAGGGTCCTGTACGGACAGTGCCTCATCCTTAACGCGTCCTATGAGGCGGCCAAGGACTACATCGACACGCAGCTGCAGAAAACTCGCTGCTCCGACCATCGCGCCGAATTGTACCGACTGCGCTGCGAGATATTTTCGCTGCAAGGCGACTACCGGGGGGCGCTCCAGACCCTGGCGCAGGGCCTGGCCGACCTGGCACCTGACATCGATCTGCTACTGTCGGATCATGCTGCCGAGGCCTTGGGTCGGAACGTCGCCGAATCGCTCGGTACCGACCCGGCAGGTGCCTTCGGTCAACTGGCGCCCCTGACGGACGAGCGCATTAGTGCAAGCGTCGACCTGCTGCGCGCGGTCATCGTCCCAGGTGCCTTCGTCGAACCCAACCTGATGTGGGTGGCTTCCAGCCAAATCGTCCGGCTGACGCTTGCGCATGGACTTAGCGCCGCCAGCGTCGAAGGGCTTGCCTGGTTTGGTGTGGCGACCGCTCATCATCTGGGACGGCATGGCGATGCCGTCCGCTACGCCGAAGTCGCCTCCGAACTCAGTGCGGAGCCACGCTTCACCAAGGCGCGCGGCGCGGCCCTGATCGCACTCGAGCGGGTAAGCGTCTGGACTCGACCGTTGCCCTATTCGGTGGGGTGTGCCGAGTCCGCCTACCGGTTTCTAGTGTCAAAAGGCAGTCCTAGCTTTGCCTGCTATGCGAACAACCACATCATTTCTGACCTGATAGTGCTGGGGGCGCCGATCGAACGCATGCTCCGGCAGATCGATACCGGTCTGCAATACGCGCGGCACCTCGAATTCACCGATGCGCAGAGCATCCTTTTCATTCAGGCGCTCTACATTCGCCGGCTGGCCGGTGATATCGGCAAATCCATCCCCATTCCCGATCACGCTGAGCTTGCGCAGCGCGTCGCCTGCTCGCAGATGGGGGAGCTGCACTTCCTCTGGGAGTTGTTCGAGGGGCTGTATCTGTTTCTGGAAGGCCGCCTTAGCGAAGCCGCAGCGCACTTAGATCGAGCCTGGGCGCTAACCTGGGCTGCCCCAGTGCATGTCCATCTGGTGGATCTGGCGCTGTTCTCAGTGCTCACCCGCGCGGCCTTACAAACGCAGACTGGCATGAGCCAAGACTTCACGCGCCCGCTTCGATTCCTAAGGTCTGCAGCGGAGCTGAACCCGCGCTATTTCGGCGACCGCCTGGCGCTGGCCGAGGCCGAGATACAGCGCATCGAAGGAAATCATCTGCAAGCGCTGCTGCACTACGAGGACGCGATTGACAAGGCCACCGCCTGCGGGGCAATCCATATCCAGGGCTTGGGTCATGAGTTGGAGAGTCGTTGCCTCGCCTTGGTTAGCATGTATTACGGGTCGCGGGTACATCTGCGACTGGGGCGTGATGCCTGGTACCGTTGGGGCGCCAAGCGTCTCGCCGATCGCCTGGAACTTACGCATCCTGATTTGCGTGAGGCGCCTGTATTGGCGCCTAACCTATCGCTCCCGGGCAAACACGAGCTCGACGTTCTGGCTATCACTAGAGCGTGCCAGGCGCTTTCTCGGGAGATTGAGCCGGAAGCTCTGATCAAGACCTTGTTGGCCAACGCGACTACCCATGCGGGCGCAACTTTCACGGCGTTGTTGCTGGGCGCAGAGGATAACCTTGAGGTCGAAGCAATCGGCGTCGCCCAGGCCAGTGGCGTGGAGGTAAGCCTTCGAGGCAAGCTGCCTCGTAACCTGCCAATACCTCGTTGCCTGGTCCAGCATGTGCTCGAGCACCGCGAGCCGCTTGCCCTCAATGGCACTGAGGCCCTGCGCCGCTTCACGCAGGACCCGCATCTGTTGGAGCTCGAGCGCGGTTCGGTGGGCTGCATCCCGTTGCTTAA
>Ga0157369_10006712_pt1 | contig 13283 bp, 14 predicted proteins | sample C25metaG_FD_113461 | JGI IMG/M metagenome (GOLD analysis project Ga0157369, IMG submission 113461) | Corn rhizosphere microbial communities from Kellogg Biological Station, Michigan, USA - C2-5 metaG | ecosystem: Host-associated > Plants > Roots > Rhizosphere > Soil | place: USA: Michigan...
TAAGCCCGGCCCGCGCCGCCCGTCGCAAGGATCGTCGCCCGCGCCGTCAGCGTCTCGACCCCCTTCTTCTTGCGATTGTAGGCGTAGAGACCGTGCACCGCGCCGCTGGTCGAAAAATGCGTCGCGTGGCGGCCGGTGACGAGGTCGATCGCGACCATGTCGGGCACCAGCGTGATATTCGGATGCTTCGACGCCGCGGCTTCCAGCGCCTGGCTGATCGCCCAGCCGGTGGCATCGGCAACATGGACGATGCGGCGGTGGCTGTGCCCGCCCTCGCGAGTCAGATGAAGCGCGCCATTCTCGCTTGCAAAGGGCACGCCGAGGTCGATGAGGCGCGCGATGGCGGCGGGCGCATGCTCGACGACATGCTCCACCACCTTGCGGTCGTTGAGCCCTGCGCCCGCGATCATCGTGTCATTGATGTGCGCTTCGAAGCTGTCGCCTTCCTCGAGCACCGCGGCGATCCCGCCCTGAGCGCGGGCGCTCGCGCTGTCGCCGAGTGCGCCCTTGGCGATCACAGCAACCTTATGATGCTCAGCGAGGTTCAGCGCCGCCGTGAGCCCGGCCGCCCCCGATCCGACGATCAGAACGTCGGTCTCAATGCTCACGCCGCGTCCTGGTCGGCCGAGACGAGGCTGATGAACACGTCCTCGAGGTCCGGGTCCCGGGTCGACACGTCGACGATTCCCAACCCGTCGGCGGTAAGCTCGCTCAGCACCTGGCCCGCGTTCACCTTGTCCTTGCGGTACGTGATCTCCAGCGTGCGTTCATCGATCAGTGAAATGTTCTCGAACGATGGATCGGACGGGACCTGCGTGATGTCGCGGTCAAAGGTGACCACGACCGCTTTCTCCTGCGCCTTGGCGAGCAATTCGCGGGTCGGCTCATTGGCGATGACGCGGCCGTGATGGATGATCGCAATCCGGTCGCACAGCTCCTCGGCTTCTTCGAGATAGTGGGTCGTCAGGACGATGGTGACGCCCTGCGCGTGGAGCTTCCGGACATAGTCCCAAAGCTGGCGGCGGAGCTCGACGTCGACCCCCGCGGTCGGCTCGTCGAGCACGAGGATCGGGGGCGAATGGACCATCGCCTTGGCGACCAGCAGCCGCCGCTTCATTCCGCCCGACAGCGTTCGCGAATAGGCATTGGCCTTGTCCGTCAGGTGCATTGCCGCGAGCAGTTCATCGCTCATTCGGTCGCTGGGCGGGATTCCGTACAGGCCGGCCTGGATCTCCAGCGTCTCGCGTGGCGTGAAGAAGGGGTCGAAGATGATCTCCTGCGGCACGACTCCGATCGATCGCTTCGAATTGCGCGGATGCTCGTCGATGTCGAAGCCCCAGATCGTCACCTTGCCGCTGGTCTTCATGACGAGGCCGGCAAGGATGTTGATCAGCGTCGACTTGCCCGCGCCGTTCGGCCCCAACAGCCCGAAGATCTGCCCTCGCGGAACGTCAAAGCTGACTTCGTTGAGCGCGCGCTTGGGCTCGGCTCCCTTGCCCGCATAGGTTTTCGACAGCGATTCGATGCGGATGGCGGGCTCGTCCATATGGGTGGCGGGCATAAAGACGGCACCGATTGCCGACAAGCAGGCGCGGTAAAAGCGGCGTTAACCCTAACTGCTAGAGTGATTTTCAGGTTAACCGATTATCTCCCGCGGCATGCCGCAATTGCCGCCTTCCTCCGTTTTCGCCTTCTTTGCGCTGGCCGTTCCCGCGGTCGCTTCGGCTGCGCCGGCACCGACCGCGGCGACCGGGACCGCGGCGATTCTCAGTCCCCTGAGCGTCATCAAGAACACCGATCTCGACTTCGGGACACTGGTCGTCAGCGGTGCGGGAACTGCGGTGCTCGATCCGGTGAGCGGCGCCGTGTCTACGACTGGCGGCGTGACCAAATCCGGGACTGCGGCGCACCCGGCGACATTCATCTCGACCGGATCGAAAAATGCCGTGGTGCACATCAAGCTTCCGACAAATCCGATCACGCTGACGCGGGTCGGAGGTACCGAAACGATGACAGTCTCCACCTGGACTCTCGATGGCGCCGCCAACCGCCGAATTCCAGGGAACAACACCTTCATGTTCGCGGTCGGCGCGACAGCCAATGTTGCTGCGGGGCAGGCCGACGGAACCTACGCCGGAACCTTCACCATCACGGTCCAATATCCCTAAGTCCCGCCCGCAAATGCTTGCGCATCAAGGTAAATTTTCAAGAAACCCAAGCCATTCAACCGCTGGTGAGACGGACCGGCGATAATCGACTCCTGAACAAGACCAGGAGCTCGCGAAGTGGACATCGGCAGGTACCTTATCGCCTTGGGCGTGGCGGCGGCAGTCGCGTTGCCGACGCCGGCGTTCGCGGCGGCTCCGGGAGCCAACACCCACGCGGCGAACAGCCAGGTGCTGCTCCTGCTCCCGCTAACCCTGACCAAAATCGACGATCTCGATTTCGGAACCGTGGTTTCCTCGGGCACTTCCGGGACGGTCGCGCTCAACGCGACGACCGGAGCGCGGACTTTCGCCGGCGGCGTCACCGGAGTCACGACGACCGCGGGGCATCGCGCTTACTTCGCCGGCGCGGGGACGGGCGGTCAGCAGGTCGTGGTGATCGTGATCCCGCCAACCCAGCTCACCGACGTGAACGGCGACACCGTCGACGTTCTCGCGATGACGATCGACAATGGGGGTAATCCCCTGCGGACGATCGACCCGGTCACCAAGACCTTCTTCGTCGGCGTCGGCGGAATCCTCAACATCGCGGGCAATCAGCCCGATGGCGTCTATTCATCGACCTTCCAGGTGACCGCCAACTACTTGTGAGCCGTTGCGGGCACGCTTAAGTGCCCCATATGGCATCGCAAATTCCGCCGCCCGAAGTCATCCGGGTCAAGACCGTCCAGGTCGCTTGCGACGGCTCGGGTGAAGTGTCTCCAGCGCTCGGCCATCCCAGAGTCTATCTCCGGATCGAGCCTGACACGGGGTTCGTCGAATGCGGCTATTGCGATCGCCGCTTCGTTCTCGAAGGGGGACCGGCGGACAAGCAAGCGGCATGAACCTCGCCGACCCCCGCCACTTCCTCTACCGCAATCTCGATCCGGACGCGGCGCGCAGCCTCGCCCACCGTCATCTATCCGGCCACGACGATGGTGAACTCTATCTTCAATATGCCTCGAGCGAGGCGTTCGGCTTCGACGATGGCCGGCTGAAGACCGCGGATTATCACAGCACGTCTGGCTTTGGCCTCAGGGGAGTCACCGGCGAGACCACTGCCTTCGCTCACGCCAACGAGATCAGCGAAGCGGCGATCGAGCGCGCGGCGGCGACGTTGAAGCTGCTCGACCCGCGCAAGGGCGAAGCCGCGCGTCCGCCCGCTAGGACGAACCAGGCGATGTACTGCGTAGAGGACCCCCTGAATCTCGTCCCGTTCGCTGACAAGGTGCGCCTCTGCCAGGAAATCGACGCCGCTGCGCGAGCCCGCGACCCGCGGGTGGTTCAGGTCAGCGTGAGCCTGGCAGCGAGCTGGAGCGTGATCGACATTGTCCGCGACCATGGTTTCGTCGCGTCCGACGTTCGTCCGCTCGTGCGTCTCGGCGTCCAGATCGTCGCGGAGCAGAACGGACGCCGCGAGACCGGCTATCACGGCCTGGGCGGCCGCTATCTCTACGGACGCCTGTTCGAAAAAGCCGAGTGGAACCGTGCGATCGACATTGCGCTCGGCCAGGCGCTGACCAATCTCGAATCCGTCGCCGCGCCGGCCGGCGAGATGCCGGTGGTGCTCGGCCCCGGCTGGCCTGGAGTCCTGCTCCACGAGGCTGTTGGCCACGGCCTCGAAGGCGACTTCAACCGCAAGGGCACGTCGGCATTCTCGGGACGAATCGGCGACCGCGTCGCTGCGCCTGGCGTCACGGTGGTCGACGATGGCGCTATCGAGCATCGGCGCGGTTCACTGACGATCGACGATGAAGGCACGCCGACGGGCCGCACCTGCCTGATCGAAGATGGCATCCTCAAAGGCTATCTTCAGGATCGGCTGAACGCTCGCCTGATGGGCATGGAGCCGACCGGCAACGGCCGCCGCGAGAGCTTCGCCCATGCGCCGATGCCGCGCATGACCAACACCTTCATGCTCGGCGGTAACGACGAACCCGGCGAGCTTGTGGAACGAGTAAAGGATGGCATCTACGCCAAGAGCTTCGGCGGCGGGCAGGTGGATATCACCAGCGGCAAGTTCGTTTTCTCCTGCACCGAGGCCTACCGCATTCGGGGCGGGAAGATCGCGGAACCGGTCAAGGGCGCGACGTTGATCGGTGATGGGCCGACTGTGCTGACCAAGGTCAAAGGAATCGGCAACGATCTCGCGCTCGACGAGGGAATCGGCGTTTGCGGCAAGGGGGGACAAAGCATTCCTGCCGGCGTTGGTCAGCCGACGCTGCTCGTTGACGGCCTCACGGTCGGGGGCACTGCCGCTTGAGCGGAGACTGGCGCGCCGACGTCCTCAAATTCTGGTTCAGTCTCGACCCGGAGCAATGGTGGCGTGGCGGGCCCGAGCTCGACCATCGCATCAAGCAGGATTTTTTGAAGCTCTGGTTCGAGAAGCGCCAGCTTCCCGCGGAGGATTTCCTTACCGATCCGCTGACGGCGGTCGCGGGCGTGATCCTGTTCGACCAGTTCCCGCGCAATATGTTTCGCGGATCGGCGGAGGCTTATTCGACCGACACGCTCGCGCTCGCGATCGCCAGGGGTGCCGTCGACCGGCGCTTCGACGACGAACTGCAGCCCGACGAGCGCAAGTTCCTCTACATGCCGTTTCAGCACAGCGAGAACATCGAGGACCAAAACCGGGCCGTGCTTTTGTTCACCGCGCTCGGCGATGAGCATCAGCTGGGCTACGCCAAGCACCATCGCGAGATTATCGAGCGCTTCGGCCGCTTCCCGCACCGTAATTCGGTGCTCGGCCGCCCGTCGCGCCCGGAGGAAACCGCGGCAGGCGCGGACAAGCCCTGGTGACCGACATCGTTGAAGCCGCGCGGTACAACAGCCGTGTCGAAGCCGACCTCGCCCGCCTCTACCTCGAGAGCGAAGGCGTCGAATCTGTGCTGTTCGATACAGAGATCAATTACTTCTACGGCGGACTCTTCATGCCCGTCCGGCTGATGGTACTCGATGAGGACCTCGAACGAGCGCAGCAGCTGCTAGAAACGAGCGGCTAAAGCAGGTGCGCGATCGGGCTGGGGTCGAACCCGGCGTCGATAAGTCGCTGGTGCACAACCTCGGCAGACGCTCCCTCCTCGCGGTGTGCGAGCGCGCAGGCGAATGCAGACCGCGTCCCTGAGCGGCAGAATGCGAGCAGCTTCCCGCCCTCAGCTTCGCGCCACGCCTTCTGCATTTCCTCGATATCGGCCGGGCCGATGCCGCGGATGATCGGCACAAAGCGGTAGGCGATGCCCGCCTGCGCAGCCGCTTCCTCGATGTCGGACGCGCAAGGCTGCCCGTCCTCCTCGCCGTCGGGCCGGTTATTCACCAGTACGGTCACGCCTTGCTCCGCCAGCCCGGCGACCTCGTGAGGAGCGATCTGGCCGCTCACCAAAGTCCGGTCGTCGAGCTGGCGGATCATGGTTTACCGTCCCCGCTCGCCCGGCTTGGGATTGGCCGGTGGCGGAGGCGAGGTCGGCGCGGATACGGTCGCCGGGCCGCCGCTGGTCGGAAGTCCGTAATATTCGAGATACGGATTGATGTCGGGGTCATGGCCGATGAAGGCACGATACATCTCGGCCAGATCTTCCGTGTTTCCGCGCGACAGAACCATGTCGCGGTAGCGCTGCCCGTTCGCGCGAGTCAGTCCGCCGTGGCTCTCGAACCAGGCGAAGCTGTCCTGCGCCAGCATGCGGGTCCAGGGATAAGCGTAATAACCGGCTGAATAGCCGTTGCTCCAGATGTGGAGGAAATAGCTGGAGCGGTAACGGGGCGGCACATCCGCGGTGTCGTAGCCGCTGCTTGCAAGCGCCTGGGCTTCGAACTTGTCGACGTCCTGGCGCGGCGCATCGGCGGACAGCGAATGCCAGTCGAGATCGAGCCGCGCCGCTTCCAGCACCTCGCCATTCTCGTAGCCCTGGTTGAAGACTCGCGAGCGCTTGATCTTGTCGACCAGCTCCTGCGGGATCGGCTGACCCGTCTTATAATTGACGGCGTAATGGGCGAGCACCTTCGGATCGAGCGCCCAATTCTCGTTGAACTGCGAGGGGAACTCGACGAAGTCGCGCGCGACGTTCGTGCCCGACAGGGTCGGGTAGGTCTGCGCCGCGAACAGGCCGTGAAGCGCGTGACCGAATTCGTGGAACATCGTCGTCACGTCGTCGAAGCTGATCAGCGCGGGCTGGCCCGGAGCCGGCTTCGTGAAGTTCGCGACGTTGTAGATGACCGGCTTGGTCCCGCGCAGGTACGACTGGTTGACGAGGTTGCTCATCCACGCGCCGCCCGACTTGTTGTCGCGCTTCCAGTAATCGAAGTACATGAGACCGAGCTGTTTGCCGTTCGCGTCGAAGACGTCGAACGTCATCATGTCCGGATTCCAGGTCGGCAGGTCGTGCCGCTCCTTGAACGTGATCCCGTAGAGCTGGTTCGCCGCGTAGAAAACGCCGTCGGTCAGCACCTTGTGGATTTCGAAATAGGGCTTCAGCTCGTCCTGATTGAGGTCGTAGCGCTGCTTGCGGATCTGCTCGGCGTAATAGTTCCAGTCGGCTGCGGTTGGCTGGAAGTTCGCGCCCTGCGACTTCGCCAAAGCGACGATGTCGGACCATTCCTGCTTTTCCTTCGCCGCGGTCGGAGCGGCGAGACGGTCGAGGAAGCCGACTGCGGTCGCGCGGTTCTTCGCCATCTGGTCATAGAGCGTGTAATCGGCCCAGGTCGGATAGCCGAGAAGCGCGGCTTTCTTGGCACGGAGCTGCGCGATCTCGCTGATGATGTTGCGGGTGTCGTTGGCGTCGCCATGCTCGGCGCGATTGAGGCTGGCGTCCATCAACTGCTGACGCGTCGCGTGGCTGGTGACTTCCGCAAGCGCCGGCTGCTGGGTCGTGTTCTGGAGTGGGAGGACATAGCCGGAGAGCTTGCGCCCCTTGGCGTCCTCGGCTGCCGCCGCCAGCTCCTGATCCGAAAGACCGGCCAGTGCCGCCTTGTCGGTCACCTGCAGCGCACCCGCCTTCGCGGCGGCGAGGAGCTTCTGGTTGAACGCGGTCTGGAGCGTGCTCAGCCGCTCGTTCATCACCTTAAGCTGCGCTTGCTGGGCGGGCTGAAGCTCGGCTCCGGCATGGACGAATCCCTTGTAATAGACGTCGAGAAGCTTCGCTTGCTCGGGGTTGAGGTTCAGCGAAGCCTGCTGGTCGTGGAGCGTCTTGAAGCGCTGGAACAGCTTCGCGTTAAGATAGATGAAGTCGTTGTGTGCTGCGAACAGCGGCGCCGTCTTGGTGTCGGTCGCTTGGAGGGTGTCGTTGGTATTCGCCCCGTTGACCGCGCTGAACGCCAGGTTTGCGCGCTCCAGCAGCTGCCCCGACCGCTCCATCGCGACGACCGTGTTGGCAAAGGTGGGCGGCGCGGGGTTGTTGGCGATCTGAAGCACCTCGCGCTTCTGCTGCGCCATTCCGGCCAGCAAAGCGGGCAGATAATCGCTGTCCTTGATTTTCGAGAAGTCGGGCGCCTGGAGCGGAAGCGTGCTCGGGTTTGCGAAGGGGTTCGACGCCGGAAGCGCCGCGGAAGCTGTGGCCTTCGCCCTCGAAGGAGCGGCAAAGCCGGGTTGTGCAATCGTGGCCATGGCCACTGCGGCGGACGCGAGCAGGAGTTTGCGGATCATCTGTTTCCTCGACAAATCAATAACTTAATGTCTTAGACGGCCCCGATTGCGCGCCGCTGAACGGATCAGCAGGCGGATGCGACCGCAGCGAGCATGGCTTCCCCATAGCGCTCCAGCTTGGTTCGTCCAACGCCGTTCACCTGAGCGAGCTCGGAGAGAGTGGCCGGGCGGGCCTCCGCGATCTCGCGAAGCGTCGAATCGTGAAAGATAACATACGCCGGAAGGCCGGCCTCGGCGGCCAGTAAGCGTCGAGCTTCGCGCAGCGCGTCGAACAGCGGGTCTGCCGTGTAGCTTTCGCGCCTCCGCTGACGCTTGGTCTTCGGCGGAACGGCGATGACCAGTTCCTGCTCGCCCTTCAGGATTGGCTTGGCGCCCGGTCCGAACGACAGCCCGCCGTACGCATCGGCCCGAAGCGCATCGCGCGCGATCAGCGCTCGGGCAGCGGGTCGCACCAGCGCGAGCTCATCCACGGATGAAATTCCGAAAACCGACAATCGGTGATGACCGAAGCTCCGCACCTTCTCGGTATCGTTGCCAGCAAGAACGTCCGCGAGGTGGCCGACGCCGAAGCGCATTTCCGTTCGGAATGCCGCAGAGAGCAGCTTGCGTGCGACTTCCGTCGCATCGATGGTCGCCGGCGGTTCGAGGCAATTGTCGCAATTGCCGCAGCGCTCGGGTGGGTCTTCGCCGAAATGGCGCAGCAACACCGCGCGGCGGCACAGCGGCGTTTCGACGAACGCGGCGAGCGCGTTGAGCCTCTCGCGCTCTCCTGCACGCCGATCGGGCTCGACCTCCTGCTCGATCCTCTGGCGGGCGAGTGCGAAGTCCTGCGCGGCCCAGAACAGCCACGCCTCGGCCGGCTCTCCGTCGCGGCCGGCGCGGCCGGTCTCCTGATAATAGGCCTCGATGCTCTTCGGGATCGCGGCGTGGGCGACCAGGCGGACGTCGGGCTTGTCGATGCCCATCCCGAAAGCGACTGTCGCGGCGATCACCATCTCCTCGGAATTGACGAACGCCGCCTGATTGCGGGAGCGGACCTGGGGCTCGAGCCCCGCATGGTAGGGAAGCGCGGGGCGGCCGTCGCGCGCGATCTGCTCGGCGATCTTTTCGGCTTTGGTCCGGCTCGGCGCATAGACGATCGCGGAGCCCGGCTGCGAGGCGAGGAGCTGCCGAACTTGCTTTCCCGTCTGCTCGCGATGCCGGACATGGTAGCGGATGTTCGGTCGGTCGAAGCCGGCGACGATCAGTCCACCCTCGGGGATTCCGAGTTGGGCCAGGATATCCGCGCGGGTGCGATGGTCGGCCGTCGCCGTAAGCGCAAGCCGCGGCACCTCCGAATGATCGTCGAGCAGCGGCCTGAGCTTGCGATAGTCGGGCCTGAAGTCGTGACCCCATTCGCTGACGCAATGCGCCTCGTCGATAGCAATCAGGGCCAGGTCCACGCGATCGACCAGCCGCCGGAATCCGTCGAGAGTCGCACGCTCGGGGGCGACATAGAGGATGTCGAGCTCGCCGTTTCGAAACCGCTCTATGGTGCGCTCGCGATCGCTGTCCGCGCTGGTCAGCGAAGCCGCACGAATGCCGATCGCCTGGGCGCTCCGGATCTGGTCGTGCATCAGCGCGATCAGCGGCGAGATGACGAGGGCGGTGCCTCGTCGTGAAAGCGCCGGGAGCTGATAGCAGAGCGACTTGCCCGCACCCGTCGGCATCACCGCCAGCGTATACCGTCCGGCAAGCACGCGCCCGATCACCTCTTCCTGAACGCCGCGGAAGTGGTCGAATCCAAAGGTCTGTTTGAGGATCGTCTGCGGGTCGGTCATCTGCTCAACTTCAATGCGGACCGAGCGCCGCGCCTTAGGGGCTTAGCGCCTACTCCGCCGCCTGGGCAACTTCCTCGGCGAGGCGCTCCGCGGCCTGCCGCTGCCACAGCTCGGCATAAAGGCCGCCGGCGTCGAGCAACTCCTCGTGCGTACCCCGCTCGGCGACCCGGCCATTGTCTAGCACCACGATCTGGTCGGCGTTGACGATCGTCGAGAGTCGGTGGGCGATCATGATCGTCGTCCGGCTCCTTGCGACCCTGTCGAGAGTCTCCTGGATCGCCTGCTCGGTCCGGCTGTCGAGCGCGCTCGTGGCTTCATCGAGCACGAGGATCGGCGGGTCCTTGAGCAGGGTGCGCGCAATGGCGACGCGCTGTTTTTCGCCGCCAGAAAGCTTGAGGCCCCGCTCGCCCACCATCGATTCATAGCCCTGCGGGAGAGCGGCGATGAAACGGTCGATCGCGGCGCCCTTGGCCGCCCTCTCGATCTCGTCCTGGCTCGCCTCATTGCGGCCGTAGCCGATGTTGTAGCCGATCGTGTCGTTGAAGAGGACGGTGTCCTGGGGAACGATCCCGATCGCCGCTCGAAGACTCTTCTGCTTTACCTCGGCGATGTCCTGACCGTCGATCACGATTCGGCCGGAGGTCGGATCGTAGAAGCGATAGAGCAGCCGTGCGATCGTGGATTTTCCGGCGCCAGACGGCCCGACGATCGCGCAACTCGTGCCCGCCGGGATGTCGAGATCGACGCCTTTCAGAATTTGCCGGCCATCCTCGTAGCCGAATTCTACCTTTTCGAACCGGACGCTGCCGTTCGTGACGTCGAGCGGAGGCGCGCCCGCTTTGTCGGTAACCTCGGCGTGCGTATCGACGAGATTCCACATGGCTTCCATGTCGATCAGGCCCTGGCGGATCGAGCGATAGACCCAGCCGAGCATGTCGAGGGGGCGGAAAAGCTGCATCAACAGGCCGTTGATCCACACCACGTCGCCCGGCGTGAACCGCCCGCGGCTCCAGCCCCAGACGGTAAAGATCATCGCCCCGGCCATCATCAGGTTGGTGATCAGCGACTGGCCGATGTTGAGCCAGGCGAGCGACACTTCGTTCCGTACCGAGGCGCGGGCGAATGCGCCGACCGCTTCCTCGTAGCGCCGGGATTCACGATCCTCGGCACCGAAATATTTGACGGTTTCGTAGTTGAGCAGAGAGTCTACGGCGCGCCCGATCGCCTTGTTGTCGACCTCGTTCATGTCGCGCTGGATCTGCGACCGCCAGTCGGTCACCCAGCGTGTGAAGGCAATATAGACCGCGACGATCGCCAGCGTCGCGACGACCAGTCCGCCGCCAAACTTCACAAAGAAGATGACGCAGATGGCACCGAGCTCGATCGCGGTTGGCGCGATGTTGAAGAGGATGAAATAGAGCATCATGTCGATGCTCTTGGTCCCGCGTTCGACGATTTTGGTCAGCGATCCAGTGCGCCGCTCAAGGTGGAAGCGAAGCGACAGTTCGTGGACGTGGCGAAACACGTTGCCGGCAAGGCGCCGCGCCGCATCCTGGCCGACTTTTTCAAAGATCGCGTTTCTGAGATTGTCCGTGAGGACTCCCCCGAACCGCGCCGCGGTGTAAGCGAGCACGAGCCCGGCGACGACCGCAAAGGCGGCATGCGCGCTCATGCGGTCGACCGCGAGCTTCAGCGCGTAAGGGCCGAGCAGGGTCACGGCCTTGCCCGCAAGAACGAGAACCACCGCGATAATCACCCGTGCTCTCAGCTCGGGCTCGCCCTTTGGCCACAGCATCGGGATAAAGCGCCAGAGCGCGCCGAAGCCGGCGTTCGCTTTTTTCTGCCCCTTGCTGCCTGCCGCCGCCATCAGCGCTAGGTAGGAAGGGCAATCATTCACAGCAAACATTTCCTGAAGCTCAGCGCGGAACTCGTCGGAAATTCGTCGGTTAAAACAGCCTCTTAGGGGATGCTGATATGGGACCGGCTTACTTCGTCATCGCGATCCTCGGCTGTGCCGATGGCGGAAGCGCGTGCACGCCCGTCGCCAACCTGCCGGCCCGCTATGCGACCGAGGAGCAGTGTGCGGCCGCCGCCGGCGCAGCGCTGATCGAAAACAGCGACTTCGATTATCCAACACTGCTCGCGCGCTGCCGTCCGACCGCCGAAAAGTCCGCGGAAGTCCAGGAGCGTCCCCGCGACAAGCGACGCCGCAGCTAAGACAGCGCTAGGAACCGTCGGCGCTTCAGGCTGTTCGGGAAAAGCGACGATGAAGAAGCCCTCGCCATCCAAGCGCTCGACCGCCAGGCCTCGTGGCGGTCGCGGCAAAGCCGGTACCCGCCGAATGAATGAAGCGACATCGGAAGAGTTCGAGCGCGAGGACATGGGAATCGCGCCGAAGGAGTAAGCGATGAGCGACCAGCCCGACGTCATGGAGCCCATGGTCCATCAGGACCAGGAGCCAGGTCACGAAAGCAAGCTCGAGCCGAAGCCCGACTGGGAGCCGCGGTACAAGGGCTCGGACCGGCTCAAGGACAAGGTCGCCCTCATCACCGGCGCGGACAGCGGCATTGGCCGGGGTATGGCCGCACTCTTCGCCCGGGAGGGCGCCGACGTCGCAATCATCTACCTGTGCGAGCATGACGATGCCCAGAAGACGAAGGACATTGTCGAGAAGGAAGGTCGCCGCGCAATCGCCATTGCAGGAGACGTTGGCGACAAGGATTTCTGCCGGCGCGCAGTCCGCGAGACGGTCGATCAGCTCGGCAGGCTAGACATTCTCGTCAACAATGCCGGCGAGCAGCATCCCGACAAGGACATCACCCAAATCGACGAACAGCAGCTCCGCCGGACGTTCCAGACCAACATCTTCGGCATGTTCTTCATGACCCAGGCCGCGGAGCCGCATCTCAAAAAGGGCTCGGCGATCGTCAATTGCACGTCGGAAACGACCTACAAGGGTTCGCCCGACCTGCTCGATTACAGCTCGACGAAGGGCGCGATCCTTGGCTTCACGCGCTCGCTTGCGAAGAATCTGGTCAAGAAGGGCATAAGGGTAAACGGCGTCGCGCCGGGCCCGATCTGGACTCCGCTCAATCCCTCGGGCGGTCAACCCAAGGAGGATATGCCGGAGTTCGGCAAGGACACGCCGATGGGGCGGCCCGGACAGCCGAACGAGGTCGCGCCCTGCTTCCTTTTCCTCGCGTGCGAAGATTCGAGCTACATGACCGGCCAGATCCTGCACCCGGACGGCGGAAGCACGACCTCAAGCTGACCCATTGACCGGATATGGGCGCTACAAGTGTAGCGACTGTCCGCTTTCGAACAATCGTCCGCCTGCAATAGCGCGCCGAATGTGGTAAAAATTGCCAACGTCCGGCGAGCATCGCCGCAAAGTCCAGCGCACCCTGTGATCCAGGCACTGAAAAATAACGACATTTTCGAATTGGCACGCCCCCTGCATTGTTATTGGCATCGGCCCGATCGTGGGCCGCCAAGAGCTAAAAAAGGGGTTACCAATGTTCACTTCGTTCTCCACCGCCCGTGAAACTGCCACGCTGTTCGCCGGTGCGCTCATCACCGCGCTCCTTCTGGTTTCGGCCGCGACGTCGCTGCCGATTGCCTGAA
>Ga0157369_10006713_pt1 | contig 13282 bp, 13 predicted proteins | sample C25metaG_FD_113461 | JGI IMG/M metagenome (GOLD analysis project Ga0157369, IMG submission 113461) | Corn rhizosphere microbial communities from Kellogg Biological Station, Michigan, USA - C2-5 metaG | ecosystem: Host-associated > Plants > Roots > Rhizosphere > Soil | place: USA: Michigan...
AATGACAGGTGGATCCATGGGAGAGGCCTCGCTTGCGGTAGTGCTATCAGCGTGAAGATCGTATCAACCTTTTCCTGAGTGTCATTTTGCGGCTATGATGGCGTAGGATGAAGCCATCACCAGCACCCCACGTTCCGGCCATACGGGTGCAGAGCGTCTGAGCAATGCCCTCCGCACAGCGCTCACTGTATCCAAAGCAGACCTATCTGAAGGAAGAAGGAAGCGCGCGTGAAGCGGGCCAGTGAGAAAAGCGTGCGAAAAAGTCCTCCTGAATTGCTGTTGGTTGGCATGCTTGCCCTTCTTGGCGGCTCATGCTTTGGCCAAGATTATGCCGACCCAAGATTTGTTCTTTTCGGAGGCGCTGGCGTGACGACAGGCCCACAAGTCGGGGGTCTTCAGTACGGGGCATCTTTCGAGGTGGCTCCTCCGGTTCGTCACGGTCAATTCCCTTTTGGATTTCTATTGGAAGGTGGATATATCGGCCCGCTAAACAGTCTACGCAGTCCTTCCTCAGGTGCGGCACTTTTTTCGGCAAACTATTTGGTAGCGTTCCACCGGAAGTTCAAGTCCATTGACGCGCTACCGTTCGTCACAGGCGGTTACACGAGGCTGTTCGGAACAGGAAACGCAGTAAATTATGGCGGTGGAGTCGATCTCGTAGTCAAGCCCAATCGCGCTGTTCGATTTGAAGTGAGGGATTATCTGCGGCTGTCCGGACCCAAAGAGCACGATGTGGCCTTGCGGATTGGATGGGTCATTTACCTCGTTTACTAGTCTAAATGGGCCAGTGGCCCGTTTTTGCTGAAACTAGTTGAGTTGTCAACTATATTGTTAACGTTGAAGCCCTGACCACGCAAACCAAGCTCAGATATTTTCGCCCAGCAGTTCCTTCAGTCTCGTATACCCCGACCGGCTCACCGCGAGCTGCGAGCCATCTTGCAGCACCGCGACCCGGCTATCCTTTGTGTACGGCTCGATGCGCGCGATGCGTTCGAGATTCACGATATAAGAACGATGCACGCGAGCGAAGCGCGCTGGATCGAGCTGCGCCTCGATGCTCGAAATCGTCTGCTGTTTCAGATACTGTTTCTTCTCGCTATGTAGGGCGATGTAGTCATCCTGCGCCTCGACGTAATCCAGCTTGGCGATCGGGATGATGTGGACTTTGGTGCCATCTCTAACCACCACTCGCTCCAGCGTTTGCCCAGGTGGACGGGCCGCGGCGGCCAAGTCTGATGCTTGCAGCGCACGCGGCTGCGGATCACTTAACAAAGCTCTCGCACGGTCCAGCGCTTTCCCGAGTCTATCCGTCGAGAACGGCTTCAGCAGATAATCCACTGCAGCCGCATCGAAAGCTTTCAAGGCGTACTGGTCATATGCTGTGACAAAGATCACGGCTAGCGGGGGGTCGATCAGCTCCAGCACTTCAAAGCCATCCAGCTTCGGCATCTGGATATCCAGAAACAGCAGGTCCGGCCGTTGCTCGCCCACGGCCTTGACGGCTTCGAAACCGTTGGCGCACTCGGCCACGATTTCGACCTCTCCGGCCTTATTTAGATACTCCCGCAGGATCTGGCGAGCCAGTTCTTCATCGTCCACGATAATGGCGCGTAGTTTCATGTCGTAGCCTTGTGGCAAGGAAACACCATTTCAGCACTGAAGCGATCGTGCTCGGCAGCGAGATGCAGATGCGCTGCGTCGCCAAAACGCGTCGCCAAGCGGCTACGAACGTTTCGCAGGCCCAGACCGTGGCGGCGAGGCGAAGGAGCTTCGGGATCGAAGCTATTCTCGACGCGAACCGCCAGACGGCCGTTTTCAATGCGACCCTCCAGGCGAATTGTGCCGCCTTCCACCATGGTCGCGATACCGTGCTTGATGGCGTTTTCGATCAGCGGCTGCAGCACCAGAGGAGGCACCTGGCAATCGGCGCAAGCGTCGTCAACCTCCATCTCCACGCGCAGTCGCGACCCAAAGCGAACCTGTTCCACTTCCAGATAGGTGCGCGCCAGCTCGATCTCCTCGCGCCAGGAGATACTTTCGCGCTCGCCCAGACCGAGCGTCTTTCGTAGGAAATCCGAGAGCAGTACGCACATATCCCGGGCGCGCACGGGATCGCTGCTGGTCAGCGCGCTAATCGAGTTCAGGCAGTTGAACAGGAAGTGCGGATTGATCTGAGACTTAAGCGCGCGCAGTTCGGCATCGCGCGTCTGGACAGCTGCTTCGCGCGACGCCTCCACCGCCAGCAGCGCATAGTGCAACGCGACCGACATCAGGTAAAGCAACAATCCGAGCACAACCAGTTGCGGAACCGCGGGGTTCAGTTTCGGACCGATGTCCATTGCGAATGCCAGCAGCCTGGCAGCCCCGATCCACAGCGTGCAGGCAAGGATAGCCGATGCCAGTTGGTTGATCAACAATCGCGTCACTCGCGCCGTTCCCAATGGGAGTCCGCGGCAGATGTACCACGGAGTAAGACAAACGAACGCGTAGAGCATGCACAGGGGCACGGATATAGATAAGGCTTGACTCCATGTGAGATCGTCGGGAACGCGCATCAAGGCTGCGATGGCGGCCGCCAGAATGGCCCACAATCCCAAGTAGGCGCTTAACGTGGCGGTGTTGCGAAAGACGGGATGCATTGGGCTAGGCTAGTTCTTCACAACTACGCCGCCGAAGATGGCCGAACCGGTAACAATCAGACGTGGCGCATTGGCGGCGGCGCCAGGAGCCGCCGGGAACGTTTTGTCCTCAAAGCCGCCGAACACGCCCGTACCGCGGACGATCGTGTGCCAGTGCGCTGGGACCCAAAGCTCGATCCCGCCAAACACGGCTTCCGCCTTGATCGAGACTTCCTCCCGTTTCGTTCCGACGCCTCGCAGATCGATTTCAGCCCCGCCGAAAATTGTGGTAACTTTGCCTCCCAAAAAATCTTGCGTTTCGAGTCTCTGTCGAGTGCCGCTGAATAAGCATTCCGCGTGCAAGTAGTTGGCTCCCGAAGTCGAGGCGTTGAATCCCGAATTAGCCGGAAAAGGGTTACCTGTGCCCGGCGGCGGTAGGGCCGGATCGAAACCATGACTCTGCCTCTCTAAATGCCTGACGAGGATAGAAAGACCCACGGCAATCAGAATGCCGGGCCAAATATATTCCCAGATGTTGCCGTAGATATAGCCGAGATTCCGCAGCAGGAAGACAGTTCCCAGGCCGCCCAGGATGATCCCCGAGGTGACCTGCGAGACGCTGTGTGTGTTGGCCAGCTTCGAAATTCCAAAGGCAATGAGGATCACCGGCCAGTACTGCCAGATGTCATCGAAATATAGGATCCCGACGTTTCTCAGCAGGAAAAGGACTCCCACTGCGATCACGAAGAGCCCGACGATCAACCCGCCCGCGGAGTTCGGTCCGCCACACGCGCTCCGCTGGTCCCAGCGCGCTTGGCGGCGCTCCATGCGGAGACCCTGGCGCTCCATCCGCTCCCGATTTCGTTGTTCCCAGCGCTCCGTATCCATGGCCGCTACGTCTTCCCGTAAGCGATCCTAGCAAGATCGGCGCAAGTTATCCCACCGAATTCGGCCAATGGCGGCTGGGTATCGGCGAACGGCGCAAAACTACTGGGTCTGGCCGTCGTGCTTCTGGTTGTCGATCTCTTTGCTGACTCTGTTCTGCTGGCGATTGACCTGGGCCTTTTCTTTGTTAGTCAGGTTCCCACCATTCGCCTTGCGATCCTGGCGCACTTCCTTATTGATCTTGGACTCGTTGTTCTCGATTCGTGCGGTCTCGTGGGGAGTCAGCTGGCCGCTCTTTACTCCCTGCGCGATGCGCTTCTGTTGGTTTTCCTTGCGCTCTTTGATCTTGCCTTCTTTTGCATCCTGCGCGAAAGACATTGTGGGGGTGCCGATCAGAAGCGCGCCGCTCATAATGCTGATGATTACTTGTTTCATTTTTCCAGGCCTCCTTGCCTCTGCCTGTTCAAACCATGCAGCAGATCGCGAGTTCCGTGCGAGGATGTTAAAACCTGCTCACTTTCAGGCACTCCCGATACAATAAAACGATGTCTCATAAAGTTACTTTGATCCCGGGCGACGGTATTGGGCCCGAGGTCGCCGCGGCAGCCCGCCGCGCGGTGGATGCGACCGGGGTCCGCATCGAATGGGAAGTGGCCGAGCTGAACGCCGACGTCATTTCGAAAGCTGGAACATCGCTGCCGCCCCACGTGCTGGAGAGTCTGGAGCGGACGCACGTGGGATTAAAGGGACCGGTGACCACACCTGTCGGCGGCGGGTACACCAGCGTCAACGTGGCACTTCGCAAGAAATTAGACCTGTTCGCGAATGTGCGGCCGGTGCGCTCCATGCCGGGATTGGGTACGCGTTTCGACGATGTGAAGATCGATATGGTGATCTTCCGGGAAAACACCGAAGATTTGTATTCCGGCCTGGAACATGAAGTCGTCAAGGATGTGGTGACCAGCCTGAAGGTGATCACGCGGGTTGCATCCATCAAGATCGCTGAATACGCGTTTGCGTACGCCGAAAAGGCCGGCCGCAAGAAAGTGGCCGCAATCCACAAGGCCAACATCATGAAGCTGGCCGACGGGCTGTTCCTGCGCTGCTGCCGCGAGGTGGCGGCCCGGCATCCGCACATCGAGTACAAAGAGCTGATCGTCGATAACGCGGCCATGCAACTGGTGGTTCGTCCGGAGACCTTCGATATTCTGCTGCTGCCGAATCTTTACGGCGATATCGTCTCGGATCTGGCAGCCGGTTTGGTAGGCGGATTAGGTATGGTTCCCGGCGCCAACATGGGCGAGAAGGACGCGGTATTCGAAGCGGTGCATGGGTCGGCTCCCGATATTGCTGGGAAGGGAATAGCCAATCCCACGGCCATGATGTTGTCGTCGTCGCTGATGCTGTTCCACTTGCAGGAACCGGAAGCGGCCGCGCGCCTGCAGCTGGCCGTCGAAAAAGTCTACGCCGGCGGAACGCACACGACGCCGGACGTGGGCGGTAAGGCGGGGACGGCCGAGTTCACGGACGCCGTGATCGCCGCGATGGGATAGCTTGTGAAAATGAAGTCTATCGCGGTAGCCATGGCAACCATAGGATTCGCGAATGCGCAATCGCAGACCAGTACCGCACCCAAGATGAAGTTCGATGTCGCTTCCGTGAAGCAGAACAAATCAGATGCTAGATCGATCACGAACTTTCCTCCGGGTCCCGAAGATGCCTATGCCCCCGACGGGGGCTCATTTTCGGGATCCGGAGTTACGCTCTACCAGTACATCTCGCTCGCATACGACTTTACGGTTTTCGATTACCAGCTTCTTAAATCCCGATTGCCAGAGTGGGTACTCACGGACCGGTTTGATATCCAGGCGCGCGGCAGTGGCAATCCGACTAAAGCCCAGATGCGCCTCATGATTCAGTCGCTGCTTGCGGATCGGTTCAAGCTGGCTATTCATTTTGAAACCCGTGAGGTTCCTGTATTCGCGCTCGTTCTGGCGAAGCCGGGAAAGACAGGGCCACAGCTCCATCCGCATACGAACGAGCCACCATGCTCGACCGCATCTCCGTGCGGCCGTTTTGATTCACTGCCAAACCCACCTGGACAATTTAGAATCGGCGCACGAGACGTGACGATGGGGTTTATTGCAAACGTGCTGGCTACCTCCGAGTTGGGTCGCCCCGTTTTGGATCAGACAAGGCTAACCGGAAATTTCGATTTCACGCTGGAATGGACGCCAAATATACCGGTGTCCCCGGATTTTATACCAGACCAATCGGGACCGACCTATATCGAGGCACTGAAGGAGCAACTCGGCCTCAAACTGGAATCCACGAGAGGCCCGGTCCAAGTACCCGTCATTGATCATGTGGAAAGGCCAGACGAGAATTAAGGCGATCGTGCGCAGTATGCTCCCGATTCAGGCCATCACCGAAGAGATCCTGGCTTATAGCCCCTTCTTCGCCAAGTATTTCACCAAGTCGACGCAGCGCATCGAATAGCCCCACTCGTTGTCGTACCAAGAGACGACCTTCACCAGGTTTCCACCCAGGACCTTGGTGAGTTCGGAATCGACAATCGAGCTGTTGGGATTGTGCATCATGTCGGTCGAAACCACCGGATCTGAAGTATACGCGAGAATTCCTTTAAGCGGCCCTTCCGCGGCTGCCTTCAGCGCGGCGTTAACCTCTTCGGTGGTCGTCGGCTTGGTGGTCACCGCCACCAGATCTACGACGCTTACGTTTGGGGTCGGGACGCGCATTGCGTATCCGTCGAGTTTCCCTTTAAGCTCCGGCATCACGAGTCCGATGGCCTTGGCGGCGCCCGTGGTCGTGGGGATCATATTAATCGCGGCGGCGCGCGCACGACGCAGGTCCTTATGCGGCAAATCGAGCACGTGCTGGTCGTTGGTGTAACTGTGGATAGTGGTCATCGATCCCTTCTCGATGCCGAATTTCTCGTGCAGCACCTTCACCACCGGACCCAGGCAATTCGTCGTGCAGGATGCGTTCGAAATGATGTTGTGTTTGGCTGGATCGTAGGACGATTCGTTCACGCCCAATACGATGGTAATGTCTTCATTCTTCGCGGGAGCCGAAATAATAACTTTCTTGACCGTGCCGCGCAGGTGCTTCGAGGCGTCCTTGGCGTCGGTGAATCTGCCAGTGGATTCGATCACGATCTCCACCCCGAATTTGGACCAGTCGATCTCAGCCGGGTCTTTGATCGCGTAGACGTGAATACGCTTTCCATTCACCAAAATCCCGTCGGCATCGGACTTCACGTCGGCATGAATGGGACCGAGGATGGAGTCGTACTTCAGTAAGTGGGCGAGGGTCTTGGTGTCTGTCAGATCGTTGGTGGCAACGATCTCTACATCCGGGTTGTTCATCGCGGCCCGGAAAACGTTTCTGCCAATTCGGCCGAAGCCGTTGATGCCGATTTTGGTGATAGCCATATTTTAGTTTAGCGGGATCACCGCTTATCATCAAGAGATGGTTCTTTCCGACATCGATATCCGGCGATACCTCGCGGAAGGCAAGATCAAGATCACGCCCGAGCTTCCCGCCGAGCAGTTCGGAAGCTGCTCCATCGATTTCCGTCTGGGCGATGAATTTAGCGTGTTCGAACACAGCCGCCACGCGCTGATCGATCTTAAGGAGAAAACCGCTATTCAGGACCTGATGCGGACCATCAAGGTGCAACCGGGCGAGCCGTTCATCCTGCAGCCGCGTGAGTTCGCACTGGCGATCACGGAAGAAACGCTGGAACTGGATGACGACGTTCTGGGGAGACTCGAAGGCCGGTCGAGTTTGGGCCGCATCGGCATTATTGTGCATGGGACCGCGGGCTTATTCGACCCTGGCTGGCGCGGCCGGGCCACGCTCGAACTGAGCAATCTCGGAGTCATGCCCGTTGCCCTTTATCCCGGCATGCGAATCTGCTCGTTTACCTTCGAACAACTTTCGTCGCGAGTAGCAGTACCCTATCACAAGAAATCCGGCAACAAGTATGCCGGTCAGGACCGTCCCGTGGCCAGTCGCTTGGCGAGCGAAACCAGCCGCTGACCATCGGGCCCTTGACTCCCCGGAGAACGCAAAATATAATTCCTCCCCAGTAATCGCTTTCGCCAAAAGGGGGGCAGGTGGTGAGAATTATTTTTCGTTTCACAGTCATTTGTCTGTTCACTTGCGCCGCAGTGTGGTCGCAGGCTGTTTCCACCTCTCAGATCAAAGGCACGGTTCAGGATTCCACGGGTCTCGCGGTTCCAGGCGCCGAGGTTAAGGTGACGCAGAAGGAAACCAACCTCATTCGGACCGCGACTACAGACATCGACGGATCCTACGTTCTTGCGAATCTGCCGGTGGGACCGTATCAGTTGGAAGTCACCAAGCAGGGATTCTCCAGGTTTGTGCAGACCGGCATTATCTTGCAGGTGGCGACCAATCCAACCATCGATGTTTCCTTGACAATCGGTGCGGTTAGCGAATCGGTTCAGGTGGAGGCCGCGGCAACTATGGTGGAAACGCAAAGCACAGGCGTCGGCTCGGTCATCGATGGCAGGCGTGTGCTTGATCTTCCGCTGGTTGGGCGCCAGGTTTCCGATCTGATTTACATGGTTGGAGCGGCGGTTCCCGGCGGAGACGCGAATCTAGTCTCCACGCGGACGATCCAGACCACCGAGGTTTCCGTTTCGGTTGCCGGCGGGCTGGGCTCCGGCGCTTCGTATGTACTCGACGGAGCGATGCATAACGATCCTTACACCAACCTGAATGAGCCGTTGCCTTTCCCCGAAGCATTGCAAGAGTTCAAGGTGGAGACCAGTGCACTGCCGGCCCAGTACGGCATGCACTCGGCGGCGGCCGTCAATGCGATCACAAAGTCCGGCACTAATGACTGGCACGGGGCGGCCTTCGAGTTTGTGCGTAATTATGAGTTCAATGCGCGTAATTTCTTCGCCCAGACTCGGGACACGCTCAAGCGTAACCAGTACGGAGGAACATTCGGCGGCCCGATTATGAAGAACAAGTTGTTCTTCTTTGTGGGCTATCAGGGAACGCCCACCCGTCAGGACGCGGTTCAAAATAGTACCGAGCACATTCCCACCGCTGCGATGCTCTCAGGCGATTTCACCGCCGCGGCAAGCGCCACCTGCAACGGCGGCAAGCCGGTGACGCTGAAGGATCCTTTGACTGGCCAGCCCTTCGCTCCTCTTAATCAAATTCCTATCACGCGCTTCAGTCAGCCCGCCCTCAACATTGCGTCCAAACTCCCGAGCAATCTGATTATCGACCAGTGCGGTCGCGTCAACTACGGAGCTGCGAACATTCAAGATCAGCGAGATTCGGTAGGCCGCGCGGATTACCAGTTGAGTTCGTCCCATACGCTTTTCGTTCGCTACATCGGAACAAATCTGGTTCAGCCTGCCCCATTTAATTCCTCGGGTGGTAATCTTCTTACGACCGCCGCTTTCAGCAGCATTGCGGGTTCTGGAGTGGACGATTTAGTGCAAACGCTCACTTTAGGCGATACCTACATCATCAGCCCGAATGCCGTGAATTCTTTCCGCGCGACATTCAATCGGAGTGGGATTGCGCGCGTTGGCGCGCAGTTCTTTGGACCTCAGGATGTGGGAATCAATATTTTCAGCTATCTACCCAAATACACCACCCTTTCGGTGGCCGGCGGATTCAATATCGGCGGCGCAACCGACACAGACGCTACGTATAAGACCACGACGCTGCAGGTAGGAGAAGACGTTTCCTGGGTGCGAGGCAAGCATCAGATTTCTTTCGGAGCGAATATAGCCTATTGGAATTCGAACACCTACGCGCGGGTTTTGGCGATGGGGCAGCTTACCTTCAATGGGCAATCCACTAATCTTGGTCTGGCAGATTTCCTCACCGGCAACCTATTCAGCCTGGCGCAAGCGCCTCCCAATACGCTTCTGGTCAGGGAGTGGTACACGGGACTCTACGCGCAGGATACTTGGAAGATCAAGCCGCGTCTTACCCTAAGTTACGGCCTGCGCTGGGAACCGTACTTCCCTATGCGCTTCGCTCAAGGTTTGATCTACCAGTTCGATCAAGGCCGATTTAATGCCGGGATCAAGAGCTCGCAGTTTGCCAATGCCCCCGCTGGCCTCTTTTATCCCGGTGATCCCGGCTTTCCCGACAACACCGGCATGAACAAGCAGTGGAAAGATTTTGCCCCGCGCCTCGGCCTGGTCTGGGATCCGAAAGGCGATGGAAAAACCTCCATTCGGGCTTCGTACGGGATCTTTTACGATCTCATTCCCGTGCAATATCACCTCAATACCGAAACCGCTCCGCCCTTTTTCGTGCGCAATAATCTGACCAGTCCTGCGGGTGGGTTGGCGGATCCTTATCTTGGACAGCCGGGCGGCAATCCCTTCCCGGTTACTTTGACCGCCAGCTCGCCATTTCCAACCTTCGCCACGTTCAACACCTTCGATTTCAATAGCCACACCACCTATGTCGAACAGTGGAACATGAGCATCCAGCACCAGATCGCGAAGGACTGGCTTATCTCCGTCAGTTACCTGGGCAGTGAAATGGTCCACTTGTTTACCGAGACCGAACTCAACCCCGCGATTTGCAATCCTGGAGCGACATGCTCAACGACAACCACCAACCAGCGCCGCAAGCTGGTTCGTCAGGATCCTAAGAACGGCGTAGCCTACGGATTTGTCGATAAATGGGACGATGGGGGCACGGGAAACTACAATGGGTTGCTTCTGTCCGCGCAGAAGCGATTCAGCCGTGGTTTCACCGTGAGCGCAAACTACACCTGGTCGCACTGCATTTCGGATGTCACAAATAGCCTGCCCAACGGCGGAGCGGGCGGCGGCGGAATTTATATTTTCGGTGATAATCGCGGCCTGGATCGAGGCAACTGCTCGACTTCCGCGGTGGATCACCGATATCTGGCGAGCATGACAGCGGTAGACGAAATACCCAAGTTCAGCGCGATCAGCAACAAATGGCTGGATCAGATTGTAAGCGGATGGCGGGTAGCAAGCTCGGTCAGTATGGCGTCGGGATCCTACTATACAGTAACCACCGGTCAAGACAACGCGTTTTCCGGTGAAGGAGGCCAGCGTCCAAATCTGAATACTGCCGTCAGCACTTCGGCTATCGGGACCGGCTGTCCCACCGCCCCTTGCGTGTCCTGGCTTAATCCGGCGGCGTTCACGCGTCCCGCGTCTGGCACATATGGAAACTTGAGTACTGCGAACCTACTGGGGCCCGGCGCGCTGAATGTAAACGCTAGCCTGTCGCGCCTGTTTAAGGTCCGGGAACGTCAGGTTCTCGAACTTCGGGCGGATTCGCAGAATCTTTTGAACCGGGCCAACTTCGCAAATCCTGGCGCGTCCATGGCCGCCACCGCGAACTTTGGCAAGATCACCTCTACCGCTCCTGGGCAACTCGGCACGCCGCGCATCATGCAATTCGCGGTGAAGTACACCTTTTAGAAACACGTCATCGGGCGCGCCGAAATCATGATACGATAGCCGCCATGCGTTGGCTACTGTTACCTGTATCGCTTCTGGCGGCTGCAGCCGCTTTCTTCGCTCAGACTGCTCCTCCGAACCCGACCGGGATCTCCGCGGGACACATCCATATCGTGGTGGGCGATCCGGCCGCCTATCAGAAAACCATCATGAGTGTTCTGGGCGGCACGTCCGTGAACGCCGGACCTCTCACCATGGTGAAGCTTCCGGGAATTTTCTTCATCATGACCCAGGCGAAGGGAGCCGGACCCAGTGGCGGATCCAAGGGTTCCACCGCGGACCACATGGGCTTTTCGGTGAAGAGTTACGCAGCGACCAAGGCGAAAGCCGAGGCTGCGGGTCTGAAAGTACAGGAACTCACGCCCAACGTACAGGCCTTCGTGACGTTTCCTAATGACGTGATCGTCGAAATTCAGGAAGATACCGCGCTTCCGACCGAATCGGCATTCAGCCACTTCCATCTCATGGTGCCCGATCAGAATGTCGCTCGCGAATGGTACATGAAGACCTTCGGCGGCGTGGAAGCCCAACGACGGCCCGGATTGAAGGGCGTCGGAATCCCACCCGGAACCATCGATTTCCTGGGTGGCGGGCCGCCCCGGGGCGGCAAGGGTAAGGACGGCGCGCCTCCTCCTCCGCCCCCGGCTCCTCCGGCTGCAACCGCGGGCCGGTTCCTTGATCACATCGGATTTGAGGTGAAGGATCTGGACGCATTCATCAAGAAACTCCAAGCGGACGGCGTCAAAATCGATTCGGGCCCAACCGACATGACCAAGCAGTTCGGTCTGAAGATCGCATTTATCACCGACCCCTTCGGCACCCGTATCGAGCTAACCGAGGGATTATCGAAACAGTAGCCTAGCTATTTTTAGGCCGGATGCGGCCCTCGCGATCGAGGGTCAGTATCCGGCCTCTCCACATTACCGTTCGTCCAAATAACCCCGCCATCCATACCGCTGCGCCATACAAATCCCGCAGCGGAATCAGAAGCCACAGACCCAATACGTCCGGGCTTTTCAGGACGAACCATCCCGCTGTGATTGCCATCAGCATGCGAGCCGCAAGAAGCGCCGCAGCCAGCCAGAAATATCCGGCTATCAGAGCCGCGATCGCCCACACCGTTGCAAACGTCAGCGGAAGCCCCAAGTATCCCCAAAACTTCGACACGCGAATCGTGCGCGCCCAGCGGACCTGGTGACGCCACACGTCGGCCCATCCTCCACTCAAGCGCGTGGTCACGATGGCGTCGCTCAGAACGCACTTCAGGCCGAGCGCATGGATGCGGTGGCCGAGCTGGTAATCGTCGGCTAGATAGTCGGCAATCGCCTCGAAACCGCCAATGCGATCCAGATCCGTGCGGCGAAAGGCCATGGTCGATCCCAGAGCGAACTCGTTCACTCCTACCATCCGCGCAACTAACGTTGACGGCGAGAAGTCGGTCGACACCCCCAATCCCTCGAAACGTGCGGCGAGCGTGTCTCCTTCAGGCCGGTACAGGCAGGTGACCAGCCCGACGCGCGGATCATCCAGTGGTGGAATGAGACGCGACAAATAATCCGACGGTACCCGGATATCGGCATCGTTGACGATCAGGATCGGATAGCGCGCGGCGCGGGCGAGGTCGATCAGCGACGCCACCTTGCCGTTGGGAGCAACGGTGCTGCATTCGATCGTCTTGACGGCAGGAAACTGCGCGATCAGCTCGGCCGCGGGATCCGCCGCGCGCACTCCGCAGAGCAGTTCGTACTCGCCCTCCAGCACCGCGTGAGATTCGATGGCGGCACGCAGCGCCGAATCCGCGCCATACACGGGCTTCAGGATACTGATCCCAGCTAGCTGCTGGCACGTGGGCTTTGTTTTCCGGCTGCTCCGGAACGCCAGACAGGCCACCGTGGCGAAGAGCTGATAAACCCCCGCGATGGCACAGAAAATCTCCAGAATCACAACGCCAGCAACCACACGCCGCCGGCGACCAGGGCCGCGCCGATCCAGCGCCGTGAGTCCACATGCTCCTTAAGAACCAGGCGAGCCAGGACAGTTTCGATCACCAGGCTTGCGGCCGAAGCGGGGACCGCGAAACTCAAGTCCGCCACCTGTACCAGCGCCATGAACGCAAAGAACGAGACAGCCATGCACGCGACCGCCAGAATCAAGTTCCTCTTTCCGGCCAGTTTCCTGAAAACGCTGCGCAGACCGCTGGGACGGAAATCCTGGATTTCTCCATGCCGCTTCATCTCGTGACTTTGC
>Ga0157369_10006718_pt1 | contig 13275 bp, 12 predicted proteins | sample C25metaG_FD_113461 | JGI IMG/M metagenome (GOLD analysis project Ga0157369, IMG submission 113461) | Corn rhizosphere microbial communities from Kellogg Biological Station, Michigan, USA - C2-5 metaG | ecosystem: Host-associated > Plants > Roots > Rhizosphere > Soil | place: USA: Michigan...
ACCGTGCCCGGAAAAGCCGAAGCCGAACAGAGATAGCGCCGGAAATGAAGCGCCTGCGTCCCATATCGATCCTGGTGAGCTGTCTGTTGTTGTCGGCAAGCGCGCAGGCGCAAATCTCGCTGGCGCCGCCGAGCGCGCAAACGCCGCCGGCGGCAAGCAAGCCAGCCGCAAAGTCGAAAGCAAAACCACCCGCGGCTGCCAAAAATTCCGCAGTTCATGCCGCGAAACCAGCGGCACCTGCGGCTGCGCCGACCGCAACGGTCACGCCAGCCCCGGTACCTGACGATCCCAACGTCGATCTGGTGTTCGGCGCCTATCAGCGCGGTCAATACAAAACCGCATTCGATCTCGCCACCAAGCGCGCGCAGGACAGCGGCGATCCGAAGGCAATGACGATGCTCGGCGAACTCTATGCCAATGCGATGGGCGTCAAGCGCGACTATGCGAAAGCCGCCGACTGGTACAAGCGCGCCGCTGATGGCGGCGACCGCGAGGCCATGTTCGCACTGGCCATGCTCCGCATCGCGGGGCGCGGCGGCCCCGTCAATCACGAGGAAGCCGCGAAACTGCTGGCGTCCTCGGCCAAGCTCGGCAATCCCAAGGCGGCGTATAATCTCGCGCTGCTTTATCTCGACGGACAGACGCTGCCGCAGGACGTCAAACGCGCGGCGGAGCTGTTTCGCGTCGCCGCCGACGCCGGCAATCCGGAAGCGCAATACGCGCTCGCGACCTTCTACAAGGAGGGCACCGGCGTCGAGAAGGACATCAACAAGGCGGTGCGGCTGTTGCAGGCGGCCTCTCTCGCCGACAATGTCGATGCCGAGGTCGAATACGCCATCGCGCTTTATAACGGCACCGGCACGCCGAAGAACGAAGCCGCCGCGGTGGCGCTGTTGCGCAAGGCCGCCAGGCAAAACAGTCCGATTGCCCAAAACCGCCTCGCACGCGTGCTGGTGTCTGGACAGGGCGCGCCGATGGACAAGATCGAAGGCCTCAAATGGCATATTGTCGCCAAAACCGCCGGCAAGGGCGACCCCATGCTCGATGAGGCGCTGGCGGACTTAAGTCCGGAGGATCGCGCCAAGGTCGATGCGGCCGCCCGCAAATGGCTCGGCACCAAATGATCCGCCTTGACGTCACCACAACCGCAGGGCACCCACTGCGGTCTCACCTCTCCCCACCGGGTGAGGGGGTCCTTACCTCACCGTAACCGCTCACCCCAACCCTCTTCCCAATGAGGAGAGGGAGCGTACTTTCACCGTCGAAACATCAACGACAAGCCGAGATCATGCTGCATTCAGCCCTCATCAACGTCATGGTCAAAGCCGCGCGCCGCGCCGGCCGCAGCCTCAAGCGCGATCTCGGCGAGGTCGAGAACCTTCAGGTGTCGCTGAAAGGGCCCGCCAATTTCGTCACCATGGCCGACAGGCGCGCCGAGGAGATGCTGCACTCCGACCTCACCAAGGCGCGGCCGGGTTACGGCTTCATTGGCGAGGAAGGCGGCATCCGCCAAGGCGATGACAAGAGCCATACCTGGATCGTCGATCCGCTCGACGGCACCACGAACTTTCTGCACGGCATCCCGCAATTCGCGATTTCGATCGGCCTGCAGCGCGAGGGCACCATGATCGCCGGCCTGATCTACAATCCGGCCAATGACGACCTCTACATCGCCGAGCGCGGCAAGGGCGCCTTCCTCAACGATCAGCGGCTGCGCGTCGCCGGCCGGCGCAACCTTGGCGAATGCGTCATCGCCTGCGGGCTGCCGCATATCGGACGCGGCGACCTCGAACTGTCGCGCGCCGAACTGAGCGAAATCCAGAGCCGGGTGGCAGGCCTGCGCCGGTTCGGCGCGGCCTCGCTCGACATGGCTTTCGTCGCCTCCGGCCGCCTCGACGGCTATTGGGAACGCAATCTGCAGACATGGGACCTGGCGGCGGGGCAGATCATCGTTCGCGAGGCCGGCGGCATCGTCAGCGGCATCGAAGGCGACGACGACCCGCTCAAGACCGGCAACGTGGTCTGCGGCAATGAACACGTCCACGCCGAACTGGTGAAGATTCTCAAGCCGCTGGGGAAGTAGGCAAGGCTGCCGGTCGAGTTCTTGAGAACCCGCGCGGCATAATTCGCCGTCACCGCTGTTGAACTCTGGCGTCACGGAGTACTGGATGCCCGCCTGCGCGGGCATGACGACGGTTATGATGCCGCCTTCATCCGGTAATGGCTGATGCCCCATTCGCTGCCGTCGGCGTAGCCGAACAGCCCTGATATGGCGAGGAAGAACCAGCGCCAGCGCCGCATCCACAGGTTCGTGTCGCTGCCGTAGACGCCTCGAAGGATGCCCTCGATCTCGTCGCTGTGGGAATCGAAATTGCCGAGCCAGTCCTGCGCGGTGCGCTGGTAATGCGTGCCGCTCCAGCGCCATTCCTTCTCGATCTCGAATAAATCCTGATATTGCCGGATCAGATGATGGCTCGGCATCACGCCGCCGGCGAAAAAATGCTGCGCGATCCAGTCTTCGCCATCGGTACGATCGAACAGATAGGCGCCGGAACGGTGGGTGAAGATATGCATGAAGAAGCGGCCGTCCGGCGCAAGCCATGACCTTACCCGCGTCATCAATTCGCGCCAGTTCATGATGTGCTCGAACATTTCTACCGACACGATGCGGTCGAAATGCCGCTCCGGGTCGAACACGTTCATATCAACGGTGACCACGCGAAGATTTTTCAATCCGCGCGCGGCAGCCTCACGCTCGATATACTCGCGCTGCGACTGCGAATTCGAGACCGCCGTTATCTCGGCGTTTGGAAATTGCCGCGCCATCCACAGCGACAGCGAGCCCCAGCCGCAGCCGAGTTCGAGGATCGATTGCCCGTCGGCGAGATCGGCGTGCGCAACCGTCTGGCGCAGCGCTTCTTCCTCGGCCTCCTGCAGCGTCGACTCCGGTTCCTTGTAGAAGCAGGATGAGTATTTCCGGTTCGGACCGAGCACCAGGGCGAAGAACGCCGCCGGCACTTCGTCATGCCCGGTGTTGGCCTCGTCGGTGTAGCCGGCAATGGCACGCGCCGCCATTTCGTCCGCAAACGAGGCGTCGCTTTCGGCGCCTCCGCCGGCCAGCCGCGTCGCGGTGCGCGAGCACAACCGCTGCACCGCCGCCCGGATCACCAGATCGGGCAGCGGCACCCGCTCAGCGCTGCCGATGATTCGGGATACGAAGCTCATGCGGCCAATCCCTTTCTGTGGCAAAAAACCCGTTAACCGCCTCAGGCGTCAAAGATTTATGAAATACACATTACGTCTAAGCCCGGTTTCGCCCCGAAGTTCCCTTTTCCCGCCCCAAACGTTTTGCAAGTGGCCTTTTTTCCCGGCACCGCTGTGCCATATTGGTGCCCGAAATCGGCTCCTCGCAACGGATGACATCGTCAATGCCTTCAGGCTCCCCTTCCCGCTCCGCGATGGAGATCGAACTGACCAAACTGTCCTCGCCACGGATTTTCCTGTTCCGGATGCTGGTGTTCCTGGTGCTGTGCGGGCTTGTCACGGTCGTGCTCTACAAGCAGATCGTCACAGCCTTCTTCGCCAATCCCGGCCTCAACGCGCTGATCGGCGCGGTGCTCCTGATTGGCACCATCCTGTCGTTTCGCCAGGTGATCCGGCTCTATCCGGAGGTCGCCTGGGTCAACAATTTCCGCATTGCCGATCCCGGCCTCGCCATCGACCGGCATCCCACGCTGCTGGCGCCGATGGCGGCGATCCTCGGCGGCGAGCGATCGGGGCGGATGTCGATCTCGCAGCAGACCATGCGGCATCTCCTGGACTCGATCGCCACCCGGCTGGACGAAGCCCGCGACATTTCCCGCTACATGACGGGCCTGCTGGTGTTTCTTGGTCTGCTCGGCACCTTCTGGGGCCTGATCGAAACCGTAGGTTCCGTCGGCAAGGTGATCGAGAGTCTGAAAGTCGGCGGCGATGCCGGCTCGCTGTTCGACACGTTGAAAGAAGGCCTGGCCGCGCCGCTCGGCGGCATGGGCATTTCGTTTTCGTCGTCGCTGTTCGGCCTTGCCGGCTCGCTGATTCTCGGCTTTCTCGATCTGCAATCGAGCCAGGCGCAGAACCGGTTCTATACCGACCTCGAAGACTGGCTCGCCTCCACCGTGCGCGAATATTCCGGCGAGGCCGGTTCGGGCGCCAGCGGCGAACTTCAGGCAGCGGTCGAGCGGTTGCGGGCAACCCTCGAAGAGGGCGGCGCGAGCCGCGGCACCACCGCGGCGATGGCCAATCTCGCCGAGGCCATTCAGGGCCTGGTCGCGCATATGCGGACCGAGCAGCAGATGATCCGCGAGTGGGCCGACGGCCAGGGCGAGCAGAACCGCGAGATCAAGAAACTGCTCGAGCGGATCGCGCGCCAGCCGGAAAAGAATTAGCGATTGTGCCCCGGACGCAGCGCAGCGTACTTGACGATGCGCTGCTGAGCTGGGGTCCATAAAGGCAGCATCCAGGTCCCGGCTCCGCGGAGCAGCGTCAAACGCTGCACCGCGTCCGGGACACGAGACCATCCATAGCGGAGACTTTCAAATGGCCCTTGCCCGTGCACGCCGCAGCGAAACCGGATTCAACTACTGGCCAGGCTTTGTCGACGCGCTGTCGACGCTGGTGCTTTCGATCGTGTTCCTGCTGTCGGTGTTCCTGGTGGTGCAATTCTTCCTGTCGCAGGAGGTCACCGGCAAGGACAAGGCGCTGGAGCAGCTCAACGCCAAGATCGCGCAATTGAACGATCTGTTGTCGCTGGAAAAACTCGGCAAGCTCAATCTCGACGATCAGCTGTCGCAGGTGCGGGCCGGGCTTGCCTCGGCAGAGGCCGAGCGCGATCGCGTCAAGGGCCTTTACGAAGGTCTCGCCGGCGCCGGCAATGACGCCGCCAGCCGTGCCGGCGAACTCAACAAGGCGCTGGATTCCGAAAAACAGGTGACCTCGCGCGCACTCGCCCAGATCGAGGTGCTGAACCAGCAGATCACCGCCTTGCGCCGCCAGCTTGCGGCGCTCGAGGAAGCGCTGGACGCCTCGGAGAAGCGCGACAAGGAATCGCAGGGACGGATCGCCGATCTCGGCCAGCGCCTGAACGTCGCGCTGGCGCAACGGGTGCAAGAGCTGTCGCGCTACCGTTCGGAATTCTTCGGGCGCCTGCGCGCCATCCTCGGCAACCGGCCGGATATCAGGATCGTCGGCGACCGTTTTGTCTTTCAGTCCGAGGTGTTCTTCGACACGGGCCAGGCGCTGCTCTTGCCCGAAGGCCGCGCCGAGCTCGACAAGCTGGCGACCGCGCTGATCGACCTCGACAAACAGATTCCGGGTGAAATCGCCTGGGTGCTGCGGGTTGATGGCCATACCGACGTGCGGCCGATCTTGAACAGCCCGGTGTTCAAGTCGAACTGGGAATTGTCGTCGGCGCGCGCGATCTCGGTCGTGCAGTATCTGATCTCGCTCGGCGTGCCGGCGCAGCGGCTGGTCGCCGCCGGCTTTGCGGAATTCCAGCCGCTCGATACCGCCACCACCGAAGAGGCCTACAAGCGTAACCGCCGCATCGAGCTAAAGCTGACGGAACGCTGAGGGTGACACTCAAGGGGACCCAATACGTCGTCATTGCCGGGCTTGACCCGGCAATCCATCAAAAAAGATTCTCGCGAAATAGATGGATGCCCGGATCAAGTCCGGGCATGACGGTCTTAGCCCGATGAGCGCGCGCTTCCACTTGCGCCCCTATCGCAGCGATGACGAAGACGCGGCGATCGCGCTGTGGCTTGAGACCTGGCAGCAGGCGTATCCGGCAATCGATTTCGCCGCGCGCGTAAATTGGTGGCGCGAGCGCTGGCGCCACGAGCTGGTGCCGAATGCGGCGATCGTGGTCGCGGAACAGGCAGGCACTCTCGTTGGCTTCGTGACCATCGATACATCAGGCTATCTCGATCAGCTGGTGGTCGCGCCTGATCACTGGGGATCGGAACTGGGTGATGCGCTGGTCGGTGAAGCCAAGCGGATATCACCTGATCGCATCACGCTGCTGGTCAACACCGATAACATCAGGGCCATCTGCTTCTACGAACGCAACGGTTTTGTTCCCGCCGGCGAGGATGTGAACCCGACGTCAGGCCGGCCGGTGCTGCGGATGGAGTGGAAGGGGTAGCGCGGTTATCGGCGCGCCCTCGCATTCCGCCGTCATAGTCCGCGAAAGCGGAGTATCCAGTACGCCGCAGCTTTGCTACTCCATCGCCGGCGCTCTGGAATACTGGATCACCCGCTGGAGCCTGTCATCGGGCTCGCCAGAGGCGAGACCCGGTGGCGGGTGACGACATCAGCGCGGTACGCCGTCGCCAGCGAGAACTCACACCCCTTCGAACTGCAATCGCGCCAGCCGGGCGTAGAGACCGTTGGCGGCGACCAGCGAGGCGTGGGTGCCCTGCTCGACGATACGGCCCTGGTCCATCACCATGATGCGGTCGCAGGACAACACCGTGGCGAGGCGGTGGGCGATCACCAGCGTGGTGCGGTGACGCATCAATTCCTCCAGCGCGGTCTGCACCAGCGTCTCGGATTCCGCATCGAGCGATGAGGTGGCTTCATCGAGCAGCAATAGCGGCGCGTCGCGCAGGATCGCACGCGCAATGGCGATACGCTGGCGCTGGCCGCCCGACAGCGTGACGCCACGCTCGCCGAGCTGCGCCTCGAATCCGCCAGGCAGGCGGCGGATGAATTCGGTGGCATGAGCAAGCTCCGCGGCGCGCTCGACCTCGGCGTCGTCGGCGTCGGGCCGGCCGAAGCGGATGTTTTCGCGCGCGGTCGCGGCGAACACTACCGAGTCCTGCGGCACCAGCGCGATGCGCCTACGCACCTCGCCCGGATCGGCCGTTCGGATCGCTACGCCGTCGAACGAGATCATGCCTGCAGCGGGATCGTAGAACCGCAGCAGCAGGTGAAACAGCGTGCTCTTGCCGGCGCCGGAAGGGCCGACGATCGCGACCTTCTCGCCGGCGCGCACCGAGAGCGAAACGCCATCGACCGCCAGCGCGTCCGGCCGCGTCGGATAGGCGAAGCGGACATTTTCGAAGCTGACGTCGCCCCGCGCCGGCACCGGCAAAGCACGCGGCGACACCGGGGCGGTGACCTGCGATTTGACGCGCAGAATTTCGAACAAGCGTTCCGCTGCGCCCGACGCGGCCGAGACCTCGCCCCAGACCTCGCTGAGCTGGCCGAGACCGGCCGCGGCGAACGCCGCGTACAACACGAACTGGCCGAGCCGGCCCGGACTGATGGAGCCGGCCAGCACATCGTGCGAGCCGACCCAAAGGATCGCCACGACGCTGGTAAAGACGATGAAGATGATGATCGCGGTCAGAACCGCGCGCGCACGGGTCGAACTGCGCGCCGCTTCATAGGCTTGCTCGACCTCGCCTCCGAAGCGCGCATTGGCGAGCCGCTCGCTGGTATAGGCCTGCACGGTTCTGATGGCGCCGACCAGTTCGGAAGCGTAGGCGGTCGCTTCCGCCAGCGTATCCTGGGCGTTGCGCGACAGCCGCCGCACCCAGCGCCCGAACGCCACCAGCGGGATCACGATCACCGGAATTGCCAACAGCACGAAGCCGGAAAGCCGGGGGCTCGTGATCACCATCATCGTCGTCGCGCCGATGAACAGCATGAAGTTGCGCAGCGCGATCGATACCGACGCGCCGACCGCTGACTTGATCTGGGTGGTATCGGCGGTGAGGCGCGAGATCAGTTCGCCGCTGCGCGCGGAATCGAAGAACGCCGGCGACAGCGAAATCAGGTGCGCGAACACGTCGCGCCTGAGATCCGCGACGATGCGCTCGCCGATGGTCATCACCAGATAGAACCGCGCCGCGCTGGCGCCGGCGAGCACTGCGACCACCGCGATCATCACGCTGAAGTAGCTGTTGATCAGGGCAACGCCTTCGGGCGTGAACCCGAAGTCGATCATCCGCCGCACCGCGACCGGCACTAACAGCGTCGTAAGCGCGGCGATGGTCAGCGCGATCAATGCCAGCGTCGCGCGGCCGCGGTAACGCGCCACATAAGGCGCCAGCGCCAGTAGCGGACGCAGCCGCGCGCTGCCTTTGGCCGGCGACAGCGTCAGTTGCGCTTCGATGGAGGATGCCTCGACCGGCTCCACATCGCGCCGCGGCGGCGTTTCGCCATGCCGGTCTTCAAGCCGTTCCACTGCGCTCATGAGATCTGGACCAATCGCTGCTGCCTTCCCAGATAGGCCGCGCCGCCACCAGAGGCAAATCCTTAAGAAGACACCAATCCGGGAACATACCTGGCTTGTTTTGGGGGGCTTGCTGCGTTATAGAGCGGCCCAAATCCGTCCCCACAGCCACCCTAAAGACAGGCGCCGGCGCGCCGAAGGATCTGCCATGAAAGCCGAGATTCACCCGAATTATCATATGATTACGGTCGTGATGACCGATGGCACCGAATACCAGACACGCTCCACCTGGGGTAAGGAAGGCGACAAGCTGAACCTCGATATCGACTCCAAGTCGCACCCGGCCTGGATCGGCGGCGCCCAGCAGCTGCTCGATCGAGGCGGCCGTGTGTCGCGGTTCCAGAAGAAGTTTTCGGGCTTCCTCAAGAAGGAGTGAGGTCTCTCACCCTCATTCGAGGCAAGATTTTCAAAAACGCCCCGGTCCGCGCCGGGGCGTTTTGCGTTGGGCAATTAGAATCGCCAGCCGACGCAGGCGGCACCGGCGGCGATGATGCAGCAGGCAACGATGCGCAAGCCGGTCAGGCGCTCGTTGAGGAACAGAGCTCCGAGCAGTGCTGCGAACACCACGCTGGTTTCGCGCAATGCCGACACCGCCCCCATTGCGTTGGCCTGCAGCGCCCAGATGATGGCGCCATAGGCCGCGAGCGAAATCAGCCCACCGCTGGCCGCCTTGCCGGCTTCCGCCAATGATATCTTGAGGATCCCGCGCCGGCGCCGCGCCAGATACCAGAGCGGCCAGGCGAGGAAGAACGTGAAAATGCTGCCGGTGTAGGCGACCCAGTTGCCGGAAGCGCGCACGCCGATGCCATCGACGATGGTATAGGCGGCGATGCTGACGCCGGTCGCCAGCGCCGCCGGCAGATTCATCGTGTGCAGCCTGCCTTTCGCTGCCGCCAGGATGAAAATCCCCGCACAGACAAGGCCGATGCCGATGCTGCCGAGCAGGTTCATCCATTCCCCGGCGAACAGGCTGCCGCCGAGCGCAATCAGCGCCGGCGAAGAGCCGCGCGCCACCGGATAGGTTTCGCCGAGATCGCCGCTGCGATACATCCGCACCAACAGCGCGTTGTAAACCTGATGAATCAGACCCGAGGCGAATACGTAAGGCGCGCTGGTCGGGGACGGCAGGCCTGCGAATACCATCATCGCGATGCCGATAACGCCGACGGTGAGATTCATGACCAGCATCGACTGCGTGCGATCCGCGCCGCCGCGCAGCAACGCATTCCAGCTCGCGTGCAGGAACGCGGCCGACAGCACCAGCAAGATGGAAAAAGGGGTCAGCAAGGCGGGATCATTCTGGTCGACGATCGACGGGTGCGGACTAGCGCACCCGCGGCCGACGATCCAGCGTTATTGCTCGAATGCCGCCTTCAGGCGATTGAGCTGGGGCACCAGCGGATTGCCGATCGCGGCGCGTTCCGCCGCCGGGGCGTGGATGGTGGTATCGAGGCGGCGGACTTTGGTCTGCAGCGTCATCGAGCGGGCGATCAGGTCCTGCAATTGCTGCGGCAGTTTTTCGATCATGTCGTTCGCGCCGGGATCGGCGGCGCTGAGCTTGACCTTGGTCTTTTCGCGATTGGCCTGGGTCAGCGTCATCTCGCCTTCCTTCACCGCACGATGCAGCAACAGCCATGACGCCAATTGCATCAGGCGCGTGGTCAGCCGCATGCTTTCGGTCGCATAGGTGAGGCTGACGGAGCGGTCGAGTGCTTTGGCCTCGGTGCGGCCGGCGCCGTCGAGATAAGCGGCGGTCTCCTCGACCAGATCCATGCCTTCGCGAAACAGGGTGCCGAACGCCGCGGAATTGGTCAGCCGTTCGCTGAATTGCACGAGAGCGGTTTCGCCTTGCGAACGTTCCGACATGGTTAACGCCTCACACCACTATTTACGCTGCCGGCTTTAAAGACGCGCCGGGCTTATGATGAACAAATCATTGCGCGCCCGCGGCCGGGAGTCCAGCCGCAAGACTTTTTATGGTTTCCAGCTGGTGGGGGAAGGAACGGAACGGCGCCCAAAAAAAGAGCCGCCGTTTCCGGCGGCTTTGAAGTTGATAACAGGGAGGCGTCAAACAGAGTGGACAGGAGCCACTCGGTGTCCAAACGAGGACAGTTCCAGTCATAGGTGAGAAAGCTTAATTGATCGTAAACGAGCGATTTCTTTCACGCTTCGTTTGCCATGTCGGCCATTGGCCGACCGGCGAACCCGTGCCCCGGATGCGGCGCAGCACCATCAGCGCGTTCACGCGCGTCTTCGGCGCGCTATGGTTTGCGACGTGATGCGCTGCTGATCCGGGACCCAGATGGCGTCATCTTGCAAAAATGGGTCCCGGCTCTGCGGCGCACCGCCGAAGAGGCGCTGCACCGCGTCCGGGACACCTACCTTTTCACCGACCCGGAAACCTCACGACTTGAAAAAGCGGTCGGCGGCGTCCTTGGAGGCGCGCTTTTTGGTCATGGCCACTTGCAACCGCTCGATCTCCGAAGTCATCAGCGCGATGCGCTCGGCAAGTTCCTCCACCGACAGCAACGACAGGTCCTGCCCGATCTCGTGGGTGACTTTCTTCCTCGGCTTGTCGTCATCCTCGACGGCCATGGGTTGTCCTCCGGTCAGTGAAACGGTTGCCAGTCGGAGCGCGGCTGGCTAATCAGATTGCCTCTTCAAATTTCGAAGCGTTTAGCCAAGGACAAATCATGGAAAAGCTGCCCGCGCAAATGACGGTCGTCGGCATCAGCAAGCCCGGCGGCCCGGAGGTGCTTTTGCCTGAAACCCGCGCGGTGCCTGTGCCCGGGCCAGGTGAAATCCTGATCAAGGTCGCAGCCGCCGGCGTCAACCGTCCCGACGTCGCGCAGCGATCCGGCAGCTATCCGCCGCCGCCCGGCGCCAGTGATTTGCCCGGCCTTGAAGTGGCGGGCGAAGTGGTCGCGGTCGGCCCGGGCGCAACCAAGCACAAGCTCGGCGACAAGGTGATGTCGCTGGTGGCCGGCGGCGGCTACGCGCAATATGCAATCGCGCAGGATGCCCAGGCAATGACAGTGCCCACGGCGCTGTCAATGCTGGAGGCCGGCGCCATCCCGGAAACGCTGATGACGGTCTGGCACAATGTGTTCGAGCGCGGCGCGCTGAAGCCAGGCGAAACGCTATTGATCCATGGCGGTTCGTCCGGCATCGGCACCATGGCGATCCAGCTCGCCAAGGCCTTTGGTTCCAAAGTAATCGTTACCGTCGGATCGAAGGACAAGGCCGAAGCCTGTCTCAAACTCGGCGCCGACCGTGCGATCAACTACAAGACCGAAGACTTCGTCGCTGAGGTGAAGACGGCGACCGATGGCGCGGGCGCCAATGTGATTCTCGATATGGTCGGCGGCGATTACAGCGAGCGCAATTACGACGCCGCCGCAATCGAGGGGCGCGTGGTCCAGATCGCGCTTCTCGGCGGACCCAAGGCAACCGTTAATTTTGCCAAGCTGATGGTGAAACGGCTGCACCACACCGGCTCCACGCTGCGCCCCCGTAGCAATACGGACAAGGCGGCGATGGTCGCGGCGATCGAGGCCAAGGTGATGCCGCTGTTGCGCGAGGGACGCATAAAACCCGTGATGGACAGCACATTCCCGCTGGAAAAGGCCGCGGATGCGCATCGGCGCATGGAGACCAGCGAACATATTGGCAAAATTGTGTTGGCCGTTTAATGGCCGCGAGCCAGGTGCGGGCGGAAACCCTTTGATTTTCCTCGCTTTCATGTCATTTATCGCGCCACGCCGGGCGGCTTGCTTCGCCCGGAAGCGTCGTTGATCGCGGAGAACTGAAATTGCGTCTGATCAGGTGCCTCGCGCCCCTCGCGCTGGGCCTCGTGATTGTTGCCGCCGCGCCCCCGGCGCGCGCCATCGACGCCGTCAGCGTCCGCGGCGACGCGCCTGCGATCGACCTCACCGCGGTGCTCGATCATCAGCGCAGCGACACAGACCGCATTCAGGTCTCCACCGCGCCGGGCACCGATGGCATCGTTCGCCGCATCGAAGTCCGCGCCCGCGAAGGCGGACAGAACTGGGTGGTGTTCGCGCTCGCCAACAACACCGATGACCAACTCGATCGTCTGATCGTGGCACCGCATTATCGCATCGTGTCGTCGGGGCTGTTGTGGCCCGACCTTGGACTGTCGCGCATCGCGACCATCACGCCATCGACCGGCGACCGTCCCGAGCGCCAGGAGAGCGCGACCGCGGATATTTTCCGCATCACGCTCGACCCCGGTGCCGTCATCACCTTTGTCGCGGAATTGCGAACCGATAAATTGCCGCAGCTCTATCTGTGGGAGCCCGACGCCTACAAGGACAAGGTCAACTCGTTCACGCTGTACCAGGGCATCGTGATCGGCATTTCCGGCTTGCTGGCGCTGGTGCTGACCATCCTGTTCGTGGTCAAGGGCAGCATCATGTTTCCCGCCGCCGCCGCGCTGGCGTGGGCGGTGCTGGTCTATATCGGCGTCGATTTCGGCTTCTGGGGCAAGGTGCTCGACATGTCGAACAACGCCGAGCGGGTCTGGCGCGCGGCGGGCGAAGCCATCCTGGCCGCGACGCTGCTGGTGTTTTTGTTCGCCTATCTCAATCTCAGCCGCTGGCATGTGCGTTACTCCCATATCACCGTCGGCTGGCTGGCCTTTCTCGGCTCGCTGGTGGCGCTGGCGCTGTTCGATCCCGCGGTCGCCTCGGGCATCGCGCGGATGTCGCTGGTCTTGATCGCGTTCGCAGGCTTCGCCCTCATCGTCTACCTCACCACCCACGGCTTCGACCGCGCGGTGCTCTTGATCCCGACCTGGTTCCTGCTGGTGGTCTGGGTCATCGCGGCCGGCATGACGGTGGCCGGAAGCGTCACCAACGACATCGTCGGGCCCGCGCTGCTCGGTGGCCTGGTGCTGATCGTGATGCTGATCGGATTTACGGTCATGCAGCACGCTTTTGCGGGCGGCGGCGCCACCACCGGCATCGTCTCCG